>Ga0180433_10005328_pt1 | contig 17483 bp, 18 predicted proteins | sample SS_ome_8_FD_132980 | JGI IMG/M metagenome (GOLD analysis project Ga0180433, IMG submission 132980) | Hypersaline lake sediment archaeal communities from the Salton Sea, California, USA - SS_1_D_1 metaG | ecosystem: Environmental > Aquatic > Non-marine Saline and Alkaline > Hypersaline >... | reverse complement strand
TCAGGATGCTCGGAAATAAGAAACTTTCCTAGAATTAATACGAAAAAACATTAAAAAAACTGGCACCGCCAGCCATAGCTCCAAAGGAGCGACGGCTGGAGCCGATGATCGGATTTGAACCGCCCTTCGACACAGCGCTAAAGCGCTTGCTCAGGATGCTCGGAAATAAGAAACTTTCCTAGAATTAATACGAAAAAACATTAAAAAAACTGGCACCGCCAGCCATAGCTCCAAAGGAGCGACGGCTGGAGCCGATGATCGGATTTGAACCGACGACCTACTGATTACGAATCAATCGCTCTACCAACTGAGCTACATCGGCACCTGAATAATAAAATATTATACTGTTTAATTTAAAAAATTCTAGAAACAAAGAGATTAATGATACTGACCTACTTCGTGAGCTTCTTGGCACATGACACACCGGGATGCATTTGGATACGATTTAAGACGTTTTTCTGGAATCTCTTTTTGACAGTCAACACATATGCCGTACGTGCCATCTTCTATCTTCTGCAATGCCTTCATGATTCTTTTGTACTCACCAAGTTCGGTATCTTGCAAGGTATTTCTGAGGGTTTCCAGGATAGAGGATATTGTTTGATCTCCAATATCTTGACCCGTTGTTTCCGGAGGATACACCGCTTGATCTTCATGCATTTGAGCAAGTTGCTCCTCAAGCTCTTCCTTGCGCCTAACTAAGCTTTTTTTTATCTTATCTAGTTCTTTTGCAGATTTTAATATACTGCTCCTTCCTACCCTCACCTTTTTTCCTTTTCTTTTTAAAAAATACTCTTAAAATGTCAATTGCTTCATTTTCAAGTACTCCACTAACTATTTGCATCGTATCATTTTTGTATACCCCAGGGTCAATATCTTTGTCAAGACGGTATCCAAAAAGTGGGGATTTAGCACCGTAAACAAGCCCTGAAACTCGACAAAGTCTCATAAGCCCGTAACACATGGTACACGGCTCAAGGGTTACGTACACCCAATACCCGTCAAGCCTCCAATCGCCAATTTTTTTACACGCCTTTTTGATTGCACGAACTTCAGCATGCTCCGTTTGGCATTTTTTGCCATGCATCATGTTATACGCCCGTGCAACAATATTGCCTTCTGGATCAACAACAACAGCCCCTATTGGAACCTCATCCCGATCAAAGGCTTTACGCGCCTGCTTCAAGGCACAATTCATGAAATACAAATGTTCTTTATTTACGCTATTTTTGTCACTCATTTTCTTCGAAAAGTAGAAAAAATTTGTTTTTAAAGTATACTGATAAGAGTAAACCAGTTTTACAAACCACACAAATGTTATTTAACAAATTTCACCATCGCGGTGATTTCGACATTTAAAAGATACGTGTATTAACTGAAATATTAAGCTATTCATATAAAATTTGGCTAACTTTAAAGAGAAGATTTAGGAGTTATTGGATATGGCAAAAAATTCCCCGCCTAATAAAGAATATAAAGCGACGTCCATACGAGTAATGGAAGGCCTTGAGGCTGTTAGAAAACGGCCCGGCATGTATATTGGTTCAACAGGGCCAAGAGGCTTGCACCATTTAGTGTACGAAGTGGTAGACAACTCGGTAGACGAAGCGCTCGGTGGCCATTGTAATCTCATTCGTGTCACCTTACAAGAAGATGGCGCATGCACCGTTGAGGATAACGGTCGAGGAATTCCTACCGGCATTCACCCAAAGGAAAAAGTTTCTGCAGCACAAGTTGTTATGACCAAACTACACGCCGGCGGAAAATTCGATAAAGATGCATACAAGTTCTCCGGTGGTCTGCACGGTGTTGGCGTTTCTGTCGTAAATGCCCTTTCAGAAAAACTTGATCTTACCATCTTTCAAAATGGAAAAATTCATCAGCAAGAATATAAACGTGGCACTCCAAAAGGCCCACTGAAAGAAGTTGGGGATACAGAAAAACGTGGAACATTAATAACATTTTATCCAGACCCAAAAATTTTCACCGAAACAACTGTCTTTAGCTTTGATACGTTAGCAACAAGGCTCAGAGAGCTTGCCTTTTTAAACAAGGGGCTCAAAATAATTTTAACCGATGAAAAATTAAGCAAAAGCAAAGAATTTTTCTTTGAGGGTGGTATTGTATCATTTGTACAACACATTAATGCAAAGAAAAATCCGTTATTTGAAGAAGTAATACATTTCGAAAAAGAAGATGACAAACACATTTTAGAAATAGCACTGCAATATAACGACGCATACGGAGAACAACTATTTGCCTTTGTAAACAACATTAACACCATTGAAGGCGGCACCCATGTTTCTGGCTTCAAATCAGCATTAACAAAAATAAGTAACAAAAAGGCGCAGGCATTAAAAATTTTAAAACCAGGAGAAAGTTTTTCAAGTGACGATATCCGTGAAGGTCTCGTCTGTGTCATAAACATAAAAATTCCAGAACCACAGTTTGAGGGCCAAACAAAAACAAAACTTGGAAACAGTGAAATTAAAGGACTTGTTGATAAATGGACCTTTAGTGCTCTTGACACCTTTTATGAAGAAAATCCAAACATCGTCAAAAGAATTTTACAAAAAGCTGAAGTAGCAAAACGAGCACGTGAAGCTGCAAAAAAAGCGAGAGAACTAACTCGAAGAAAAACTGTTCTTGAATCGGCAGTCTTGCCAGGCAAACTTGCTGACTGTTCCAATGAGGATCCTTCAAAAACAGAACTCTTCATTGTTGAGGGTGATTCTGCAGGCGGCTCTGCCAAACAGGCACGTGACAGATTTAACCAGGCTATATTGCCACTCAAGGGTAAAATTCTTAACGTCGAAAAAGCACGGATTGACCGCGTACTTTCCAGTGAAGAAATCAAAGCGTTAATATCGGCGATCGGCTCAGGAATCGGTGAAGAATTTGATCCGGATAAAGCACGATACCACAAAATCATCATTATGACAGATGCTGACGTTGACGGTGCTCACATTAGAACATTGCTCTTAACCTTCTTCTTTAGACATATGAAACCACTGATCGACAAAGGCTACCTCTACATTGCACAACCACCACTGTACAAAGTAAAAATAGGCAAAAAGGAACAATACCTCAAAGATGACAAATCATTTAAAGAATTCTTGCTAGACTGGGCAAAAGAACAAACAAACCTAACCATTGACAACAAAGAGCTGGCAACAGAAACATGGCAAAAAATGTTAATCGACATCAAAAATTATGAAGATCATCTTCACAGCGATGGTGCCAATTTTAACATTACCTACTCAAACTGTCATGGTTTGATAGATCATCTTTCTAAAAATCCTTGGAATCCCGAGGATGGAACTGATGCACTTATAACCAGCCTTAAAACACGATTTAAAGACCGCGAAGTTGTTCTTGAGGAACTTCAAGAACAAGGTGAAGGTGAGCATGATGTTCCACAAATATTTGTTGCCTTTAAAAAATTAAATCAAGAATGGCGTGTTTCATTAGATTTCTTTAAAGCAAAAGAAACACAAGTGCTTATAGACTTGCTTAAAGAACTATCTTCTGCGCAAGAAAATGAATGGACACTGCGCGTTATTGGCAAAGATAAAACCATCACCAACATCGGCGTCTTAAACCTTATCAGGGCAATTGCAGAACTCAGCAAACAGTACATGACCATACAACGATACAAAGGTCTTGGTGAGATGAATCCAGAACAACTGTGGGATACATCGATGGATGATAAGACACGAACATTGCTCAAAGTTTCTATCGAAGACGCATTGCAAGCAGATATGTGGTTTACCACACTCATGGGCGATGATGTCGCAGGAAGAAAGAGCTACATAGAACAATTTGGACAATTTGTTAAAAATCTAGACATATAAAATGTAAATCATTAGTTTGAAAAACATTCAAGTGATCAAATGAAAAACTTTTTTTCAAAGGAGTTCTAGTGAATAAAAAAGTTATATTGCCAGCTATTTTATTTTCTTTACTGACTTCATGCTCTCTACTTTCAGTAGGGAAAAAGAAACCACTCAGCAAAAAAAGAGAAAAACAAGCCATGCGAGTAAGGATAGAAAACAGTCTGGCATTTCTTTATGAGGATGACCCTGAGATACAGGTTTCAGAATCTCCCAGAAGCTCAGAAACTTCACAAGCATCTCACACAGAACACAGTACATTTGACTATCATACACCGAGAGGCAAAAAGAGAAGAAAAAAACGAAAATATCAGGCCATGACCTCCAAGGCTGCCTCTATTTTTGCACGAAGAGAAGATTAATTGGTTGAAAAACAAATAAAAACATTTATCAAAAAACATAATCTCATCCCAAAACAAAGCACTATCGTTCTGGGATTATCTGGTGGACCGGACTCAGTATTTTTGCTCGATTTTTTAGTAAAATTAAAAGATGAAGGCCAGATTAAAACAATAGTCGCAGCGCATTTGGACCATGAGTGGAGAGAAGACTCATTCAAGGACGCACAATTTTGCGCCGATCTTGCAAAAAAGTATGACGTGCCTTTGGTACAACGTAAAATTTCAGAACTTGGCATACCGTTAAAATTTGAGGGCTCCAAAGAAGAGTTTGGCCGCAAAGCTAGACGCTATTTTTTTCAGCAAGTCAAAAATAAATACAACGCTGACCTGATTGCATTGGCACATCATGCCCAAGATCAGCAAGAAACCTTTTTTATCCGGCTCATTCGCGGCTCATCACTCTCGGGACTGACTGCAATAAAGCCAAAGCATGGTCCGTACACCCGCCCTCTTTTGGAAACAAACAAACAAGATCTTGTTGATTTTCTAGAGAAAAACAACATCCCATACCTGATCGATCCAAGCAATATCTCCCAAGAGTTTTTACGAAACAGAATTAGAGCACATGTCATCCCTGCGCTCAAACAATGTGATGATCGTTTTGATGTAAAATTTAAAGAGACAATCGATCGCCTGCAAAATACTGAACAATTTTTAGAACAACTCACACGCAAAACATTCAGTGAAATTTCCACCGAAGAAAAAGGCATTTTTTACATTAACCTCAAGTTATTGCTCAACTTACACCCCGTACTTCTGTACCGAGTATTACTCCATTGGCTCATCAAACAACAAGTAAAATTTCCCGTAAGTGAAGGTTTTCTGAATGAGATCATCAAATTTTTACAACAACCTGGCAGCAAAGAACACCAGTTGCATCATAATTGGTATTTAGTAAAAAAAAGAGGCATTGCGTTCGTCAAGCCCAAAAAATCTTAACAATTTTCTATTTTTTCTGGCAAAAAAAGTATCTGGCAACCGACATAATAGCCAACTGCCAGATACTTTACAATACTTTGGAGCAAATCAATTTTTCTTTAGTCGCCTAAACGCTTCGCCCCTTCTCCTTTATTGCTATTGCACGCTCCACTGCCTTTAGCATTGTATAAGCCATAGTCAGACGAGAAATTATCATCCTAAAATTGCCCTCAAAACCTTTCAGGCGCTTCTCGTAAATAGCTACGCGATCAGACTTTTGCAGCTTTTGAAAAGTCTTGATCCGACGCTTGGCAGCTTCTTGAGCTTCCTTATTCTCTTCAAATTCTTCTTCATCCATCTCAACCCATTCCTCAACATTATCTTTAATTATCTCCAACGTTTTTAAATCGTATTCTTGTAGCATCTTCTTCTTTTCTCCTTCTATTGATGCATCATCTTCTTCTACCCTCTTTTTAATATCATCTAATGTTACTTCTTCTTTTTCCCTTTTAATTGCCTCTACCCACTCTCTATCTTTTTTTTCTTGCGCTGGTGAAACATCCGGTCGAGCACTAACCATTGGTCGAGCACTAGCTACCGGAGCCTTAGACACGGGTCTAGACATTCCCAAAAGGGATCCCCCAAACAACACCGCCAACAGAGCTGATACAATTTTGATAACTTTATTCATGTTTATCTCCTTTCATTAAAAGTTACAACACATACACCTTCTATCCTCAATTTTAGGATAGCAAGATATTGCGCCAAACTGCAATGAAATTATTTATTTTTTTGAAAAAACTTTCAATAAATGCTTTTGGCGGCCATATTGCCCCTCCCATATTTGCCAATTTTCCCTTAAAAACAGGCACTTTTTAAGCTTTTTTATAAAAATTCGCTAGAGGGCAAAAAAAAACATCTGGCAACTCAAATTGCAGCAAAACAAAAAACAGAGTTAAAAAAGTAATCTGGACCTCGACCATTTTGGCACAAAAAAGAAAAAGCATTTCTTATTTTATTCATTATTGTCTACCCTGATTAATAAGTAGTAAGGGACAAAAAGATAAAATAATAAATCCAGGAAGTAGGTTTTGGAATCTAACAAATACAGAAAAAGAGTTTTTTTTATTATCTCTATAATTATTCACATACTTTTGCTAATCATTTTTTTCGCATTCTATAAATATTCTCAAAAAAAATTCTTATTTCCAAAAAAACCTGCAAAGGTAATCTTTAAAAAGCCACAACCAAAACCGCCGCCTCCAAAACCTAAACCTAAACAACAGCTTCCTGCCTACCAGGGTATACGAAAACCAGCTCCAAAACCAGAGCCAAAGCAAAAACCAAAGTCTAAAACGAAACCAACCGAAACCCTTCGACACGAGCCTAAAGACTCTACTCAGGATGATCGGAACAAGAAAAACATTGCAATAAAAAAAGCGTCCAAAAAAATAGATCCTACACCTAAGCCAAAGCTGGCACCAAAACCACTTGGAAAAAAGCCTGAGCCAAAACCTAAGCCACCTAAAAAAACATTCACACTCACAGACCTATCAAAAGGATTTTTAGATTATTCCCAAAAACACGGTGCCAACTTGATTCAATACACTAATAGCGCCAAAGGGATGCCAACAGAAGAACAATTGAAACATGAACGATACATAAGTAAAGTGTTTTCTTGTATCGAAACATCACTCAAAATAAAGCGAAACACTCTTACAATAAGGCAAAACATCTCACCGAATGAAATATTAACAGTTTTGGTGCAAATTGTGTTGAACACAAACGGCAAAATTAATTACATGAAAGTCGCAAAAACATCTGGTATAGCAGAATTTGACAATTTTATGGTCAATATCGTCAATGAATCAAGCTCATCGTTTCCACCAGTTCCAAGCTATTTGAGCAAAAACAGTTACCACATCCCAATCAAGTTTTTCATCCCCGCCGGCATGGTTATGGCTCAAAGAAATACATATTAAGTTGTTTATTAAAAGTTTCAACAAATTTCTTCACGTACTTTAAATTAATATGCTATTATTTATTTTGAAGATTGAATAATAGGACAAAAATGGAGCAAAATGGAGAGGGAAAATGAATATGAAGCACGCAAGCTACGCTGTAATTGTTTGCGCTATACTACACTTCTCGGTACATGCAATGGAGGAAAAAGTAAAAACAATGCCTGAACAATTTTCAATAAAAATAGAACCAAAATGGGAAGATCTCGACAAAAACAAAAAAATAAAAATATTTAACGATAAATGGATACTCGCATGCGATATAATCATCAAAAAACTCGCTCCTGAGTTCATATCTTTGCACGAGATTCATCTCGTCTGGAAAGGCGAAAAAATAGAAAAGTTAATCGGCTCGTTGTACGAAAAAAATAGCGACAAAAACTTCATGCCCATAGAAAAATACCTGATATGTGATAGCAAATGGAAAAAGTCAGAACAAAAACTTATTTTAAAGTTCGACAAACCAAAAAAACTGTATGCGACCAATAAGCTTTCGCTTGTTCTGACCATTCCCGAAAAAATGGAAGACACGCTAAAGGAGGGTTGCTTTATGGTCGATTCAGAAGTCCTTCCAGAACCATACAGCCAATACACAAATCAAAATAATGTATGCCTTTGTCTCGGAGCCCCCCAAACATCGCTTGACCGTTAATCACACGTTTTTTTTAATGATTCCCAGCTGTTTGGCCAAATTTCCTGAATAAAATCACCAACACACCGTGCATATTGTCGTATTTCCCATTGTGCGTCACTGGCAATTCTCAACTTATAAAAATGCATCCAGTTTCTTAAATTCGCAGTCGCATAAAACTGTGTATAATTCCCCACTGGCACAATAAGACGAGCCTGTTCTCTGCACACCCCTTTTTCTAGTAACTTGTGATAGGTGTCCAATGTATTTTGATACGCACCTTTTAAAAGTTCGGTACATCCCTGCTGGTCTTCAACTTCTCCAGCGCTCGACTGTTTATTGCGAGCAGCTTGCATTCTCCATATTTGCGGACAATAAAATCTGCCAACTGGATCTGTTGAATATCTCATAGAAACCTCATTGTAAGATTGCGTTCTATGACGCATCCATTCACGAGCAACAAAAAGCGGCAATACCACCTTGAACGTAACACTTTGATGTTCAAACGGCGTCATGTGATAATTCTCGGCCAAATAGTTCATCAATTTTATGTCTCTTTCTAGATCATCCCCCGTTTTACCGCTTGAGGCATGTGAAACCCTAGCTGATAAGACTGGCATCTGATCAACAGCATATTTTTCACTATGAAGACTGGTACTTGCAATAAGTTCTACCAACGCATATGGATCTTGCTTACCATAAGGATATTTAATTTTTTCCATGTAGTTTTCACCTTTTTGTGTTTTTGTTTAAAAGAATATGATCTACCACACCCCAAGGACGTGATCAATAGTGTACCACAAAAGAGACAATCACGTGAAAACAAAAAATAACTCATATTTTTGCCAAAAAATCTAGACTTTTTGCCCATTTAATTTTATAAATATCCAGACTCAAGGCGAAAAATTGTGAAGCACACTAAGGGAGATTGATGGCAAAGATAGTAATAATTGGAGCAGGACTTACCGGGTTATCAACAGCATATCACTTGGAACAAAACGGATTTTATGATTACAAACTATTTGAAAAAGAATCTCACATTGGTGGACTTTGCAAATCAATATACCAAGATGGCTTTACCTTTGACTACACCGGCCACCTGTTGCATATCAACAATACCTATTTTCATGACTTGATCAAAAAAATTGTCGGCTTTGAACATCTTAATGAAATTTCAAGAAAATCTTTTATCTATTCGCACAACACCTACACACCTTACCCATACCAAATAAATCTGTACGGCCTGCCCACAGAGGTTATAGCCGATTGCATAGAAGGATTTGTAAAAAGGGCTTCTTCGGGCTTTGGCAAGTCATATTATCAATGGGTCTTGAAACACTTTGGTGCTGGATTTGGCAAACATTTCTTTTTTCCATATCAGCAAAAAATTTTCAGCTATGACGCAAGAAAATTATCAAACAGCTGGACTGGGCGCTTTGTACCAAAAACGTCGCTGAGAAAGATAATATCAGGCTCCATTGGGCAAAAAAATGAAACAGTCGGATACAATAAACAGTTTTTCTACCCGCACACAGGAGGAATTTATTCCTGGGTTAAACAATTGGCAAAAGCAATATTGAATCCAATTGAAAAAAACTTTGCAGTCAAAACTGTTGATCTGCAAAACAAAACAGTAATATTTGAAAATGGTCACACAGAGTCATATGAAATACTCATCAGCACTATGCCACTTGATATACTGCTACAATCACTCAAGGAAAAACCAACCCTTTCATTACAACGGGCGAGCAAAAAACTTTTATGCAATAGTGTGGTCAATTTTAATTTAGGATTATTTACTCAAAACATCTCAGAAAAACATTGGATTTATTACCCAGAAAAACAGTTCCCCTTTTACCGAATGGGCTTTTACCACAATTTTTCTGCACACATGGCACCACAAAAGTGCAGTTCATTGTACGGAGAATTTTCTTATCTGAAAAAATCAAAACCGTTTGTCAAACAAAAACTACAAGCAGCTTTGCAGGCAGCAAAAAACATTTTGCACATCAAAAACCAAGATATCTTAACAGAAAAAATAATACATATTTCACACGCGTATGTAATTTATGATTTTTGGCGAGATAAAAACATACACAAAATTCACAAAAGATTGCATGAGCAAGCAATATACTCGATTGGCAGATACGGCCAGTGGAAATATTCCAGCATGCAAGAAGCAATATTGGAGGGAAAATCAATCGCAGAGAAATTAACTTCTCATGCCCATTTACCACATCAATCTTCACCTTTCGCTAAGGTTATGGCGAACAAGCAGGGCAAGCAAAAACAGGAAATAAAAGATACATAGAAGGAAAAAAATGATTCGTAAGATAATAGCACTCATAACGCTCACAACATTGACAACCACATCTTTTGCTGAAATAAAAAAAGAAAGATTAGAAAAAATGAAAAAATTTTACAAAAATTTACCCGTTTTGGTTACGGGAGGCGCAGGCTTTATTGGTTCTCATATTACAGAAACGCTTGTTACTCTTGGTGCGCACGTTACAGTCATTGACAACTTATCAACAGGAAATATTGAAAATTTAAAAAACGTAAAGCATAACATTACGTTTATCGAAAAAAGCATCGCAGATATGGACGCTTGTCTGGAGGCCACAGAAGGCCAAGAAGTTATTTTTCACTTGGCTGCATTTATTTCTGTTCCTGAGTCTATGGAAAATCCTACCCTTTGTCACAAAGTAAATGTCGACGGAACATTTAACATTTTGGACGCAGCTCGCATACAAGGAGTGCAACGGTTTGTACTCTCCTCCTCTTCTGCAGTATACGGAACCGTAGAGGGCGTGTGCAAAGAAAATATGACTCCAAATCCTGAATCACCATACGGTACCTCAAAATTGATTGGTGAATATTATTGCAAACAATTTGCAAACAACTTCGGTTTACAAACTGTCGCACTACGATATTTCAACGTATTTGGAGATAAACAAAATCCAAACGGTGCATATGCAGCTGTTGTTGCCAAATTTACAGATCTCATGAAGCAAAACAAACCACTAACCATATTTGGCGATGGCTTACAAACCCGCGACTTCATACCAGTCCAAGATGTAGTTGAAGCAAATTTGACCGTTGCAATGCTCAACTCAGAGCAAATGAATGGGCAAATCTTTAATGTCGCAACCGGAAAAAGCGTCAATTTACTTGAACTGATCGATATTCTCAAAAAAGATTTTCCTACGTACAATCTCAAACCTGAGTTTAAGCCCTCACGGGCAGGGGATATCAAGCATTCATCTGCCGACTGCTCAAGATACGCAAATATCAAATTTTAATTCCAAAAAATCCCTATTTATGCTATAATATCTTTATCTAAGAGCATTTAAACCGAAATAAGGTAATAAAAAAATATAGGTAATGTTATGAGTAAAAAAGATTATTATGGCATACTTGGGGTTGATAAATCCGCATCACAAGACGAAATTAAAAAAGCATATAGAAAGCTTGCGCTCAAGTACCATCCAGACAGAAATCCAGACAATAAAGAAGCTGAAGAAAAATTTAAAGAAGCAGCACAAGCATACGAAGTTCTGTCAGACAAAGGTAAACGTAAACAATACGATCAGTTTGGCCATTCTGGCGTAGAAGGCATGGGTGCAGGTACTGGTCCTGGCGGCATGAATATGGACGATATTTTTTCTGCGTTTGGAGATATCTTTGGCGATATTTTCGGCGGTGGTGGTCCAAGAAGACGAGCAACAGGCGGAGGCCCAGAACCACGACGTGGTCACGATCTTCATAAAAGTATAAGCATAACACTCAAAGAAGCATTCACCGGTACAAAACAAGAAATTAAATATTATCGTTTTTTCAACTGTGGAACATGCGCTGGAAAAGGAACAAAACCAGGAACAACCGTACAAACATGCAAAAGCTGTAACGGTACTGGCCAAATAAACATGAAACAAGGATTTTTCATGTACTCCCAAACCTGTAGCTCCTGTGCAGGTGAAGGGTATCAGATATCAGACCCTTGCACGGCATGTTCTGGACAATCAAGAACACAAAAATATGATAAATTTACAGTAAACATTCCCAAAGGAATATTTAACGGTGCAGAATTACGCATAACTTCAAAAGGTGACGCTGGTGTATACGGAGGCAGCTCGGGTGACCTATTTTTACAAATCAACGTTATACCCGATAAAAAATTCTCACGAGTTGAAGACAATATTGAAGTACAGGTCATGCTCACCTATCCGCAATTAGTATTTGGTGCACAACTAGAAATAGAAAATATTGATGGCAGCAAGATAACCATTAAAATTCCTAAAGGGTGCCCTGCTGGGGAACGATTATTTATTCCAGGCAAAGGATTTGCAAGACTGCGCAGCAAAGGTTGCGGCGACTTGGTTGTTATCACACAATGTCACATCCCAAAAAAATTAGACAAAGAAGCGCAAGGCAAGCTCAAAGAATATGCGAAAATTATTGGTAATAAGCCAACAGAAGATGGTGGCGGCATTGCAGGATTTTTTAAAAAGTTTTTGGGATAATCCAAATAAATTTTTAATTTATTGTCCATAAATCGAGCACAAAAACATAGAGGGCGACTTACCTATAAATGACTGACGCTTTATTCTTTCAGATACCTCATCTACAGCCTTTTTCATTTGAGCGGAACGAAACAAATCATCAACTTTTGTTTTTTCATTTTCCAAAAATAATTGCTTTTTTCTTATATAACTACGAAATGTTTTTACCTTTTGCGCTATAGCCTTAGCCTCCTCTAAACGCTTTTTTGCCTCACCCAAGCCCATATCTTTTTCTGAGTCCGAAACTTTTACTTTTTTTGATTGCTCTAAAAGTTCAAGTAGCCTGACCTTGTAATCCTTGATTCTTACCTGTGCATCTATTACGTCAACTCGCCGCGAAGCAATACGACGTCGATGGAATCTCATGATGTGTGCTTTACGAGCCTCCATCTGAACTACATCCTCTTGCAATCTTTCTATGGCTCCTGCAACGGGTCGCAACAATTGATTTGTTTCTGTCACCAAACCAGGTACTCGACTTTGCTCATAATCTCTTTTTACTTCACGTTTCGATACAACCTTTTTAGCAAAAGCATATTTTTGCAAAAATGTTATCGACTCCACCCGCCTGATCTTAATAGCTTGATTAACATCTCTCAAAAGCCTCGTTAATTCTGGCAAATAAAGCTTCAGGCGTGGCTCATTTAAAAAGAGCCCCTCATTACCCAAAAAAATATCATCCGTCCGATACTCAAATTCCTCACATCGACTTGTTTCACCACGAGTTAATTTTTTCAGTACATTAATGCGATTATTGATTCGCTTATGCCATGTTGCCACCTTCTCCTTACGAGAAACTCGCTTTGCATACATTTTTTTTATTTCACAGCTTCTTGCGTATGATCTTTTTTTCATAGAAAAAGCAGTAATAAAAAAAGATGAAGCAAAAATAATAACAAAAAACAAAAATTTACGATCCACACTTCCCCCTTGGAAAACTTATAATATTTTATAATGTTCGATATACCACGAAACTTTTCTTAATCAGAGTACACAATTTTAAATGCCCATTCCAAGCTTTTTTCTGCTTTTTTGTGAAATCTTTATGGTGCGATTATGTTCCAAACCTATTTTGTTTATCAAATGATAAAAAAACTCTCTATCAGGCCCTTTGACCACTGCTTGTTCATGAGCTTCAGCAATGGCTACCGGATAACCCATTCCTTTGATCGCCTGATCTGCAATAACATTGGAAACAACATCAACTTTTTGCACATCGTTTGCAATCCATGCCGGAATTTCTATTCTCACGATTTCATTGCCCACATGCAGATAAAAAAAATGAGGCCTAAGATGCTCAGGGTAATATTCAGATATTTTGGAATTATTTTTAAATATGGTGGTACGCTCAAATGGTTCGAGGTAAAATAACGCAATATGCGCATCAACAACGCTATCGACTACTTTATACTCTTGACAATTATCAACAACAAAATCACACAATGCAACACGAATGAGATTAACCAGCTCTTTGCTTTTGGTCAAACTGATATACCCCGCCATGAGTATCCGATCTTCATAAAATGCTTGTAACATTTTTAAATATCTGGCCAAAAAGTACTGCTTGACCTCTGTTGCTTTAGATTCTAAATGCCAAAAAATAATAGATCCATCGAATAAAAAAACCAGTGGACACGCATCCGTTTTGCATGATTTTGAAAGCTCATGTCCTGCAACAAACTCAAAGTCTTGTCGCTTGCAATTAACCAGCTCCACTGGGCTATCAAACAGCTCTCGATCATAATCTAAATCGGCAAACACATGGGGCTCAGAATTGAAATAAACCTTTTTCCCCGATAAACCGTACCGCAACTCAACATACCCAACATTGATCAAATGGCACGCTGTTCCCGCATGTCGATCAGGATAAATTTGCGAACCATCAACAGACAATACCACATATTTTTCCAAATGTTGGGCAACCGTAAAGACATCATCAAGTTTGCCCTTCCAATCTGGTATTATCCATGGAGATTGTACCGATTTTACTTTGTATTTGAATGCGGGATCTTTTGATATCCTCTGCCACACCTCTCTTGCAATATTTCTTTCATGAGAAAAATCCACAAAAAGCTTGTCCGAGACAGCTTCAATCTCTTTTATTAATTTGCAACGATTAAGCACCTGTTCCCCTACCTACTCTTTTGTTCCACACCTGCTGAAAAATCCTTAATACCTTCTTGAAGCGCCACCAACGACAACAATGCACATTTAATGCGCGTATTACCTAAATCCATGCCAATTATATCTTTTATGGCCTCTTTTGTAAGCGCCAAAACATCCTCTATCCGCTTGCCAACAAAATATTCAGTAAATATTGAACAGGTTGCCTGGCTAATAACACATCCTTTACCCTCAAACGCAATCTTTTTGATGATTTGCCCCTCCAGGACAACATCAAACAAAACACTATCTCCACAGGACGGATTATACCTCGCCGTTGAAAAGGTGGGGTTAGCAATACGCCCTTTATTTCGGGGGTTTCTATAGTGATCCATGAGCAATTCTTTGTAAAACTTCATCCTTTTACCCTAAATAAAAACATAATTTCGTATATCCACAGTATAACATATCCATAAATTCTTTTCATTTTTCCGTTTTCCTGTATAATAGAATTATATAGGGGGTTTTGTCCTAATATTAACCAATATTAAAATATTAAAACTTTTAAAATGAGATAAAGGCAGAAATATGAAGAAGATCTTTTGCAAAAAGAGAAAAGTTTTATTCCTTTCGACTATGCTCATTTTGAGTAATGCTGTTTATGGTATCAACGTAATTTTTGATTTAGGCGAAGTATTAATAAGCACCAAAAAAATGTACATCATGAGGCAGGTTGGCATATACAGTTTTTTAATGTTTTTACTCCGATTAAACAATCCATTTGCATTACGAAAAAGACTTTTTGCAACATTGGAACAAATTCCAGCAATTTCACAAAACGAATTTGGAGCAACGGACGATAACGGCAAACCTTTGCCAAATATCATGTGTGACTGGTTAACTGGAACAAAAACATCTAAAGAAATTTTAGAAGAAATCAATGAGCTTTTTTCAAACAATCCAGACTTTTTTCATAATCGTGCTGAAAAAAATATACTCAATAAAATGACAAGCATCATGTTCACTCCAAAAAGATTTACCAAATCCAGAAGCATCATCAAAAAAGGTATTAAATTTGTAAAGAGATGCAAAAAAAAGGGACACAACGTATTTATTCTTTCCAACTGGGATCCAGAATCTTTTGAGTACATACTCAAAGCGTTCCCAAAACTCTTTTCACTGTTTGAAAAAGATCATATAACCATCTCAGGAGACATCGGCATAATCAAACCTAATCCACAAATCTATGAATACATCCTTGCAAAACACAATCTAGACCCCCAAGAATGTATCTTTTTTGATGACCAAGAAGTAAATATCAAAGCAGCAGAAGCATTCGGTATTCATGGCGTTGTGTGCAAAAATATTCGCTACAAAAAAATGGTACAAGCATTAGACTCATTTTTAGAAGAATTTGAAACAGAAATAAGAGAAATAAATGAAACAAATACTATATCTGTCTAGTGTGGCGCTTGGCGGCATTATTGGTGCCATTGCTCGTTACTCAGTAAATCTAATTATTCCTCGGGCTACCATAAGTACATTCCCATGGAGCACTTTTGCAGTTAATATTTTTGGCTCTCTTTTGGCTGGCATATTACTTGCGCTTTCAACAAAATTTGCAATCTCTCACACAATAAAATTATTTATTTTTGTCGGAATTTTGGGCGCATTTACCTCATTTTCAGCATTTGCCCTTGAAAACTTTCTTCTGTTTACCACAGGAAAAACAGTGCTTGCTATCACAAACATCGTAACAAGCAATCTTTTTGGAATTATTGTGTTTGCACTCGGATTTTTTGCAACGCAGTTTTTAACCCATTTCAGATAAAACCAAATACTATTTAAATACCACCCTCTTTTTAAATACCACCCTCTTTGACCATGTCATTGTTTCCTGCAAATAATCTATTTTTGACACATGATCATCTAATGTCACAATTAACTTTTTCAAAATATCATGGCAACGTTTAGAACAACCAGACAACTGTACATTTTGAGGATCAATTTTGATAAATGGTTTTTCGACAACCAACCCATCTGCATCAACATCTTTTTTTCTAAAAAAATAACGATTTCTGTCTAAACTTTTTTTCAACAAAAACTTATTCTTTTTCATACTTACCGATAAAGTTCTGCCCAGCGCCGGCAAACTTTTTATCACTCTTTGACCAACAGCAAACGCTACAGCTCCATGGTTAGAGTTATACTCAAAATCCACGGATTTCTCCTTATCCACGGATTTCGCCTTATCCGCGGATTTCTCCTTATCCGCGAACACCCCTACGGTCATAAGTAAAAAAAATACAGCCAGAAATTTTTTCATAAAATCCCCCTATAACAGAAAAAGACCTAATAACAACTATCAGTAGTACTTTACCAAAAGCAACACAGAGAAGTATAGATTTACGCACATTTAAATCGGCATAGCCTTTGACAAAAGCCTTTAATCTAGATACTTTTTAAGTAAGAGTTTTAAAAAATACCAAACACTTAGGAGCATTTATGAAAAAAAATATGTTATCACTTTACTTTTGCCTTTCTTTGTTTCTAACACAACAAATGACAGCAATGCCGCTATGGCGAACACAAAAGAAAACACATGCTAAAATGTCCACCAAGGAGATATGTATTTCAGCATCAATAGCATTAACAGCAATTGTTTTACTTATCCTCCTCAAAAAAAGAAAAAACAATGGTGCTCCACTCAATTTAGATGGGAAAGTCTTTTTAGATGGTAAAGTCGTTTATGGTGATGGAAATTTCGAGACCCCAAAAACTCACAGCGGCAATGAACACAAAGTTCAGGTAGTACCGCCGACCGTCACACAGAAACACTTGGAGCATACTGAAAAAAGCCAACCGGCAGCCTACAACTCAAGCCGTCCAGATAAGACCCCCAAAACAGAGCCGACACCCGACTACTCAAGCCATCAAGATCAGAAAGGCCCTGT
>Ga0180433_10005326_pt1 | contig 17486 bp, 21 predicted proteins | sample SS_ome_8_FD_132980 | JGI IMG/M metagenome (GOLD analysis project Ga0180433, IMG submission 132980) | Hypersaline lake sediment archaeal communities from the Salton Sea, California, USA - SS_1_D_1 metaG | ecosystem: Environmental > Aquatic > Non-marine Saline and Alkaline > Hypersaline >... | reverse complement strand
TGAATTTACCGTAAGACAGCCGCAACGCTTTGTGTTAGTATTACACTAATCTTACTAAGGAGGAAGCAGAAAAATGAATATCAAGTTACGTGAAGTTGTACAAGCAGAGGCGGCACTCGGCAGGTTATTCGAGTGCAACCCCAAGAAGGCGAAAGACACCTATCGGGTGGCCCGGCTCAAGCGAGAGCTTACGCCTATCTTGAAGGATTACGAGGAAGCGCGGCAACAACTCCTTGAGCAGTACGCTGTCAAGAGTGAAGATGATCCCAACCGCTGGCAGTTCGTCAAGGTTGACGAGGATGGGGACATCATCCTTGAGTACGACGAGGGCGACAAGGATAGGGAGAACGGCAAGCCGGTGATGGATATGGAGGCTTTTAACGCCTTCACGACAGACCTGGACGAGCTGATAGACAGCGAGGAAGTCCAGGTGGAGAGCTTTATCACTCTTGCTCAGATTGACAACTTGGGGTTTGACCCGGCGATGACTCCTAACGAGATGGCAATGCTTTGGTGGCTCGTCAAGGAGCTTCGCGAGGATACCGAGATCAAAGACGAAGACTAACTATGTGGCTACCTGTCATCACCACACGTAATCCACTATCCGGGATCGAATACCGCTTGCGTGACGACTACGGAAGACAGTGGTTCGCCCATTACGGCGCAGATGGGTCAGGGTTCGGCTACCTGACGTTCAAACTGCGCCGGCGGATCGGGGTCGATTACCCTGACATTGGTTACGGTTACCCGGTGGTGATGCGCAAGGGACCGTTCCGCGTCTTGTTCTCCGGTCAAATCGTGCGTATATTTGAGCGCACCGGCTCCCAGGGTGGAGAGATCGAAGTGTGGGCACTTGGCTGGGTGCATACCGCTACGGCTGACGCCCACAACTATATCTACTGTGACACAAGGCTGTCATTGTGGACCTCGTCCGAAGAGCCGACAGGCTCTTTCCAGCCGGCCCGCTTCGATTGGGACACGAACGAGCGGCTTTACCTCAAGCCTCGCCGTGGGGTTGACTTTGATGCCGATGATTACACATACCTACGCTACACCTTCCAATTCGGCGAGGTCGCCACCCGGTTTGTGGCCGATTACGACGTGGCTTTCCCTGACTCGTGGCCGGGGAAGCTAGAGGTGAGGGACAGTGGCGGGAGTGTGCTGTGGTCTGCCATTGCTACCGGCACCGGCAGCATCGATGTGACCACATCCGGCAGCCCAACATATTTCGAGGTCCGGTTCTACACCACAGCAGCCGGCGAGAATACCGCTGAGGACGACACGGTATATGGCGAGCTCACCAACGTCAAAGTCTACTCGCTGAACGTATCGACTTTGGATGCTAACCCCATAGCAGATGACATCGTAGAACTATTGAGCGACGCCGGCCACGGCCTGAGTGATGATACCCGCAAGATCGAATCCCCCGGCCTGGCGCTGGAGCCGGCGGCGTTCGACACGGATATGACGCCGGCGCAGATCCTGACCTGGTGCTGCCAGTTCGGAAACTCGGATGGCGATCCCCTGGCCTGGGGCGTTACGATGGACGACCGGAAACGGCTGTTCCTCGAGACGCCAGACCTAACCACGATCAAGTACATCGTAAAGCCATCCCGCGCCACGCTCGAGCGGGGTGGGGATTGGGGCGAGAGCGCACAGAAAGCCTACGGTGTCTATACTGATGATCAGGGTCGGGTACAGCGCACGTCTGACCGCACGGGCCAGGCCGTGATCGACAAACTCGGTGGGTACTACCGGCGTGTGCCGATTCAAATATCCGGTATGACTGACGAGACGGGCGTGTTGAACGCAGTAGACCTGTGGCTGGACGAGAATAGCGATCCGAAGGTGTCCGGTAGCTTTGCTGTTCAGGGCGGGGTATGGGCACCGTCGGGGAGGTTCGTGCCGTTTGACGAGATCGTGCCAGGCGGACTGGTACAGGTCCAGGAATGGCGGGCGAGGGAAGCCACGTTGAGCGGGAATGACTACCGCGACAATGTTACGACTTTCCCGCTGGCCGGGGTGCGGGTGGATGAGGATGCGCGGACGGTGGAACTGATACCGCGCGAGACGTCGGATGCGTTCGCGCGGCAGATGGCGATTATTAGCGAGTTGATCTAGGGTAATTTATACTTAATATGTCAGGACCAATTGAGTATAAATTACATACGAGTAACAAAAATGAGGCGCTCTATTTGACCATCTCTGATTGTGATTTTCTCGATCAACCGGCGGAGGAAAACTTTTGTCGCCGGCCTGTCAGTGCCTTCGGGGATGTTGGATATGGTTTCTAATATCTCAGAGCGGCGCTCATCAACTGTCCTGATGCTATCTAATTTGCGCCTAATTGCTACGATTCTGCGGTCTATGCTTGCCCTTTCATCTTCTACCGCTTGCACGCGGCTGCTATAGGTACCGAGGTCAATGACATTGGCCTCGTATGCGTCGTCCCACCGCTCCCGGCGTGCGTCAACGTCTATGGTTGCCTTCTCCAGTTCGCCTAATTCAGTTACTAGGTGGTCATAGCTCTTATTATTTACCGAAGCTGCGTATTCATCTTCCAGCCGCTCGCCTGCTAAGTATCTGTCTATTATGTGTTGGTCATTGATGATTTGGTGGAGAATGTCCATTACCGCATCGTATATATCAATTTCACGAACCCACTTTTTGTTCTCACATTCCAGGCCGATTTTGCGGGTGCGGCATGAGTAGTATATACGGTCAGAGTCATTTCTCCTTGCCAGCATTGGTGCCCCATCAACCGCGCACTCCAAAATCCCACTAAATAGCGGTGTATGCCCAGAAGTGGACGCGGCCCGCCCGCCCATAGCACGCTTTCTATCTAGCTCACGGTATATGGCTTTCTGCACCTGTACAGATCGGATACGCTCGTGCGCTCCTTCAACAATAATTATATCGTGTTTATCTAGCTCGTCTTTGTCTATGTGCTCCAACACGTCAAAGGCATTCGGCGTTTTACCGAGCTGCCGTTTAAGACGTTCGACGGGCTCCGAATAACATGCCCGCCTAACGAATGCTCCATTCTCGGCCACATTCGCCATCCGCTTTATTCCCCATACGATGTATCCACAATAGAATGCGTTTTTTAGTATGTGGAAGATCGTTGATTCTCGCCATCCCTTCCCTGTCGGCGACGGTATTTTTTCCGCATTGAGCGCGCGTGCAATGCTTACCGCTCCCATCCCGGATTGAAGATACATATCATCAATCCGGTGAACAATTGCGGCTTCGTCCGGCACAATACGCGGTACGTCTGTGTAGATCGGTGCACCATCTGCGCTGTGCTCTACTACTCTCGTGTATCCGTATGCGATTTTCGGGTGTGGCCACCGCCCACGTCTCATCGCGGCGTTTATTCCGAAATAGCGTCGGTTGACAATCCTGGAAATTTCGCCCTCAGCCTGCAGGCCGGCGATTGCTTCTACCATCGCGGCGCTGTCTATGGCCCTGCCACGTCTATCCAAGTCCTCGGGTGATATAGGTTCGACAGGTTTATCCAGTGCGTAGATTTGGACACGGCATTTGGAAAAATACGACGACATCTGCGTCATCAGCGACCTGGTACGTGCCAACCGGTCGTAGTCACGGCATACGACGAGGTCTATTTCGCCGCCACGCGCCAGGTCCACCAGGTTATTGATCTGTGGGATTTGCTCCATCGCCTCGTGTAGAAAATCGATTGAGCGAGACTGTCCGGGAACAATAATAGGCTCCCGCGCCTCGTCCCATCCCCGCCGCTTGATGATGTCGCGTGCGCGCTCAATTTGATTCGGGATGCTGTCCTTGTCATCTTCAGCCTGGGGCTTGGACGACACGGCAGCGAAGATGACACAACGGAATTTAGCCATGCTATTCGTGTAATTCGCGGGTGTGTTTTGATCTGAGGTATCTTGCGTAATCCAAAAGGTCCGACTTGAGGTTATCGGGCAAGCTACTGGCAATGTCAGTTATACTCGATACTACATTATTATCCGACGGAGGTTGATAGTAGCCGGCCAGGCCGAGGATGAGGTTCGGGCTATCACCGAAAAACTCAGCGATTTTCCAGCACCGTTCCTTGCTGGGTTGGAATTGCCCATTGACAACGGCATTGATATAAGACCGCCCGAATCCAAGCGCTTCGGACAGCGATACGGTACTGTAACCTGTTTCCCTGGCACGAGTGGTAATATACTCACCGAGGCTCTCGTAATCATAATCTTGCATGTCCCCCTCCACGGCTCCTTTGTGGATAGGATACCACAATTGATGGTCTAGGTCAAATTTTGCCATAGTACATTGTTTGTGTTACAATATCCATTATGAGTATACCAGAGGATGTGATCACAGTAAATGGGGTCGAGGTAGTATTTCGTGGCGACCCGGTTAAAATACTATTATTATGTGTGGACATGTTTGTTACGCTCAACGCGGCGCAAGACGCGACCGGGGCACATAGCGATAAGACTATCGTCGAAGCGCACGAGGACCTTGCTCCTGTGCCACGCCAGGACAGTCACAGTTTGCCCGTACCTCGCCCGCTTCCTGTTACGCCACGGGTACCGGCCAGTTCTGGACACGTATCTGTACCGTTTTCCGACTGAGCTCATAAAGCGCCTCCCCGCGCGCGCTGCCTATTCTGGTCCCCTGCGCGCGTTGTTTTGTCCCTGCTATCGCATTTCGTGCACCGCAGTTTTAGCGCGTCCGCAATGTCGTCCAAGGTAATCCGCACCTCCCGCCCACACGCCAGGCAGCGGACAACCACAACGACCGGCTCAGGATCCCCCGTTGCTGCCATCAAACACCTTTTCCATCTCGGCGAGCTTTGGCTCGATCTCGTCGCGCAATTTGACAAAAGTGTTCCAGTCTTGCGCCTCGAGCAACGTGCGCATGAGCGCGAGTGCAGCGCCGAGGGAGCGAGCGAGAAGAATAACGGTTCTTCTCTGTTTGGATTTCCGTTTGGCTTTTGATGCGATTGATCCCATTTTATCCCCCTTTTTAACTATTGATAAGGTCTATAATGGATAGTAGAGCCTTTTTGTATGGGTTTACCATCATAAGCCCATAGGGTTTGTTATCCGAGACCCAGTATCCTTGTGTAACGCCCGAATTGCTGCTGGCCGCGACCAAGTTCGAGCAAGTGCTTTCCACTCCCGTGAATATTCAATGTAACAATCATCTGGCTGATACAATTGAGCAAATGGGACACAGCCCGCATTCCATACGGCCTCAAGCCGGCTAGTTGCTTCATCTATTGTCTCTCCGTTGTATCCAATCATCACGTAACATCGCAACTTGTTACTGTTGCGTCCGAGAAATTCCAACTTGTCAACTGCCCGGCGCAATGCCGGTAATGCTCCGCTCGTGTCAGCCGCCAGAAAAATCTCTTTAATCCTCAATCCCTCAAACCAACACGACACCCACGTATCGACCAATGATGCTTGAATACCACCAGAGAAAACAGCGGCTTTTGATTGTGTATGTAGCATCTCGGCCACATCTCGCAAATGCCTTTTGCTGGCCTGGAGAATGTTGTTATCCTGGATGATGTGACCCGGCGCAAAGTTTCTTATCTCCTTTAACTTTCCTTCACGCTTTGGCACAAGACACCACGGGCAACGGTTATCACACCCGCGTGTCGTGAACGTCACACCGGGCTTAACATAGCGTCCAGGAATAAAACCGTTTGGACAATCACCTATAGCTGGTCCACCGATCCGCACCGCATCGTAATACTGCGCCCAAGCGTCGCGGAGGTACTTTCCGTATTCAATGTCCCAGGTAAACGTCACGGAAACGTGTACTTCATCCGCCGGAGGTCGCCACAAGTTGAATTTAGGCAAACCGACGAACGACATTGAATCGTTTGGCGTCATTGATGTTTTGCGTGGAAAGACTCTGATGATTTTCATAGCACACCTTGTGTTGATTTATGATAATAAGTCCATAGGTTTCGTGTCGAACAATGCCAACTGGATGCCGCCGGCCCGCGCTTCAGATTCCCACACCCAATAGCACGATGCGTACCTTGAGCTGTGCTCGATGCGCACGTGGTACTGCACCCGGCCACGCTCGTCGATGTGGATGTCTGCAATGGGGCCGGTCACATAGCCGCTGTTCGGCGACGGCTTGAATGTTATCACTTCACCTATCGCGAATTTCGTTTTGTACTCGAAGAATCCTAGCCGACCTGGAAGGCGTATGAACTCGACGTGCCTGGCGTCGGCGATCACGAATCCGTATGGGCCGGCGAACCAGGGGCTGTTGTGCTCGGTCACACAGTCAGTAAGCGTCGCCTTTCCGACAATGCCGCCGCGATTGTAGCTATGTTTACAGGCCGGGATCACACCGCGCAGGTGCGGAAAATGCGTGAGAATCCAATCGAACGCTTGTGACGCGCCATCGTAGGTCTTGCTGGCGTGGATCAAGAAACGCCCGCGAAAGCTGGTGCTCCATGTGCGGTTCTCGATGTCTTTGTAACCGTTGATGATGAGCCACGCCCAGGGCTGGCGGATGCTTAACACCTTCATCTATTGCCCTCCGGCTTTCTCTGCACGAGCACAACCTCATAGTCAATTCGTGGGCTACCGTTCTTCTCGGCCAGGCGTCTAAAAAAGCTCTTCCTTTCCACGCGCCGTTCCTCCAAATTCCCCCACAAATCCCACTGCTTCCCCCGATCTTCCACCAACCACGCCCGTATCCACTCTACCGACTCGAACCCGCAAGCCTCTCCAAGCTGCCGCCACTGGTCGGGGAAGTCCACGATCTGCTTGTTTCGCACGAATGACTTCAAAACCCAAATAGCCACCGCCCCAGGTGCCAGGACCTGATAGCACTGCTCCATTATCTGGCGGGCGGCGGCCCAGAAGGTTTCACCCTCATCTTGGCCCAGTTGTCCGTCACTTTCGCCGTACTCACGACCTTGTATTCTCTTGGTCATCAACTCTACCTGTTTTTGTCGATCCGAGTCTGATCCAGACCGTCCGTGCCTATCGACCATGCCGTCGTACAGTTTATTGACGTCTAATCCTTCACCACTCTCTAGTGTACCCTCCCACGGTGGACTGCTAACCACAGCCTCAAAGTCCCCGCCGTTCATCTGCCCCAGTTGGCCGTCAGTATTTCCGTACCGTTGAGTGCGTTGGCCGACTTTTTCCATATCAATGGCTGTGATATGTTTGGCGTTCGAGATTCCAAGCTGGCGGGCCAGGGCAACGCGGGCATCTTTATCAACGGTATCTCGACTAACAGATTGCTGGAACAGAGGACTTCCTACCACCGCCCCAAACTCCCCCGCCTTCATCCCACCCAACTGCCCGGGCGTCTCCCCGTACTCAGCCGTCAGGGTCTTGTCACTGCGCCTGCGCGGGTCCCTGAATAGGCCGCCGCGCTTGTCGGGATCGTCGCTGGCCAGGGATTCGGAGTACGGTGGGCTTGAGATTGCGCCGGCGATTCCTACTCCATAGAGCTTGCCGCCTTTGACGTGTTCAGGGTTGGGGTCATTGCCGCCCGTATGGGCACATCCATCGGCGTAAGGCGGCGAACTGACGATGGTGGCATGACTACCAGGTTTCATCGCTGCCATTTGCCCGTCGCTACCACCGTACCCTTGAGAGTGTAGCCTTTGCGTAGCGCAGAATGCCTCGAATGATGCGCCACCGCCTTGCTCCTGATATGTGTTGTATTGTTTTCGCAGGTCTACGCCATCGCTGCTTTTTTCCACTGCTGTTTCAGCATACGGCGGGCTACTCACCACACCCCCGGCCTCCACAAGTACATTCCCCAACTCCCGACTATCCCCCTGGACCAACGTCGCCGTGCCCCACCTTGGCATCCTGCCGAACTGTTCGTCCCACAGGTCTATGTTCTGGCCGCCCAGCGTGACGAATTTTTCCTCAAGCTCTACCCCCACCCAGTGTAACCCGTTTCGCATCGCGTGAAGTCCACCGAGGGCTACGCCGCCAAATGGGTCAAGCACCGTGTCGCCTTCAGTCAGGTAGCCTTGTTCAATAGCATGCTGGTAGATACGGCGGATAAGCGCGCGGCTGAATTTCGCAGGATGGGCAAAGGCGTCTGGGATAATCATACCAGTCCATCCCTCGCCGTAGCATTTGTACCAGTTCCTTTCGATCACGGCGTAGCCTCACACATTGCAATGCAGTCCACGTGTCCTTGCCCCTGGACGTGAGAGCACGCTCTTTTACAAGCTACGCTTGGCCCACGGCCCCCGCAAGCCATTATGACGATGGTGCACAAGAACAGGACTAGATTTCTCGTTTTTTTGTTCATTCTGATTCCTCCTGTGTCGTTCTTCTTAGAAATTCCGCCGGATTCTGCTTGATGGCGTCCGCGACGTGGGTGTAGACACCGGTAGTATCGATATTCGCGTGCCCCATCTCCCACGACACGGCCTTGAGTTCCGCCCCGCCCATCAGCGCATGTGTGGCGTGGGCGTGGCGCAGAGCGTGGCAGGACAGACCGGGCCGGTACAGGCCGGCGTCCTTTAGGTACCCGTTGACGATGCTACGGACGCCGACGATGGAGAGCGGGCCGCTGTAGTTATTGTTACTCAGGCTGAGAAAAACAGCCTCGCCGCTCTTGTCGTTTGCAATCTGCGCCCGTTCCACCGTCCACCGATCGATCAGGCCCGCCGTTTCCTCGATCAGGAACACGTTACGGTCCTTGCTCCCCTTCGCCTCGCGGATAGCAAGCTGACGGTGGTCGCCGGGGATGATGTCACCCACCGTGAGCGCTGCGATCTCGGAGACGCGCAGGCCGTGGTAGTACATCAAGCTCATCATCGCCCGGTCGCGGATCCCGCTAGGTGACCAGTCCGGCGCTCCGAGCAGAGTGTCCACCTCCTCTTGGCTCAAGTACCGCTCCAGGATGCGGTCGCGGCGGGAGGTGTGGTCGCGGGGCGGTTTCAGGCCGGCGGCGGGGTTATCCTGCCGAAGCCCGCGCCAGATGGCCGCCTCGTAGAAACGACGGACGGATGCGAGCATCACGCCGATGGTAGAGCGCTTGTAGCCGGCCTGGGCCAGCGCCCGGCGGTAGGTGGCGAGGTCGTGGTCGGTAGCGGTGCCGGGGTCTATACCGATCTCGGCGCACCAGTTGACGAACTGCCCGATCTGGGTCAGGTAGGCGCGGATGGTGTGCTCGCTGGCGTCTCCCTCGGCGACGTTGAGGCGGAGGAATCCGGCAAGCCGGTCCAGGACGTCGACGGTGGGCGCGGGGAGGTTATTGGGGGAAGGTGTTATCGTTGTAGTCATCTCCTGCTACAGACCTCCTCCGCGCACACGCCGGACAATAATCATCTCGATATTTGCTACCATCACCGCGCGGTCTCCACACCCACACCCATCCTTTCTTTTTCGCTTCAGATGGTGTCAGGGTCTCATTGAACCAAAAATGTTCAGTTTGCTGCGGGCACGCGAGCTGCCGGCAGACAAAGTGCTTTGTTTCTTCGCTCACGCCACCAACTCCAACCCGAGCTGCTGGATCACAGGAGCTCCACCCCACCGCTCCTGTGCGGCCCGGCCCATCGCGCTGGCCGTCTCCAGGATGTCGAGCGCGCGCGGTTTGAGGTTGGAATCACGGAACGCTTTCCATTCCTCCTCGCTGGCGGCAAGGAAATAGCCGTAGGGCTTTCTAACGCTGGATATGATGAGGTACCCATCCCTGCGCAACTCCTTGATCGCCTCGCGGACCGGGCGGTCGGCGTACTTGCCGCGTAGTCCCAGCGCGCGGGCGATGTCGCCGGCCTTGATGGCCGTGCCCGCGCCGACGTGGGATTCCAGGATAGACAGCACATTATCCTTCAACTCTGTAGCAGTTTCTTGCATCGCTGAATGGTCGTAACTCATAGCGCCTCCTATCTGCCGACGTGCATCGGCATCACGATGTGTGTGTATGACGTATCGCCGGCGGGCCGCATCAGGATCGGGGCGCTCGATTCGTTGAACCATATTTCAAGGCTCGCGATCGACCCAATGGCGTCCAGGGCCTGGATGACGTATTTGGCGTTCACGGCTATTTTGAACGGTCCGTTCGTCCACGCCATGTCACCCTCGACATCGACGTTGACCCGGCTTGTATTGTCGCCCGTCTCGACACTGTTACCGGAGACAATCATCTCGTACTGATCATCGCCAGTATTTTGCACCGTCCACGTCACCAGGTCACCTTGATCCCGCCCAAAGATCAGCGCCGTCTTGATGGCACGTTTCAGTTCCGACGGCACGACGAGCGCCCGGAAGACGAATTGCGGGGGAATGATCTGCCGGTAGTCGGGGAACTTGCCGTGTACGAGTTGTGTCACCAGGTGTGTGTTCGAGAATATGAACGCGACCTGGGCAGGGTCATCGCTGCTGCCGGCGACGACTCTGGCCGGCTCGGACTCTGTGGCGATGATCCGGGCCGCCTCCTCGATGGCGCGGTACGGGATAAGGACGTCGGGGAACCCGTTCGCCGGCACATCGGTGTGCTGGACGGACATCCTGAATCCATCTGCCGAGACAAACGACAGACAACCATGCTCATTTTCGTGAACGTAAACGGTAGAGAGAACCGGGCGGCTATCGTCGCGGGCCGCACTGATTACCGTCCTGTCCAGCGCCGTTTCTAGCGTACTCGGGTCCATAACGACGTGCGGGATAGTGTGGTCCTCGCGTGACAGAGCATCATAGTCCTTGATCTGGATGAACTCGTCCGCCGGTATACCTTTGAGCGTGGCGCTGGTGCCGCCGCACTCGATCTTGAGGTCCGACCGCTCTACGCGCATCGTCATCTCGCTGCCGGTGAGCAATGCGGTCAGGTCTGACAACCTGCCTGCCGGAACGGTCAGAGCGCCGGGCTGCTCGACCTTTGCGTCGCCCCAGGTGCGGATGGATACCTCCAGGTCTGACCCGGAGACGGCTACCGCGCCGTTGCCGTTGGCAGAGATGCAGACGTTTCTAAGGACCGGTAGCGTGGCGTGCCGGCTGACAGCCCGGCCAGCGATCTTGAGTCCATCTCTCAGTGATTCAGGTAAACATTTAACTTGCATTTGACACCTCCTATAGGCTTGTGTTCATAATGCGATAGGCTTGAAGCTCGCCTATCGCCGCTTGCCATACCCCAACCGCGTCCGCCTCGTCCGGCTTTACGCTGCGCTTGCCGGCGATACGGGCGGCGGCGGGTAGGTTGTGCTTGTTGAATCCGGTCTGTTTGACTGTCATCGCGTGGATGTAGATCGCGGGGATTCCGGTCAGGATACACGCCCCTTCGACGGCCCCACAGACACGGGCCAATAGACGGTCAGTTTTGCGGTTCCGGTGGTCACCAGTGGGTTCCTCGATGGCAACGACGTCAGGGGCGTGGAGGTCGATCATCGCCTTTGCCCACTGAACGATGAGAGCGACACGGGCCTTTGGTTCACCTTTCGGTCGGAACACACCGCTATCAATGTACCGCTCACCCTGTGCCAGGCAAAAGCCGACGGCGGTAGAGCTGGCGTCCAGGGCTAGAACGATACGTCCGTTCACGTTAGGCATCGCCGCGCTCCCATCCAAGCCACAGGTGATGGGGAAGAACGGTAGATGACGGCTTGACTCGGACGCCGCCCAGGACCTTTTCTTCATCCAGTGCGTTATTGTTGACATAGCATGTGTTCGGCTCCATGCCGAACTTGATCCGGTAGCGCCCAGACGCCTGCCTGATTTTGCGTAATAGGTCTTTTTTTTGGTCGCTATCAAACCATAATAATCCCTTTTCCATCTAAACCTCCTTGCTTGTCTCGTGGACATCTCCTACCCAGGACACGCCAGGCCCAATATCTTCCCAGCCAACCCAAACCGGTGCCCCTGACGCGCCCTGGGTAGGAGACGGCACACTTCCGTCTCCTACCGTGTCTTGAGCCAACACCATTAAAACGTGGCCGGCCTTTCCCTCGCCTACCGGCCTTGCACAGCACCCTGCTCTCTCGCCGCTGCCCTGTTCGGGTACCCCAGTACTGGACTTTAACCGTGGGCGGCGTTCGCTCTCCTGAGATTTGATGAATATCAAAGTCATCGCTGTGCGCCCTTCGCCTGCCTTGTGGAGGTGGCGGGAATCGAACCCGCGTCCCGGCGGCTGCCGAATTCGGACATCGCTCCGGTCTCACCTGTCACCCCCATTGCTTTTGTCAATCGAGCAATTCGAGTATGTCGCCCGGTATAGGCGGTAACGGTTCGCGGTCGATCCCGAAATCAGACATCAGTATCTGTTTAGATGCGAATCGCCAGGTGTCAGAATTGGGGGCCTTGATTTCCAGCCGCCCTTGCCTCCAACGGATCGCGAAGATTCGATTGCTGTACAAGGCGACGATCTCTGTTGTCCGACCCGTTCTAACGTCCTTTTTCAGGTCCGCTATCGATTTCATTTTCTCTATGCCGCTCACCGCGCCCCTACTTTGGCGCGAGCGACCCTCGTCTGCCGGCGGTGGTAGTCCGGCGTCCGCCTATGTTCCACCACGTCGCCCAGTTCCGCCAGCCAGTCTGCAAGGCCCTCACAGTCCGGGCCGAGAACTCCCTTGACCTCGGACTCGATCTCGCCTTCCTCGTTGATCGTGATCTCGATAAATTCCTGTGGCATCGCTTACCTCCTCACACTTTGCCGCATCGCCGTCCGCGCCTTCTGGGGATATAGACGCATGCGGGTGACACCGTTTTCCTCGACTTCTTCCACACGCATCCCACGTGCCCTGGCCATCCGTTCGACCTCGAGGCGGGCGTAGCGCTGCTTGACCTGCTTGACTATCCGCGCGCCGCGACGGTCCAGGTCGTCTATGATGACCTCGAACGTGCCGTCATCGGTGCGGTGGAACCCAAGGTCGCCAATGGACCGTAGCTGGCCCTTGCGAATCACAAACTCGCCGGTGGCGGTTTGTCTTTTCCAGCCGTAGATGGTCACGCTCTCGCCGGCCTCGAACATGATGCTGTTCTTCTGGCACACATCGGCGATGGCCTGGGCTAAAATCTCACTATTCTTGAACTTGGTTTGTACTCGTTGGTACTTGCTCATTGTTTTCACCTCCACTCATATATGGGGATTATGGGGCCGGTTTGTGTAACCGGCCCCGGATTTCCCTAAAGTTCCAGCGCCCGGCCATCCTCTGCCTTGCGGCCCGTTTCTTGGCGGCTTGACGCGGGGCGGGCGCGCTTGGCCCAATGACGCATCTTCGAGATTCCCCTCTCCATCGTCGTCGCCAGGGGTACCATATCGCCGGCGGCGGCCAGTAGATCGCCGGTGGTTACGCTACCATCGGCGACAAATGCGCGGCGGATTGCCCCTTGTACAACCTTTTCCAACTCACTCCCGGTGAAATCTTTGGTCGCAGCCGCGACTTTTTCCAGGTTAAAGTTTTCCGGGCCGCGCCCGCGTTTCCGCAGGTGTATCGCCAGGATGTCGGCGCGCTCGGCGGCTTGTGGAAGGTCAACAAAGAAATTCTCTGAAAAGCGGCGGATCAGCTCGGGCCGCAGGCTTGAAATGTCGTTAGCCGTGGCCGCGATAAAGACCGGGGCAGTTGTCTCTTCCATCCAGGTCAAGATGGTACCCAACACCCGCGTGCTGGTTCCCCCGTCCATCTCACCGCCACCTACGCCACCAAGGGCTTTTTCCAACTCGTCGATCCACAACACGCAGGGAGCAACGGCCTCGGCGACCTTGAGCGCGTTGCGGGTCTGGGCTTCACTCTGACCTACCAAGCTGCCGAAAAGCGCGCCCACGTCCAGCCGCAGCAGGGGCCGTGTCCCGCCGGCGATGGCCTTGGCGGTGAGTGACTTGCCACATCCTGGTACACCGACGATGAGCACACCACGATCAGGCTCGACCCCGAACGCCTGGGCGTCGTCCGTGAAGGCGATCTCGCTCTCCGCGCACCATGCCTTGAGCAAGTCCAGACCGCCGATGTCGGCGTAGTTGGCCTGTTCCGGGTAGTATTCGAGCGCGCCGGATTTGCGGATGATTTCGCTCTTGGCGTCCAGAATGAATGGGATGGCATCGGTGTCGAGGTGACCGAGGGATACAACAGCCTGAGCCAGCACCGCGTCCGCCTCTACAGCCGTCAATCCCTGCAGGGCGCGGATGACGTCTCGCCGCCCGCCGTTCAGTTCGCAATCTATGCCAGCGGGCAGGTTGGCGATAAAGCTCTCGACCTGCTCGGCCAGTTCTTCTGGCGTGGGCAGGGGAAAGTCCACCAGGACGACGTCCTTTTCCGCATCTTGGGGTATCTCGACATTGGGGCTGAGCAGGATAACCGTCTGGTGGCGCTTGATGAGGGTGGCTGACACGTCCCGCAGGGCACGGATCACGACGTGGTCGGCGCGGTCGCCGGCGAGCCAGGGGTGGAGGTCCTGGAAGACGTAGATGGCGGGGGGACCGTTGGGGTGTTCGTCGGTTGGCTCGCCGGCGCTCACGACGTGCTTGAGGGCAGCGAGGGAATCGGTAAGTTGTGCCAGTTCCTGGGCCGTGGCGTCGTCGTCAGGCTCCGGGTGAATCTGCCGGATGCCACGGCTGACGGACCAGGCGAACAGCGCCTTGCCGCGCGTTTGTGCGATCTGGGCGATGTGCTCGATGACACGGTTTTCCTCGTGCGACTGTACCGCGATCACCGGGTATCTCGCCCGAATCAGCCTGTCGATTTGTTGGGTTGTCTCGTGTTTCATTTGATTTACCTCCATATCTGTTGGTTTAGGTACATAATTATATGGGGGGTTACGAGCCATTTTGTGCAATTACAGACAATGGTTTGAGTAAAAGCGCTTGCTCAGCGATCCGCCCGTCATCTGTCAACATACGGGCAGGGATCAGTTCATTGGCGTCAACGTCGTCCGCGCTCCACTTGCGCGGCCACATATCCAATTCCCACATTTCTCTGATACGGGTCTCCTCCTCGGCGTCGATCAAATTCACCCCGGCGCGGGCCTGGATGTTCAGCACGCGCTCCAGGCCGTAGGCCCGGCCCTCCATCGTCAATGGCCCCATCCGCTGGACGTTTTTCGACCACTGCCCATCCTTTCGCTTTTCGGGCTGAGCCTTGCGCTTGCGCCATTTCGCCTTTTTCAACTCGCGCCATAACGGCTTTAGTTCAAGCAGCGGGTGGAGATAATACCATTCCTGGTTGCGGATCAGCCGCCCCAGTGCGGTGTCGCGCGAAACGAGCGGGCACCCGACACAACCGGTACGCACGTCATCCTCGCCGTAGACATCGACGATACCGCTTACGTCATATCCGTGCCCATACAGGTCAAAGTAGAGCCAATCATACACGTGGCACAGCCGCCAGTGGAGAAGTGGGGCCAGGGTATCGGCAATGCTCTCCGGCGTGCTTACCTGGAACCATCCCTGTCCACACTCGCCGCTATCTCGGCTGCAGCTCACCGCAATGCGCTGGTCTCGGGCCGCGCTCTCCCCCTGGCGGACTCCGGTCAGCATCAGGAACTTTTCCCCGCGCTCCTCACGCAGCGACCACAGCGCGTCCATCATCGGCTTGACCTTGACCTTGGGTGTGCACCAACGGAACGTGTTGGATGATGGGGGGACACCGTAGCCCAGCATGTAGACCAGGAACCTATCGTCTACGTCGGGTAGGACAACCTGGGTATTGAATCCCTGCCCTTCGAGAGTATCCATCAACGCGAAGGCCGTTCTCTGTAAAGGAACAAGCTCCAGGCGTGTGTCGGCATATAGGACGGTCAGCGATTCCGGCGGGGCTACCTTTCCTGTGATGATTGCCCACGCGACAAACGTCACGGTGGCTGACGAGTCCTTACCACCGCTGTAAGCTAATGCCCAGTGATTGTAGCGGCTGCCGTATTCACGCAGGCTGTCGAGGCTCAACTGGATAGCCCCATCCAGGTTGAGCCTCGTGCTGTCGAACAAGGAAAGCTGTCTACGCATTATTACAACTCCAATGCTCCCGCCCGCGTGTGTGCCCCGGCCCGCTGGGCGACGGTCTGCGCGGCCTCGTGCGTTAGTTCGGCGATCTCTTTCAGCGCCCCGACGACGTCGCCGGTGTTGTACTTGGTCTCACCATCGAGCGGCGCGCTGCCGTTCAAGTGGTCGTGTAGCTCGCCCAGGGCATCCTCTAGCTCATCGTCCCCAGTGGCCGCGCCCAGCAGCCGGTACGTGTCCAGCAGCCCCCGTGCGCGTTCGGCCACCTTGCCCCTGACATGGCCGTTCTTTTTGATGCTGGCGGCGATCTCGCCCACGTCCTGGAAAATCTGGGAACGGAACTGCTCGATGACCTCTTGGAATGGGTTGACGGTGTTCTCGATCTGCTTGCGGGCGTGTTCCAATTCCGCCGCCCGCATCGCCGCCAGTTTTACCCGCTCCTCTTCTACCCGTATCTGTGACAGCTTTTCCGCCTCGGCGACCTCTAGATGTAGCTGCTCTTGTTTGGCCCACTCCGCTTTTCGCTCAGTGTGGGCCTGCTCCTGAGCCAACTTCTGCTTGGCAGATTCAATCTCACGCTTGGTGTGGAGTTGGTCACGCGCCAATAGCTCGGCTTCAACGTCCGCGCCGGTGGCTACAAGGGCGTTTTTATAGTCAACGTACAACTCGGCCTCGATTCGCTCCGGGCTGGGCAGCTTGGCGGTAGCACGGGCGACGACGTGGTCTATGAAAGCGTCCAGGCCGTCGAAAGTGCCGTGGTCGGTGATCAGGGCAAACTCGCCGGCACCGGCGGGCCGGCGGGCGCGGATCGCGTCCCAGGCCTCGCGGGCGATTGTGGCAAAGTCGGCGGCGATGGCGTCCACGAACTCGTCATAGTGGTTGATGATCTTCGCTTTGAGCTCGGCGAGCTCGGCCTGGAGGCGGTCCCACTCGGTGCGCCACTCCTCGTATGCAGTGAAGGGCACCCAACGGTACGGGCGAAATCCCTCTAGGTCGAAGGAGTGCTTGTCCAAAGATTGGCGAAAGCGGGTTTCCAGGCTGCGCAGCTTGCCCAGATATTCCTTCGGGATCAGGTCCTTGGAGCCGCGCTTGAGCCGCTTGCGGCGGGTATCGTCCTCCGGGATGCCGAGTTCTGCCCATGACGCCCGGACGGTAAATAGAGATGTGCCATGCACGTCTATGTCGACCAAGATACCAAGCTCTTTCATCCGGCGGATGTCGAGCTGGACAGCCCTGATGGTGCCGGCATCCTCGCCGGTCACGCCGGCGATTTGCTCCTTGCGCTCGTCGGGCAAAACGAACTCGATCTTGGGTTGTACCGCTGTTTCTGTCTGTATCATTTCCATCTTTTACCCCCTGTGAATTTAGGTTCATAATATAATGGGGGTTATGGGGGTGTTTTGTGCAAGCCGTTTAATTCATCCTCGGATCACCAGGCGGCGCGAACATTATCTCGCTCTTCCCCGCCGGGATCGTTTCTCCGCAAGCGTGGCTGGATTCGGCCACCTCGCACAGATCGCTGTCACAGTGCCGCGCCCAGGCTTTCTCTTCCTCCAACCCTACCGCCAGGCGGACGA
>Ga0180433_10005325_pt1 | contig 17488 bp, 17 predicted proteins | sample SS_ome_8_FD_132980 | JGI IMG/M metagenome (GOLD analysis project Ga0180433, IMG submission 132980) | Hypersaline lake sediment archaeal communities from the Salton Sea, California, USA - SS_1_D_1 metaG | ecosystem: Environmental > Aquatic > Non-marine Saline and Alkaline > Hypersaline >... | reverse complement strand
CCGAAGGAGACACCGGAGTACCACCACCAGGCCTTCGCCTGGGAGCCCGTGTTAGGAACCAGGATCACTGCGTAGCGAAGTTGACCGCCGACGTTGTAGACCTCGAGATCGAGGACTCTAGCCGACAGCTCATCCACCAGCTCTGACAGACGTTCTGAGTCGATGCCGAAGTACCACCACCAGCCGGACGCGTAGGATCCGCTGTTTCTGACCATAGAAGCTGTGAATCGAAGCGGCGAAACCGAGCTGACTTCCAGATCGATCAGTCGCGCATCGTGCTCATCCAAGGCCGCGCCAAGGGTCTCAGCTGAGACGTTGGCGTACCACCACCATCCGGTATTCTCGTTGGAAATCCGCTCCAATTCCTGTCCGACCGTCACGCCACTCGCGAAGATGAGCAGCGCGGCGGCCGTCATAAGTACTGCCTTTGTTCGGCTCATCGTGATCACCTCACAACCACAGTGATCCTCGATGGTGAGCGCCGGGTGTGAGGCCATCAGGGTTTCTGTGAAGATCCGAGCCTACGTTGATGCGGTGGAGTAGAGCCCATGCGTGTGGTGTATTAAGGAGTGAGACGGAGACGTCTTGAAGAAAGCGACCATCGCTGCCATCTTCGGTTCATCAGCCCAACAGACCGGCATTGGTCGGCACCGAGGAAGAGCGATGATCAAGAAAGGAGTAGGCACTCCGGCATGGTGGCGCAAGCGGTTGGAGGAGGCGGGCACCGACCTTCTGCGCGAGATGGTGAAGCGGGATGAGCAAGAGCCAGGTCTCCGAGCCGACGAAAGAGCTTGATCCGCTCGTCGAAAGCTTCCGCAACCGACCGCTGGATGACGGTCTCTGCACGTTCGTTTGGCTCGATGCGATCGCCCGACGTTGTCGTGGAAGCGGACGTGTCGTTAGCGTCATCAGCGTCATCGCTACGGGCGTCAATGCGCCGGCCATCGCGAGATCCTCGACCTCGACGTGTTCACCAGCGAGGACGAGGCGGGATGGACGTCGTTTCTTCGTGGACTGGCCGCCGAGGATTGAGCGGCGTGAAGCTGGTCACATCGCCGGCCTGAGGGCAACGTTGTCGAACCCACTTCATGCGAAACCTGCTGAGCAGGGTGCCCAAGAGAGCCCAGGGGTGGGTGGCTACGCTGGTCCGGTCGATCTTCGCTCAACCGACGAGCAGAGAAGTGTGGGCACAGCACGAGCGGGTCTGTGAGAAACGGGAACGCCGATTTCCCTATCGGCGGCGGAGATGCTACGGGAAGCTGCTGAAGAGGTCTCGGCGTTCACGACATTCCCCGAGTCGGTCCCTCCGCGGGAGGGGCCGGGTGAAGGGGAATCCCGGATGTCCCTCTCTCCACCGTGGGAGAGGAGCGCCTTCCTTGTTGCTTCCATGGAGGAAGGCGAAGGTGAGGGGGCGTGGGTTTGAGGCCTTCCACCTCGAGGTCCTCACCCCCACCCTTCCCCTCCCGCTTCATCGAGGGGGGAGGGAAGGAGGATGGCCGTCTGGTGGCGCCAGATCCAGTCGAACAACCCACAGGAGCGATTGAATCGAGAGATCCGGCGACGCAGCGACGTCGTCGGCATCTTCCCCAACCGCGACGCGATCATCCGCCTGATCGGTGCTCTGCTTGGGGAGTACAACGACGAGTGGATGGTCACCCGCCGCTACATGTCGGTTGGAGCACTGGAGAAAGCACAAGCTGCACCAGGAGGTGATATCCCACCCGTCGAACTCGAATCAGCGGAGGAACCCATGCTGGTCGAGCAGCTCGCTGCTTAATCGGTAAGAGGATGGTGCGATGCCGTTACACCACTTGACAGGACGTGACCAAGCACCCTTCGCTACGACACTCTGGATCTGGGGTTGTCGAAGTCGAGTTTGATGCTCAAGCACCTGCAAAGGGCGAGAAGACCACTCACAACCTCCACCGCCTCAGCTACCCAGCCGCGTTTGTCTTCAGACCACTTCCAGTTAGCCCTACGACTGTCACATCCTTCCGGGTGATGACCCCGTTATCGAGCAGTTGCTCAAGTCCTGCGACAGCCACGGCAGAAGTCATCTCCACGTAGAAACCAGCATGTGCCAGCTTGGCTTGCGCCAGAGGGATTCTCTCCTCCGGTACCGATATCGCTTGACCTTGTGTAGCATACAGAGCAGAAAGCACTTCTTTTCCACGCGCGGGGCTAGGAATGCGAATCCCCTCAGCGATTGAAGGGGCCGGCTCAACCGGAGACGTATCCCTCGCACGGGCGTCAAAAGCCTCCACAATAGGAGCACATGCATCCGCTTGAATGCAGAATAGGCGTGGCATCCTGGTGATTACCCCAGTTTGCATAAGCACCCTAAGCCCGTAGTAGACGCCAAGCAGCAGGGTCCCGTGACCGCACGGCAACACTATGTTATCGGGAGATTCCCAGTCTAGCTCCTCGATCATCTCATAGACGTACGTCTTCAGTCCTTCAATGACAAATGGATTCCAGTAGTGACTTGCGTAGTATGCACCTGCCTTGGCCGCGGTCTCAGCAGCAGCTGCCGCGTCAGCACGTGTCCCTGGGACCTCCGTCACTTGTGCCCCGTGTGAAACGACTTGAGTAAGCTTCCCTTTCGAGGTGCCACCAGGCACGAACACATGGACTCGTAACTCAGCTCTTGCACCGTACGCCGCAAGACTAGCAGCCGCGTTGCCCGAGCTATCCTCCACCACCCTGTCAATGGCCATCTCCCTCAGAAACGTTGATAGGAATGCCATCCCACGGTCCTTGAAGGAGCCTGTCGGATTCAGATACTCAAGTTTGTAGTGAATGCCTGATGTCGACGTGTCTGCCTTCACTAGTGGTGTGCACCCCTCACCGAGAGTTACGCGCGCTTCTGAAGGAATCTCTGGGTGGTAACGCCACATACTCTGCACTACGCTGCCGACCCTGCGTCTCTCGAAGGCTGGCACTCCCCGAAGAAGGAACGCTTCTCCGCAGTCGCGGCACTTCCACTCACTAGACTGTATGGTGACTTGTCTTCTACACCCGACACAGACAAGCTGTAGCTCTCCGCAGTACGTCTTGCCTATCATTGGAATCCCCCCTCCTCTGGCTTGGCGCGCAGAGACTGGACACCCCGCAGAACTGCAATCGCTTCAATCTCGACCTGGAAACCGTAGTGAAGTGGGCCGGTAGGAACGATAGAACGTGCAGGCCGGTGTGTTCCGAAGGATCTTGCGTATGCTCTGTCTACTTCTCCCCAAAGCTTGACGTCCGAGATGTAGACCGTCGTCCGCAGGACATGATTGAGGTCACTGCCTGCAGCGTTGAGTACTTCTTGAAGGTTCTTGAGTGCCTGTTCGACTTGCTTCCCGACTGATTCCGTGCAGTGCTTGCCAGAGGCGGCGTCAATCGGCAATTGACCAGAGACCAACACCAGTCTGTCCTCAATCACAGCTTGCGCGTAGTGACCGGTAGGTGCTGGTGCACCCTCCGTATGGACTGTCCTCATCGTTCCTCCTTCATATCACCGATATTCTTCTATCGTGTCGCATGTATTAGTTTGATGGGGGTCACGGCATACTGTAGCCCCCCCATTAGGTGAATGCGGACGCTTGCGTTCTAGTCCTTGTTGTATACACGCCGCCTGCTGTCTAGACTGCCGTGCGACCCGAGCTCGGCCTTTTCTCCGCCAGTTGTCGATCAACATCTTCGTCTCGTGGAATGTTTATGAGATCTACGGGGCTGGCAGCTCGTCCAGCAGCCTGCCGTCGCCGCTCGTGCACTACCCCTTCTCCCCGGGGATTGCCTGCTTGATGACAACGGTCTGGTCGCGACGCGATTGGCTGCTCGCGTATTCGATTTACGAGCACCGCACTCAAGCCCCACCATCCGATCTACGTATCTCGGTGTTGCGTTCTGAATGAGCAGTTCCGTGAGCATGTGCATCACGTTTGTGGTCTACAGCTACCGATTGGTCGCAATTGCCAGGCATCCTGCATGCACTCCCAAGAGAGCGTAGGCATGCAAAGAACTCGCCTCCCTTTGGTCCAATCCACGGCGCAGTCGTCTGCCTAAACGTGGGGTCACGTCCTGTCAAGCGGTGTAACGGCATCGCACCATCCTCTCGCCGATCTGCCATCCAGCATTACAGGCAAATCCCCCCACCTTGCGGTACCACCCACGAGCAAGAGCTGACTCGCCAGTGGGCTAGCCATTGCCGCTGCCAAGCCATCATCCCGTCGTAGGGATCGACGTTCGTTAGAAACTCGACGCCGCGCCCCGGTTGTCCCGCTTGGAGCTACTGTCGCAGTGCCCCGATGCACTTGTGACAACGTCGTGAGCTGCCTCTTGGCGGTCTCTCTGAGAATCCACCCTCTCCGGCTATGGGACCGGATACTGCCTCATGAAGATAGCCTCCCTTTCTCCAGTCCCTTGAGTAGGTTTGTCTGTGCACCTCGTCTGCCCACTCTCATCCTCAGTGGTGGCTGACTGCTTGCTACATGTCAAGCTCCTTGGCTATCACTCAGCAGTGTTCTTCGCCTTCCGAAGAGCTCCAACGTGGTCCTACCCGCTCAGTCTCTCGGACTTGGCAATTCACCTGGTACAGCTTTTCCACCGCGTTCCCCTTCCACCGCACTCCACTCTCAGTATCGCTTGCCAGGCTTCCATTCGCTTCCGCTGGTGAGCTTGTTGTCCTGGAAGGGAGGGACAGAGCAGTCGCTCACTGAGCTATATGAGGAGGGTTCCCAACTTCACCACGCACGCGCTATCCAAGGACAGAGTCGCGTCAGTCATTAGAAGGTCGTTATGGATGCAACTGTGGACATTTCCACCGATGCTGTCATTGGCCCCGAAGGCTATATGCACATTTCCTGCCATTGCATAGTCGGATGAGAAATCACCACGTAGGATCTTTGAAGGAAATGCACTGCATCCTATGCCCAATTCGGCCGCGCAATTCACCGCGTTTTCATCAAGTTGAAGCAATCTCCTGAGTTGTTCGGCCTGTGCAGTCGAGGATGAGATCGACTGGATTTGGGCCTTCCCCTTGACAACCTCAAAGCGAATTGGGATTCGAAGCACATAACCCCAACCTCGGACCGAGGCATCAACCACAGCAGTGCCCTCTGTTGTACCCTCCACAGGGGCAATCGCCGCCTCCGCGTAGAATGGTAACCCTCCAGATCTGGCATCTGACGTTGGGTGGATTGGGATTCCAGACCTGCCTTTCAAGCTCATAGTCAGATCTGTACCACAAGTCGTTGCTAGTCTAGCGGTGTCAGCCTGCGTCAATCTTGCTGAGAGTTCTTCAGTCGTCTTCCTGGTCTCCTCTAGGCCGAAAGCTGACAACGGCTGGTCTGCAAAGGCTCTCGACACATCGGTATTCCAGACGTAGTGCCTTGCGCCAGAGGCTAGTGCATCGCGATGAGCCGCAGAGTGAATTGTGTTACGCGTCTCTGCAAACTCCAGTACCAGATCTGCCTCCTTCATCGCTGCTGCCACGCACGGCGGCGGCTCACCACCTTCATGAACCACAGGGTCCATAAGTGCCAGCGTTGCTTCCAGGCCAATTGATGCACCGACTTCACGCGCAACATAGGCGAGTGCTACCGATTGCGTGTGCGTGTCACTAATAACAAGAAGCCGACTGTCGGGCCGCATTCTGAGAAGATCCACTAGTATCGCTCGGAAGTTGTGCGCTGATTCCAGCAAAGCCCTCACCCCCCGCGCGTTTCCTGGGTGTGGTAAATGACATCAAGCTTAGTTGGTATCTATGCATCCTCATAGTGAGAGAGTGCCTCATAGTTTATCCCCATTCCAAGGCCTGGCCCTTCAGGCAGGGCAATCACGCCATCGCTAGCAGCAGGTGGATCCAAGAAGACAGTCCTCGATAGTCCTTCTCCTAGGCCATGCAGTTCCACGAGCCAGCCGTTTGACATGGCACCGACGAAGTGCATGTTTACGTGCGGGCAATTGTAGCCGTTCGTTGTCACTGGCAGGTCATAGGCCTGCGCGAAGTGCGCTACCTTCACGGCTTCTGAGAATCCCCCTACCAAGGCAACGTCTGTCTGAGAGATGTCTATTGAGTTCGCGACGATGAGGTCCCGATGCCGCCATCTCATGCCTTCCTGCTGGCCCGCAGCGATTGGGATGCTCGTCCGACCACGCAATTCCGCCAGAGCAGCAACATCATTGTGCTCTACCGGCTCCTCAAACCAACTTATGTTGTAGGGGGTCAGCCGCCCCGCCAGTTCCGTAGCCTGCATGCGATTGAACGTCTTGTTCGCGTCTACCATAATGTGGACATTGTCTCCAACAGCTTTTCTCAGCGCCCGCACACGAGCTTCGTCCTCCTTGAGATTGGTTCCGCCGTCTATCCCCACCACCATCTTTAGCATGCTGAAGCCAGCATCAACGAGTGATTGACCAATGGAGGCCAGCTCTTCACGGCTGTATGAGAGAAGCCCAAACGTGGCATAGACACAAACATGATCAGCGTAACCACCAAGCAGGCGGTAAATCGGAGTATCCATCGCCTTGCCCTTTATGTCCCATAATGCAGTGTCGACAGCACTGATCGCACACGTAATGATACCCGTTGTAGCCTGAAGAGTGAACTCGCGAAACATCTCATGCCACAGGCGTTCTGTGTTCATTGGGTCTTTGCCGAGCAGGAATGGTCCAAGGACACGAACCACATACTCTCGCACTGCGAAATGGCTCATTACGCTTGTCAGACCAAACCCGCTGATTCCTTCATCGGTGTCGACATACACGCAAGCCAGGTCTCTCCATAGAGGATCGGTACGATGAGGCACTTCCACCGGTATGTGATGGCATGAAGCACTTACAGATGTGATTTTCATTTAGTCCTCCTCTCATCTCTTTCCTCCCCGGCCACGGATTCGCAGCTCAGATGGAGCACTTCTCGAATGACACGTACAGCTGTATGCATGTCTTCTATAGAGATATGCTCATCTATTGAGTGCTCCGCTCGGGCGCCGGTCCCGATGACCACTGTTTCAATGCCATGGGCGTTGTAGAAAGATGCGTCAGTTCCACCCCAGATGACCCTGCTCTGCGGCTGAAGGCCAACCGATACCATGGCATCCCTTGCGACTCTGACAGGTAGCGCGTCCGCCGATAGGCGTGCTGCTCTGTATGCTATGTCTGTAGTTGTCTCTGCCTCCGCTCTTGCTGCTTCAGCTGCCAGCTCGAAAACCTTGCGTATATGCTCGCCCTGTTCGATGCACCTATCATGATCAAAGCTCCGACACTCAAGCTTAATCTTTGCATGGCCTGGTACGCCGTTGCGGATGGTGCCGCCCTCGAAAACCCCCACGTTCACGGTCATCTCCGGATCGAGTCTTCCCTCGTGCAGCAGCACGACGCCGTGGCACGCTGCTCTAACTGCGGAGATTCCATCCTCTATGTGCATTCCGGCGTGAGCCGCCCTTCCAATCACCTCTACATCAACCACTAGCTTCGACGGCCCTCCAATCACCAAGGCATCAACCTCATCCATGTCGACAACAAATCCAACTCCAGCAGTTAGCAGTCCAGTGTCTAGGTGTCTAGCTCCCTGCAACCCCAACTCCTCCTCCCGCGTAACCACAATCTGTAAAGGCGGATGCCGCTCAGCTGTTCGCACTGCTTCCAGCACTTCTGCGATTCCTGCTTTGTCGTCTGCGCCAAGTATCGTTGGGCCTCTTGAGTAGATCACCCCATCGCGGAGAACCGGTTCTATGCCTCGGCCCGGCCTCACAGTATCTGCATGCATGCCCAATAGAACCGATTCGCGGGCCTCGCACATCATTGCTGGTACATTTGCAATCAGATTCCCGTAGTGATCGCGTATGCATTCTGCTCGTATCTCCGAGGTAAGGCGATCCTCCAGATACTCCAAGAAATGCTCTTCGCAACTTGATTCACTGTCAATCTTCACCAGATCAAGAAACAACTCCACTACTCTCTCACTCACGGCATCCTCCAGGCTACTCGATGCCCTGTCTCCGCACATCGGTTCTCTGATCGCTGACAGCTTGCGTTGCTAGTTCTCACGACTTGCATAACCATCACAAGGCACGGGGAAGGACCGGTTCTTTGGGCCTGGGAGAGGGTAAAGCTGCTTGCTGTGTGCAAGTCGTGCGGCAACTAGCACCTCACACATGCCCAAGGCTGCTAGCCCCGGTATTATTGCTCGGGCACCATCAAGTTCTTGAATCTCGCTCGGTGATACCAGTATCCCGCCGCAACCGAGGACCACGCAATCCGCCCCATCCTCCTCTACAGCTGCCTTTGCTGTCCTCAAGAGCCGACGCTTTGTGTCCTCGTGTGCCGTCTCGAGAGCCAACACTGGAGTGCCCAACGTGCGAATCGATGCGCACTTGTGGCTGAGACCAAGGCGCTCTATACGCCTGAAGACAACGCTTCTCTTCGATAGGAACTCCGTCTCAGAACCGGCAAGGATGATTGAGAATCTCTCGCCCAATAAGGAGGCTACATGAACACTCGACTCGCAGAGCCCGACTACAGGGATAGTGAGTTTCTCGCGCACAGCAGCAAGAGCAGGGTCAGCAAAGCAGTAGATTATTACACCATCATAGCCGTCCGCCTCTGCGCGTTCTGCTTCTCTGATCGTGGGCAGCTGTGCATACGCCTCATCGTACGAGAACTCTAGTGATTCGGGCCCTGTGCGAAGCGAGATGACGTCCAACTCGGTATCCGCTTGAGCCCACGGACCCAGCAAAGCCTGCACTCCTTCATTCCATAGTGTGATACTCACTGGGATAATAACTTTTAGTCTCATGGGCACCTCCTCAACTGACATCCTCTCACGCTTGACCTTCGGGCATTCAACCGGTGCAGCTCTTCTCTGTTGGACTGCCAAAGCAGCGCTTGCTCTGAGCAAGCCTCAGACGGATGAATGCTTCGCAGAGCTTCAGAGCGACAACGGCTGGGTCAATGACGGGGATTGCCAGCTCCTTGGAGACTGTCTGCGCAACTCCCAACATGCCTCCACAACCAAGCACAAGCGTGTCAGCTCCATCTTCATCGCGAGCTTTCTGCCCCTCTAGCAGAAGCATTCTCATCAGCTCATCTCTTCTCCCTTCCAGATCAAGCACTGGAATGCAAACTGACCGTACCGAGACGCACTTATGGTCCAGTGCGTAGACTCTCAGATGGTCACGGACACGACGTGCCTGGGTTGCAGCCAATGCTGTTGATCCTGTAGCAATCACACTAAACCTTGAACCAATGAGAGAAGCGAAGTGGTAGCTTGCTTCACCTATTCCAACTACTGGTATAGAAAGCCTCTCCTTAGCTGCACGCAGCCCTGGATCGCTCATACAGTATATGATAGCTCCCGATGCCCCCGCCTCTTCCGCGCGTCCTAGAGCTTCCACAGTTGAAGACTCAACCATAGTCTCATCATACGTGCACTCAAGTGATCTGGGCCCACTGTCGAGGTTCTCAACGCTAAGCTTGGTACTTGTGTCTTTGTACCGGTCCATCCAGGAGCCTACGGAATCGTTCCACATCGCTGTCGCAACGGGTACAACAATACGTATCAGTGTCATGCTCTTGCTGCTCCTATCTTCCGGCCTAGTGCTTTCTCAACTTCGCTGCCAATTCCCCCAAGGCAGGATCAACTACCTGCCCTTCTTCCAGGAAGATCCGCTCGTCCAGCCACAACGATATGTTCAGGGACTGCCCGTCGGAGTGAGACGGCGCCGGCGCTCCGTCAGGGGGCAACAAGTACTTCCCTATGTGCCCTATACCCCAGTCCGTGCATCCCCAGATCCTCTCATTCTCCACGATGTCGGCAGACAGTCTGGCGCCGGGACCAAACCCAAGCGCACAGTGGGCCAAACGTTTCATCTGAGGATGCTCGAAGCTATCTAGGTAGTTGGCAACCTGCGTTGCCTCTGCATCACCTTCGATATCGATTATCTCGCCATTCTCTATTCTCAACCGAACCGGCCTTTCAAGCTTCCCACACGGTGGAATGAGTGATCCGTCGAATACAAGTGTTCCATTGATGCTTTCCATGTCGGGGCACCACGCGATCATCCCCGCCATCATGTATGTCCCAGGGGCAGTTGCGTAGCCGTCCCTCACCAACGCTGCACGTCCTGGGTAGTTGTGGAACTCCAGGTCAGTGCCACCGGGTGATGTCATTCGCACATGGTTTGCGCTCATGACTCGGTTAGTCACCTCGTGCAGAAATTCGCTAAGAACACGATGATTTACCCTGCCTACACATCGTACCATCATATCTGTGTTCATTCCAACGAGATTCAGATAACGCAGGCGGGGGTTCTCCTCCATTGCTGTGGTGTGTACAGTTGAGTAGATCAGCCATTGATTGTTGAACTCGACCCACGCGTCTGCTCCCTTCAATGCGCCTACCAGCGTATCTATTGGCAACATCGGGTCAGCTGCTTGCCCAACGCCCAAAGGAGATGCCAACCAGATGACAGCTGGCTTCGATCCGATGCTGAAAGCCGAACGTGCAGTTGCGTTGACTACACGTGGATCACTCTCTGTATCAGCGGTAATAACAAGAGTCTCGCCCGCCTTTAAGTCAAGCAATTCTCGCGTGATGGTATCTCCCGCTTTCCCGAGTTCATACTCATAGTGCATAACAACCTCCTGCATCTCATTGCCTTCCTGTCGGACGCGTGGATACCCACCACGCTTCTCCGAAGAGCCAATTGGTGATGATTGAGCTATCCACTAGGATTAGGACTCAATCCTATGGTTGTCACACTGTGCATCTAACCCCTCCTTCCTATCTTGAGGGGATGTCCCGTGCGTTGTTGAAACTGACCTCGCGACGGCCTCGCATGCTCACGACCTGGATCCTACGGTGACCTTGTCTGCGGTGTCAATCTCGGTGTCCGCAGACGGCGGTTCCTTCGCATCGGTTCCCTCCGGTGGTACCGCTTCGACAAGCCAGTACGGCAGTTTGTCACGCAGCACCCTCAGATTCTCCTCGTCTCGTTTCTCCACCAAGCGAATCGTCAACACGGTCAGATCCCGGTAGTTCGGGATACGACGGAAGCCCTCTTCGGCTGTCAGCAGCCCGGTGGCCAACCAGCGTGCCGGCTGATCCGTCTCCGGTCGCCACCGGTTCACTCGGCGGCTACTGCGGCGGATGTTGTTGATCATGTTCTCGATCAGATTCGTGCTCAGCAGCGTCCCTTGCACCGTCGACGGCGCGCCCAGCAAGTGAAGGCAGATGAGATCAGCCCCCGCCTCGTGCAGGCTGTTACGGGCCGCCAGGTTCTTGGACGCAAGGAACCGGTCGAGCTCCTCCAGCACCTCGATCGCCGCTTCGGCTCCCTGGGCCTTGCGTAGCCGGTCGAACAGATCGTGCAGTTCTTCCCAATGACGGCGGGGCAAGTACCGTTTCAGGTCCCGCTCCTTGTGCACCAAGCAACGTTGAATCCGTGCATGGGGGAAGTGCTTCTTTGTCGCCTTACGCAATGCCTTGGATCCGTCCAGCACCACCAGCAACGGCCGATTCTTCGCAGCGCGGAATCCCCGCTGGATCAACCGATCCAGCAGCACCTCGGCGGTGGAGGCGTTCTCGCTGGCTCCCAGTTCGAAGTCCAACACCCGCTTGCGTCCATCCACCAGGAGCCCCACAGCAACGATGGCCACCAGATCGGCACCCAACACGATCCCGTCGAGCATCAGCGCCAGCCAGTCCAGCGCCTTCCCATTCTCGTCTTCGGCGAGTGAGCGGTGCCGAAGCTCAGCGAACTTCTCCCGGCCCACTTCACACCACAACCGAGACAGCTCGGACCGGCTGCTCCCCCGCTGATGACCGACCATCTTTCCCACCTTGCGTGTCGAGCCCGCCGCCAACATCGCCTCGATCAGCAAGCGATGGACTTCGCTCGGATCTTGAGCGGCACGGTAGCTCTGCAACTCCACTTCCTCGGTCCTGCCCTCCTCCTTCCGTTGGCGAGCTCGAGGTCGTTGGATCGACTCCCGACGGGATTCCATGTATGCGTATCCAGGAGCGCTCCCCGATCGGTAGCAGCTCGCTTCGGGATCGGGACAGTACGCCGGACCACACAGGATCTCGATCTCCTCACTCATCACCTTCGTCAGCATCTCTCGGCTGACTCCTCGCAGGTACTCACGGAACACCTTCCCGACTTCGGCCGCCTCAACTTGCCCCAGACGCTCCAACACGTTACTTTGGTCCACATTCATTGGGTGGCCTCCTTTTCGTCAGCCTACCAGCTGCGGGGGGAGGCCATCGCTTTCAGTTCCAACAATCGGCGGGACACTTCCTATCTTGAATGCATATACAGCAGTCGAGGATTCAATGCATCATTGATCCCGTCTCCCACCATGTTCATTGCAAGAACTGTTACGAAAATCGCACCTCCGGGAAACACTGAGAACCACCATGCTGTTCGCAGGAAGCGTTGGGCATTGTGTAGCATGTGTCCCCAGCTCACCAAGTTCGGATCCCCAGCCCCCAGGAAGCTGAGGCCCGCTTCTATGACGATCGCGGCACCGACCTCCAGAGTGCCTGTTACAAGAAGGATGTGTAGCGTGTTGGGCAGAATCTGCCGGAAGATGATGCGACGCGAACTCGTACCCAGTGCCTTTGCAGCCAAAACAAACTCGCTCTGCCGAAGGCGAAGGAATTCGGCTCGCACCATTCTGGCCGCTCGGGGCCAGCTCAAGAGGCCAATCACAATCACCACATTCCATATGCTGCTACCGAAGAAGACGACTATGACCAATGCGAACAGGAACCTGGGCATAGATTGGAATAGCTCGGACAACCGCATCGACACTTCATCAACCCATCCACCGAAGAAGCCGGCAATCGAACCAACAAGCGTGCCGAGGGCTATAGAGGTCAACGAAGCAGCAACTCCTATCATCAATGAGACGCGGGAACCATGCACGACGCCGCTGAAGACATCACGTCCCAGGTTGTCCGTGCCCATTGGGTATTCAGCGCTAGGAGAGTGAAGTCTTGGACCAACTGCAGGTCTGTCTGGGGGGTACGAGGATATAACATCAGCAAATACGGCACTAAACACAACTACTAGTAGGACACAAAGCCCAGCAACTGCCCCCTTGTTCTTCCCGAACCGACTCCAGAACTGGTGTATCCCTGCCAGCACGCCAACCCCGCTTCCTTTCCGCTTTGCTTTCCGTAGAGGTTTCATCATCTATACACGATCCTCGGATCGAGGTATGCGTAAAGAACATCTGTAAGGAGATTGAGAATGACGACACTGACAGATATGACAATGAGTAACCCCATTAATACCGGATAGTCGCGTCTCAACAGCGATTCCAGCATAATGCGTCCTAGTCCTGGCCACGTGAAGACTGTCTCCGTCAGCAAGGCACCACCTATCGAATAGCCGAAATTCATTCCTATTACCGTTACTACAGGTAAGATTGCATTCTTTAGCGCATGTTTAAAGGTCACCGCGCTTTCACTCAACCCCTTTGACCGCGCAGTCGTGATGTAGTCCGAACCCAGTATCTCTAGCATGTTCGCTCGTGTGATCCGGGCAATTAGTGCTAGCTGTATCCCGCCAAGCGCGGTAACAGGGAGTATCAACGACCGGAACCAATCCCCGATTCCACCACCACCTAGTGCAGCGATTGGCACTCCACCAGTGGGAAGCACCTTCAGGTAGACAGCGAAGACGAGGATCAGCATCTGGCCAAACCAGAATACGGGGATTGCGTGGCCAAAGACCGCAATCATGGTGTTGAATAAATCAATGACTGAGTATGGTCGCATGCCAGCAATGACCCCGAGAACGATGCCAACAAGCGAGCCACATAGAAGTGAAGCGGCTACCAGAAGTAGTGTGACAGGAATCCGCTGTCCGATCAGCTTGGCCACCGACTGTCTGTAGTAGAAGGAATACCCCAGCTCCCCCCTGAGTACATTCCTCAAGAATAGCCCCAGCTGCACAATGATCGGCTTGTCAAGCCCGAATGCTTTCCGGATGCTTTCGACGTACTCCTGGCTAGTGCCAACTCCACCTTGTACGTAGAATGAGACAGGGTCGCCAGGCGCCATATGTAGGATCACGAAATTGACGACCAAAATCAGAGCTATGAGCGGAACAGCTTCAAGAAGGCGTCGACTCACGTACGCTAGCATGATTGATGCCGGCTCCCTCCACGCGATACTGCTAGGATGTCCACCTGCTCTTGACGCTGGCACCAAGAGCAGGCGGACCCTTGAAAGACAAGCCCTAGCCCCAGTCCGTCCTAGCTATGGAGGGTTCCTCATTCGTTGACAATGACATCTGTCAGCCGCATGAGGAAGTACCCAAGGCCGTTCCAGAATTCTGGATGCTTCGAAGTGAACTCGGCGGAATTCCATGCGCTTGCCGCCAGCTTGTGTACCAAGTGCACCATGGGTTGCTGCTCGTTGAGTACCTCCTGCATCCTATGTACATACGCAAGATAGTTCGCAGGGTCATCATCGTGTAGCTCGAGCAGTACGTCATACTCCGCGCTTCTGAAGCCCATATCATTCGCCCATGCGACAGGTCTTATGTTGGATGAAGCGAGGCGCGCCATGGCGGTCGGGACAGGGCCGCTGCACAAAGAACTGAGATTCATATCGAAGTCCCACGCTACGAAAGTCTCGTCCACCCAGGCTGCGTAGTCAAGACTCACAAGCTTCACGTCGATTCCGACCTCCGCAAGATCAGCTTTGACCAGTTCCGCAACATAGATGTCCTCTGGGAAGTATGGGGTGGTATGAAGCGTTGTCCGGAAACGCCAGCCGTCGGGTCCCACGGGGTAGCCAGCCGCATCCAAGATTGCACCAGCCAACGTCGGATCATACCAGGCCTGTCGAAGATCCCGGTTGACCCATGCTGAACTGAACGGTGTGGCCATGACAAAACCTTCCGCCGCTTCGGCACCTCCGTAGTATGCCATTCCTGGGATCCGATCCCTATTAATCGCATAGGCAATCGCCCGACGCACATCGATAGCGTCAAAAGGCGCCTTGCGGAGGTTGAAACGCAAACTGATAGAATCCCCGCAAGGAGTTCCGTGGAATGCTGCACTTACGCCTGGAACGTGGTTTAGTCTGTCAACCTCGCTCATGGCAAGGGTGTATGGCACCCAATCCACCTCACCATTCTCAAGAGCAAGACTCATCGCATTGGGATCGCTGATGATACGATAGACGATTGTCTTGATCGCCGGTTTCTCGGCCCAGTACTCCTCCCACCGCTCCAGGACTATATGACTTCCCCTGACCCACTCCACACATTTGTACGGCCCGGAGCCAACTGGGTCGAAGTTGTATGGATTCATGAGGTAGTCCGTCCCTTCCCAATCTGCCTTTTTCACGATCGTGGTGCATCGCGGCCCGAATCCGTAGTAGGGATCTAGCGCATGCGGGTATGGATACCGCATGTGAAACACTATTGTGTGTTCATCCGGCTTCTCCACAGATTCGATGGCCGGAACCAGCCCGCGTGAAGCCACGCTGACTAGCTCGTTGTTGATCTCCATGATGCTGAATTCGACATCATCTGCTGTGACTGGTGTCCCATCGTGGAAACGTGCGGCCGGATCCAGGTGAAACGTATAAGTCAGCGAGTCTTCTGACACCTCCCATGAACGAGCAAGATCTGGCGCAGGATGAAAGCCCTCGTCAGACTGAGTCAAGGCGCTGTAGATGCGGAAAGTAACACATTGATCGTTGTTGGTAGCAGGAGGGCCAAGTGTTTTCGCATCAGCATTGAGGCCGATAACCATTGCGTCTTCTGATCCCATCACAACTAACATCGTCGAGCCAACTACAAGGATTGCAACACAAGCAACAAGCCAGCTGGAGCGAATGCCTATATTCATAAGGTACCTCCCTGGTCTGAGCTCTCCCATCACTACTCCGTCAGTGGCGGCAGATAGCATGTCACAGCTCTATGTCACGCCATCACCCCCCTGCCACAGCTTCCAAAGCAGCTGCAGATGCTTTCGGCTCTCCACGACTTCGTGTCATGAAGGCCGGCTACAGCCTGACTACTCTGTCGGACTGCTGAGAATCTGCTCTTCAACAGCTCGGAAGTGCTCTGCAAATAGCAGGCGTGTGCCTTCAATGCTCTCCTCCTCGATTTGCTCATATATCTGCTCATGAAGCTGGAGGCTGTACAAGCGGAATTCCTGCTCGAATAGATACGCTCTCCTTATCTGGCTTCCCAGTCTGCTGTCCAAGAAGATGTCAAGCAGCTCCTGTATGAATGCAGAGATGAATCCATTTCCAGATGCTTCGGCTATATCTAGGTGAAAGGCCCTATCAGCCTTGTACAGGCTTTCCAGATCGCCGGCTTTGCTGGCTACACGCATTGCTTCAAGATCGCTGTGAACTGCCTCAATGCCAGAATGATCGTCGGAGCCTATTGCGAGTTCAGCAGCAAGGGGCTCGACATAACGTCGAGCTTCCAGCGCCGCGAAAGGATTCCCAGTCCCTGCAAGCAGAGCGTGCAGATCATCTCTGTCGAGTTCCGTTCTGCTAACGTAGGTGCCGCTACCGGTCTTCGATTCGATTATCCCCAGAAGTCGCAAAGCTCCCAGTGCTTCCCTGACTGTGGGCGGGCTCACGCCGGTTTCTCGAGCTATAAACTCCACTGGGGGGAGCTTGTCACCTATACTAAAGGCTCCCTGTCGAATTGCTCCAAGCAGCTGCTCCGCTATGTGCTCGGATTTCTTCCCTGTTGGCAGCTTTCGAAACACTGGAACCACTTTCGGTCGATATATCATTATAATGCTAATCTGCTCTTTTAACAACCAGTATAGGCCGCCTCTCGCTTGCTGTCAAGCTCTTGCATTGCCTCCCCCTTGTGTCAGCTACGACGTGGTCTGACAGTCGCTCCTCCCGGATGATGTAGTTCATCGGCGCTGTGTACCCCAGCCAGGGAAGATCAACAGGAGTAGATCCTCATTGTTGATCCACATCGACAAGCAATCAGTCCTCCAATGAAGTTCGAAAGCTGTCCACCAGGGGGTACCCGACACGACGGGGTGAGTCCTTAACGCAACAGCGAGTGTTGATGTGCATCAACAGTCTCGGGGCAATCAGGCCCTCGCATCTCGCATTCTAGTAAGGATTCCCTCAACTTCGCGGGCCGTTGGCCATCGTTGAGTTCTAAAGCTATTCAGTACACTAGGCTCGACAACGCCCCTATTCTTGGGTTTCCTGTATCGGTCGCATGTGGCCGTCTCAGTTCGTTGGGGCCAGCTGTGATCTATGCCTTCGAATGGCTGTCCAGAGAACGAATAGGACGCATGGCTGGGGCTCCCGCGCGTGCAACCGTCATGCAGTATCATCTCCTGGAGTTCGAAACAGGGTTCAGGAGAGGCTGCCGTTGTACAGTTCGCGGACACAACGAGAGAATGAGAAGACAGTCATGGTCTGGATTCGAGTGACATCGAGCGTGCGAAAGGGTTGTGCCTACGCGGCGGGTCGCCCGACGGCCGGGAT
>Ga0180433_10005324_pt1 | contig 17491 bp, 16 predicted proteins | sample SS_ome_8_FD_132980 | JGI IMG/M metagenome (GOLD analysis project Ga0180433, IMG submission 132980) | Hypersaline lake sediment archaeal communities from the Salton Sea, California, USA - SS_1_D_1 metaG | ecosystem: Environmental > Aquatic > Non-marine Saline and Alkaline > Hypersaline >... | reverse complement strand
GTTAATCAAAGTTGGGCATCCAGGGGATTGCCGTGCAACTCGTTAAATTCGCCAATGTCCATCATCATCGAAGCGGGTGGGGGCGTGGCCGCTTCCTCGGGCGATTCCCCGTAGGCATGGCCCTTTTCCATGACACGCTTGTCCAGCATGAACAGCGCAGCTTCCAGGTGGCGCAAAGCGGCTTTGCGGTAGTCGTCCTGCTGCGCGCTTGCCAGCATCCGCTTGCCAAGCATGATTACGTCGTCCACATAGAAGCCCCTGTCATGGTCCTTGTCAAACAGCTGCACCACAAGTTTGTTGTCAGCAGTGAGTTCCACCTGTTCGCCAGTGTCGCTCAGAATACCTGGCGTGGTGGCAAATGCTGCCCACTGCTTCCCGCGCTCAGAGTCAAACGGGTAGGATGTACGCGCGAAGCGCTGTGCGCGGTAGTTGTACGTGTATGAACGGTAATCGGGGGTAGCCATCGTCTTTTAAATCCAATCGGCCAAAAGTTGCGCTTTCAGTCTCAATGTCAATGTGTTAATAGACCAATGTGCGGTTGTTCAAAAAACACGCGCAAACAGTCATGCAAGGCTATTTCGAGAGAAAAATGCGGCGTCGCGCTTTTTATGCGCCAATTCCCGCTGTTGCAGTCACTTTCTTGGAGGGCGACTCGACAAATCGCAACACGAACACATGGACGTCTCCGAAATCAAGTTCAAGGTGGACAGTTTGGACGATGTGCGCCGCGCCGCGAACCAGGAAGCTCTCACGGACGAATGGCGCGACAGTGACAATGGCTATGCAGTGCGCCAGAAGGACACGTACTTTCACCAGAACTTCGCAGACTCTGGCCGGCGCATGAAGCTGACCGAGTTTCTGACAGTGATCCCGGGCGACCCCCAGCGACGAATGGAAGTGCTCGACTACCTGAGGCCAGACCATCCCCCGTCCATGCACACGTTTACCAGGGACGAAGTTGCGGTGGAAGCCGGGAAAGTGCCACACATTAATTTCCACGACGCCACGGTGATGTCCGTCGTGGAGAAGACGCGCGAAGTGATCGTGCTCGGACGCACACGTGTGTGCCTCACCACCATCACGGAGCTCGGTGACCATTTTGTCGAGATCGAGGTCATGCTGCTCAAAGGCGAGTCGATTGAAGATGGACACAAAGAAGCCGTGCGCATTGCCGCACAACTCGGCATCACACAGACCCCTCTCGAGGCTGACGAGTATCTGAAAATGCTGCCTCCCGCAGTTCCTCGTCGAATGCAAACTTAATTTATCGTTGTATTGTTTGGTGTTAATCAATCGAAATCAGAAGTGGTTGTTTCATTGTTCATACGTGTATATCAAACATTTTAACATCCAGAAAAAAAAACACAATCATGCAAAACACTCGTCCACGACCTAGTGGCACACTCGCTTGTGGCCGGAGTCCCAATCGACGCGCTGGCACTCGTCGGAGCAGTACACGGCCGTCTTGCATCCACTGCAACGAGACTTGGCTGGAGCGCCACAGCGTGCACAGTTCCGTTCCTCGACGACGATGAGTGTCCGCGCCGAGATGGGCTCGCTGATATCGCCACCGTAGTTCCAGTCCAAGATCTTGTGATTCGCAACATCGTCGGCGTACCTCTGCTCCACTATCTGGATCGTGTACCTGAGCGCGTCGACGTTGGCGATGTCGTTGAAGTTGACAGAAATCTCACCGGCTTGAAGACGAGTCTCGTCCGGAACAAATCCGAGGAGTCTCGCCCTCTCGGCAATGTAACGACCAAGATAAGTGTTTGATGCAATGCGCTCGGCGTTTCCTTTTGTGGGGTCCATGAAGACCATCTTGCCTTCGTATAACGCTTGCAAGCGCATGTATTCGGCATCTCGCTCGGATTGCGGGAACCATGTGTTTGCCAGTCTAGTCGGCTGCCTCACATGTGCAATATTGTCGCGCACGATACCTTCCAGAAAACGTTGGAAGAGCACGTAGAGTTTCACCCTTTCTTGTGGGGTCATCTCGCCAAAGACCCGCTGGACTCCACGGACGGTTGTTTGCGGAGTTGCCATGTCGCGAGTTGAATTGTCGGAATGTAAACAACGCAGTGCCCAGAAAACTAGACTACAGTTGATTGTATCTGGTGTCTTTTCTATGCCCCGTGAACACTGAATACACACAAAGTAAATTTGAATGCTGTTTATTTTACACAAAGAAACGTGTCAATCTACTTCTCCTTCAGGAGACGCAGCAGACGCATGATTGCCTGCTTCGAGCCCTTAGGCTGGTGCTTGACGCTCACGACGTTGATATCGCGGGGGCGGCGCATGTCGGTGGTGTCGAATCCAAGCTGCGCGAACTTTGTGTCCCAGAAGGACCATATCAGCTCGCCGCGTTCGTTGATCCCCTCGTCCCTTTCCCGGGGGTAGAAATCGAGGACCCATTTTCCACTCTCAAACTCGCCGTAGTCGAATCGCACGCGCGGGGATTGCACGGCCTCGGCAACCGCCTCGAACAACTCCGTGATTTTCCGCAGGGCGCGTGCGGGAATCCTCGCGATCATGGCGCGGACGCCGTCGTCGGTCCACAGCCCGTGCTCATCTTGCAGCTTCTTCCCAAACGACGGCACCCTGAGGGCGATTTCGGCGCACACTTGCGCATGACCGCCGTCCCATGCCGCCTTCTGGCACACCGTGGAACAGTACGGCTCGCGGCACACGGCGCAACGGTACTTTGCTTTGCAGTGACACTTGACACATGTCTCGATTTGGGCAGCGGTTGGTGGCGTAATCTTCGCGAGGATCTCTCGCACGACCTTGAGCACGATGCGCCGATTTTCGTCGTAGGGCCCGGGCTTCTCCCGGCGTCCGAGCTTCTTGTATGGGAGGCCGAGCGTCCTCATTACTTCGTCGCGGCGTTTCTGCGGCATTACCTCGGGGGCCTGCTCTCCGCGGTTGGCTTTTGTCCACTCCCACCGCGCAAGCTCGTTGACCCAGCCGGCCTCCGCGGTCGCGTTGATGATGATGGGCTCCAGTCCGGATGAAAGCCCGTCCACCATGTCCTCGAGTACGTCACGCCGAACCGTGTACAACATGCCGTAGATCTGGTTCTTGTTGACAATGCGCACACCGACAAGTTCCTCCTCCTCTTCGTCGTACTCGGCGTCGATTTCCGTGCCCACCCGTCGCGACTGCTGTGCGAGTTTCGCCGCGACGATGTCACGGATCTCCTTGTACAGCGGGGCAGCCTTTGCTCGCGGGACGAGATCCTTTGTCTTTGTGTCCCAGAGCCCGAGCTTGGTGAGGACCGCGACTTGCTCGCTCTTGCTGACACTCGGATACTGCTCGCCCTGGTGGAAGACGGCGACTGCAAGGTCGAACAACCAGCGGGACTCGTCGAGATCGATGAAGTGGCCCTTGTCCGCAAGCTTGTCAAACGCGCGCTTCATGGTGGCCAGTCTCGTCGACGCGATGGTTGGTGTGACGTTCAGAGTCAGTCTGTCGATCAGCTCCGTGGTGTTCCTGATATCGTCTGGGACCTTCTTGCCTCCGAACAATGCCCCAATCTCACTTCGTTCCACGCGCCGGGCACCAAAGCGCTCAAGGAACGCGAGCACCGCTGCGCCACCCTGCATAACGGCGTCCATCAAGGCCGTCCTGTCGGCCTCCTCGATGACATTGTCGATCGCGTCGATGAGCGACTGTGCATCGTAGCCGGGCTCGTCGGTGTCGTCAAATTCTGCTGAGACAAACCCGCGCTCTTGCATCACCTGCGTCAGTTGGCCGAGCAAATTGGCAACGAGATCCTTGTTGGCCACGGTTGCCCCGCCCCGGACCCTGAAGCCGAGCATCTCGAGAACCTGTTTGCGTTCATCGCTCGTGATGATGTCCTTGGCTTTGAATAAGCCGACAGCCGTCAGTGCGCGAATGAGTTTGGTAATCCACCCGATAGAGAGGCGCATGTTGATCACCCCGTCTCTGCTTTGTTCCAGACCACGCCGTATGGCACGGAGTGTATCAATGTCTGGTTCAGAGCCCGAGAAGATCTTTGTGAGCGATATCGGCCGCGCCTTTGCGCCAATTTCTTCCGCCATCGTGTCGTCTCCTCTGTTAATCGGGTCAACAGACTTGTGCACAACAACGCCGAGGGTGCATTTATACGCAATTTCGAATCACCGTGTTCAGAGTAAAAAAAAATCCCCGCCAGAGGAAAATACAACCGACCGTGGACTGTTGGATTTGCGACAACATGCACGACCGTGGCGACGAAGACAACTGCTGCGAGTCGTATTGCTGTCTGTTCAGCGTGCTCAAGTATCTTATCGGTCGACGGGGGTGTTTTGCAGATGATTGATGTGAACACGCAATGTGAATATAATATGCAAACTGCTCCATTTTAATTCGAATCCCAAATCACAATACATCACTCAAACACGGCATTCTGGCACCGTTGGCACAGGCCGGAGATCTGAAACTCCGCCACCGAGAGCGTGTCGGTAAATGCGCGCTCGCCCACATCCAACTCACAGGCCGGGCACTTGCCCTGTTCCCTCAACCTGCGCGCCTCGGGATAGAACACATCCGCCGGTGTCGTCGGTGCTGGCGTGTCGTTCGTAAACGGCGCCGCGAGCAGGGTGTGCCCCTCCTGGAATTTCCACGCCTCGTCCATTGCGTTTTTGAAGATCGAGATGTCGTGCTTGTTCAGCGCAGCAATCAAGGCCTGGAACGGGCGGATGGCAAGCGTCTGTAGAATCTGCTGCGCGTCGTTGAGGCCGTTCTCAACAGTGCTCCCGGGAATGCGGCCGATGATCTGGCAAGACTTTGGATCCGCTGCCGTGAACTGCGCGGCCTTGGGCAGATCCTCAAGGAGAACATCGAGTGCAAGCTTGGCGGAATCGTATGCTTCGCGAAGATGCTTCACCTCGACGTTTCCAAGGCACAGCAGTGCAACAAGGTAGTCGCGCGTGGCAAGATCGTCGCTCCCAAAACGTGGGGAGCCGCGCAGAATGCTGACGATGGTCACTGGAGTGGGGTCGAGAAGCCTGAATACCGCCTTTGGTGTCAACAGTTCGACGGCAGTGTCCCAGTTGAGGTATTTGGGCACTTCGGACCAGTACATGATTTCGTGACTGCGAAATTGTGGCACACAAATGCCCGAAAAAAATGTGATGCGTGCGACCTTTTTTTCTCGGTATTGTGCGGGTCACATTTTTTTCTCGCAAATACGAATCCGCGTTCCGGGTCGTATAAAAGGAGAACCTTGCGCACATACTACTTTGGACCGAAATGGGGTGCCTGAAATCCGCCGTGCAGCGCGTCCTCAACTACAACGTCGGGCAAGAGAGCCTGACTGCCATAGACCAGACAGATGAGAAGCGTCTGGCATACCAACGCAGTAAGTTCACACTCCGGTTCAAGGACGCTGAATTGGAGCGGCGGTTCAAGGACGTCTGGTTCGACACCACGATACGGTCGTACCGCATCTGTGTTACGATGTGCATCGGTATGGCGCTGTTTACCTGGGGCGTCAACTGGCGCCGCTTCATGGAACCGTGGCAGCTGCAGTACAACCACATCCTCCACCTCGGACTGGGTGTCCCGTGGCTCGCCGTGATGGTGTTGATGACGTACACACCGTTTGCGCGGCGCACGCACTCGTGGTTCAACGCCTTCTCGATGACGGTGCTGTACATCGGCAGTGCATGGGCATACAACGTGGCCTGCTCGCGCGACGCCCTGAACTCGGTGATGCACGTGTGCTTCTGCATCACGATACCGGTGTTTGCTGGGTTCATGAAGGTGCCCTTCCTCGAGCACTTTATCAGCACACACATCATGGTCATGGTCCACACGGTGCCGCTCTTCGTGATGTCGGCCAAGTGGGACAAGTTTGTGCCCCTCGACACCTCCCGGTGGACCGAATTGGCCGTCGTGACCGCGCTCAACATGGCGGCTGTCATGTTCGCGAACATCCAGTGTCGCACGTCCGAGACGTTCTGGCGCGAGCACTGGAGCTCGAACCAGCAATTGTCGGTCGATCTAGAGGACTTGCGAGTCGAAATTGACAAGGAAAAGGCGATGCTTGTTCCTGCGCTACTATGGGATACGGAAGACGAGGAAGCCACGATCAACGACACCGCGAAAATGTCGAAACACACCATGTCGAGCTCTGGTATCGTACTCAGCCCATCGGTGCTCAAGTTTGGCGTCAAGCGCGGTCTACGTATACCAGTTGCGCAGGTAGTCACCGACACACTGACAGTGACAAACAACACCAGTGAAGTCGTCGAATTCAGGATGTACGTTCCCAATGGACACGGCAAGTTCTCGATGGAGATGCAGCCTGGCCAGGGCACGCTCAAGTCTGGTGAATCGCGCGACGTGCAAGTGTCGTTGACATTGAACTGCACAATGACGGTGAAGGGCCGGGCCATCAAGGTCGAGATCCGCAGCTGCGACGGAGAAACTGTGTATGCCACCGCATACACGGGAATTTCCGTGGCCGGAGAACATTCCACGTACATTGACCCCGACGACGTCACCGTGACGACCATGATCGGCGGCGGCGGTGTTGGCAACGTTTACAGGGGTAAGACTAAGGACGGCCAGGATGTCGCCGTCAAGGCGATCAAGAACCAGGGAGCCATGACAGATGCCATGAAACGCGACTTTGAGCGTGAGGTGAGCATCATGAAACGGATTTCGCACCAGAACATCGTGCGCTTCGTTGGCGCTTCGCACATCCCGGGAAAGTTGTCCATCTTCACCGAGTTCATCAACAACAGCGGCAGTCTCGAATGGTACATCAAGAGCGCAAAGTCTATGCACGTGATCCTGAAGTTGCGGTTCATGAAAAACGTCGCGAGCGCCATGAAATACCTTCACGACAACGGAGTCTTGTATCGCGACTTCAAACCCGCGAATGTCCTCGTCGTGTCGCTGCGATCGGACGCTGTGGTGAACGCAAAGCTCATCGACTTTGGCACTCCAGTCGACGTCGAAGATGTGATGGAGATGCGCAATTACGGGGGTGGTGCCATCGGGACCCCTATCTACATGGCGCCCGAGATGTTCGACAGCGGTGTCGCCGGGAAGATGTACAACGGCAAGGTCGATGTCTACAGCTTTGGAATCTCGCTCTGGGAGATATTCACACAGCAGCAGCCCTGGGAAAACGTGATTGCGTGGGACATTCCCGACAGGGTCCAGAGTGGGGAACGACCCACGATCCCGGACGACTTGTCTGATTCGATGACCCAACTCATTCGCGATTGCTGGACCGGCCTTCCGGACAAACGACCGACATTCGACGAGATCAACGAGATACTCGACGCGGAACTGGAACACGCCACTGGAGATTATGCTAACCAATTGAAACACGGGAAAGTCGACGCGGACAGGCTGGTCACCATGCGGGCCGGCGTGACGCGTGACATGATATTCGACAGCACCGGTGGGTCGTCCCACGGACACACCGGCGACAGCGTACCGCTCCGACTTGGCGCAGTGTGCGGCGACAGCGACGCGAGCAGCAGTGGCAAGTTCACGGCATCGTCGTCCTCGTCGTCACGCATGTCTGCTGGGCGCAGCCGCAGTCCCCCCACTGACGATTGAACAGAGTGTCGAATTTTTTTGTTCTGTACTAACACCCGTCCCTTCAAATTTGGTGTTATCTGATCCTTCTTTTGTCGATTGAAACAGAAACAGTCCCAATTTGCTGTGATTTGGTTTTATTTTACAGACATCGCAAGGAAAAATGAATTGTGATCCAGTGGTCAGACAAATGTCTGTTTGCGCAACAACTCTTGTTTTTTCTCGCCAGTGATGGACACGCTGCGAATGCCCGGGTCGTAGAGGTAGCTCTCGTTGATGCTGTTCCACTCGGTCCACCCGAGGATCTCGCTGACAGCCACGTGTATCTGCATCTGCAACTGCATCCACATCTTTGTCACTTCCTCGATGCAGTTCGTGCACACAACCGATTTGCCCCGCTGTCGATTGCGCAGTGTCACAAAATGGCTGAGATGGCGCGACTGCGCCGGGGATTTCTTGATGAGCGGCTTCTCGAGGCTTAGCTCTGTCTCGACCTCCGTTCGCAGCTCAGCAATCGTCTTTTCCAGAGACGTCGACATATCCTCGGTGCCTCCCCGAGCTGCACTCCGCATCGTATGCAGACGAGTCCATTGCGCTTCGACGAGGACGTGGGCTTCTCTGCAGTCCTTGGCACACAACCAACACGACTGGTACATCTTGTAGTCAGCAAGACGGGGAAAAAAGTGGTGTGCGATTTTTTTGCTCAATTTAGTCGTGTTTGTCGGAAAGATGTGACACACTTTTTTTAACGTATTGTCGGGATGGCCGCAACGCCCGATCCGACGAGCGTGAATCCGGGCAGGGACCTTGACACGCTCATCCAACAGGTGCTTGCAGCAACGACGTGGAACGAAGTGCTGGGGATCGACGACAACACGCCCGCCGACGTGACAAAGAAGCGCTACAGGAAACTGTGCGTACGGCTGCATCCAGACAAGGCTGGGCTCGACAACACGCGCGCTGCGGCGGCATTCGCCATTGTACATAATGCGTATAGCGGTGTCACTCGGCGTGTGGATGGGACTGTACCAGCGTATGTGGTACGGCGTCCTCGCCCGACAGTGGATTTGCGCGGGTTTGATTACGCATGGAAGCCGGTGGACGTGCGACCCAAGGTGCGGAAGCGCGCCGGCCCGCGATGCAGACGACATCGCAAGTTTTTGCCCTGTTCGCGTTGCAGGGCGCTAGACAACCCCGCGCCATCGTCACCACCGCCAGAGCCCCCGCCGCCATCGCCGGAAACCCCGACCGAGATGCTCGAATTGTTTGGATTTTAAAAAAAACGAGTTGTTTGAACACCAACAATCAATTGGTACATCCAGACAAGTGCCCAATTTGTTGCACATGAAATTCCAAAAAAATAGAGTAGTGCAAAAAGATCTTGGAGGAATTACAGTTAGCTACAATTGGAACTGTTTACCCGTTCTACATAAAGATGGTAGTATGATATGAAATACAGCGCATAAATAAACACTTCGAAGATGGCGTTCGCGTGTTTAGTTGCGTTGGCGACATTCTGTGTATGTGCGGGCTTTGCGTCTCAAAAGCCCAACATCGTGTTCATACTTGCGGACGACTATGGATGGAACGACGTCGGTTGGAACCAGATCGAGAATGTCACCACTAACCATGTCATCGCGACGCCAAATATCGACGCCCTTGCGACAGACGGTGTCATCCTCGATCGGATGTACGTGCAACCAGTGTGCTCACCGACACGTGGCGCACTGCTGACTGGTCGCTATCCGATGCACACCGGCCTTGGCCCGCGTGTGATCCTCACATACCGCCCGTACGGGCTGCCGGCCAACGAGACGCTCGTCTCCGAAATACTCAAGGACAACGGCTACTACACGGCGGTCGTTGGCAAGTGGCATCTTGGCCACTGCGATCCGCGGTACACACCAACATACCGTGGCTTCGACCGCTTCCTCGGCATCTACCTCGGCGGAAGCGACTACTGGGACACAAAGAACGAGTACACATACAATGACACCATATACAGGGCGTTTTCGCTGTTCAACTCGACTGCGGCAAATACACCTGCACTCCCAGTGTTCGACCGCGGGAACACGACGTATGCCACGGACATGTACATGGCAGAGGTCGAGCGCATTCTCACCGCACACGATTCCACGCAGGCGCCGCTGTTCCTATATCTGCCGCTGCAGTCGACACACGGTCCTTTCCAGGCGCCACAGGAGTACATGTCGATGTATGACCACATCGAGGACGAGGGGCGCCGCACGTACGCCGGGATGGTCACGGCCATGGATGTGTTTGTCGGCGACGTGGTCAACCGCCTTCAGGCGCACGGCATGTGGAACAACACGCTGCTCGTGTTTGTCGCGGACAACGGCGGTGCAGAGAACGCCAACGGAAACAACTACCCCCTGCGCGGCGGGAAAGCTGACAACTGGGAGGGCGGTGTGCGCGTACCGGCGTTCGTTTCCGGTCCGCTCCTTAACGACTCGGTGCGCGGTACCAAATACGACTGCATGATGCACATCACCGACTGGCTGCCGACGATGCTTGGTTTCGCGGGGATAGACGTGCCACAAGGACTCGAACTCGATGGCTACGACCACACCGACGTCCTGAATGGGAGCGTCTCAAAGTGCCCACGCAAGAAAATGGTCATAAGCATGTGCAACGATGTGTATCAACGCACATATGGTGCAATTATCCGCGGCAATTGGAAGCTCGTGCACGAAGGCGACTTCCCCGGGTCGCTCGCACTGCCAGCCTCCGAGCGCACACCGCCGCGAGGGTTCTCCGTCCCCAACGAGACGGCTCCGCTGTCGTACGATGGCTGGTGGCTCTTCAATATTATCAATGACCCATATGAACAGACCAACATCGCCGAGCGGTATCCATACGCATTACAGACGATGATCGACGAGTTCAATGCATACCGAGCCGATGCCGTCGTCGATCTGACAATCGTATACAACCAGGACGACCCACTTGGCAACCCCCACTACCTGAACAACACACACGACACGTGGTCGCACCTCGACGGAAACATCTGTACATGCATCGGATGCTGAGACATGCAAATTGACGACTCACTCGATCGTTTTTTTTCTTGAAAATAAACAGAAACTGCCAAATTATTACAATTTGCTATTTTTCAATTCGTATACAGTGCTCAGCAGCGCCAGCATCATTGCTGGGCCGATTGCAAACAAAAATAAAAACGCAAACGACAGCGGAAACACCACAATCTCGCACGGAAACAGCGCTTTCAGGAGTGGGATCGTGCACAGCAGCGTGATGATAATGTCAATCACAAACGACACCAGTGCCATCACCAGACCGAGCGGCGCGCGTGTAAGCGCTGCGCTGATTGCAAGCGAGTTGATGTCGCAGCACAGTGCGACCGAGATGAGCAGCACGTACACTGTGCGCAGCGTGTAGTCGCGGACCTCCATGCAGCAGTACCATGTAATCGTGAGCATGCAAATCTCAAACAGAAAGCGGTGGTAGAGTCGCGTCTCCTCGAAGATGCGCGCAGCCAGCTTCCAGGTGCGCGACTCGTCGTTGGGGTTGCCCACGGCGCGGATGCCCTGTACAAGGAGCAGCTCCCAGACCACGCCAATCATGTTGAACACTGTCGGCACGACGATGCCGATGGCCGTGATGGCGTCGACGAAGGCGTGGTGGACGCCGCTGAAATGCTGGATGTTCATGCCGTTCTTGCGGCCGATGCACGTCGACAAAAACAGGCACAACGCCGTGAAGTGCCCGTAGAACTGGATCACGATGCTCAGCAGCATCATGCGGCTTGTCGTGATGCGGTGCGGGACGATCACCGACATCCAGCTGAGCACAATGGCTATGAGGATGCACATTGAAATGGTAATGTCCGACTCCCAGCGCATGCAATTGGTGCATTCGGACAACGAGAACACATCGTCGTCGGCGTCGTAGCGCAGTGCCAGCATCTCCATCATGTCGCGCCCAAACGCCACGTCGCACGACCCGTTCACGGCCTGCTGCGGGTGGTGCAGATGTGCCGGGCCGTCGCTCTGCTGAATCAGCAAGTGATCGCGCATGTCAGCAGGACACTCGCACTCGTCGTCGATGTCGTCGGGTGTCGGATTATCGCAGAGCGTGAGGCCAATCTCGCGGCGTGTCAGTCGACGGCTCAGTGTGTCTGACGGGACGCTCGTCACCGGTGCGTCGTAGTCGAAACAGGCGTGGAAATACGCGCTTTGGAACGGGCCGCGGTGTGCGTCTAGCACGGCGCACACCGGCGTGGCGCCAATTGCACCCCAGTCGCCCACGGGGATCCACCGTGCAGTCTTGTCGGCACACTCGCTGTGGTCGGATGCACCGAGGACAACCGACGAGCAGTGGATCGAATAGGAGCGCCAGTGCTTTGTCATAATCTCGCTGTCGCCACCGATTCCAAAGATGCCGTCGCACCCGGGTGGCAGCAACGACAACTCGGTCCACGGCCCAGCATCAATCTCGTACTTGGTGTGCACTGGCAGCACCATGCGGTGGCCGGCGACAACAAACACGTCGCTGCCAAATGTGCTGTCGCTGGTGTGCGACACGAACGAGAGGGAGCTGGTGATCGGGTTGCGGAACAGCACGATCCCGTCCGATGCCGTCGACAGCGCCAGCTTGACGACGCGGAACGGTGTCCCCGTGAGCAACTTCACAGTGTTGTCAGTGTCCAGAGTTATGACTGTTTCGCGGCGGTGTTCGTCTTGCAGCAGCCGACAGACCGGACCGGCTGCGAGTTTGGCGCCAAACATGGCACACACGAATACGAGCAGCGCGCAGAGCACGCACACTGCATCTGTCCAGGTGAGGTACAGATGCAGCCATGGCAAAAACCCGCGACGCCGACGATTCATTGTTTTTTGAGTGTTCTGTTTTTCCGCCCATTGCTAGGCCTTATAGAAACAAAAATCTGATGGTGCATACATGAGAAAAAAAACGCTTTATCGCAGAAATGCGTGTGTACAGAGATGTATTTCGAAATTCTGAGTGAGGTGGAACAGTGGTGGAAGTACGCGAAATCATACATCCACAATCCGGAATGCGGTGATTTCTTCTGCCTCTGCGGCAGACGGTGCAGCTGGCACGGCAGCCGGTGGCGGCGGGGGAGAGATTGGCACCTGTCGCGCAGGTGCTTGCGGTGGAATCGCTGCTCGGCGCTGTGGCAACGGCGATGGCGCCGGTGACGGCGGAGAGGGTTGGACCGGTACACGCCGCGCAGGTGTCGGTGTCGGCGTTTGTCGTGGGGGTTGCGGAGTCGGTGGTGCCGTTCGCCCAGGACTCGGACCCGCTGGCATCACAGGTCGTGGTTGTCGTGGCTGTGGCTGCGGCTGGAAACTTGGCCCAGGTTGGGTCGGCATTGTCCGAACAGCGTGTGTGTCTGTCCTCATCATGGGCGGGTTCACCGGGTGGTAGGCGGTGTTTGCCGTTTCCGGGAAATCAGTGCGCAAAATGTTCAACGCATCGGCCTCTGGACTGTCGGGCGCGACGTGCTGCATCTTGCTCCATTGCCACTGCCATGTGATCGGCGTCGACGTACCCTGCTCTTTTGCGATGATGCGCACCATGTCCTGCTCGGGCATGAACTTCTCGATCAGCATGTCGACGAACTTCACACGCTCATACGGCACTTCGCGCATCGGCCCAATGAACATGTTCGCCACACCAGTCGTCGGATCCGGCTTCGCTAGCGGGTCTAGCGGCTGCACAGCCGCAGTGCGCACGCCGCTAGCATAGCAGCGGTGGCCCCAGAAGTAACACCCGCCGAGTCCCTTGATCGTGACGTACACCGGCAATCCCTGGCGGGATGTGATCCATCCCTTCGTTTTCAGCACCTCGGTGTTGATGACAGGATATTTCAGCAGCGGGTCCTCGCACTCGTCCTCTATGTCATCCCATTCGTCTGATTGTGTGCTCTGACCCAGCCCCATGTCGACGCTACAGTGACATGCGACCGACTGTATAGCGAATGTTCGAGGTGGTTTCTCTTATACAATCAACGACAACACTGCGTGCAATTCCACACAAGTTGCGACTCACCGCCGCGCACCGCTCCACCTCACCCAAACACAACTAGTATTGTTGCGAGTAACCGTACGCCGAGCCGTACGGTCTCTCCGGGGGCGCAATGAAGCGCAGACACATCATAAACACGAGCAGCAGCACGGAAACGAGCGCCACGGTCGCAAGCAACACGAAGATCCATGTCTCCAGGACGTATTTGCCGGGTGGTCGGCAGTCGCCGCTCACAATCTGGTCGCCGTGGCACTGCGCCCTGAGGCAGCGGTCGTTGCAGGTGCACGGATTGCCGTCGTTGCACGGGAGGTCGTTGTAGACGAATTTGCACACGTGCACAATCGCGTCGGTGTCGCACGTGTCGTTTGTGCACAGATTATTGTCGTTGCAATCGAGGTCTGTTGCACATGGCTGGGCACGGACGCACAGTGCGCCGAATGCCACCAGGACACACAAAATGTACGCGAGTCTCGCCATCGCGTCTCCACGTAGCGTTGTCTGATGCAGATGTTCGGCGCCTTATTTAGTCTGGCGTTGCATTTAACATACACCCTGGCCACTGTGTGCAGACTGAAACATGGATCACGACGGGTCGATGTTTGTGGTTGACGCTGACAAGACCGCGCGCGATGAAATCGCCGAGCGCAAGAAGCGCAAGCGCAAGGAGAAGGACAAGCAGAAGCGCAAGAAGGCGTATAAGGTGCGCGAGCTGCGCGAGGTGCAGTCGTTTGTGGATCGGATGATCTCGATGGCGGTGCTGGCGCTCGGCCTGCTGCACGGACGGGCGATCGCCGGCGGGAACGAGTTTGTCGCAGTCACGCTCAAGCTCGTGGTGATGCTGGTGATTCTGTACGCGGTGCAGCGATATGCCCTGGACGCCGCCACCAAGAGCCCGCTCTACACGCGTGTGTGGTGGAAGAGCCTGTACCGGATCACAGCACTGATGCAGGACTACTTTGTGAGTATTGTGACGTACGTGTTGAATGCGACGCTCTTCGACGGCATGGTGCGCAGCAATTTCAACATCACCGAGATCACGCGCCTCTTTCTCGTTGTGGCAACGCTCGTGTTCATGTCGGACGTGCTGCCCAATATCAGAGCCGGGGTGTGGTTGAATAGCGACGACAGGCCGTAGAGTGCGCACTGGTCCGTGTCGAGTGACCATGCTTATAAAAGAACGGTCACATGCACCTTGTACAGCGGACAGATTTGCGCAGCGGAAAGAAAGGACAAGACGGCGCGACAATGGATGTGCAACCATCACCGATGCCGCTCCACATGTCGGACGCCGACCCGGTGGCGAGGTCGGCTATCGTCGCATTCTACCGCTTCGAGGACGAGATCCCACGGGACGCCACACTGATGACACGGGTGTTCCGATGGTTCTTCAAGCAAAAGTGTCCCAACTACGAGCACTGCCAGCTGACATTCACACACGGCCTGGCTGCACCCGGCGACTTCCATAAGACAACCTTCACAACGACAAAGGCGCACCCGTTTTCACACCGGAACATCCGGTACAAGAACGAGAACTGGGAGTGCTACGAAGTTGTGCTTGAACCGGAAAAGCGCGACGAGCTCATGCGGTGGTGCCGAACACACGAGAACACTCCCTTCAACGCGCTTGCGTTCTACTGGAACTTCTTTGCGCCGTGTACAGCGTGCACCGTCGACAAGCAAGGCAAGGAGTTTTTCTGCGCAGAGATGGTTTTGACCGGCCTGCGTCAGGTTGTGCCACTCCAGAGTCTCTGGGACGTGGAGCCGTATTTGTGTACAGTCGACGATTTACGCGACATTGTCGTTTCATATCCAGGCTTTTTCCGGAAGACGGGCTTGAAGCCCATCGAGTCTTTGGCTTTGCCAGACGACGGCCCGGTGATCCAGGGAGAGGAGATATTTTCATATCCACCTGCTCCCGCCCGAGGCGGACTTGTACTCCCTGTATAATTGTCCAAAAGAAAAAAAGTCGAATTTCTCATTTACACCATTTATTTGTTTGATCCATTTTTTTCTCGTGGCAAAAAAACACTAATTCATTGGTCCAAAGTTGTCGGTGTTCATCTGCACGGCATGCGTGAAAACCTCGGCCGAAATAAGCAGAGCAGAAGTCCAGTACAGAATCATCACAATCACGTTTGTTGCCAGCACCGACGCCGGTACGTTGGTGTACGTGTGCGCGATCAGGATCACGTCGCTCACCATAAACAGATGGTATCCCAATGACACTGTCACTTCCCGCCAGCTCCATGTCGTGCGATAGAGCATATGCCGACTACCGCACATGTGCCGTTCTCTGATGGCCGAGTATATCCGCGCCACCGAGCGCCAGAGGACCGTGAGCAGTATGGTAATGTAGACGAAAAGACCAAACGCAAACAGAATCTTGTTGTGCATGACCATGAACAGCACAATGACCGAGGTCCAGCACAGCACCATGTACGGGATGCACGGCACAAATGCGACTGGGTGAAACGGCCTCTTCTCGTTGCCGGTGGTGCTCAGCACCACGATCATCAGTACGTGGCCGACGGCAAATAGTGCTGTTCCGGCGTAGAGTACCACTGGCGCGGTGACCTCGAATTCCATGAGGAGGTCGCCCAGGCCGTACAGAAAGAACGCGACTGTGATGAGGAATGGCCGGGCTGCGGCCAAGCGCCCCTCACAGTGCAGCAGAGCGCATCGCTTCCGCACGCTGTAGTACAGAGCAAGAAGTGCGAGCAGGAAAAGCGGTACCGGCTTCAGGATGTAGCGTGCCAGGTTGATATTGTGCAGGACCAGGAAGAGCACACATGCCAGTGCGTACAATCCGTATGTCGCAGCGGCCAGCGGGCGCGACGTGAAACACGACACCCGGCGCAGACACTCCGCCATGGTGATTGTCGTGTCCGAGTAGTGTCGGTTGCGAATGCATCCAGCTCGATCTTTTGTATTTGTCTGCAGGTAATAGTTGTCGCGCTCTACAATAACGTCTGCCGCATCACCGTCACAACGACTTGGATTTGTTCGAAAAAAAACCGAGATGGCTGCCGAGCGCGTGGTATACTCAGCAGACGAACTCAGGGTCGGCGACAGGGTCAGCGTGTCCATGTGCTGGCGCTCGCAGATGATAAGTATTGAGTATCCCGGCGCGTGGGATCTGACAATCAACGGCTGCATGAACGCGGCGGGCATTGTCACCAAGATCGAGGACCGATGGTTCAAGCGGGGAGGCATGCTCCAGGTCAGCAACAAGTGGACCGTGGTGCATGTCGACGACGGCGAACACGTGTGGCCAATTGTGGACCCCGATGACAGTGGCGATTTCTCGGCGACAATTATGCCGCTCAAAGCGCGCACCCTCCGCTCTGGCAGACGCTACTGATGAACAGTGCTTTCTCTCTCTTTCGATAGTGTACAATTGAAATAAATAACAATGAACGAATTTATTATCATTACACATCTTCCTGACTCGGAGGGAAATCCATGTCCCAGAAACCGGGCGGGGTATCCGGGCGCTTTACCGGCGGCTTGCGGTGCCTGACTTCCCGTGGCAGGTGCGTCACGCCTCTGCGTCGCATCGGTGTTATCCACCCGCCGTCGTCTGGACCGAAATCCGCGTCCAATTTACGAATCTCCGTCAGCGTGTGCACAGCATCGACGCCGGGCACCTTGCTCGGGTGCGCAAAGACGATGCGCGCGGCCCATGCAATCCACCCCGCCCTCGCATACGCATCCTTCTCGCGCTTCATTGTGCCGGCAAATTCGTCGACACGCTCCTCCAGATCGTCTGCGAGCAACCTCGCGTCGCCCAGTGCCTGCAGTCGCGTGTTGATGTAATCCTTGGTCTGAGACGGCGCGTCGTTGATGACGAACAGGAGGATGTGCATCATCGACAGGGTGAAATCGTGAAGCGCTT
>Ga0180433_10005323_pt1 | contig 17493 bp, 23 predicted proteins | sample SS_ome_8_FD_132980 | JGI IMG/M metagenome (GOLD analysis project Ga0180433, IMG submission 132980) | Hypersaline lake sediment archaeal communities from the Salton Sea, California, USA - SS_1_D_1 metaG | ecosystem: Environmental > Aquatic > Non-marine Saline and Alkaline > Hypersaline >... | reverse complement strand
GAAACAGACAGAGACGGTTGGCGTGAATGGAGTAAATTCGTACTTAAAGAACTGGAACGCCTAAACGAGAACTACGAGAAACTAAGCGAAAAGATGCAACAAGTGGCTATGCATGAAGCTCAGACTTGCCCGTTCAAAGATGATATAAGAGATTTGAAGCAGAAAGATAGAGAACACGATGCATTAATCCGAAAACTCGAACTCAAGTTCGCTAAATGGACAGGAATCGCAATAGCAGCATTATCAGTGATTAATGTTGCTGTTCATTACATATTAAATCGATTTGGAGGTTGATACTATGAAAAGCTTGGAAGAAATCAAAGAATTTGTGCTTACATTACTTGGGCACGCAGTAAGCGGTGGAGTAACAGCTGCTGTTTATGAAGTGACTCAGATTGCAAAGACAGGAGAATTCACAATTGATGTACTACTGACAGGTGTGTGGCTTGGTGGAAGTATCGGTTTCCTGAGGTCGGCATTGAATTTCATGGAAAGCTTGAAAAAGCCGAAAGGAACTGCATCTGCAGGCAAAGCAGGCAAAAGAAGATATTTTGGTTTATGAATTCCTTCGACCAAACAGTCTGGTCATATGGGTAAGACTTCTTTTCCCCCCCAAATATCTGCCCATATGACCTCTTTTTTCTTTTATTCTATAAAATACACTACCAAAAAAAGGACTGCTTAAATCAAAGATATGACGGTCTCAGGAAATATATTCTCTACTATATAGGTTATTCAAATAAATGCGTCTTATATATCTATAATAAGAATAAGTAATGATACCATAGTCCGATAACGTCCTCTACAATAATATACTAATATACGAAAAGGTAACTACAAGATTTCTATATATATCTAAGACCGTTTTATATACCTAAGCTATATACTCCATTATATATGTTGCATTTTTCTGTTGTTATAGTACAAATGAGGCTATTCTACATTATATAAGTTTGATATTAATAATATATATAAATGACCTATCTCTTTATTATTCAAAGAACAAGATGTTTGGGGAGACATTATAATGAGGAATCATGATAAAATTGCTGTATGTAAAGATAAAAATATTTCCTTGTTGTTCAGGTTGCAAAAAAAGATGGAAGAAGATTTAATCTGTGAATATGAATTCAACGATTGGGAATTAGTTTACCCTAAGGTCAAAAACATGAATGAGTTGCCACCATGTTGTATCAAGTACATAATCATGACTGTGAAACAAAAGCTCTATAATTATCCTGAAGTGCTTCCTTGCTGGACAGATGAGTACAGGAACGGAATATTGTATTTTGACAAGCAATACTTTTCAATTAATGATAAAGGCATATTATTGAAATTAGGGGAAAAGTTTCTTTTGAAGCATGGTGTTTATGAATTGCAATTATTTACAGATGAGGAGATTCCTGACGACGTTACCTGGTTTAAGATATCGGAAACGTATCATAAGGAAGAATATAGAATATATTGGTCTTATAGTCCAAAACAGGTTTTGATTGACATTCGAGGTGCATAAATGAAGATAGAAAAAACATTCAGACGTAAAGTAACTAAGTTTGCGGATGGGATGGTTGTAATTATTCCCAAAGAAGTAGCGGAAGAAATGCAACTTGACAAGAGTTACTATGCGGTCTGGAGCAAAGAAGAAGATTACTTGAAGGTAGAGTTCAAAGATACAATGGATGAATCTGTGCCTAAAAGTGTACGTCGGGAGATAATAACCATGAAGACGGCAACCATGGTAGTTATACCAAAACACATGACAGACGAACTTGGGATTACAATAAATCACTTTATTGACATCGACGGTGATATAGACAAGAAGGAGCTGTACATAAAGAAAAACGGCATCAATTTGATGCAAATCAAGGAGGTAGAGAAAGAATGAAAAAAGAAGAGTATTTGGCAGACAAGGCGAACAAGACAGGTCTGAAGGCAAAAGAGCTTGAAGAGCTATGGGATAAGTTTGAGGAAGAAGGCAAAGATATGAATGTAAGTGTAGACATAGAGCGATATGTCAGGTTCAGGATGAATCAGCACTTGTTGAGACTGGAACGGGAGCCTACAGTAAAAGCGACATTCACTCCTCTGGCAGTAGAGAAAACAGACTACAATGCAAGAAGAGACTACATCAAGGCAAAGACGGCCTGGGACGACAACGAAGAAGAAGCAGTAAGTAAAGGATTGTGCAACAGTCAAGGGGAGCCTTTATATCAGAGCGGGTTCAACAAAGGGAAGCCTATTAATCTCGACGAGAGCTTGACTAAGACCTTTATGGGCTACATGGAAATTGACGGCAAACAGATGAAAGGATATTACAAAGCCGGTGGATTATTGGCAGACAAGGTAAGCATGGAACTTGGAAACCAATATGAAATTATAGGAATCAAATCCCAAAAGTCCACAGCAACAGAGCTTGTAGTCATCGCAAGGGAAGCAAACGAACCTAAGCTTGCAGTAAAGATGTCTTATGATAAGAAACTGGAAACAATGAAGGAATACTTCGCAGGTTGCTTGACATCAATCAAAAAGCTACCAGAGTTCTATGAGGAAAGAAAGGAGCAAAGGCCAGTTATTGCTGCGGTCAAAGGCGACGTGTTATCCATGAGGGTGAACCAGAACAAGCAGGACAAAGGAGTTGAGATAGAAGTTAACAACATTTTGGAAATTATGGACGAAACAGGTTCAGAGTATCTTACTTGTTGGGTGCCTAAGATTCCGGAACTTGATTTCAATTTCACAGAGAAGAGCATGGACTTGATTGTTGTAGGAAGGCTAAGCAAAAGAGAGAAACAAGGGGAGCCTGTAACGTACAGCATAACGCCTCATGCTATATATGTGAGGGATGAATTCAAGAAAAAAGAGACTGATGCAGACATCGGTGGCCAGAAGGAAGTCGATGACGAAGACGTAGACGAATTTCTTGGCAAGCCAAAGAAGGAAGAATAAACCAAGGGGGGATTTAAATGGCAGATGATTGGGACTTGCAACCAGACGCTAAGGACATTAAGAAAGCCGAAGCAGAAGTTGCTAAACCGAAGGAAATCAAGGACGATGACGTTAAGTCATGGTTCACAGAGTATAGAGAAGAGAGCAAGGTATGTACATTAATCTACGGCACGGATGGGACAATGAAGTCCGGCCTGGCATTATCATACATAGACCTTATGCCCGAAGACCAGAAGATGATGGTGATAGACCTCGATGGAGGAGACTTGCCTATCATAATGAAATATTACAAAGACAGGATGGACAGGTTCATACACTTAGGCCCTGTCACACAGGATGGTGAAAATATCGATTATCTTGAGACATTCAAGAAGATAAGAAAAACCATAGAGTATGTCAGAAGAAATTACGAGAAGGAGAAGATAGGATGCATAGTATTCGACGGCTTGTCAACAGCGTTATCATATGCAGAACAGCAGATGAGGATAGACAAGAACATCACTCCTGACGGCGGAGTAACAATGGCATACTGGAAAATCAGGAACAAGCATTTTCTGGAAACCTTGGAACAGGTCAAATCAATTCCTATCGCAAGGATATTTATCTCTCACGAAGATTTTATCGGGAGTGATACAGAATTATCCTCAGCAAAATTGAAGACAAATCAGATGATGTTTCAGAAAATCAAAGCGGTAAGGAAAAAAGAGTTCGGCGGAATAACATTCACTGCGACCATCGACAAGAGCAAGTATGAGATTCTTCTCGAGGGGAAGACATATGACATGGCTAAGGTCGACAAAGACAAAGGTGAATATACTTTCAATGCCAGTGAAGTTTGGAAGGACTTAGTTAAATGATGAAGTTTAAAGACTTTTTCGAACAGAAAAAGCAGGAGAATGAAGCCGAATGGGAGATGATAGAGGATACTATCATCCAATCCGATAAGGAAAAGAAGAAGGCAGAATTTACTCAATGGGTAAAGGAGGAGTATGAAAAGTTCAAGGAAGCTGAAACCGGCATCGAGAAGAAAGCAGTACTTAGTTGTCCGTTAAAAAAGAAGTACGTAAAGATATTCGATAAGGCAAGTTTCAACAACAACGTTGCAGCCCAGAGTACATTTTACACTATTATGAGTCTTGTGTGTAAGACCGGTGTGGGCAACAGGAAATACTACATAAAGAGAGCGACTGGTGGTAAGATACCAGTTAATCCTATTGTGCATATGTTCTGGAGCCAGGATTCAACCAGTGGAAAATCAGAGGGCTTGAACTTTGTCTTCACTCTTGCAAAAAGCATTTCGGACGTATTATATAAATTACTCAAAAGGGACGATGACGATGAAGTATTCCGGATACTTGACACTATGTGGACTGAAACACCGGAAACCTATATCAATAGGTTCAAGGAGTATATCAACAAAAAAGGTCAGAAGGTTCTGGATTACGAGACGGTTATCAAAGGGTACTTTGAGGAATGTGATTTAATATTATCCCACGAATGCAGTTTTCTGTTCGAAGAAAAAAGGGGCGACAAGCAGACGATAAGCGAGATGCTTCTTACAATGCTTGAAGGTAAAACAATGGAGAAGAAACTTGTCAGTTGGAACGGCAACATGACAATTACTACTCCAAACTTTGTCTTTTTAGGTGCAACAAGACCCGTAGAGAGGATGAGTTCAGCCTTCATGGAAAAAGGTTTATTCCAGAGGACGATATCTTATTTTAGGAACATTAGCAGTGCCCAAAGGGACAGCATGGACGAGCAAATCATAAAAGGAAAAGTCGAGCTCAATGATAAAGAGATAGAAGGTCTTGCCAAGGATTTTGCGGACGTTTATCAATGGCGTACTCAGCAAAAGATAAAGGAGCTTACGATTGAAGATTATGACTTTTATCTAAAATCCAAACGGGACACTTGCAGTATGGTCAGGAGGTCTCTTGAAAGGAATCTTAAAGACTGGAAGAAAAGGAATACATTACAATCTTTTGTGATAAGATATTTCTCTTCGCTTGCCGACAGCCTATTCGTATTGACAGCATTGGCAGATAAGAGGACAGTCATAAAAAAATCCGACATCATTGAATGCCTGTCATTGCTTAAGGACATATTTTTAGAACTTGTAGTATTTATCGAGTACAATGTACCGACATCAAAAGCAATGATGGCATTGATGAAGAAGACAAGAAGGATGCTTCATTCCATGGCAAAGACAGGTCAAAGCTTCACAGAAAAAGAGATGTTAAGGATAATATCAAAAAAGATGAGTAAGACAATGAGTGCTTCGCAGAAGATTTTAGATGAGATACTTGCAGACGGACTAATCAAGAAGCATAAAGGTAAGTATTACATAATGGTGGAGAGTGCAGACGTTGATATTAGTTGAGAATGAAGGCCCGATAATCTGGGTTTTCAGTAGGGACGAGGAAAGAAAGACGGTCATGAAGTCAATAGACTTTGTTCCGTATTTCTATATTCCTGCCACCGACGGGAAATATTATTCACTCACAGGGGAAAGACTAAAGAAAAAGACGCTAACGTCCCCTAAAGAGATGGAAGGGGTAAGGTTCAATTATGATACTACCTATGAAAGCGATATTGTCTATACGAACAGATACATCATTGACAACTATTACAACCAAGCAATAACTCCGGTGCCTATCAGAATAATGTATTTGGACATAGAGGTCGACGATAGTCATGGCTTTGAAAAGATAGACCAATATGCAATGCCAATTACTGCAATCAGTTTTTATGACAATTTTGAAAAGATATATTACACTCTATTATTAAAACGGGAAGAAATTACTATCGGAGGTAATCATAAGGTCAAATCATTCAACACCGAAAGGGAACTGCTTAGGTTTTTTATGGATGTGGTATGCAAGCTTGACCCGGACTTAATAACCGCATGGAATGTCGACTTCGATATGCCTTATATTCTCAACAGGATGAAGCAGAACAATCTCAACATCAATAAGCTGTCAAGGATTAACAAGACATTTTTCTTTAATGATGTAATGAAAATCAAGGGCAGGGTTATCCTGGATTTGTTGCATGCCTACAGGAAACTGACACAGGGAGAGAAGTCATCATATGCTTTAGAGTTCGTTGCACAACAGGAACTTGGCGAAGGAAAGGAAAAGTATAGGGGCGTGCTTAACGACCTCAAAGACGAGAAATTTATCTTATATTCAAAAAGAGATGTTGAATTGCTCGTGATGCTTGATGAGAAACTGAAGATAATAGATTTTTTCGACACCATACGAAGACTGGCAAAAGTAAATTTTCACGATGTGTTCAGCAACAAAAGAATCATTGACAGTTTCGTCCTTTGCAAGGCTAAGAGGGACGGGATAGTGTTGCCGGCACAAGACCCAACCAACAAAAGACAGACATTCGAAGGTGCATATGTCAAGGAACCGCCCGCTGGAAGGCATCCGTGGGTTGTTGCGTTAGACTTTAAATCATTATATCCAAGCATCATGATGCAGTTCAACATGTCATATGAGACACTTGTCGTTCCAGGGACAGAACTGTTCAAGAAATTACAGGAAAAAAACTTACTAATCAAGATTACTGACGATACATATTTTAGAAAAGACATCAAAGGGTTTGCCAATTCCGTGCTTGAGGAGCTTATGGAAGAGAGGTCGAAGTACAAGAAGGCCATGCGGGATGCACTTGACAAGGTTGAGAAGCATGCTTACGACCAGATGCAGTATGCAGTCAAGGTCATCATGAATTCATATTATGGCGTTACGGCAAGTCCGTATTTCAGATTGTACAAGCCAAAGATTGCAGCGGCAATAACCTATATGGGAAGACAGTTGATAATGCACACAGAAAATTATCTTGAATCCAAAGGATATGAGACGGTAATAGCGGATACAGATTCAACCTACATTAAGACAGGAGCCGGCAGTCTCAAGCAGGCAGAGAACATAGGCAATGCACTCACGGAACAAATCAATGACCTATGGGAAGATTATCTCAAAGGATACAATGCACAACCGAACAGGAAAATCATTATGGAGTTCGAGAAGATATATCAGGCGTTGCTGACAATCGGAGTCAAGAAACGATACGCAGGACTTGTCGTATGGAAAGATGGCCAGCAAACCAGTCAACCCCGGACAGACATCAAGGGCATGTCAGTTGTAAGGAGCGATTTCCCCTCAAGGGCACAGGTATTTTTGAAGGGGATGCTTCAGTTGATACTCTTAGGCAAAGGCAGGAATGATTGCCTTAAGTACATCAAAGAGTTCAAGAAGGACTTCAAAAAGGGTGACATTGACGAGATAGGATTTCCTACAAGCGTCAAGGCTGAATATAAGAACAATCCTATACAATTACGGGCAAGCAACAACAGCAGGGAGCATCTTGGCCTCAACATTCCAGCAGGAAGCAAAATCAAATACTACTTTGTCAAGAAGACACCTAAGAAAATCCCTTTTGATGACGCATGGGTATTCCAAGGGGAATTGCCGGAAGGATTCGAACTGGACTGGGACAGGGCATTTCAGAGGGTGATAACCAATCCATTGACACCGATATTCGATGCAATGGGCTGGAAATTAAACTATACATTACAGGATTTTATACCAGAATGGAAATAGAAGATGATTATGAGGAAGAGGAAGATGCCCGGCCTCGGGATGAGATTACGGGCAGAAAATTAAGCAATCCATTGAACAAGGCTAAGTTGTCCAAGTATGAGATGGATAGGATATTCGCCGAACAGGAAATGGAAGAAGAGAACGAGAAGGACGAATTAGATTTAGACGAGGATGATGATATATGAAACGTGACAATCGAACACTTAAGAAAAAATGTATCGATTGCGGGAAAATTATATGTGATATGTCAACCAGATATTATTCTTGCAATGCCAAACGTCGTCCTCGGTCATTCTATTTAAAACAATGGGAAAGTAAAAAAGGATTCAAGCATAGTGAAGAGTCAAAGAAAAAGATGAGATTAGCTGCTAAGGGAAGAATAATATCAAGTGAAATACGAAGAAAAATAAGTGAAACCGCTATAAGAAATGGAACTCAACAAAATGAGAACAATTCACAATGGAAAGGCAACAGTGCTTCTTATGGAGCCATTCATGATTGGGTTAGAAGAAAAAAGGACAAACCTGAAGTTTGTGAAATGTGTCGAACCAAAGAACCACAAGAATTGGCTAACATTTCAGGAAATTATAAACGAAACATAAATGATTATTTGTATTTGTGTCGACGATGTCATAAATTGTTTGATAAACAAATAAAACGAAATCATGGGAGGAATTTTTATGAGAATAACATACGGAAATAAAGATATAGAAATACCAGTGTCTGGTTCAGAATTTTATAGATTATTGTACATTATAAAGGAACGTTGTCCTGGAAGACGGTATGATGCTATTACAAGAACTTGGTTTGTTCCTGCAAATTATCAATCATATGATGCACTGAAAACAATCCTACCTGCTGACGTAAGGAAAGACATAGTCAAGAAATTCAAGGAATCTTTTGCAAGGCTTGAAGCAATGAAGTTCCTGAAAGGCTATCAGATGGAATCCGTCAAAGAGATGATACGTGGCAAGAAGCTTGTATCATTGCCAGTAGGTTCAGGAAAAACAATAGTCGCATTGGCATATTACAAGATGTTTGAGATGAAGAGTGCAATATTCGTAGTGCCTAATCCATTGAAAAGGCAGTGGCAACAGGAGGCAAAGAAGTTTTTTGACATAGATTCAGTTATCTTGGAAGGCACTCCAATGAAAAGAAAACAGATATTGGAAGATGCAATGAAGAATAGGCAGATGATTATAGTCAATTACGAACTTGCAAGGATAATGAGCAAGATAAAGGAATACCATTTCGAGTTATTAGTTCTGGACGAGGCTCATAAGATAAAAAATTCCAAGACCAAGACACATAAATCACTGAAGAACATTAAGGCAGACAATAAGATATTACTTACAGCTACGCCGATGGTAAACAAGCCGACGGAGATGTTCAATATCATAAACTTTGCACACCCGAATTTTTTCAATTATTATGATTTCCAGCAAAAGTTTGTCGTGTTCGATGAGGTTTGGACAGGACATGGTTTTACTCAAGTTCCTGTAGCCTATAAGAATCTTGACTTGCTTCATTCAGAACTGAAGCCTGTCATGATATTTAGAAGCAAGAAGGATATTCTGTCAGAGCTGCCTCCTAAGGTGCTACAAGACTATTGGGTTGACCCGACTGCGGAGCAAAAACGATTGCTAAAGCATTACACAAATTTGCCTAAGAGAGAGAATTTCGACCCCGAGACGGCGGACGAGGAACAGAAGAAGGTATTGCTTGCAGCTATCACAATGATGCGTCGGGTATCCGATAGTCCCGAACTCCTCACTATGAGCAGTTCGCCATTGGCCATTAAGCCCAAGGATTTAAAAACGGACAAAATTAAAACACTACAAGATGATATATTGCCTGTACTCGAGGGCAAGACAATCATATTTACTGAGTACGCAGATATGGCTAAGATTCTCCTCAGGGAATTGAAGAAATGGAATCCCATGATTATCAAGGGGGGAGATAATGCACAGGAAGTCATTGACAAGTTCAAGGTAGCTGAAACTGATATCCTTATTTCAACTGATGTGTTGAATTTTGGTATCAACCTGCAATTTTGTCAGAACATCGTTCACTATGAACTGCCTTGGTCAAGTGCTAAAATCGAACAACGTGAAGGTAGGATTCACAGAATAGGTCAGACAGAAAGCACATTGGTAATATCATTATTGACAAAAGGAAGCATAGAGGAAAGGGTGTACGACTTATTAAAATACAAGAAAAAAATGTTTCAAGATACTGTAGCAGGCGGCAGTGTCTTCGAAAAAGAAATAATGAAGGAGGTATTTGGTTTTACGAGGAGATAATATGGTAGGGATGAAAAAGAATATATCATTTTGGATTAATGATAATAATTGTTGGGTCTGTACTTCACATGCATTAGATAAAGATGGTTATGTTAGATTTTATGCAAACAAAGAAACAAAATTACATAGGGTAATTTATTCTTTGAATTATGGAAGAATTCCTAAAGGTAAAGTTGTAATGCATATATGTGATAATCCGAGTTGTATAAATCCTTGCCATTTAAAATTAGGTACTCCATCAGATAACAATGATGATAAGATAAAAAAGGGAAGAGGTGCACGAGGAATTAATATTAATACAGTAAAATTAAATCCAATACAAGTCAAGAAAATATATTTGTTGGAAGGCAAAATTAATTCGATTGTTTTAGGAAAAAGATATGGGGTAGAAGCAAGGCACATTAGACGTATTTGGAAAGGAGAACAGTGGAAACATATTACAAAAAATTTAAGGCGGTATTCAAAAAATGACAGATGATAAGATAGATACAATTATCATGTCTAACGAGGAAGAATTCAGAAAATTCCTTGACGAGCATGGTACACCGGAAATTAGAGAATCAATCAACAACCAGACAATAGTGCACAAGAAAACGTTTGAAGCAGTCAAGGATTTATTGGTTGTTCTAGCAGGACAGATAGATGGCCCTGATGAGTTTAAGCGTATGCTACTCAATCAGTTTATGCTCAATGTGGGCATGAATCTGTGGGTAAATGCTATTGTTGAATTAGTCCATAATGGGATAGAGAAACGTTCAGCAGATGAAATAGTAGACAGCATGAGAAAATTACTAAAGCAAGCAATGGAGGACAGAAAGGATGAAGAAGGAAAAAAATAAATTAGACCACTTAAGCAAAAGCAGTATCAAATCCTATGAGTACTGTCCATTCTGTTGGTTCTTGTCAAAGGTAGAAGGATTAGACCTTGATGATTACAACGGCGGGGTAGCTCTCAAAAGAGGAAACAACATGCATGATGAACTCCATGAATACGTCGTGAAAGGACATGCACCGAGGATATTTACTGAACAAGTAGCTTTTGTCAAATCGGTGCTTGACAAGATGGGCAAGTATAAGATACTGCAATCAGAGAAAAGGATAGAAGCAGAACACATGGACATGAAGATAGTAGGATACATTGACATTGTAGTTGAAGCAGGGAACAAGATAGTGATATTCGATTACAAGTCAGGAAAGGACAGAGGACTTCAAAATCATATGTTTGAATTAGCGTTGTATCATTGGTTGCTACTTGAGACCTCAGGTATTACTGCAACGCATTGGGGAATTATATTTCCAGACCAGCATAAGGTGTATGTTGATAAGGCAAACCAAAAAGAGATTGATAAGGCACTTGCCAAGGCATACCAATGCTGGTTGGATATCCATGACTGGAAATTCGAACGTAACAGAAGATGCTGGCGATGCAGAAGCGACAAACGGGTTCAAGCATTATGGGACATGTACGAACCAAAGATAAACGAGGAACGGAGGAAGAGATTACTTTGAAGATAACAATTCCTACGACCAAGAAGCAGAACATAAGCAAGGATACTGTCTGCTATAAGGAGTTCAGGAAATTTATCAGGTACATAGTCCAGAAACTGAACGAGGAGTTCAATCCACGGGACATGAAGAACTTCAAGTTTGAAGCAAGCGTAGGCTACGTTGCACCACGTCTCAAGAAGTTTTCAAGATACACGATAGATGTTTATTACGAAGACGAGAAAGTCAAAACAATACATATATACCCAGGTGCCAAGGATGTAAAACATTATTCAACCAAAGCTGCTGCATCAGTGTTTTGGTACAAGGTTAAGGCAAACGTCCTTGAGTGCGTCTTGAAGAGGATATGAAAATGGAATCATTTATGAGAAAATTCCCAAAACAGATAGGCAATCCTGCCCGACAGGTATTCAAGCACAAGAGGCAGTTTATCAATTTTTTAAATCAATACAACGGCGTCATGACTTTATTCTACTCATTATATGACTGTAGTCCCCGAGGAGAATTTGTCGAATCGGAAATAGACAAGGTCGCTTTCGATTTCGATGACAAGGAAGAAAGTCTTTTGGAGCTTAGGCAAATCATTCCAAAATTACTGGAACAGGGCTGGAGGTTCTCTCTATTCTTTTCGGGCGACAAAGGTTTCCATCTATACATAATGTGCAAATGGTCTGATACACTCGTCAATCGTCGGGATATCCTGGCAAATATCCAATACCATGTCATTGACACCTTAGGCATCAAAGGATACGATTCTACATTGATTGGAGACATCACTCAATTAATACGGGTGCCGAATACAATGCATACAAAATCGGGCTTGTATGCCATCCCATTACGGACAAAAGACATCATGGAATTATCATTCAAGGAGATTAGGGAAAAGGCAAAACAACCTACTCATGAGATATTTTTCTACGGCAAGGAGCTTATCAATACAATCGATTTTAGTAAGATATGCAAACGTCGGGAAGTCACCATGAAGCCTTTAGATACAGACATCGAGATTGACAATCCTGATTATCAAAAGATAGTAAACAAATTTCCGCCTTGTGTCAGGTATTGGCTCAAGGAAGCAAAACAAAAATGCAAGAACCAGACGAGGTGGTATTATGCATTGGTATGTAGGGAACTCGGCATCCCTGATAAGATTGCCGACGACATCGCGAAACAGCATTGGGGCGAAGTCAAGGACTCAAGTGGAAGGATGAGCAAGTACGATGAATTCAGGAAGGAGAAACAATTATTCTATGCCAAACAAAAGGCAAGAAGTGTTATTCCAAATTGCGAGACCTTGTATCAGAAGAAGTTCTGTCCCGGTAAATGCAACCAGTACAGGAGGAACAACTTTCCGTTGTATTATTAAAAATGAATAAGGTGCTATACACAATTGGAGTAATTATATTGGCAATAGGAATCAACAATGCAGTAGTTTATCAAAGCAGAAATTGGATAGGCTTTGGGATTCTTGGCGGGATGATGATAGCAGGTGCATTGATAAATGATTAATTACAGATACGCTTTCGAGAGCTACAAGACAAGGATAGGGAAGTACAAGACATTCATGAGGGAGTATAATTTTTTTGATGACCTGAACACCAGAGTGCCGATGGATAATGAGAAGGAACCGCTTTCGTCATTTCTTAGCAGGCTTTTTGGAAAGCAAGACCAACAGCTGATAGTTAAAGAATTATCATACAACGCAAATCCGACGAAGACTGAGGTGCATATTGAAGTGCCTTATCTTACAAATCATTTAGATGTATATGTCGTGGTGCATGATTCAATCCTGCCAAGGGAGATATTATTCGAATGCTTACGAGAGGTCTTCGATGGATACAAGGTAATGCATGCAATAGAGAGGTTATAAGGGGGATATAAATGAGTGAGATGCAAGAGGATATAGGTTTTAAAGAATTTTGTAACAAACTTAAGCGTAAGACTATGTCACCACAACAAAAGGCGTGGGAGACAAGAAGAGCAAGAGGAACTGATACAAATAAGAACAACAACTTTGAATCTCATAGAAAGAACTATGATACCAAAAGGAAGAATGAGTTTAGGGATAAGGTGATTGAATCATTCAAGAAAATTAATCCAAAGCCGTATGAAGATATTTATTATAAAGATATTATTCCTGTTGTACATGGCCCTGGTCATTTATATTGTTTGACTTTGGAATCTCCTCAATTTTTATTCGTGAATGCATTAGAAGGGAAACATTTTATTGTTGTTGAACATGACAAAGAACAATATCAAGAGATGTGTTCTAATTTGCCAAAGAATGTGGGTATGATATACAATGCTGATTTATCAATAATTAAGCAATTGAATCATAATTATAGTTGTGCATTTCTTGATTTTTGTGGGACATTAGATAAAACGACAGAGTTGTTGAAATTTATAATGCCAAAAATAAGAAAATGTAGAAAATTAGCTTTGACCTTTTCATTGAGGGGAAACAAAAAAGAATGGGAAGATTATAAGTTTGATATTGTTAGGCAGATGCAATTGTTATTTCCCGCATTTAAACTTGAGTATGCAAATGCGTATAGAGATTCAAGTCCTATGATAGGAATAATTTTGTATAATGAGTATGGATATGAATACAAAGAAGAAGAACTGATTGCTCGGGAAGTTAGTGAATGGAGTCGTATGGCTTGTATGGCTCAATTCCATTGTGGTTTGTATGAAATAATAAATCCGAATGCATCTACTAATAGGATTACAGACAAAACAAAGTGTCATTGGTTGTTTAATAATATGCCAAAGCGATTATTGAAAAGGTTGCATGAATATGTAAGATATCAGAATGATGATTATCTAATTTTTAGAAGTGCATATCATGCCCATGAGTTTATCCCAAACACTACTTTTGCATATTTTATAGATTTGATATCAAGAGGGTAAGATGGAGCAAAAATTAAGGATAAATGATATACCGCCGAACCTAAATGAGACTATCGGCATGACAAAACGGCACTGGGGTCAGTATTATAACAAGAAGAAGAAATGGTCTAAGCTGATTCAGGAGAAGTGCAAGGAGCAGAATCTGCAACCGCATCAAGGGTCGGTAAAAATAACATTACAGAACACGTATCCAAACCGACGGAGGCGAGACCCTGATAACATTATTCTTAAATTCATATTAGATGGTCTGGTCGAGGCTGGAATAATCCAAGACGATAGCTTTGAATATATTGAGGATATCACTATCAAAAGACCTGTTATCCAAAAGGACTGCAAGGATACTGTACTCACAATCACTGATTCTATATAGTACAATATCTATGTTCCAATATACTATGTATAAGTTTCATTCTATACAAATCTATAAGTTTCAACCAATACATTTATAAAGGAATCTCACTTTCTCCTCTATATAATAAGTGTTTCAGTGATAACGGATTTATCCTCAACAAATCAGGATATGGCGAAAGCCCTCTACTCCTGTACTGGCTCGGCTTAGGGCGGGGGTGAATCTAACATATATATTAAAAACTATATGTTCCAACAACACCGTCGGGTTGGGAAATTAACCTGTCTCAGTCCTTACATGAAGAAATATTCTTAGTAGAGATTTATTTCAAATCTTGAACAGGCAAACTGGCAGGCCGGTCTGGCGGTAGGTGCGATTTTCGTCTGAACAATTTTTTTTCTTTTTTCTATTCACTGCAGAACAGCGAGAAGCTGACTGCGAATAAGAAATTAGGAGGCAAAAAAAATGACAGAACAAAAAACCAAAGTAGAACTAAGTCAGTTGACTGATGCCCAAAAAGCTCAGTTGGCAAAGGAATACCTGTATGCAGGCAAGGTACAGGGCAACATCAGAAAGTACGTAGGCCTTGTAAAGGCTAAGCAAAGAGACAAGCAGTACTTTTTAGATGCAGCAGAACTTTTCGATGACTTCGGTGGCAAACATAAACCGTTTGCAGAGAAGTACAACATCGATGCAGAGAAGGCATCCAAGCTTGCAAGCAGGATAAAGAAAGCCCTTGGTGTATAAGGGCGTCTTTTTTCTTTTTTTTTGAACGAAGAAATCTACAAAGGTGAAAAACATGAAATCTAAAAAAGTGAACTTGACCAAGTTCTTTTCAATCCTTGGCTTTGAAGAGGTCAGGGAAAGTGTCACTGATACAAATTTTGTATTTAGTGAAGAGAAGGACAAAGGTCACAAGGTCGAATTAAAATTCGGCTACGAAGACTATAGTAGTCACACAAAGGCGTACTTCTATTTTTACAAGAAGGACGGCGAAGCATGGAGACTGCTCAGAAGCCAATCGGTATTTGATGAACGGGCAAGAAGCGATTCAAGGCTCAGATATCAATTATCAAAAGTGACGGATGCTTTTCTTAATAGGCAATCAGTTTGGCAGGAGTACTTGACATCCGAAATGTATGAAAGGGATATCAAGGCGTTTAACCTTACAAAGCTGAGAACCGAGTTTAAGGAGAGGGCATCAATCGAGATTGAGTCTTCATACGGAGAAAGAGCAAGGATTGAGATACCACGGCAGATAGTTGAGGACAATGATTCCTGGATGTTGCTTCTCAAAAACGAGGAGTTTAGGAAGGCGTGCAAGACTATCAGTGAAATACTCAATACCATGGAAGTGATAGACAAAAGACTTTAGGTGAGACAAAATGACAAAAATCAAGAACCTGACACCGCACAAGGTCATCCTCAAAGGGGAGGACGGGAAAGTTAATATATTCCGTTCAATGGGAGTGATACGTGCATCAGAGATGTTGGTGGATGAATCATTCATTACAACTGATGAGGGAGACCGAATCAAGGTAGTCAGAAAAGAGTTCAGGCAACCAAATCTACCTGAAGAACAGGATGGCATAATATATATAGTCAGCCTGCCTGTGTGTATCACAAGTCCACACAGAAAGGACATCTATATACCGAACGACATCCAAAGGGATGAGAGGGGCAGAATTCAACACTGCAAGAGTATCTCAATGAATCCTTTTTACAGGGGGGATGAGGATGACTGATAAAACCACAACAACAGAAGAACCAGTTCTCGACGATAGTGAATTCGAAGAAGCCTTTGATGAGGATATGGCATACGAAGCTCATAGAGATGCAGAAGCTGAAGAGCAGTATGACAGGTATCGTGAGGATGTAGGCATCGAGCTTGATGAAGCTGTTGAAGAACTGGCAAAGAAGATGATGGAGAAACATCCAAGCATATTTCATTCGAAGGAGAAAGTGCTTAGGGAGATTAAATCTACCATCGAGATGAACGAGAAATTACAAAAACTGTGAGGTCGAAAAAATGAAACATGAAGAAGTGAAATCAATCCTGTCTGGATTATACCCAAAGTTTAGTATGAATCTTATGGGCAGGACAGGAATCGGCAAATCCGATATCATTCGTGGATTTGCAAGTGAGAAAGGTGGCGAAAAGTTTGTTGAGTGGAACAAGCTGTCACTTGAGGAGAAGAAACAGATTGCGTACAGCAAGGGCGAGAATTTCATTCTTGTCGATTTGAGGTTGTCTCAAGTTGAGCCGACTGATATCACAGGAGTGCCATTCCCAGAAAATGGAAGCTGTATCTACAAAAAACAATTGTGGGTGCATGCCTTGCATAACAATCCTGGGGTGCTATTCCTTGACGAGATGAATCTCGCAAGCCCATCAGTATTGTCAGCAAGCTACCAAATAATATTAGACAAGGTAGTTGGCGACATTCCACTACATAAGGACGTGATGGTTCTTACAGCAGGCAACCTGCAGGAAGACAGGGCATACACTTTTGAATTGCCTTTGCCAATCCAAAGCAGGATGTTCATGTATAACCTTGACGTTCCAACAATCGAAGAGTGGACATCATGGGCAGTTGAGAACGAGATTGACAGTAGGGTAGTAACGTATCTCAACAGATTTCAGCAGATGCTTTTCTACGAAAAGGACGACTTGAATCTAATCATTACACCAAGGGGCTGGGAGTTCATAGGAACAGCAATCAAAGGTGTAGAGAGTTTCAAGGCAGTAGAAAAGATAGCACAAGGAATCCTGAAGGGCAAGGCGAAGGAGTTTGTAACATTCATTAAGTTGATTGAGAAAATTCCAAAACCTGAAGACCTGCTTGACAAGAATGTTAAGTTT
>Ga0180433_10005322_pt1 | contig 17497 bp, 20 predicted proteins | sample SS_ome_8_FD_132980 | JGI IMG/M metagenome (GOLD analysis project Ga0180433, IMG submission 132980) | Hypersaline lake sediment archaeal communities from the Salton Sea, California, USA - SS_1_D_1 metaG | ecosystem: Environmental > Aquatic > Non-marine Saline and Alkaline > Hypersaline >... | reverse complement strand
ATGGTGTTTCTTCATCTGTCTCTTTATTTGGTTGTTCAATAGCTATTTGTGTAACCAAATCTTCATCATCTACAACTGGAGATGGTGTTTCTTCATCTGTCTCTTTATTTGGTTGTTCAATAGCTATTTGTGTAACTAAATCATCATTATCTACAACTGGAGATGGTGTTTCTTCATCTTCATTATCTAACTTTTTTTGAGATATTTTTATTTCTAAAGGAGATAATGATTTATTATTACTCTCAGTACTATCAGTTGAAAATACTAATGGCGATAATTCATCACTATTACTACTTTCTTTATTAACATTACCTTGAATAGTATTTCCAATAACTTCTGTAGCTGATATTTCAGGTTCTATACTTTGTACAATTTTAAGTTTTCTTTTTTTAGGAGGCATAATATTATATATTATTAATATAATCTATAATTATTTAATAAATTATCTGTTCTAATTATAACATCTATCTTTTCTAAATTATAAGGACGTATTTTTTTTTCTGCATTTTCTATAGTCATCCAGGATATTTTACTTACTTCTGTTTCTTGATATTCGGTTACTGGTCTAATTGAATTATCCATTTTTGCCAAATAATATTTATGTTTATAAGATTTATAATTAGATCCAGTAAATATTTCTTCAAAAGGAATTAAATTTTGTATAATTTTAAGAGATGATTTTTGATATCCAGTTTCTTCTTCAAATTCTCTAAGAGCACATGATAAATCTTTTTCTTGAAAATTTCTTCTACCTTTTGGAAATCCCCATTCAGTTTCTTTCCAACTGGTTTTAGAACTATTGATTAAAGATTGTAAACTATATTGTATAGAACCTGATGTTATACCTAAAATTAATGCATCAAATTTTTCTCTTGATGTTTTTTCTTCATTTCTATATTGAATACCAATCTTTTCACCCCATAAAGATTTCCATAAATAATCAAAATCATAGTTAATTAATCTATTTTTTTCTTCAATAGTCATTTCATCAATTATGTTCTGAATATAGAAAGGATTATATAAAGGATATTTACCTCTAATAAAATCAACATATCCTAATGAATCTTTTCTTCTTATTAGTAAATATTCCTTTCTTTTTTCATCATTATATCTAAACACTATTATTCCTATACTAGTAATAGGCTGTTTACAATGATGAAAAGCATGTCCTGTTTTTCCACAATTATTGCAAAAATTATATGATACTCTTGACATAATACTATATGTTAATTATTAAATGTTTTTATATCATTTATAATAATGGCATTAGATCCAAAAGTTTGGGGACCACATTATTGGTTTGTATTACATACAATTGCTTTATCATATCCACTTACACCAAATGATGTATGTAAAAAAAAATATTATGATTTTATTCAAAATTTGCCTTTATTTCTACCAATTGAAGAAATAGGAAATACATTTAGTAAATTTTTAGATAAATATCCAGTTACTCCTTATTTAGAATCACGCGAATCATTTATTAGATGGATGAATTTTATTCATAATAAAATTAATATTGCGTTAGAGTTACCTGAATTAACATTAAGTGAATCTATGAGAGATTATTATGAACATTATAAACCTAAGGCAGTAAAAGATGATGTAGAGAGAAATAGAAGAGAAAAAATAATTTTTTCTGTTTGTATAATTTTTATATTGATAATGACGTTTATTTTATATAATAAGTAATTATATATGAAAACACCTGATGCAGGTAAAGCTATAGCTAGTGGTGGATATGGATGTGTTTTCAAACCACCCATAGTGTGTAATGATGATAGTTTTTATGATCCAATGGGTATATCTAAGTTAATGTTAAAAAAAGATGCTTATTCTGAATTAAAAGAAATAGAACTTGTAAAAAAAATGGTTAAAAATATAAAAAATAATCAAGATTATTTTATTTTAGATGGAATAAATATATGTCAGCCAGGTGAATTATCAGAAGAAGATAAAATAAATTTTGATAATAAATGTAAAAATTTACTTTCTAGATCTATAAATAAAAATAATGTTAATTTACATTTACATAATTTACGAATAATTAATATTCCATATGGAGGATTAGATATAGAAAAATATTGGAATGAATGGAATAAATTACCCATTAGATATAAAGGAACTTCTTTTATTGCTACTAATAGTTCTCTTATCAATTTACTGGTGAATGCTATTGTTCCATTAAATAATGATAAAATTTTACATATGGATATTAAAGGTCCTAATATTTTACGTTCTGGTGAAATTAATAGTAATATAAATATTTATACTAGACTTATAGACTGGGGATTAGCTTTAAAATATAAATCTTTACCAAAACAATTAGAAGATAGAGTTATTATATTTAACAATCCATTTTCAAGTATATTATTTGATTCTACATTAAATACTTGGATACCTAGTCCAGATGAAGTTAATTATAATAGTATAGCTGAAATGATAATTATTTATAATGAACATGATTTAGGAAAAGGACATATGGAATACATATTATGGATGATAAAAAATATTTTTAAAAATAATCAAGATTTTAAAAACTTTAATAATTCTGAACCCAAAAATGTAATTATTAACTATATAACTGCTGTTCTAAAAAAATATTTAAATGTAGATACTGGGCAATTTGAAAAAGAGAAATATTTTATTGAAGTATTTTCAAAAAATGTAGATGTGTGGGGATTTTTAATGAGTTATTTTCCATTAGTAACTTTTGAAACAAAAATTAAAAAAGATATAGAAAATATATTAATTGAATATTGTTTTTCACCTGATTATGCAGCAGAGGTAATACCTATTAAAGAAATAGTAGATAAATTAACTAATATAAATAATAAATATAAAAAACATAAATTAAAAATTATTAGCAACACTAATAAATTTAGTAATAATAAAACTATAATTAACAAAACAAATGGTAATAAAACAAATGGTATAAATAAAAGAAAAACAAAAAAACTAAAAATAGTTGAAGTAGGAGAAAAAAAAAGTTTTGAATGGTCTGGTAAAAGATGTCCAAAAGGAACTCGTCGTAATAAAAAAACAGGAAAATGTTCTCCAAAATAAATATAATATTATATTAGATGAGATTTGAACTTTTAATTTTTGGATTAACAGCATTTTTTATAGCAAATACTTATTATGATGGTAAATATATACAAATAATGAAATCATGGAAAAAATATTATCAAATGGCAGGAATAGGATTTGTAGGTCTAACTGCATATGTTTTTATGAAAAAATATCCTGATCATTCAAGAAGTTTATTTACTCATGCTAATGGTATAATTAAATATCTACCAATTGATAAAGATGCTGGAGATTTTTTAACACCTATACTTAAAATGTCTAATGATAATCCATTTGGATCAAATGGAAATAATGAAAATACTCCTCAATTTAAAAGAATGATGAACTCAGGTAAAACTTCAAATAAACGCTGTGTAAGTGAAACAAAAAAAAAATATGTTGCAGCCGAACAAGGATGGTTATGTGGAGCATGTAAAAAACAATTACCTGCTTGGTTTGAAGTTGATCATAAAATAAGACTTGATTCAGGTGGTACTAATCATGTAAATAATTTAGTTGCATTATGTAGAGATTGTCATGGAAAAAAAACAGCTTTTGAAAACCTTTAAAAATTAATCTAATATTTTATTATATCAATGTCTTCAAATAATAAAATAAAGTTTGACTCAGAAAAATTTAAAAAACAAACAACAAATATTAAAAATAATTTTTTAACATATTTAACAACTAATTTAAAAGTATTTGCCTTATTTGAGTTGACAATTTTTATTATATTATTATTAATATTTTATAAATTTAATGTTTTTAATATATCAACAAACTATCCTTCTTTAGTTGAGTTATTTTTATTAATTATTACTTTCGTAATGATTGTTAGTTTTTTTTTTATTAAAGAAAGAAAAAATTATAAAACACCATATTTAAGCACATATTTATTCAAAACTTTTTCCACTATATTAGCTATTATCATATGTGTTTTAATTTTTATGATTATATTTTGGCTTATTAATAATATTAGCTCTTTACAAACTATAACTATTTTTATTATTTCTATATTAGCTATTTTTGGATTATTATCACTTGTATATTTAGCTTTTAAAAAAACTATAGATAAATTTAAAAATAATCATAATTTGTTTATAGAATTAATTACTAATATATTCTTTTATATACCATGTTTATTTGTTGAATTTATTGAATATATTAAATATGAATATAAAATAACATCTTCTACGGTGTGGATAATTTTTTTAATTGAATTATTACTAATTATATTATATTTTATACTACCTATTATCTGGAGTAAAATATCTATTTCTGATGGTACACAATTATTAAAAGATCCTGTTTATCTATTTAAAAAACTTACTTTAGGTAATTTTGAAGATTTACATAAAAATAATATTAATAAAACGGATAATAAATTTAATTATAATTATTCTTTATCTTTTTGGTATTATATTAATCCGCAACCACCTAGTACTAATGAATCTTATACTAAATATACAAATATTCTTTCATATGGTAATAAACCAGTTATTGAATATAATGGTAAAAAAAATACATTACGTATTAGAACAGAAAATAAACTTAATAAATTAGTTGAAATTTATTTGGATAAAAATATTCAATATCAAAAGTGGAATAATATGGTTATTAATTATGATGGAGCTAATATGGATGTTTTTATTAATTCTAAATTAGTTGGTACACAACCAAATATTGCTCCTTACATGACATATGAAAATGTAACTATTGGTTCAGATAGTGGTATTCATGGAGGAATATGTAATATTAAATATTATGATAGACCTTTGACTAAAAATGATATTGAAATTACATATAAAATCTTAAAAAATAAACATCGACCATTATTTTAATTTTAGATAATTTCTTAATGTATAATATATAATGGGACTAATTAGCACAATTCTCTATGTTCTAGTAATTCTAGTTATACTTTGGTATGTACTTACATGGATATTTGGAAAAACAAATCATTTAGGAGCAGATATGGCTTCTGGATTAGCTGTTCAAAATATTAATAGTAAAGATTTACCTGTTTCTAATGATAAAACAAGTAATTATACTATTTCAACATGGTTTTATGTAACTGATTGGAATGTTAAATATGGTCAGGAAAAAACTGTTCTTAATAAAGGTGATAATAGTCCATCTATTGTTTTAGGGGCTACATCTAATGATATTACTGTTACTCAAAGTTGTTTTGATGGTAATAATCAAAGTGTTCAACATCAATGTGTAATTCAAAATTTCCCATTACAAAAATGGGTTAATTTAATTGTAAGTTTATATGGACGTACTATGGATATTTATATTGATGGAAAATTAGTAAGAACATGTGTCTTACCTGGTGTAGCTAATGTTTCAAATTCTCAAAACGTAGTGATTACACCTAATGGTGGTTTTGATGGTTATACTGCTAATATTCGATATTGGCCACATGCATCCAATCCACAGGATGCTTACAATATTTACAAAGATGGATTTGGTTCTAACTGGCTAAGTGGATTATTTAATAAATATAAATTAAGATTTACTTTCCTTGAAGATAATAAAAATGTTGCTTCTTTTGAAATTTAAAAAATATTCATATCTAAATTTCTCTTGTATAATATATAGATATGAATAATCCATTAGGTAAAATTTCACAAGGAGCTAACAACACATTAAATCAATTCTCAAGCTCACAGTTTGTTCAAGGTACAAGAGATTTTCTACAATCTAATAGTATTATTGCAAAGTTTGCTTTTTTAATATTAGTAATTGTTCTATTCATGATGGCATTACGTTTAGGAGGTTCTTTAATGACATGGTTATTCTCTCCAAGTGCAAATCCTATTTTACAAAATTGTATGCAAGATGGTACAGCACCACAAAGAATTCCTCAGGACCCTAATGAGGCTAATTCTATTACAATTGAAAGATCAAAAAATGGTTATCAAGGTGAAGAATTTACATGGTCAATATGGTTATTTATTCAGGATTCAGTTGTTCATCATAATCCTGGTAAATTTAAACACGTATTTCATAAAGGTAATATTCTAATACAAGATGATGGTCTTAATGGACCAAATAATGCTCCTGGTTTATATATTAACCCTGATACTAATGCTTTAACTGTTATTATGAATACTTTTAGTGATATTACTGAAAAAATCGATATTGATAATTTACCATTAAATAAATGGCTCAATGTTATTATAAGAGTTAGTAATCAGCGTACTTTAGATGTATATATTAATGGAACTTTAACAAAAAGAGCTGTTTTAAATTCACCACCAAAACAAAATTATGGTGATGTTTATATTACACAAAATGGTGGTTTCCCTGGATTTACATCTGAACTTCGTTATTTTAGTAGTGCACTTGGTACAAATAAAATTCAAGATATTGTTGAAGCTGGTCCCAATCTTAAATATTGTGATACTACTGGTAATTTAACAAAAGCTAAACCATATTACCTCTCTACTAGATGGTATTTCGCTGATCAACTTGATGGTTATAATCCTGGTAATTTAGCTAATTAAATTTAACTAACTCTTTTGAAAAATAATAATAAAAAATATTATTATATGCCTAATCTTATTAATAATATTTTTTCAACTTCACCATGTCAAACAGATAATGGTGGTCCACAACCTCCTAATTTATGGACACGTGCATCAAATAATTGTGTTAATTTTGACTCAAATTTATTAGATATGAGAAGAAAAGCTGAAATTTTACAATATAAAAATAATTCTTCTAAATTTACAAAAAAAGAATTACTTTCTAGATCGGTTCAAGGTTATGGTACTAGTGCAAAAAAAGTGTGGGCTACTCAAAGTTATTCAACTAAAGCTAAACCTACTAATCCTAATATAAAAAATTTACAACACACTAATGATTCTACTTTATTATGTCCATATAATCAAAAATTATGTGCTAATACTCAAGCTTCTAATGTTCCTGGAAAACCTATTATTTTATGTTTAGATAAAAATATTCCTCTTGTAAGATATAAATATTCTAATTTAAATCGTACTTATGTATCGTCTGGTACAAAATTTCCACAATCAGCATGGGAACCTGGCTCTTTAGGATTTCCAATTGGTAAAAGTGGAAAAAATAATTAGTAATTATTTATTTATTTAATTAATATATACATGTCTTTACAAGTTAAAAGTGGTGGAGTTCGCCGTTTAGTATTAACAAATAAAACAGCTTCTAAAAGTGTAGATAATCATCATGTTGTTAGAGGTCCCGGTATGCGTAATGCTTCTGTTAGAAGAGCTATTCAAAAAAGGGCTACTAATAATAGTAATGGTAAACCATGTGGTGCTAATAATAAAATTTGTCCAGATATATGTTTCAATTATAAAAGATTAACACCTCTAGAATGGTTATATGGAGTATGGGTAGAAGCATTCATAGATTTGGGGAAACCAATTGTATTAGGTAAAGTTTTTAATGTAGATAGTAATGGTATTGTTAGAGTTTGTCCAGGAGATATTGGCTGTGATGTAGGAACAGGAACTATTCTTTCTGATAAACCTATTATACCAGCAAAGAAAAATGCTCAAGATTTATTTGGTACTCTAACAGGTGCTAGATGGGCAGGATATGAACCAGATGCTAGTTTAGGGGCGATAGTAACTGCTGAAGATGTAACAAGTAGACGACTAAATCCTGAATGCGATAGCAATCACAGTGAAATTTTATCAGATAGTAATGGATTATTAGGTGATTATTTTGTATGGAATTTTCGTCCATTCGAACCGCGGAGGGAGGCATGGGTTAGAATACGACCTGGTGATAATAAAAACATTGTTCAAAATTTTGTAGATAGTATAAACTGGTATCCGTAACTATTTTCTTAAATTAGGATTTATACATATCGCTTCTGTTGGAAATATATCTCCGGACATACAAGTATCATTTTCTCCAACACTTATACAACTTCTAAATCCTCTATCCTCTCCTATGTAACAATATCCAGATTTTCCTAATGCTCTATTAGATTGCGTTCTACTTCCAGCATCATCTGGTTCAGGTAGATTTTCATTTGGTCTATTCTTAGCATCACTTAAAGCTTTTTCTACAGTATTATTATTATTATTGCGCTGTTTATCTTTAGATAATCCTTTTTCTAGAATATCAATTCCACCTTCTACAGTATCATCTGCAGCATCAACTAATCCTTTAGTTCCAGTTGCTGCCATTTTGGATGTTTGTTTAATAGTTTCACCAGTTGCCGCAGCTGCTGATGAAACTGCTGGTCCAAAAAAATTAGTTATTCCTCCTGTAATTTGCCCTAAATATGTAAATAAATTAAAACCTAAAAAAGCTAATATTAATATTATTAAACCATATTTTAAAATACTATTCCACATACTTGGTTCTTCAGAAGAAATACTCGGAGTACTAGATATTTTAGGCTCAAGTGATGATACTCCTGTATTAGAATTTACAGCATTTGGTATAGATGAAGATAGTGAAGGTGTTTCAGTAATTATATCAGATGAATTCATAATATATATATACTCATAATAATAACTTTGTTAGTTCTTATTTTCTATATTTATATTATATGAGTAATAAAGTGGACCCTACTTGTCCGACTGATTTTAGTTTAAATAAGGAACAATGTGTTTGTGTAAAATCTATTCCTCCAACTAAAGTTTGTCCACCAGGTAAAGAATATTATGCTCCAACTAAAAGATGTAGAAAAATTAAAAATTTAAAAATTGTAGAAGAGAAAACAAAAAAAAATACACCTCCAAAAAAAAATACACCTCCAAAAAAAAATACACCTCCTAAAAAAATTACACCAATTAAAGTTTGTCCACCAGGTAAAGAATATTATGCACCAACTAAAAGATGTAGAAAAATTAAAAATTTAAAAAATGTAGAAGAGAAAACAAAAAAAAATACACCTCCTAAAAAGACATTATTATCAAATAAAACACTTAAAGAAAAATCACCAAAAAAAATAAATTTTACTATTAAAAATAAACCTAAAAGTCCTACACCAAAAAAAACATTAAAAAAACATAATTATCCTGTTGCTCCATGTGTTAAAGGAACTAATAGAAATCCTAAACCAGATAGTAATGGATATTGTCCTGAAGATAAACCCTATTATAATAATATTAAAGGTTGTTGTTATAAAAATAATATTATTCCAAAAAGTCATACATTAATACCAGAACAACCTTATTTTACATTACGTAGACCAGGTGAATGGGAAGATCAAGACCTAGATATTAAAGCAACAACAGAAAAAAATATTATAGAAATTCCTAATAAAACACCAGCACAAGATAAATTAATTGGTAAGACAATTAAAAAATTAATTAAAGAAGATAAAATTGGGTTAGATTCACCTAATCCAACTGTAACACAAGCAATTCCTGAAATTAAAAAAGAATTAATTATAACTAAATCTTTTTCTCCAGCTATTAATCAAAAATTAGTATCACTGAAAGCAAAAGATACTAAATTATCTGTAAATAATATATTTGGTTGTGGTTTAGAAAATATAATTAAAAATGTATCAAAAACTACAGGAAATAAAACACGAAAATCCCAAGGAGATCCTGAAATACCTATATTAAAAAATGGTAAAGAAGTTTGTGTTAAGGCAAGTTCACCTGCTGCTCAAAAAATATTACTTAATAATTTACAACTACTAAATAAAATAGATTGTAAAAATATTATTATGCCTATGCAAGCACAATCAAATTGTTGGTTTAATACAATGTACTCAGTATTTTTAGTAAGTGATAAAGGTCGAAAATTTTTTAGATTTTGGAGACAATTAATGATAGAAGGTAAATTTGCTGATGGAACAAAAATTAAAAAAAATATGGCTAATGCGTTTCTTCTATTAAATGCATGTATTGAAGCAACATATAATTTAACTGGTAACTATAAAAATATAGCTCAAGCTATGGATACTAATAATGTAATAGTAGCAATACACAAATCTATTCCTGAAACAAAAATACGTAAATATCGGGCTATTAAAGATCAAGGATTTGGTAGTAATCCATATTCCTATTATACAGATTTAATGGGATTTTTAGGTGGTAAAGAAAAAGTTACTATTCCAAAAATATTTAATAAAGTTATATATTCTGATAGTGATGTAGAACAAAAATTTTTAACTGCTCTTAATGATGGAAAAACTACTTTTAGTCAATCAATTCCTGATGTAATTGTATTAGAATTTTATGATAATGGTTCAAATATTACTATAGAGCGACCGATAGAATTTAATGTAAAAAATTTAAATAATAATGAAATTTATAAATATAAATTAGATTCAGCAATTATTAGAGATACACAAAAAGAACATTTTTGTTCTACATTAACATGTAATAATAAAGAATATGGATTTGATGGTGCAAGTTTATCAAAAATGTCTGAATTTAATTGGAAAAAACTAATTAGTACAAATAAAGAATGGACTTTCGTTGGTTCAAATTGGGAGGGGACGAAAGAACCCATTTTATGGAATTTTAGAAATGGGTATCAAATGTTATTTTACTATAGAACTAAATAAATAATTATTATTATTTTAACAATTCTCAAATATTACAATCATAGGATAAAAATGAATACTAACCATGTGTGTGTCATGTTTATTAATCTTATTTAAATCTAATTTTTTTACAACACTATTAATAAATGTATTAAAATCTTCTCTATAATTTTTTAATTCATCATTAGGTTTATTATAAATCATTCCAGGCCATATATCACGTAAATTTATATCATTTACCCATTCTTCATAAGAGTTTGCTAAATCTTCAATAATAAATAACCCACCTGATTTTATACAAGGATATAAATATGAATAAGTTTTTATTTGATGCTTTGTGATATGACTTCCATCATCTAGTAAAATATCGATTGAATCTTTAAATTTTTCAGCAAGTGATTTTAAGAAATTATCATCATTTTGGTCACCTATAATAATTTCGATACGTTCTTCAGCATGTTGTCTACAACTTGGATCAATATCAATACCATAAATTGTAGCATTAGGAAAGTATTCTTTCCACATTTTTAATGATTGACCACCACAAACACCAATTTCAATAAATGTTTTTACTCCTAATCTTGAAGCACCCATATATCTATGATAAATATCTAAATATGTAATTCCTTTATATGAATGATTAATATCTACTTTATCAGTACCATATTTGCTTCCTAATTTGTTTAAATCAATAGAATTATCATAATTTAAATTTTTTAAAGACATTATAAAGATATATATTTTTTATTCTTTAAACTATATCAATTAGATATTTGTAACTATATTGATAAGTAGAAAAAATAATACCTTGTCCAGGTACTACACGAGCAAGTCTAGATAATAATCCTTTCCATAATGAAAAAAAACCTTCATTTTTAATCATTGTTTTAATACAATAATTAATACTTCCTTTATATTTTTCACTAGAATTACTTTGTAATCTTGTTTTAACTGTATCAAAAGGCGTATTTATAATAGCAGCAATACCACCTGCTAACATTCCCCCACAAATAGCTTCTTGTGTAGTTAAATTTTTATCATTACGATCATTAGTGATTATATTAGTATATTTATTAAATACCATAAAACGTAATGATTGACTTGTACATGATTTAATAATAGTAGGCTTTAATCCTTTATAATAAGAAATATTCTTTGGATTATTTTTATCTATAATACTAGTTTTTATAGTTTCAATTGGAGTAACTACAAAAATGGATTCAATAATCCCTGAACATAATCCAGCTAATAATCCAGATAAACAATTGACTGAACCATTATTATTAAATTTGGAATTAAAATAATCCATAGTTCCAAATCTAATAAATCCTTGAGCCGGTGCTGCAATTAACATGGGAAACAATCCTCTATATATTTTAAAACCTTTTTTATAAATATCTTTTAATATTGAGAACTCTTTATTTTCAATATTTAGTTGTTTAGTTACTTTACTGTATTCAAATGGCCACAATGTAGTTATTTCTACTGCTCCAGCAATAGAACCTGATATTGGGGCAATATAAAATTTATTTTCTGAAAAAGGAAAATTATATTTATTCATTATTATAATAATTATAATTTATTTACGAGGAATAAAAGTATTTATAGAATTCATTTTGTCTAATCTTTCAACTGTTTTATCTAAATTACTTTTTGCTTGTGATGTAAATAGATAATCTGTACCTGGGTCCTCCTCATTTTTTTTGACATCTTTATAAGTAAATTGTATTTTTTTAATTATATTTTCAATATCTTTTTTATTAGTTATCATAGCAATATTTTTATCATAATTTTCAGTTATTAATGCAATAGCAAAATAAATAATAAAACGTCTTCTTTTTTTAACTCCACTAGAATATTTTATAGAAAATATTGTTATTAGTGAATTAATAATTTTTTTTAATAACTCATCATTTTTTTTATTTATCTGATAGAGAATTACATCCCATATAATCCATATAATATCTAATTGAAATTTATCTTGAACAGGAGCAAAACTTCTTCTTTCACAAAAACATTTTTCTTTTTTAGATTTGCACAAGATTTCATATTCTAAAATCCATTCTAGCCAAAAACAAGCATTCACAACATTTTTAGATTCGTCAGATATATGATATGCTAATTCATTTATAGCAATATATAGTTCTTTTGGATCATCAGATTTAAATATATTTTTAGCAAAATCAATATGTGGTGCTTTTAAATGAGATGCTATATTATTTAAATTAAATTCATCTTTTTTATCAATTTTAATAGGTTCAAAGGTATGTTTTTTTCTTGAGAAAGCCAAGACACCTATAATTTCTGCAAAAAGTTGTCTTATTTTTAAATTATTTCTTAATAATAATTCATTATTAACATAACCATTATTTAAAATATCTTTAAAATTTTCAAATCTCATAGCTATATAAATTGGTAATTTAGGATTTCCTAAATGAATATATCTAGATATATATAAAATTATTGTTTCCCATAACTCTGTAAAATGTCCAGCACATATTAATTCAACGCTCCAATAACATGCTGATTCTATCTTATTAGCAGATAAACATTTAATTAATTCTTTTTTAACTTTAATTTTTTGAAATTTAGAAAAAGATATAGATTTAAATTCATTTTGTTTTCTTTTATCATTGATTTCATATATATCCATATATATACAAAATTTATACAAAAAAAATAGACATAATACATATATGACTTCTTTAAAAAAATTAACAAAAACTTTTTTTAAATTGACTATATTAGAAAAATTATTTTATAGTTTAGCTCTAACAGTTATTTTTATTATAATTATAAATTATTCAAAACCTATTACAGAAGGTTTTGATAAAAAAAATACAGAATTTTATTCTCATAAAGAAAATATTTATGATCCATTTTATGTAGATATATATGATGATTTAGTATTTGCAAAACATAAAAATGATTTTGAAATAAAAGAAATAATTGATAAGACTTCACCAAATAATAATAGTTTATTTCTTGATATTGGTTCAGGAACAGGTCATCATATAGCTAGTTTAGATGCACATGGATATAAAGGCATTGGTTTAGATAAATCTTCTGCTATGATTAATAAATCAAAAGAAACATATCCTGATTTAAATTATAAATTAGGTGATGTATTAAATAGTATGACTTTCTCTCCAAATACATTTACTCACATTACTTGTTTATATTTTACAATTTATTATATTCAAGATAAACAATTATTTTTTAATAATGTTATGTCTTGGTTAAAACCAGGAGGATATTTAGTAATACATCTAGTAGATAGAGATAATTTTGACCCTATTTTACCTGGTGGTGATCCATTTTTATATATATCTCCACAAAATTATACAGATAAAAGAATTACAAACACTAATGTAACATTTAAAAATGGTATGAAATATAAAGCTAATTTTGAATATTATCCACAAAATGATACTTCTGTTTTAAAAGAAACTTTTAAATTTAAAGATGGTAATATTCGTCAACAAGAACATAAATTATTTATGCCAACACAAAGGAAAATATTAACTCTAGCAAAAAATATTGGCTTTAAATTAATTAAAAAAATAGATTTACTACCAGTACAATATGAAAATCAATATTTATATGTTTTGCAAAAACCAAATTAGTTTGATTTTAACTATAAAAATATTTTTAATTGCTAATGTTATATATTTATATAATATTAACCTTTATTTTAATAATACTTATCTCTGTTTCATATATTAAAATTAAATTTCCATTTTGGAATATTCAACCAGTATTTCATTATTACAACATTTTATATTGGTTTAAACCACCTGGTATTATTTATCCTCAATTACCACCTGCTAATAAATATGTTAATTTAATTAATATTAATACTAAAAATATTGACAAAATTAATAATAGTGAATTACAAAAAATATCAAACTTTATTAAAAATTATTATTTAAAAAATAAAAATATTCATTATTCTCCTGAACCTAAACATATTTTTGAATATTTAAAATCAAATAATCATCCATCTTATGTTTCTGTATATAATAATAATGAATTATTATTTGAAAATGATACTATTTCTAACAAAAAAGAGTGTATTGGTGTATTTTCTACAAGATCTTTAAATGTTAAATTAAAAGATAGAAACTTTACTACTTATTATGCAGATAATTTATGTGTTCATCCTGGTCATAGAAAAAAAGGTATTGCACCTGAATTAATTCAAACACATTATTACAACATAAGAAGATTAAATTCAAAAATAAATAATTGTTTATTTAAACGAGAAGGAGAACTAACTGCTATAGTTCCGTTAATTACATATTATACATACGGTTTTAAATTAAATAATATTAATATTAATACTATTGAATCATCTATATCACATATTAAAATAACTAATAATAATTTACAATTATTAACTGAATTTATTAAAAAAGAAACTAATAATTATGATTGTGTAATTATACCTGATATATCTAATATCATAAACTTAATAAAAACTGAAAATATTTTTATTTATGCATTAATTCAAAATCATAATATTATTGCTTTTTATATTTTTAGAGATCCTTCTGTAAATTATGATAATAATAAAGTTATTGAATCAACATGTAGTATATTTAATAATAAATATAGTAAAGATGTCTTTATTAATGGATTTAAACAATCTTACATTAAATGTAGAGAGAAAATAGACGGTAAATGTTTATTAATTGAAGATATAGGAAATAATAATATAATTATTAATAATTTATTAGAAAAAAATATAATATCATTTATCAAAAGTCCTACAGCATTTTTTCTCTATAATTATGCTACATATTCTTGTAACAATAATAAATCTTTTTTATTATATTAATTATCTTACATACTTACCTACCCTTGCAAATGAGTCTAAAACAAAAATAATAAAAACGCCTAAAAATGAATAAAGTATTAGTTCTTCTGTTACATGACCACTTTTAATATCTTGTTGTTCTTCTAATAAATGAATCATATAATTTAATTTGTCTAATAATTCATCTCTTGATTTAGTATTCAGAGATGTATCTTGGCTCATGTGATTAAAATATGGTGGAACATATTGTTTATAATAATCTTCTGCATATGTATTTTGTAAATTATTATATCCTTCAACATCTATATTATTATCTAAATTATCATTATTATTTTCATCTTTTCTCTCACGATGTTGAATTGGTGGAGAAATAGGTTCCATATCTTCCATCTTATTAAAATTTGCTAAGTTATCATTAGAATTATTTTCATGAATAGCTTGTATCATATTATCTATATCTGGATTTCTAGAATCTTCATCTCTCATTCGTTTTTTAATTGTACGATTATGATGTCTCTTTTGATCAATAATATTTTTGCTATTATTATTTTTATTATTTGTAGTTTCTTCTTTTTCCCATGGTGCTCCATAAAATGCTAAACTCATATCTTATAAAAAATTAAGATATTATTATTTTAAAAGTCTCCTCAAAAAATCTATAGTTATGTATATAAAATGGATAAATCCACATATTTGATAGTTTTTATTGCTTTAACTTTTCTTTTATATACTAATCCTAATGTTCTTGTTAATTTTAGTAATAGTGTAATTGGTAAATTAGTATTATTATTGTTAATAGTGGGAGCTTCTATTCATAGCACTGTAGCAGGTTTATTAATGGCTGGAGTTTTAATAATTTTAACAGAATTAAAATATTCAACTATTCAAGAAGGTTTAACAAATTTTGATAAAGAAAAAAAATTATTGTCCGATACATCTAGAACTAATAAATTTAAGAAACAATTTTGTAAACTTAAAAAAAATTCTGATGAGACTGTTAGTTCTAAATTAACAGATGGTAAAAATGATAATATTACTGTTACAGAATTTGTTAAACTTTATCCTGACCTAATTACATTTAAAAATGACCAATGCAATCCTTGTGAGCGTCTTTGTAATTATACTATTAATAATAATTATGATTTAGATAGATTAACTCAAGAAGAATTTTTACATCGTCCTGCATCTTCTAATTTAGAAACATTCGATGAAATGAGATCTAAAGATGTTAAAGGTTCTGAAAATAAAAATCCTATTCCTGTTGGTGGTAATGAAGGAAAAACAAGTAAGAAAAAAAATAAATCTCCAGAAGCAAATATTGAAGAAGATGTTGCTAAATCTGCTGCTAAAGCTTAATTATTATAAATATTATATATATATAATGAATAATTCAATATATATAATATTATTATTAATAATATTATTAATTACTATTTATAAATCACAAAAATCTTTATATATTGAAAATTTTACAACTAAGCCACAATTAATCAAACAAAAATATAGACAAGCTAGTAGATATGTTAATAATTACATATATAATTTTTATGATGATGTAAGTTATTCAATTAAAAAATTTATTAGAAAATTATAAAATTATCTCTCTTTATTTTATTAATGCTTGATAATATTAGAGAAATATTTCGACCACTAAATGATAGTAAATTTTTAATAGGTATATCTATGTTACTTATTAATGTAGGTTCAAAATATGTTGAAATGGGATTATCTTCTTCTCAAGAAGAAGCATTACGTAATGGTTTAGGTAGAGAAATGCTTATCTTTGCTATGATGTTTACAGGTACTAGAGATATAGTTATTTCCATATTAATGACATCCGCATTTGTTATCTTATCTGATTATCTTTTTAATGAAAAAAGTAAATATTGTATAATTCCAGAACAATTAAGACGATTAGCACATGCAGCTGATAAAAATAAAGATAAAGTAGTATCACCAAAAGAAGAAGCTGATGCTTTAAGAACATTAAAATTAGCTGAAAATCAAAAACAACGTGCAAATCAAGAAGCTTTTAATAATTTTTTAATAAATAACAAAATCTAATTATAATATAATAATATGATTAATACTATTATATT
>Ga0180433_10005320_pt1 | contig 17506 bp, 13 predicted proteins | sample SS_ome_8_FD_132980 | JGI IMG/M metagenome (GOLD analysis project Ga0180433, IMG submission 132980) | Hypersaline lake sediment archaeal communities from the Salton Sea, California, USA - SS_1_D_1 metaG | ecosystem: Environmental > Aquatic > Non-marine Saline and Alkaline > Hypersaline >... | reverse complement strand
GAAGCGAAAAAGGAGCTTATGATTGCCAGGATCAAATTAGAAAATGCACGTTCTCATCGATAAGAGGGGGGGGCGATGAAAAAGCAATTGTTCATCACACTTCTCATCTCGTTATGCTGGATCTCGATGGCTTCAGCGAGCAGCAAGTCTGAAGCACGCGAAGAGATCAGCGAGGCCAAGGAGCTGCTAAATACAATAGAAAAAACCAGAAAGTATCAGGCTTTTGTCCCCTATCGCAACTATCATGACGCCAAGGTGTATCTCGATACCGCAATATATCAATACGAGGAGGAGAGCGAATATGACGAAGCAGCGCTGTATGCCGTGCTTGCACGAGTTGAGATGGAAACTGTCCTGACTATCGCGATGACCAGACTCGCCCTCCACACCCGGTTGGAGATAGAAAAGGACCTCTACGAGAAACTCGCAGCCAAGTCTTCATGGCGAGCTGCACGGACAATTGCCATCGTCAATGCCAATCTCCTGCAGGAGGGGAGACTCTACCGTCAGATCCTCTTCGACGGTGTTGTTTTCCAGCGGGGAAGCCTCACCCTGACCAGAGAAGGGGACAGAACGGTTGATGCCATTGTGCAGGTCTTGAAACTGCATCCCCGTTCCAGAATTAAAATTATCGGGCATACGATGATAAAAGACACCAACAATACCATTTCACAGAGGAAAGCAGAATCCATAGCCTCCTCTCTGAAGAGAAAGGGAATCAGGGGGTGGCGGATGCAAACGATGGGCGTCGGGAGCGAGAAGCCAATGGAGATAAATGACCGCATGAAAGCGGTCGACAGGGTTGAACTTATCATCAGCGGCATCAGGTAGAACCGGCGGGGAAAAGCTCAGGAAGCCTGATCCATATCGAGAATGACCAGTCGCGGTGATACCAATCCGTTATAGCTGTGCAGCTCAAGATGATAGACGATATCGGCCCTTCCGTTTCGAGAGAACTCTCCCATGATATCAGCTTTATTCCATCCTACCGCTTCAACTGAAGGTGCTCCCCTGAGTACATAGATTCCGTGATTTCCTTCCCTTCCAATTCGCCGGTACCCCGCTATCTCAACTCCACGACTGAGAAAGGTGATCTCCCCGTTCTGATGACCATGCGGCTCAAAAACCGAGAGGCTCCTGACAAAATCCATATCCACGACAGCGAGCGGAATCTCCAGATCGACCTCCATGAACCGATCCGCCCCGTACGATCCGCCTGCCGATTGCTCAACCCATTTCTGAATCTCGTCGAGCACCGCTATGCGGGCGGTGAAGCCGAAGGCCTGCTCATGGCCACCGTACCGTTCAAAGAGATGAGCGAAGGGCTTCACGAAAGAGAGAAAGTTAAACGCTTCGAGAGCCCTGCCGGAGCCTTTCACATATTCGCTCTCGCCGATCGGAGACACAACGATAACAGGTTTATTGAGCGTTTCCGAGATTCTGTTTGCCACCAGCCCCGAGAGTCCCTCGGGAATATCGGCTCTCACGAAGAACACCGGCGATGTGGCATCGATCGTTCCGGCCTCGATGTCGCCACGGGTCTTCTCATAAAAAGCAGAAACGATACTCTTCCGCTCCTCGTTGAGCTGCACCATTGCGTCAACAATGCCTTCGACGGCTCTCTGCTCCTTCTCGATGAAGAATCGGGCGATGAGCTCAGTTTCTCCGAATCGTCCCGGCGCATTCAACAGCGGTGCGATATTCCAGGCGATAACTTTTGAGCTAACGGTATCGTAGTTGCGAAGCAGATAGGACATGCCGAAATGTTCAGTCGCTGCGAGAGATTGCATTCCCTGTGAGACGAGCGTCCGGTTCTCACCGACCAGCGGTACAATATCAGCAATGGTACCCAGCGCAACCAGTCCGATAACCGAATGCAGAAAATCTCTTATCTTCGGCGTATGTGCGTATTCCAGCTCGGCAAAAATTGCGGTTAGGAAGTCAATTTTTCGGTGATAGAACTCCCTGCGCAGGGAGAAGAGGGCGCCGATCTCATCGAGTGTACGCGTACTGCTCGTTTCTGCTGAACTCACGAGATCCGAGAGCCGGTAGGATGTCCTCTGACGGAGAAGCGCCTGAATATCCACATCGTTACCCAGATCATCATAGACAACCGTCCCGGTTCCATCCGACTCGATGAACAAGCCGATATCATCAATAGTCGCATGGTCGATAATCGCTTCACAGACACCATTGAATATGCGTGCTGCCCAGAGCGTATCATCATCCCTCGTTATAAGGAAAAAAGGGACGTCGTAACTCTGACAATAGCTCATGAGAACTGCATGACAGAGCTTCAAGGCGACCCCGACTCCCGCGAGATCCTTGAAGGGATAGGGGCAGTCCTCCTGTTTCGGATTGACCACGATTGCATCGGGGAGTACCGCATCGGGCTCGTGATGATCGCAGACGATTGCATCAATGCCGCACTGACGGGCAGAAGCTATTTCCGATACATCCCGTATTCCGGAATCAAGGGTCAGTAAGAGGGTGACACCCTCTTCCCGCATCTCATCGATGACCTCTCCGGTTAATCCGTAGTTCTCATTCCCGACAGGATATCGAACATGCACCTCAACACCAAACCGTTCCAGGAGCTGCAGCGCGACAGCGAGCGAGGTAATGCCATCGAGATCGGAATCGGCAAAAATTCCCACCCGCTCGCCCTGCTCAATCACTCTGCGGATGCGTATCACCGCCTCCCGCATCCCCTTCATGGAAAAGGGGCTGTGCAGGTGCGAGATGCGGGGAGAGATGAATCGAAAGGCCTCCGGTACTGTTCGAATCCCCCGTACAGATAAGATCGATGAAAGGAATTCGCTGATATGCAAAGTTCCGGAAAACTGCTCCACCATGAACCGATCAGGTTCCCTGACACTCCATTGTGGTTTCATTACTTCTTCTTTTTATAGATTGTGGCAGCTCTTCCTGCCAGATAATCGGCCTTTTCATTGAGATTTCTCGTCACATGCTCAATGCGGCAGCTGTTGACCATCTTCTTCAGGCGGATCACCTCCGCATAGAGCGGCTTGATATTCTCATTGCTCACTTTATAATCGCCCCGTATCTGCTTCACCGCAAGCTCCGAATCGGTTCTAATTTTCAGCTCTTTCGTCTTGAAGTAGATCGCTATCTGTAATGCCCGGATCAGCGCGGTATATTCGGCGAAGTTGTTCGTTTTTATCCCGATATAGTCGGATACTTTACCGACCTGCCGACCATCACGATCATTAATCACAATCCCGATACCGGCCGGCCCGGGATTTCCTCGGGACGCTCCGTCAACATACATGGTGAGTGAAGAGGCAAGAGGGACAGCAGTCAATTCAGCACCGGCGAGAATCTCCGCCGTGTCGAGATCCGACTCGGGTGACGCAGCGCTCTCACGGGACTCTTCCTTGACCTTCTCGATAATGACTTTCTTCCTCGCCCGGGCTTTATTGTGCTCAAGCAGCAGTTTTCGGGCATTCTCGATGATGGAACGAACGTCTTCGACTCTTACCTGAGAAAGCTCGGCAATTCGCTCCAGACTCTTGCCCTCGGCGAGCAATTGCAAAACCCTGTCAATACTTAAGAGCATTCTATCTCCTTCTGTATCGGTGATACCGATTCTGTTCACTTCCCGTGAGACCTCACACCCGATTGCGCAGTTGCGAACGCTATAGAACGGTTGGAGGAGATTCACTCCGAGTAGATAAATCTTCCACAGTTCGTACAGATTGTTATCATTTCATTTTTCGATGCGTCCAGAATTTCGTGAGCCGGCAATTTCGTATGACAGCCGGTGCAGATACCGTCTTCAAGTTTGACGATCGCCTTCCCGTCTCCCGATTCTGCCAGTTTTTTAAAACGAGACTCGTTCGATGGTGAAAGCTGCGATAAGAGCTGATCATATTTCTGCTGATTCTCTTCCAGCGTTACGGTCTTTTCCTCAATATCCTCCTGCAGTTGCGCAATAGAGTTCTTTACCTTCTCGCCAAGCTCTTCCAGCTCCCCCTTCATCACCTGCAATTGCTGCTCCTTCTCCTCAAGATTGTCAAAGAGTACAAGCAGTTCATCTTCGCAGGCACTGCGTTCCTCATGTATCCCGTCCATCTCATTCTCGAGTGCACGCAACTCCTTCTTGTTCCGTACCATTAACTTCCGCTCCTCAAGTTTCCGAACGGCTGCATCCTTTTCCGAGAGGTCAATCTCCCGCTCTTTTACAAGACGCTTCTCATCCACTATCTCATTTTCCAGCGCTATGACCGCTTGCAGCTTCTTATCATGCTCCTCTTCCCGGTTCGCAATCAATCGCTCACTCTTCATCATGGCAGCACGCATACTCAGAACGGTATCCCAATACTGCTGCAGTTCAATCATCAAAGCGATCTCTCTGTTCATAATAACCCGTACATATATAAACGATTATGGAGCTTTCGGAGAGCACTTTTTTTAACCGAATCGGCGAGAGCATCTTCGCGTGAGATACGTTTTGATGCATCGCCAAAAAAAATCTGATCCCAGATAGTACCATGTGCTTCCCGAAGCGAGGAAACCCGTTCACCGAGGAATGGTTTCAGCCCACGACTCCACATCGGAAATGCCGCTTCTCATCACATCTGATAAACCACGTTCGGAGCAGAAAGTGGGGATGCAGAAAACCTCTCTTCTTCGGAACAGGAGTCAGTAATGAGAAATGCGCCACGCTTCTGATGACACAGTTAACGCAGATTTGATTATATGTAAAACAGTTAATGGATGTTCTCTGCAAAAAAATCGCAAAATTCAAGATGCCCGCCGTTATGAAACATCTCAAAAATGCACGGCGTCAAGAATAATTTGTACTGCATTCCTACACGATAAGCATGGCGTCTCCATATGAATAAAACCGGTATCGTTTTTCGATAGCGATCCGGTATGCACGCATAATAGTATCATATCCCGCAAAGGCTGACACCAGCATGAGGAGGGTCGAGTGGGGCGTATGAAAATTGGTGATGAGAGCATCCACCGAACGTACGGCACAAGGAGGATAGATAAAGATATCCGCTTCACCCTCACCAGGTACGTTCTGGCCATTTTCGAAGGTGCTCTCCAGAACTCTGAGAACGGTCGTCCCGACGGCGATAACTCTCCGCGATTCGGCTCTCGCTCTATTGATGGAAGCCGCGGTGTCAGCCGGCAGAATATACCGCTCCGAATGCATCCGGTGTTTATGGAGCTCCTCATCCCGCACCGGCTGGAAGGTTCCCCACGAAACGTAGAGCGTGAGCGGTACGAACCGTATCCCCGCAGATGACAATTGCATCAGTAAATCCTCGGAAAAGTGCAATCCTGCCGTTGGCGAAGCGATGGCACCATCTTCAGTTGCATACACGGTCTGGTATCGGTGCCGGTCCATCTCCTCGGGTGATCGCTTGATATAGGGCGGCAGCGGGTATTCACCGATTTTCCGAAGGAGCTCCTCGGTCAATGGCGTGCCTGATTCAATTATCAATGAATCACCCGTTCTCCCGACAACCCGAAAAATCACCCGGGGATCCAGTGTCGATTGCAACTGCTCATCTTTTCTGAGCCGCTTCGTTCTGTTGCTCAGAACAAGCCAGGTACCGTTCTCCAATTGCCGGAAGAGCATTATCTCGACGGTTCCTCCCGTTTCCCGCTTCAGGAAAATTCTGGCGGGGATAACCCTGGTGTTGTTCAAAACGAGGAGATCTCCCTCTCGGAGATATTCTCTAATATGACGAAATATCTGATGTTCACAGTCGCCCGTATTACGGTGCAGTATCATCAACCTGGACTCTTCCCGCTGTTTCTCGGGATACTGCGCGATGAGCTCTTCAGGGAGATCAAATGAGAAATCACTTAAACGATATATCCGCTTGTCTGCCATTGAATGTCATGCCATCTCATTTCGGGGAAGGGCCGGCTCTCTGTCTTCCCGTCACTTCGAGGGGCATCGGTGAATCGAGATGCTCTCCTCTTATCGCGATACTATTCCGGGGTATAAATTAGATCGAGCTTTTTTCTGAACTTGTGCTCCACTTATCTCAAACCGACGTTCCGGCGGAAAATGGCAGCGGGAAGTGAACCCGAGACAGCAAGGAATGCGGTGAAGGGGACGCACAGCCGGAAGAGGCCGTCGACTCTCTAATCAGGGGTAGCGCGAAATTTTTTTCGTTCAGTAAAGAGCGGTTCCCGTTTTACCCTATCAGGCTTAAAACTGACAATACTGATATTTTTATAATAATACCGTAATATCGACCGGTAATCTGCTCCCCGCTCCGCCAAACCCTTTGCGCCCCACTGGCACATACCGACGCCGTGGCCCCAGCCATGCCCGTGCAGGATCAATCCATTTTTTGTTTTTTCTGCAGCGAAGAGGAGGCTCCGTATCTTCTTTCCGGGGAAGAGCAACCTGAAGTCATTCCCCTTGATGCGCACCACGCCGCTGCTGTGCCGTACGACAACGAATACAACCCGGCCGTTCCGCTTCTTGAGTGTAATGCCGATTATCCGTCCAATCCCGTGGTATTTTTTCTTCAGGAATCTTCGTATCTCATGGAGGGTGAGTTCCGTATCCCAGGAGAACGCCGGTGATTCTCTACAGTACTTGCAGGTGACTCCCCTCAGATACTCCAGATCATTCCCTTCCCAGACAAACCGGTCATCGACAGTATGCCCTCCACAGGTTGAATGGAAATAGGCTATAATTGGCTGATTTTTATAGGTTATTATCTCTCCCGATGTCTCCCGCACCGCACGGTTTGTCGGCTCAGTTTCCACCGTGAGCCCCCGGTACACCTGGAATCTCGTTGTTGAATCGAGATCATATATCAGGTTCTTCTTCTTCATTATGTGATAGTAAGCATAGGTTCGCGCTGTCACGGCCTGCGCTTTTAACGCTTCCATCGGCCAGGTGCTCATGATTTCAGAGGGAACAACGCCGAAGAGATACTCATCCAGTTGCAGAACATTAATCACATATATCTTCCCCAGAACGTTGTGCAGTTCGATGTGCCCCCGGTATCTGTTCCCATTCACGATAATCGGCTGGGGCCACGATTCAACAGAGAGAGAATTCTTGACCATCTCGGGATAAAAATGTATTTTCCCCCCCCTCCCCGCATACCGGATCTCCCGGGATTTGATCTCGGCAATCTTCAGTTTGGAATGAGAGGAGACGGTAAGGCGATCATCGACTTTGAGAATGAGCACTCGCACCAGGTTCCCGTCGACACCAAGGGAACGTCCCCGTTTGTAGAGCAGTTCCCGCGACGGCGCACAGGAGATGGTAACGAAGATGAGCAGGATCAGTGGGAGGAAGCCCACAAGCGGGTGTATCGTCCTTCTCCTGGCGGTGCGATTGTTTCCGATATCAGTACGATGCACCTTTACCCCTTCGGATGGTATTTCTTGTGAATTTCTTTCAGCTGCTTGCTCACCAGATGGGTGTACACCTGCGTGGTGGAAATGTCAGTATGACCGAGGAGCTCCTGCACTGTTCGCAGATCGGCTCCGCGCTCGACGAGATGCGTTGCAAAAGAATGCCTGAGGGTGTGCGGTGTAATATTTTTTTTAATGTTCGTCCTCTCGACATATCCCTTTATCAATCTCCAAACCGATCGTCTGTTCAACATTGAGCCCTTTTTACTGATAAAGAAGTATTCACTGCTCCGCTCGCCCAGAATCGCAGGTCTCGATTCATCATAGTATTTCTTCAACAACCGCCGTGCCTCCTGACCGACAGGAATCAGTCGCTCTTTGCTTCCCTTCCCGCGCACTTTGATGTACCTGTTCTCCAGATCGATATCGGGAATCTTCAGCTCCACTGCTTCTGAGATCCGCAGCCCGCAGGAGTACAGAAGTTCGAAAATGGTCTTATCACGAAGCTCAAAAACATCATTCTCGGAAATCGACCTGAACAGCTTTTCCACTTCCTCCTGTGTGAGAAAATCTGGAAGTGTTTTCTCAATTTGAGGCGTCTCAATTTTCATCGTCGGATTCTCAATAGTGCCCATTGTATCTGAAACAAAATTGTAGAACTGCCGAATAGCCGCAAGTGACCGTGCCAGTGTTCTCGTTGAATTGTGTTTCTTATTCTTCTCAAAGGAAAGAAAGCGCTGTATGTCATCCTGCGTTGCTGAAAGGATATCCTTATCATTGTGAGAGAGAAACTCGCTGAATTTCTTCAGATCATAGGTATACGAATAAATTGAATTGAGAGAAAGTCCTTTCTCAATCTGCAAAAACCTCTTAAACTTTTTGATTGCCTGAATCTCTTTCAAATTCCGTCTCCTTATAATTAATTAATACTCTGCACCCCGTATACTTCTACTCACCATTGCAATTTCACTGAAAAAATCCATCCGGGATCGCTATCAGAATCCCTCATAGGTATATTTTCTTTCGATTATATTATCGGTATTCGTGGGATTATGTCTTTATAGGGGGGAAAGAAAAAATTGCTCTTGCGAAAAGCTCTTCACCGGAATGAAAAGAGCTCGCTGTACTTACTCATACCTGAGTGCTTCTATGGGTTTCAGTTCCGAAGCCTTTTTTGCCGGATAATATCCGAAGAATATCCCCACTGCACATGAGAACATGAATGAGAGAAGAATCGATATTAATGAAAAAATAAAGGGCCAGTGGACAAATACAACGATAAGGTAATAGCCCAACAGTCCGATAGTAATGCCGACGATGCCTCCTACCGAGCTGAGGGAAACCGATTCGATGAGAAACTGTACCAGAATATCCCGCTTTTTAGCGCCAATGGCCATACGGATGCCAATCTCCCGCGTGCGTTCGCTGACCGAAACCAGCATTATATTCATGATGCCAACCCCTCCCACGAAGAGGGAGATGGAGGCGATGCCGGCCAAAAGAATCGAGAGCGTTTTAGAGATATACTCCGCGATCCTCAGCTGCTCCTTGCTGGTCTTGATCTCGAAATCATCTTCACCACCGGGTGGAATATTGTGAACCCTTCTGAAATAATCTCGCAGCATCTCCCTCGTTTTTTCGATCATGGTTTCAGATTCTACTGCGATATAAATCTCATCATAATAATTCCGTGAGGCCATCTTCGACACAACGGTCGAATAGGGCATAAGGAGCAGATTATCAAGATCCCTGCCGGAAAAAGCCTGGCCCATCTCCATAAGCGAGCCGATCACCTTGCAGGGCACATTGTTAATAATGATAACTTTATCGAGCGGATTCACATTCCCGAAAAGGGTGAGGCGAACTGACTCACCAATGACCACGACTTTTTCCCGTGAAAGGATTTCAAGCTCGGTGAAGTACCGCCCATAACGCAGCGGCCATTCCTTTATCCGAAAAAAATCGTTATTCACCCCAACGATTTTACTGTACATAAATCTGTTGCGAAACTTTACCGATCGCGCCGATTTCTTCACAATAGGGGTAATATACTTGATCTGAGAAAAGGTTTTTCGCAGATAATCATAATCCCGATCTATCAGAGGAATTTTTTTAGACCGGAAAACAGACATCGCATTCGCGCCGTAGGTGTGCACTCGCTCCCGGACTTCGATTCTCGCGCTGTTACCGATGCCTATCATCATAATAACCGATGAGACACCGATAATGATACCAATACTGGTGAGGGCTGATCGCATCTTATTTTTACTTAAAGCCCGTATCGATGCGATGAATGCGCTTTTAAGATTCATTCGACCTCTTTTTTCTCGCCCGTCTCTTCTTCTTCGACAGATCCGAGAGTATGATCCCATCCCGAAAGACCACGGTCCGATGAGCATAATTGGCCACTTCAGGCTCATGAGTAACCACTATAACGGTTATACCCCATTCGCTATTCAATCTGCTAAAAAGGCCCATTATCTCTTCGGTGGTTTTACTGTCCAGATTTCCCGTTGGTTCATCAGCGAGAATAATTGCAGGATCATTGACGAGCGCCCTGGCAATCGCTACCCGTTGCTGCTCTCCTCCCGAGAGCTTATTCGGGTGATGGTGCTCACGACCCGAGAGCCCGACTGAGGCAAGGAGCTCCCTCGCCTTCTCTCGCATATCGTGTGCGCTCATCCCACCCCGATAAAACAGGGGCAACTCAACATTTTCCAGAGCGGAGGTTCTTGGAATGAGATTAAATCCCTGGAATACGAAGCCGATCTTTCTGTTTCTGATCTCGGCCTTGTGGTTGGCGCTCAACGAGCTTCCGTCGATACCGTCCAGAATATATTTCCCCGAGGTAGGAGTGTCCAGAAAACCGAGGACATTCATGAAGGTCGATTTCCCGGAACCGGAAGCGCCCATAATGGCAAGGAATTCGCCGCGATCGACCTTGAGCGAAACGCCATTGACGGCCTTGACGCTGATGTCCTCCGTTACCTTGTATATCTTGACCAGATCTCGTACTTCTATAACTCGATTTTCCATCTATTGACGACGAATAAAAATGCTTACTTTTTATGCACTCCGATGAGCACATCATCCCCCTCTTTTATTTTTCCCGAAAGGACCTCAGCATAGTGATCGCCCATAATACCAGTTTCTATCTTCACCCGACGAACCGGCAGCTTCCCCAGAGAGAGGTCCTCCTTGACCCAGACGTACTTGCCCATTGACATCTCCTTGACCTCCACCGGGGAAACAATGAGCGCCTGATTGGGAACACGAAGGACACCATCCTTATTGGCCACTTCGATGGTAGCCGTAGCGGTCATGCCCGGTTTGAGCAACAGTTCGCTGTTATCGCACAGCACGACCGATTCATAGGTCACCACCTCACCCTTGGTAATCGGATTGAACCGAACCTGATCGATGGTTCCCGTAAAGGTATCCTCGGGATACGCACTTACGGTGAAAGACACCTTCTGACCGTTTTTGATAAATCCGATATCGGTCTCATCAACGCTAATAATCAAACGCATCTTTTTCAAGCTTTCAGCGACAACAAAAAGCACCTTCTTTTCACTGACCATCATATATGGATCAATCTCCCTTGAAACGACAATACCGGTTGTCGGTGAGGTAACCCTGCTATTACTCTTATTCTTAACGGCAATATTATAATCAATGAGTATCTGCTTATGCTGAGACAGAATCTGCTTGTACTGCAATTCAGCTCGTTCCATCTCTTTTTTGGAGATGAGATTATCCTTGAAGAGATTTTTTTTGCCGGCCAGATCCTGCTTTGCGCTCTGGAGCTCGAGTTTCGCAATTTCAAGCTTTGCTGACATTTTGAGCAAGTTCTGATCAATTTCCGACGAATCTATGGTTGCAAGCAGCTGACCTTTCCCGACCCGCTGATTGAAATCAACCAGGACCTGCGTCACCATGCCGCTTATCTTGCTTGCCACGGTATAGGAATTCAGGACTTCAAGCGTTCCGGTAACCGATATGGTTTTTTTAACTCTTCCTTTTGCTATCGACTCATAATCATACACTAACTCTTCATCATTCCCGCAGCCTCTCGCCATGAGATAGACGAGAAAGAGAACGCCGAGCACAGTCCCGATGATGTAAACACGTTTCCTAGTTAACTTTATTTCCGGCATAACTCTTCCTCTCTCATGCCAACGGTGTTCGCAATGCGTGCAAGAATTTTAAGATACTCATATCGTGATCGAATCAATTCCAGCCTGGCCTTGAGCACGGACATCTCTGCATCCTGCATATCGAGCTGTGTACTCACCCCATTCTCATAACTCTTCTGTGCAAGCATGAGATGCCTCTCGGCATTTGCAATTATGAGTATCGATATCTCCATCTGCCGAACGAGCTCGTTAATCGCCTGGAGATACGCCCGTATCAAACCACGCATCCCGATCAATATCTGCCGCTCCCGGTACTCCGATTTCCGATAGTCAGCAACAGCAGATTCAACTCTCCCCTCTATTCCTCCGCGATCGAATATAGGAATGCGTAACATAAATCCAGCATGAACGGTTGGTTCCCAGTTATCAGCCTCCAGAAACTTGTCGGTAAATCTATCCCAGCTCTTGAATTCCCTGTTCTCAAACTTATTCTCAAAGCCGAGCGATGCGAGAATATCCACTTTCGGATATCGCAATGATTGCTCGACCTCGATATTTATCTTGCTGATCTGCTTTCCCAGCTGAGCAATCCGTATATCAGGATAATTGTACTCGGCGAGAGTATACAGCTCATCGAGTGAATACTTCAAATGCGGGAGTATCTCCACCACCTCCGGTGAGACTTCGATAGACTCGTCTATAATACCCATCGATGCGAGGAGCTTCGCCTTCATCAGCTTCTCATTGTTCTTCGCCTTCTCGTGCTCGAGCATGGCATCAGCAAGGTCCACCTCCGCTTTGCTGACATCGAGAATAGGCCTGAGTCCGTTTTTAAAGAGCTTCTTCGCTTTGTCAAGCTTTAGCCTGAATTTTTCCTTAAGCTCTTTCCTTAGAAGCTCGTTCTCCTGGGCAAAACAATAATTATAATATGCACTCTTCACATTGAATATAACTGTTTCCCGCACCTTCAGGGCCTTCATTTTCGACATATCAACGGAAAGGCGGGACATCTCTTCCAGATTCGACTTCTTCGGATCGATGAGATTATATGTCGCGGTGGCTCCGGCAAAGAGACCAAAATTAGTATCTCTTCCCGGTATATTTAATTTGTTTGGATCGCGATCAGACTTCAAATACTCGACGGTTTTCACCTCACCGCTTACGAGAATCTTGTTCTGTGCAGTGGCCACCTTATATCCCGCAACACTCTTCTTCTGATCCTCCAGAGAAACTTTAATCTCAGGGTGATTCTGCAGTGCAATCTGAACACATTTCTCAAGAGTAACCTTTCGATACTGTGCATGAAGAGAATGTGTGAACCAGGCAAAGATGGAAAAGAAAACAATGGAACCGCTTATTACCGATCTTATTAAATACACTTCCTTAAAAAATCCTTCACCGTAATACTGAAATTACAGGCAACACTTATTCGATATTATCCGTTTCAGTATGATGAAAACAATTAGTGCTGCTTCGCTCACTCTCTGCAAGGAAAGCTTTCGATGATAAGCCCACCGATAATCCCTTTCCTCTATTATCGAGCAGCCGACGAGCTTCGAACAGACAAAAAATCTTATGCAGTGCAGCCACACTCTGTCAACAACATAATGTTCAGGGGGAGAATTTATTGCTCCTGTAAGCACTATTCATACCGGATACTGAAATTCCATACAAGGGGAGAAGCGTGGATCGTCCGGGAACGACTATTCATAGATTTTACAGGCAAGTAACAAAAAATAATTGACAGTAGCGGATTATCTCATATGTAGTTCAACACATATGAGCGCTGGCGTAGCTCAATCGGTAGAGCAGCTGATTTGTAATCAGCTTGTTGGGGGTTCAAGTCCTCTCGCCAGCTCACCCAGGAGAGGTTCCCGAGCGGCCAAAGGGAGCAGACTGTAAATCTGCCGGCGAAGCCTTCGGAGGTTCGAATCCTCCCCTCTCCAGATGAAGGCGGGGTCACCAGAACTCGCTTTCCGCATGTAAGACGGTAGATGCATCTCCACATCTCTTCACGATGAAAAAGGCGAGGTTATCACACCTCGCCACGCTTGAGTCCATCCCCCCCCCTGTATTACACTGCAGCATTCAGCTCTGAGAGCATCTGACTCAGCTGTTCATCATCAAGGCCATGAGCGCGGGCGCCCTGTTCTATTGTTTCAGTAACACCGATATGGCATCCTATACAGTGAAGCCCATAGCCGGCGAGGATTGGTCCCGCTTCAGGGAAACTGCGAACGAGCTCACCGAAAGTCATATTCTTATCAATCTTGTTTTCCATTTTCATCTCCTCAACAAATATTATACGTGTTATAAGATCTCACTTCGCTACCCCGTGAAAACAGAAATTTTCCTCACGCTCTTTACAGACTTATCTGAGCGTTTACCATACCATTTTCGCAGGGTGACTCTTTAAAACAGTATAACAGGAGTCCACCATTTTTCAAAATTTTTTGAACGCATCTATGAAAGGCTTGCACGGGTTGATGTATTCTGCATTATAGAAACCTGCAGGGGCATGCAAATCAATGCAACTGCCTCTCGCAGCAGCACATCATGGCTGCGGCTGAAAATAAACATCGAACAAGGGTATAAAAATGCTCAAGCGTGATGAACTCATCAGATATGAACGCCAGCTCCTCATCGAATCATGGGGTACCGATACACAGTTGCGGCTGAAGGAATCGAAGGTATTCGTTGCAGGCGTTGGCGGGCTGGGGAGTCCCGTTTTATTGTATCTTGCCCTTGCGGGCATCGGAACGATTACGTTCTGTGACTTCGATACCGTTTCACTTTCAAATCTCAACCGTCAGATCCTGTATGCTGAAAAGGACATCGGGATGAAAAAAGTCATCTCGGCCCAGGAAACCCTGAACGGCGCGAATCAGAATGTTGCACTGAATCCCCTATCGGAAAAATTAACAAAACGAAATGTCGAACGACTCATCGGAACCGTTGATCTCATCATCGACTGCCTCGATAATTTCAGTACCCGGCACATTCTCAACGAATATTCAGTGAGAAGGGGGATACCGATGATACATGCCGGCATATCTGAATTTCACGGCCAGCTCGCCTTCTTTCATCCTCCGAAGACGGCATGCCTCTCATGTTTCTACCCTTTCAAGCCAAAGAAGGAAACGGTCCCTATCGTGGGCGCCACTGCAGGAGTTATCGGTTCACTGCAGGCTCTGGAGGCCATAAAATATCTTACCGGCATCGGCGAGCCGTTGATGAACAAGCTTCTCTTCTGGGACGGTCGAGATATGAGCTTCGAGATGATTAATCTTCAAAAGAATGAGTCGTGCAGAGTATGTGGTTCCCTCCTGCCCCCGGAGGAGCAGGAGGGATAGAAGATGCTATTTCTCTTCGCTCCTGGCTGCAAGAGCAATCTGTGCAACAGCGAGCTTCGCAAGCGGTATCGAATAGGGCGAACAGGACACGTAATTTAATCCCGCATTCACACAAAAATCGATGTTTTCGGGGTCGGCTCCGTGCTCACCGCAGAGACCCATCTTGATATCCGGACGGGTCAATCTCCCTCGCAGGGATGCAACTTCAATGAGCTCTTTCACCTGGTCGCCGAGCACCTTGAAGGGGTTATCCTTGATCAGGTCAAAGAGTGAATAGTCGGGGAAGAATGAATTGCTGTCATCACGCGACAGGCCATAGGTGGTCTGGGTGAGGTCGTTGGTGCCGAAGCTGAAGAACTCTGCGTACTGAGCGATATCGCCTGCTCCGAGAGCAGCAGCGGGAAGCTCTATCATTGTTCCGACGCTATAATCGATGTCACCGACACCGTACTCCTCAACGACCTCTTCCTTGATATCCCGTATTCCCCTGACCTCGGTGCCTTCGATCTTCTTGCCATTCTTCAGGAACTTGATCTCCTGATGGCTCATGACAATAGGAATCATTATCTCGGGACTCACCTCAATACCCTCTTTTTTCAACATGCAGGCTGCCTCGAAAATAGCTTTGCACTGCATCTCATATATCTCAGGATAGGTTACCGCAACCCGGCACCCCCGATGCCCGAGCATGGGATTCATCTCGCCGATCTCCTCACACCGTGCTCGAATCTCGCCCTCCTTGATGCTCTTCTTCTTACTCCGCATATAGCTGATGAACTCCTTCATGCTCGCCTCGTTTCGGGGGAGAAACTCGTGCAGGGGCGCATCAAGGAGTCGAATAGTAACCGGATAACCCACCATTATTTTAAACAGCTCATAGAAATCGGATCGTTGCATCGGCCGGAGTGCCTCAAGAGCTTTTCGCCGCTCATTCTCTGAATCAGCCAGGATCATCTCACGGAACTTCATAATGCGCTTCTCCTCAAAGAACATATGTTCCGTCCGACAGAGGCCAATACCCTTTGCGTTGAATTCACGCGCTACCTTTGCATCTCGAGGCTGATCCGCATTGGCGCGAACATCAAAATCTCCAATAAAGGACTGTACTATTTCAAGGAAATCCATAAGCCCATTCTTTTTGAAATCCGGTTCGATGAGCCCGATCTTGCCGAGATACATTGTCGGTGGTTCATAATAGGGAACATTCATCGATACGTAGTCTCCCTCCTTCACCGTCATCCCGGCAATGGTAAAGTTGTTCCCCCGAATTTTCATGCTGGGTTGCACCATGGCCACCTTCCCGAGGCTCCTGGCAACAACCGGTGCATGGGACGAGAAGCCCCCCTCCGTTGTGATAACTCCCTGCGCCACCTCAATAGCTTTTACGTCCTCGGCATAGGATGCCGGCATAACGAGTATCAGATTGGTATCTGCACCACTCATAATAGCCTTCTTGTACTCTTCGAGGAGCTTCGGTGTAGAAAAGAAGACCCGTCCGATTGCTGCTCCGGTTGAACCGGCAATGCCACCCTTAATACCCTTCGCTCCCTTAACCGTGGTTGGATCAATAACCGGATGCAGCAGCTCATTCAGGAGAGCCGGCTTGATATTCTCAACCAGATACTCCTGGGTGATAATCTTTCTCTTGCAGAGATCCAGGAGCGTTTTGATATGCGCCTGCGTCGATTTATCATCGACATCCTTCTGTTCGACCAGCCAGAAATCACCCTCCTCAATGGTGAATTTTATATCTCGAATCTCCTTGAAGTTCTCCTCAACCTTCTTCGCTATCTCCGTGAACTTATCATAATACTTTTTATCGATCTTCGCAATCTCCTTCGGCTTCCCCCGATCGATATCGAACTCATTCTGTAAGAAAAGGCCCTGTATCTGCGGATCGCCGGTTATGATATTCCTGGTATAGTAGTTGCCCGAATATGAGTTCTCACCAAAGTTTCCGTAGACCATCACCTGCACCATCAGGGACAACGAATTATCGACATCGATGTCGGAATCACAGTATCGCGAAGCGGCACCCTTCAGGATCAACCCGAGCTGATCATGCACATCCTCACTGAACTTATCACCGAGAAACTTTTTATACTTGTCCACCACCGCTTTCAGCTCGGCGGCCTTCGGTGACTTTGGCAGATTCCCCCGCAATTTGTTTAAATCATCCTCATCAACGTCATGTATCTTGGTACCGATGCTGCGCAACAGGAATTCGAACTCGCCGTAGGCGAAATCCTTTCCGGCAAACTTCCCGAAACCCTCGACAGTCTTATCGTTCAATCCGATATTATGAATCGACGGGAAGTTGGGGACATTGAGATCGGAGCTCAGCACTACTTTAAGAAGAAGCGGTTTCTCCGAATCGCCGAATTTCTTCTTCGTCTCCTTTTCCAGATGCTCAATAAAGGTCTTCAATACCTGCTTCACATTCACCTGGGGCAGCTTCTGGGTAAGCTCAGAATCTATAATAAATCCCGGTGCGATAGGGAGTCCCATTGCAGCCAGATCGACAGCTCTTCTCCCCCGTATCCCCAGACGGGATCTGACCTTCTCATCGACCTTCTCCAGGTCTTTATTAAAAAATATGATATTTTCCATCGTTCCTTTTCCTCCCTCATTAATTGAATCAAAGAGCTT
>Ga0180433_10005319_pt1 | contig 17507 bp, 10 predicted proteins | sample SS_ome_8_FD_132980 | JGI IMG/M metagenome (GOLD analysis project Ga0180433, IMG submission 132980) | Hypersaline lake sediment archaeal communities from the Salton Sea, California, USA - SS_1_D_1 metaG | ecosystem: Environmental > Aquatic > Non-marine Saline and Alkaline > Hypersaline >... | reverse complement strand
TGTAAAACCACTTTTAGTATTCTCTTTACAGTGACATTTTGGGCAATGCATATCTTTTCTCCTTTTTGCAGTTTTAAAGAAGAAATTTTACTGAAAATATTTTTGATTAGCAATGCCAAATTTTTTGGACTAAAGACAGCAGGAGCAACTGCGACTAAAATTGTTCTTCTTCGATACTCTTCAGGTAACATCAGTTGAGAAATAGCTCCATGAATAGCCCCTTGACTAAAGTCAACTTCAAGATAAGGAAAATCTGATTTAGAATTCTGAAAAAATCTTAACTTCCTCTCATATGCCAATCGAGCAGGTGTTGTTTGTACTAAATTTAGACCCATATGACACTCTTGAAGATCCATAAAAAGACCACCACTTGCATTATGAGTAGAGTGTATAGGCATATCTCCTGCTAACTTTGATGCGTATTTCATATTTTTAAAATTGCCGTCAAAAGAAGTATTAATCCCTCCTATTATACCTATTTCTCTCATCCCTGTCACTAAAGGATGATTTGCAACCTGGGAATAATCTCTATCGGGAATGTATGTATAGTTTCTAGATAGAGCTCCTCCTCGTCGAAGCTCAAAATCATTATCAAACACCAAGGCTGATTCCATAGCTTCGATACTTTCTAACTTCTTTATCGCCTCCCCAAACAGGTCAAAGTGAAGCATTGGACAGTTAAGCAAATACTGATATAAATTAGGCCCTTCATCAAAACCTTTAGGATCTGGGGAAAGCCAACGGCCAGTTTCAGGGTCGTAAAAGCGGCGGCCAAAAGCCACAAGTTGTCCAATTTTCCGTTTAGATTGATAGCGCCAAGGATTATGGATCAATGATTCTGTCATTTGACAACCAGAAGCTGAAAAGATTTGTTCTTCACCAAAAACTGTATAACGATAGTATTCTTGTGCCTCATTCGTTTTGGGATTGAGAAGAGCTATGATATTCCCAAAAAGATCATGCATGGGAATGTAAACACGGTGATCCTGCTCAATTGCCACAGCAGCTCCAATTTCTGCACCGCGGCCTTGACCTAGAATGCGGAGTTGGTGAGGAAAAGCTCCAAGCTCATTTTGCTCATCATAAAGAAGGTCCTGAGAGTACTTGAGGTGCCAAGCCCCCTCATGAAGTTGGAGATAATGCACTGTTTGGCATCGGTTCCACGAGTCATAAGAAAACCGTATAGCTACTTCACAGCTGCGAATTTGCACAAGACGATCCAATCCATCATAGGTATATTCAGTTTGATCTTTGGACGCTAAGATGCGATTTCCACTAGAGTCATGTTTGTAATTAGACTCTGTCGTCGATTCCAGTTCGTGAAGAGCATTGACCTCATAGATAGAGGCATCTTTTTGCAAGCGATTATGATGTGAGTCATAAGTATAGTGGTGTTGAAACAAACCACGTTCTTCTACGAGCTGGTCAAGAGAGTCATAATCAAACTCTGAAGTCTCAACCACTCCATCAAGCACACGCTGGTACTCTCGAACATTCCCGCAGGGATCAACATGGGTCATTTGTTCATTCGAATAGGGAGAATCAGACTCAATCCGACGACTAAGCAAATCAACGGTATGATAAATAGGTTCTCGACAAGCAAGCAACTCTTCAGTTAGGTTAAAACTGTGGTCATATTCGGTATAGTAATGAGAATAAAGTGAGGCACCATTTCTAGAAACCCGTTCAACCTTAGCCAGGTGATAAGGATCATAGTCATAAAGAACCTTAGAGCCATTGCTAAAGATAAGAGCAGTTTTCCTGCCTAGATGATCATAGGTCTTTCGAAGCGACTGTTGATTTGCCTGAGTTTCCGCCAGCAGCTCTCCAAAATGACTGTAAGTCCGAACAGTTATTTTATGATGAACCAAATCTTCAGACTGAGTCACATTGCCCATTTCATCATATTTCAGCTTGTAATGACACGTGCCATCAGAAGTTTGAATAGATGTCTGCCTACCAAGACCATCATAAGTATAAGAAATGGTCGTCCCATCTGGTTTAGTCATCGTCTCAAGATGACCCTCTAACGTGTAGGTAAATGTTGTGACTTTTTCTATAGGTTCCAGTGCAGCTTCTTTTAGCTGAATTACACGAGAACGAGAATCATAGGCCCAAGTTTTAATGATCTTCTTATCAGGGTTGAACAGTGTGCTGACCTGCTTGGTTTTTTGCTGGTTCAGGTTATAGAAGAACTTTTCATGCAAAAGAGTTTGGCTCTGAGCATCCTGCTTTTCTAATGACGAGAGATTATCAAAAACATCAAACGTCTCAATCGTCTTTTTCCCCATAGGATCTGTTGTTGTCTTACATAGTACTTTTTGACCCAGTTCATTCTCAAAGTAATCATCATAGTCAATTGTTGTCACATGTCCCATAGGATCTATACGCTTGATAATCCTTCGGAAAGGATCATATAATAAGCGTTCAACAGCATCTCCAACTTTAACCTCTTTTGTCAGAGCAATCTTATTGCTAAAATCATCATATTCATAAGTCGTAAAGCCATAAATGAAACCACCTGTATCTTCTTGCCTTTCTTCAATGACACGACTCAGAAGATCATACTCTTTAATCAAAACCTGCTCATCATTTCGAATGACACGATGTAAACGCCCTAGAGAATCATATTCATATGCCGTGACACGCCCAAGTGTTTCTTCTCGAATTTTCCGACCAGCGCCATCATAAGAATACGTCGTGACAACCCCATCGGGATCTGTTTTAGAAAGAAGATTAAAAGCATCATATGAAAACGTTTCTTGTGAAAGAAGTTCTCCCCCAACTGAAAGTACTCTCTTTTCGATTACTCGATCAAAGACATCATAATCATGCTCTGTACGAACACCCCCTGATGAAGTATGACTTGTTACATGATACCCTGAAGCATCGTAAGTAAAAAATTCTTCTACCCCATCTGAATGTAAAATCCTATAGGGTTTTCCTCTAGCTGTATACCAAGTCTGTGTAATACCCCCCTCAGGATTCACCTCAGTCAAAGGTTTGCCCATTGCATTAAATGTACGCTCAATTTTTGGCGTTTGTCTTCCATACTCAGTTAATATGCTAGGAAAAGTCGTTTTTAACGGATGACCAAACGGATTATGCTCTTGATATGTAACGTTTCCCCTAAAGTCTTTTTCCTCTATTTTTTGCCCTAAAAAGTTATAGCGACTCCTAACTTCACGCACTGCTTCCTCAGAAGTCCTTTGAGTTGTAACAATCGGACGGTTCATAAAGTCATAGTTTTGCGATAAAGCAAAGCTTTCATTGGGGTCATGATCAAAAACAGGGTTGTCATTTGCATCATATTTAACTTTTCGCTCACGACCAAGCGGATCAGTCTGAGCAATCAACCGATCTCTCTCATCATATTTAAAACTAAGTGTGTATAGGTACTCTCCATTGGCATCATAATGCTCAACACGTGAAGCATTACCTAAAGCTTTCTTGTCATAATAAATCACACGCTTCCCTAATGAGACTTCCTGCATCCTCTCAAGATCAAGATACTTTTCTTCAATAACATGAGGCATGCCATACATAAACTCATTCGAATTGGGTGTAATCACTTTAATCAGACGCTGTGTCACCCCTTCCAGTTCATTCCAAAAGCGTCCTGTTCCATCGTCAATCATTTCTGCAGTCAGTAAGCTTCCTGCATACAAGTAAAATGTCCGCCTTCGAAATGTATTGTTGATATCTCTTTCAATTTTTGCGCATAGTAAATCTGTTCCAGAAATATAAGAATATTCAACCACTTTTCCATTTGAAAATGTCTCTTTAATCAGCAAATGCTTCTTTGAATACTCTCGAGAAATCGTGAACTCATCACCCTGATAACATTCAACATTAGAACCACAGAGCTTTAAGCAGTTTGGATCTCGCTTACCAGTCAAGTTTCCATACTGTCGTTCAAGCGTAATGTTTCCATAACGGTCATAACGGTAGTTAAAAGCATAGAGTGGAACATTATCTCTGCCGATTAGCGCCTTACTTTGAAGCCAGTTGCGCTCAGTCCAATTAAAAACCTCTTTTAAAAAGAGGTACTTGTCTCCAATAAACCTATCAATAGATTTCAAGACAAAGTTACGATCATAACCGTATCGGGTTAAGTTCCTATGCGCATCAAACACATCGGTACTCCCTCCACCTTTTTTATACTTTCCTGGGGAATAGCAGAACAGATGAGAGCGCTGAACTTCTGATGAATCATGCAAAGGCTGATAGAGCGCCTTAACACGTGTGTAACGCTCATTCTTTTCTTTAATTGTTTCTCCATTATCTGAATTTTTTCCTAAATGGTAGTAACAGATTTGCATCCTTCTATCATTTGGCATAACTAACCACTCAGGATAAATGTCGCTTTTTTCGCTTTGCCAATAGGTGTACTTCACTAACGGCTTAAAGGAGTAATCGATCTTCTTCAAAAGCGAAATGCGTTTCCCTCTCAAGTTGTAATCGGAATCAAACGAATAACGAACAAAGCGTCCATCACTCGTGCTAAAAGTAAGCTTTTTTCGATGCTTATCATCACCAGGATCATAACCAATGTTTACCCATGCATACACCTTACCTGTAGCAGACCTTGATTCTATTCTTTTAACTCTCCAACGTTCTTCACCTAACTTCTCCCATTTATATTTAATTACATTGCCATTTGGTAATGTCTCTGTACGAAGGAGAAAATCAATTGGTTGACTACGCGAGTACCACGCTCCCTTTACCTTGGTTAAACGCTCTTTAGTGCGATAATACCTAACCGATCCATCTGGAGCCTCTACAATGATTTCTTTTGGGTCTCCAGGCTTGGAAAAAACGACATTATTTAATGGATTACGCCTCGCGGTTATTTCACCAAGCGCAGTATTGGTTAACCCCCCATGCGGCTCCCTTAAAGAAAGCGGTGCTTTCTTTTTAGACTTAACACAAAAGTCATTGTAAAAGTACTCGAGACAAATTCCCGATCTTTCATAGACATTAAGACTATCCGTATAATCAAGAGATATAACCAAAAACTTTTCTGCAAAATTCCATCCCCCATACACGCTATATATTTTTTTGACATCTCTCGGCGAATAATTAAGGGGAATACGAATTGGTTCATGTCCTTTAACAACCAAATCATCACGTCTAACAACAAAGTCCCCTGTAATCACATTCACACATCCCTCTACAATACCTGATGGTTCCCCTCCATAGTCAGACATAACATACGGATCATAGTCCTGAGAAAAAAGCAGAGTCATTGGAACAACAAAAAAGAGAACCCTTTTCAGCATGATTTCCCTTATACATGCAAAAAACGACAGGAGACTAATTGAAAATAAGTTTTTTGAAAAGAACTTAACTAGTGCAAAGTGTACAAAACACCCAAATCTTACTTTGCAGGATTGCGTCCAATATGAAATAAGGAGGTTATCATCAGTGAGTCCATCAACGATTCCCTCCATTTGAAACGTTTGCAAATAGACTTGCATTTTTTCGAGAAATCATTTTAGGTCTTTAATGATTTTTATCAAATCACCTACGCAGAGCAAAACACACTCATTGAAAATTTTTCTGTAGTTGAGAAAAAAAAGACTAGTTTTTAAGATTTGAGTGAATAATAAGCTCTGAGGCATTTCAGAGAGATTTTTCAACCCTGCTAAGTTTGATGCTCTTTGAAATGCCTCCCTTAAAACAAACACTCAAAAAATAGAACTTTAACATCTTTCCCTTCAAGTTCTTTTTCTTCTTACAGGGGTTTGAATTTCATATTTTTGATTGAGAGTCTGAGTTAGAGTGGCCTAAACAATTTTTAAAAAATTGTGCAACTTCTCTAGTAGACTTTTTCGACTCAGGCAAATCTAACTGTTCTTGATAATTATGCCACATGCCTTCTCTCACCGATAACTTTGTTTTTACTCCATGCGTTTCCATGTTCTCATATAAACGGACACAGCAACTCAATAGCAAGTCCTTCGTCCCAGACGTAATAAGTGTAGGAGGGAACAGAGGAGACAAACTTCCATATATTGGCGAAATTAGAGGAAGTTTATGGTCTCTATTAGGTGCATAAACTTCTGCTGAAGGACGAATACTCAATTCATAGTTAATATTAACGCTCCTCCCATCTAAGCTATAATAAGTATCGCCTACTCTATTAATATCTCCCCAAGGGGACAAAAGGCCCATAGCACGAGGCATAGGAAGTCTTTTTTCATGAGCTTTTAACATCGTTGCAACTGCCAGTGCACCACCAGCTGAATCACCAAGAATCACAATATTCTCAGGAGCATGATTTTTGAGAAGCTCTTCATATACTTTAATGCAATCATCAAGACCAGCTGGATAAGGATGCTCTGGAGCAAGACGATAATCAATAGAGTACGCTTTTAGCTTTGCTTCATGCGCAATTGGCGCGAACATTTGATACAAATGTTTAGTAGCTCCTAAAGTGTACCCTCCCCCATGAATATAGATCATGACCTTGTTTCCTTCATAACCTTTAGGTGTAGCAATTGTGACAGGAACTCCTCTTATATTTGTTTCAAAGGACTTTTCAATAAATAGTTCTTGTGCTTTTTGGCTATCCTTTATTGTAGCACTTTCGTAACCCAATCGAGCTTCTTGCCAGTCTTGCAAGGATGTCATATCCCTACCTACAGGTTTTGTCGTTTTAATATAATCTTGTGCAGAAGGGCTGACAGTAGTTGGAACATATGTAAAAAGCCTCGCATCAAGCTCAGTAGAATCTAAAGCCTCAACAGCTTTCAAACTTTTCACTTCTTTTGATTGGTAGTAAATTCCTCCAGCAATTACTCCTAAAACAAAAGCTAAAGAAAGCTTTCCATAAGGAAGACTATTCCTGGAAGAGTTATGAGAATAGTGCCTCCCAAAAAGACTTGAGTTACTCGTCCGTGATCTTGCTTGATAAGAGTGATTAGATACTTCTTTTCGAGAAAAGTATGAAGTTGCCCCTGGAGTGTATTTTATCAATGCTTGTCTTGCCTGTGCAATTATAGCTAACATTTTATCTTCCTCAAATTATCTAAGAAAAGCATTCAGAATAACTCATAACATAATAAAATTACATCAAGGAAAAATACCTAAGCTGTTGTTTTTATCTTTTTTTAGATTAAACGTGAATCCTCAGTTGCCACATTAACTAGTTCTGAGGAAATTCTACTAACAATATCAGGAGCTGTTGGAGAAATCTGTTCTAAAAGATTTCGAGGAAGGTTCTGCAAAAATTTTGCAAAATCTATAACAGAACTTTTATCTAGCGTTTTTATAAAGTCATCACATTTCTGCTTTAACTTCATCTGCTCTCTTTCTTCTTCACTTCCACATCGACGAACTTTTGACTCTGTAATTCCATCTATGACAAATAAAATAGCCGCTGTTACGAGCAAAACATTTGATGCTGGAAGTGTTGCCATCATAACATCCTGCTTCCATCCTTCAAAATAATCTTTAACAATTTGAACAGATGCCCCCCATGAAAGGCCTGTTGTAACCAAGCCAAGCACTGTAGCCACGGTAGAAAAAGCAGGAGAAAGCTTTTGAGCTAAAGATGGTTGATAAGAACAAAACAGTAATCCCACAACTATAGAAAAAAGCCTGACAGCTGATCCTGGAATCGTCATACCACTTAAATAAAGGTTAGCTAAAACTACAACTCCAGTGAAAATTCCATCAAAAATGGCATTGTCAAAGATTAATTTCCATCCAGCAAACCCCACGACTCCGAGAGCAATCATTTGACATACTAAAAAAACCAACCCTGACGCAAAAATGATTTTTTCACAAACCTTATAAAAACAGCTTGGGCTTTGTTGCATGATTTCGACTCTTCGTGAAAGCATGCAGTTAAGATAATCTGAAGATCTTTGCTGAGAAACTGCTTGCCTAGCAATTCCATCTAGATCACTTATCCAATCATTTCTTTCTGAGTATGAAATTTGAGTTAGATGCTGCTGCGTCTCAGTTAATTTTGCTTTTAAGTTCTCCTTAAGCTGAACAATTTCTTTCTCAAAGGGAGAATATGACTTTTTATCAGCTAAAGCTCTCAAAGATAAATTCGTTGAATAAATGGGAAACCATGGGTCTGATATCATTACTGAGATAACCATTAATGTTTTCAATGAGTTATAATAGTAAGCCAAATATGCAAGAGGAACTTGAGCTAAAACTCCAATCGCAACTGAGGCAACTAGTATAGCAATTTTCAAACATGTTGACTGTTTTGAGCCGACAAGATTTTTAACTTCTTCTCCTACTGGACGCATGTAGTCGTCAATCATATTTAGAGCAGACCAGCAAATAAGCGTTGCAAATGAAACAAGATTTCCATAAATCAAAAAGCCTGCTAGAACCATATTACCCGAAGCATAGTCTAAGCTAATCGCAACAAAAGAAAGCTTACCAATAGACGCAACAACAGAGCCCAAACCCTGCAAAATTCTCCGTGAAATATAATGACACCTTGTTTCTGTAGGTCTAGTCTCATCAATAATTCTTCTCTCTACATACAAAGAGAGATTATCTGTAGTACGCAGAGCCCCTATTTGAATATGAGCTTCCTCTCTTCTATCTGGGGACCCCTGCAAAAGTTTCTGGTCTGCACCTTCTCTATTTACCTGAAAAGACATCTTTCTTTCCTAAAGTTTCTGATTAATATTTAGCTTAAGAACTTATACCCTTGTGAGATAAGACTTCTTTCTCCATTTTTTCTAAACATTGTTCTTGAATCATTTCTTTTAGCTTCACCAAGAAACTATCAAAGTTACAAAATTGGTCTAATCGGCCAGGTAAATCCCGTCGCTCTTGATCATTCCAAGTGTCTAAAGGCGCTTGATTTCTTTGCATTTGCGCTTCAAGCTTATCAAGAGCTTTTACAAACTTTGCCTCGTAAGTTTCATTCTTTTCATATTCTTCCCAAAGACTTTCGATTTCTTCACCTACGATATTACCCAGGTCTTCCTTGATATCTTGAATAGCTTTTCTTTCTTCTAGAATCTTTTGCTTTTTTGCTTTTGAACCTTCAGGAATATAGAAATAAGGAACATCACCAGTAATTACTTCTGCAATGTCATGAATAACAGCCATTTTTAAAGATTTTTCAATGTCAATCTTTTGATCTAGATAAGGATGACACAAAATCACCATCAAAGATACTCGCCACACATGCTCCGCAACACTTTCTTCTCGACTATCAGACATCCAGCTGTGCCGCAATTCCATCTTTAACCTCTCTGCTAAGTAAAGAAAAGAAAGGAGCTTTGCTTCTATTTTCATAAATTTGCATCCTTATGTAAAAAAAAATCGTTTGTGTTAAATGGTAAGTGATTGTAATTGTATAAATGGTTTTTTGCAAACCCTAAAAAGTAAATGCCCAAAACAAAAAAAATATCTATTATTATCAATACATTATTATTTTCATTAATCTTGTTAAAGTGTAATGAAGTTTTTAGCGTTGATAATAATAATTTTAAAAGCGCATCACAAGAATTCATATTTAAACCTTGGTTCACAGGACCCCTAATGACCCCAACTCCAGTTAACATGGTACCTGGACACCCTGTAATCGAACCTTCATTTCAAGTTGTTAGTACGTATGGAGTTTACAACTCAAACTGGAACCTAGAAGGCTTTACTAACATGTGGACCCTTAAGCCTTTAATTGACTTTCAAATGGGTTTTACAGAACGCACCGGCTTAGAAATTGTTGCCGCAGTAACAACCAGCTTTAAAAAAGGGGCCAGTGCTACCAGACCAATAGACACATTGCTTCGTTTTGGATTTCAAGTTTCTAACGATAAAAAAGGAACATGGATCCCAGACTTCAGAATAGTTATTCAAGAAACTGTGCCTACAGGTTCATATCAAAAACTTAATCCTAAGAAGTTTGGAACAGATCTAACAGGGATGGGTTCCTTTCAAACAGGTGCCTATTTTAATTATCAAAAGTTATTTTATTTATCTAACGGTCATAGGTTTAGTATTAGATCTAGCCTAGCGTATCTATTCCCTGCCTCCGTACACGTCAAAGGTTTCAATGCATATGGAGGTGGTTATGGCGCAAGAGCAAAAGTTAAGCCAGGACATGTTTTCCAAGCTTATATTTCAGGGGAATATTCATTATCAGAGCATTGGGCCATATTAAACGAATGGATCTACTTTCAAAATGGAAAAAATCATATTTCAGGGAAGCCTGGAACCTTACCAGATGGATCTCCATCATTATTTAGAACAAGCTCATCCAACCAATTAAGTACTGCTATCGAGGTGGAACACACTTTCAACAATCGATTTGGGATGTTAATAGGAAGCTGGTTTACAGTAACAGGAAGAAACTCATTAGCTTTTTGGTCAAATTTTATCGCATTCCTATATGTATTTTAATTATTCCTTATATTTTAGTTTGCATTGTCAATATAACCTCCAGTCCTTATAATATTTCAGTTAAGAGGCCACTGAAGGAAGAATTATTATAAAATTTTCTTATCTCAAAAGCTTCAAAGATTATTTAATGCAGGTTAGTAAGATGTGTTATTTAACCTTTGTTTGTTAAAAATATTTTTTAAAAAATTTAACTAACCCCTTAAACTTTATCAATAACTTAGAAAATGGCAGAGCAGGTTTAAAAAGTGACAGCATTCAAAAGAAAGCTATGTCCCTATGAAAAGTTTTTATGGTTCCCTGACAGAACTCCCACGAATTTTAATGTTTCCATTATAACAGAAGTTGAAGGACATCTAAATATTGATTCTCTAAAAGATGCTATATCTCTTGTTCAGAGCCGCCATTCACTTTCTTCTGTATCTGTAAAAGGCAAGTCTAATCCATATTTTAAGTATGAAAAAAACATACCTATTCCAATCCGGCATGTACAATTATACTCTGAAAGTGATTGTAAAAAAGAAATAGAGCATGAATTACACACTCCTTTTAATTTGAGTAAAGGACCTCTTATTCGTTTTTTGATAATAGAAGGAAAAGATAGCGATAAAGTAATTATTACTGGGGACCACCTCATTGTAGACGGGATAGGATTGTCGAGTTTTTTAATCGAAGTTTTAAACATAACTCTTACAAATCAAAAACTCAAAATGAAAAGGTACCCCAAAAGAACACTTCAAACCCCAATAGCTGAACGTTTAAAAAAGAACAGAAAACCTTATAACAAGGCTTCTCTTTACCAACTTGATAAGACATCTATTAGTGACGCTGAAGAGTTCGCAGGACAAATATCAAAAATAGACGCAACAGGTATTTTATCAAAGTATTTATCAACAACAGAAACAGAGCAAATTATAAAGTCATCAAAAGCTAATGATGTCTCTGTCCAGTCAATGCTCTTTTCTGCAGCTATTCTTGCTATATCTGAAAAAATTAGGAAAGAGCAAAATATTTTAAAACCAATTCCAATACAATATGAATGTCCTGTTAATTTACGGCCATATCTAAAGAAAAGCAGATGCTCTAACCAATTGCATTGTTCAATTGGTATATTAAACTTCAACTTAGAAGTTCATCCTAATGATACTTTCTGGGATCTTGCGGTTAAAACAAAGCAAGAGCTACAAGAGGCAGTTATGCCCGGTTTCGAGGTTAATGTAGTAACGCAATTTTCCAAAATCTCAAACAGCGTAAAGAATTTCGAAGATCTTAGAGCTCTCAGATCTTGGAAAGGACCTACGGTAGGTGTAAGTAATCTAGGAGTCATCGGAAAAAATGCACACGAAAAAATTAAAAGACTTTCAGTATTAGGTAATTTACACGGAACTTTTTATAGTGAGAATAATTTTTATTTAGTAGTCGCAACTTTTAAGAACTCGCTTGCTATAAACTTTTTTTACCCAAAGCCCTTAATGTCCGAACAAAAAGCATCTAACTTGCTTGATGATATCTGCAACACTCTAGTTGAAGAAAGCCTTCAGTTTACAGAAGAAGTATCTCCTAAACTGCCTTTTTTTAGTCTTCATAGTTAATTTACAAATAATTTTTTATAGGATAGCATGAGACTAAATTCAACTCCCTAGGAGAGATTTAAGTTGCTCGTATTGCTTCTAATCATTATAAGGGAACTCGCAAAAGTTTCTTGGGTAGTAATAATTCCAGAGCTTTCAAAATCCTCAAACCTTTTTCTTTTATATTTTTTCTCACTCCAACTCATCTTTGCTATTGTCCAAGGAAGTCTATCTGATCATTTTTGCAGGAAGAAAAGTTTAATTATTTGTTTTGCAGCGATATCGATAGGACAGATTTTTTTATTTGGAGCTTTAAAGTGGAGCTGGCTTTTATGGATAGGGCTCGGGATTGATGGCTGTCTAGGAAATGTTCCACCAATAGCAAGAGCTGCTTTGGTCGAAACAGGGTTTCTAAATAATCCTAAAAAAGCGCTGGGTTTATCGTTTGCAGTTCTAGCCCCCCCATGGATAATGTCAATTTTTCTACCTCAAGTACAAGCAACGTATCTTATTCTAACTGTATTCGGGCTACTAATATTAGGTTTATTTCTAACGATATGCTTATTTAAAGATGAAAGAGATCTTGATCCGCATCGCCATCTATCAATGTTAAAAAGTACTACTTATAACTACAAGGGAATAAAAAAAATTGCACCCTTTTTCAAGTGGTTAAGTGGGTTTGCCAAAACAGAGTTGAAAGGCATTTTTAAAGCATTTTTATTAAGAGCAGTTTTTCTGATCTATATTTCATTTATTATATCTCAAACTGCATACGAAATTATATTTTATTATTTAGACTTTGTTAACATAAGGGAAGAAGAAGCCATCATCATTTTAATAATGTTGATTGCCTTTATGATTGGATCGCTAACCCAAGTTTTTACAAAATGCAATCAAGGAAAAGCTATATTACTAGGGTATGCTCTTTCAGCGCTAAGTATTCCAGTAGGATATTTTGTCAGTTTTTTACCACTACCTCCTTTTTTAATGAAAATTGCTCTATATGGTCCGATTACCTTTGCTGCAGGTTTTTATATTCCTGCTATTTACTCTTGGGTATCATTAAAATATCAAGCACACCATAGAGGTAAGGTTCTAGGCATTCTCGACTCAATTCAAACTTTAGGTGATATGCTAGGAGCATTTGTATTATCTATTTGGCAACTAAAAAACTTTTTCTATGAAGAGGTGCCTTCAGCAATTTTCTTTGTAGTTGCCTTCTATTTATTTTATCGAACATTCAAGATGAAAAAATCTTCGCAAAGCTAACATATGAAATGAAAGAAAAAGCTTTCGAGCTTTTTTTCATACGTTTTGAAAACAAAAGTTTAAGTTATTTCCTAAATAAATACGAGTATGTTGCAACTCTTTTGCGAAAAACTTAACAACTATGTCTTTAAGTTGGAGATAAGTCTTTGTAACGAATTTGCTTCACATGCTTTATAGAGTTTTTTACACTCAGGTTTTTGGTCAATGTCCTTTTTGGAGCTTTTATGAACCGGTTACTGCCTCTTTACTTACCTATCAAAGAAAACTGCTCTTTCTACCTCGTCTCCCTTGCTGATATTCAACAAAAAGAAGTCCAAGAAGCCGAGAGCTATGTTGATGAAGTCTCTCTCGAGCGTGCTAGCCGCTATGCTTTCGAAAAAGATCGCAATAAACTCATTATTGTTCAGGCCACTTTGCGCTTTTTACTCGGAAAATTCTTGGGAAAAACACCTATGGAGATGATCATCCTACGTGATGACTTCGGAAAGCCTTTTATCAAAGACAATCTTGTTCACTTTAGCTTGGCTTACTCTGACACCTATGCCTTTATGGGATTTAGCCCAGTGAACTCAATTGGGGTGGATATCGAAGCCATCAATAAAGAGAGAGTTGTAATTGACTCGCCTGTTTTACATGATTCGGAAAAAGAGGTCATCAGAGGGGCTAAGGACACGATTGATGCTTTCTATGAGTATTGGTGTGCCAAGGAAGCTCTTTTGAAAGCACTTGGGACAGGCTTTACAGAAGAAAAACCTCCTCTTTTAGAGCAGGTTTCTAATGGGGTTTTTCAGTCTGAGGATCCCAGTTATATCATTTACACTCACTCCACTCATGACCACAAGGTTGGGGTGTGCCTTCTTCACTCTGAATGATTAAAACAATTTATTTAATTTCAAAAATGATTAAGAATTGATTTCAAAATGGTTTGGATATATATTAATCGATTTATTTTTGGAAAAATCGATTAATAATGAGAAACTGGTTTCTTACATTTTGCTTTTTACCTGTCTTTTTATGCGCACATGAAGGTCTTTATTACTCAGAGCGGATTGGAAATTCTTTTTACTCTTTGAAGGAAGAAAGCCCTGATCCTGTTGTGACTGTTTCTGGAGAGTTCATTTACATGACTCAGAGTTTGGGATGGTTGCCAAAGAAGCCTTCATTTAGTCCAGGCTTTAGGGTTTTTCTGGAACGGAAGGGCTTTTTCAAGTCGTTAGATTTTGGTGTTTTTTATACTCATTGGGAAACTGAGAATGAGAAGGTTTTTAGAATTCCTATCTTGAACCGAACACGGACGATTACAAATACAGAGAGTTTACATGATTTAGAGTTTGTAGCTTTAAAGTCGGTATCGTTTTTGCGTTTTTTTGCTGGGGTGGAGTGTCTATGGCAGGACCATCAGATGTCCGTGAATCAAAGGTGGAATGTATCAAATGATTATCGTTCCTGGGGACCTTTAATTGGAACTTCTCTTGAGTGGAAGCTCCATCGGTTTTTAAGTGTGAAAGGAACTGTGTCTTGTTCATATTTAGTTGTAAATGCAGAAAGAGTGATTAACAAAACTGTTAATTTTGAGGAGGGTTTTAAATCTCCAAAGTCAAAGTTTGTTTTAGCTCTTGAAGGGAGAGTTCCTTTAGGGAAGAAAGAGAGGTTTTTACGTTTAGGCGCTGGTTATGAAGTGCAGTACTTTTGGTCGCAAGGAATTGATCGACAATTTGAATGGGATAAACCGCTGAGTTTACAAGGGGTGACCGCTCAGCTTTCTTTAGATTATTAGAGGGAAGAAATGGTAGAAGCAATTGGTGAATGCAGTGAGGCAATCGCTGGATATGGTTTTGAAGAAGGAGTGCAAAATCCTTTTTCTGAAAAGGTTGATGCCGTTGTAAAAAATAAGGATGTTGCCGATAAGCTTTTTTTCAAACTGAGTCAGCTTGACTTGGTGCATTTTGAAAAAAAGTTAGGTAATGGTGCTTTTGGCTCTGTTTTCCAGGTGGATGGAAAGGGAGCTTTTTCAGGAAAGAAGGTTGCAGTCAAGCTGTTTAGTTTTTCTGAGTCTAATACAGTTGCAACGCATGGGTATGAGGGAGAGGCTTTAGCTTTAAGTCTTCCTCAAAACTGTCATCTTGGTAGGCCTTTTGGTGTATTGACTTATGACGGAAAAAGTGTTCACTATGTCGAAAAATATGATCCCCAGGTGCATGGAAAACAAGTCCTGATTGGAACGGTTTCACACGCAATCAAAGGGTGCACGCTCCATGATAAAATGAAGGAGAGGACCTTTAGCGTTGAGGAAGTTAGGGGATATGGAAAGCAGCTTGCTGAAGCGATTTTAGGTTTGCATCAATTTGGGTTTGCGCACAAAGATATTCACGCTGAAAACATTCTACTTAAAGATGCGGCTCCAGAAAAGCCCCCTTACCGTCTTAAGGTGATTGACTTTAGTTTAATGAATGACGCTTCAGCAAAGCGGATTCGAAATGACTGGAAAAAATTCGCCTATTTAATCTCTGAAATGGGCGGGGAAGAGCTCATTTTCGACACGCATTTCTATGATCTTATCTATTCAGAAAAGCATGGGCTTCTCAACGGGCATCAGCCATATTCAGAAAAGGAAGTTTTGAGTCATCCCTTTTTTAAGTAAGTTGTTTTTGCTTTTGAAAAGCTCTTGTTTTAGTTTGGCTCTGTTCTCTTTGAGAGAGACTCAATGAAACATTTGTTACGCTTTTTTCTTCTAGTCATGTCAATGACTTCTAACTTTTTTCGTCAGCTTGTATGTAGCTTAGTTGGATCTGCAGTCTTGTACTTCTTTGCATTTTTGTCATGCAAAAGGGTCCAACGCTATCTCAAACCTATCACTGTTCCTCTGGAGAAAAAATAAGGTTTTCGGGTGAAATCCCTAAGAGAAATTCTTCCATGGGGATGATTAGAAAGCCCCGATAGCTTTCTCTTCTTTTTCCAGGGATAACAAAAAAACACTGAGCTTCAGGATATTCTTGTTGGAACGCTTGTAAACCTCTTGCATCTGCTGGTCCCATATTAGCGCTACGCTTTACTTCAATTGCCCAAAAACCTCTAGGGCCATAGATAATGAAATCAACTTCTAGCTTTGTTTGCGTATGCCAAAAAGAGAGTGAGTGAGGCTGACTCTGCGCTAAAACCCAGCTACGGAGATGTTGCGCTACAAGTCCTTCAAGCGCCCATCCTTCTATTTCTTGCGTGTTATCTAGGATTCCTTGTGGCCGTAAAATGCGGTAAACACCAACGTCAAAGAAATAGAATTTAGAACGAGCAATGAGCTTTCGTTTGGCTCTTCTTGAAAAAACGGGAAGAGTAAAGGCTAGTAATAGGTCTTCTAGAATCTGTAGGTAATTATTAACTGTAGCGCGTTTGACACCTGATTCTCGGCTAATATCAGTGGTTGCCCAAACGGCTGCATGCGAAAAACTGGCCACTTCAAGAAAACGAGAAAAATCTCCAATCTGACGAACCAAGCCTTCCGCTTGAACTTCTTCTCTCAGATAAAGATGAAGGTAGTCCAAAAGCCGTTTTTCGGGGTCAGTGGATTTCCAAACAAGTGGGATTAATCCTGTTTTTAATGCTTTTTCCAGTGAGAATTTCTCTTTAAGCTCAGATGCTAAGAAAGGTCCCATCTGACGAAGAAATGCCCTTCCTCCTAACAGGTCACTAACAGATCGCCGGAGTTTTCTAGCACTACTCCCTGTCATAATATACTGAATGTCTTTGTCTGCTTCCAGCAGTGCATGAATTTCAGGCAGCAACCTGGGTACTCGTTGAATTTCATCCAGAATTAGGGTCGTTCCTTTAGGCATAGCCTCTGCAATATCTCGAATCCTCTCCGGATAAGCACTGAAACGCCTTTCTTCTTCACCTAAGAGAAGATCTATCCGCGTGGAATCAGGGTATTGATGAAGTAGCCAGGTGGATTTACCGGTTCCTCTAGGCCCTAAAAGAAAGTAACTTTCTTTAGGAGGGTTAAGGATTCTGGGAATATATTTTGATTTTGCTACCATAGTTGTCATTTTACATTGAAAAATGATATTTGCGATAGCATTTTTCGAAAATTTATAATAAACCACTAAATTTTAGATGTTTAAATGGATTCAATTCATTAGTATGTAGCAATCCTACTTAAAAATTTGGCGTTGCTAACTAAAGATATTCTTCCCAATTAGCAGTGAAAAAAACGGTTAAAGTAGCTTAGACCATATGCAATGCTTTTGAGTAACAAAATGTACGTCGATGGAAACGGGCTAGATAATG
>Ga0180433_10005318_pt1 | contig 17512 bp, 22 predicted proteins | sample SS_ome_8_FD_132980 | JGI IMG/M metagenome (GOLD analysis project Ga0180433, IMG submission 132980) | Hypersaline lake sediment archaeal communities from the Salton Sea, California, USA - SS_1_D_1 metaG | ecosystem: Environmental > Aquatic > Non-marine Saline and Alkaline > Hypersaline >... | reverse complement strand
GAATGGGCTTAAAAGATTGGCGGAGGTGATTTCCAGGGACCTGGGATTGAAGCTGGAGGAGGAACCGGGAGCCGGCGCGGCCGGAGGCCTGGGCTACGGGTTGATGGCCTTTACGGGAGCAGAGGTGAAGCCGGGCGTGGACGTGGTCATGCAGTGGGTGGGTTTTCAGGAGCTCCTGCAGGGATGCGACCTGGTGATAACCGGTGAGGGCAAGCTGGATGCCCAGACAGCCTTCGGAAAAACGGTCACCGGTGTGGCCAGGGCCGCTAAGGGGATGAATATCCCCGTACTGGCCCTGGGTGGAGAGGTAACTGAGGGCGCGAAGGAGCTGCATGGACTCGGGGTATCCGCTCTTCTGGGGATCTCCTTCGGCCCCATCGATCTCGAGACGAGCATGAAAAAAGCGGCGCCGCTCCTCAGGCGGTGCGCCCGTGAAGTAAGCCTCCTCCTACGCTCTTTTGGGGTCAGGCCCCACCTTATAGGTGGGAGTGGGGGTAGGGATTGACGTGGGTGTGAACGGAGCTTATCTCCGGAATCCCCTCGAGTATGGCCTCCTGGACCTGGTGGGCGATATCGTGTCCCTCATCCACCGTAAGGTCCGGGTCGATCTCGATCTTCATATCCAGGAGAATATTCCTGCCCGAATAGCGCCCTTTGACGTCGTGGACCTGTCCTACCCTGGGCACGCCTTCCGCTATCCTCACCGCCTTGGCGATGGTGTCTTCGTCCGGCATCCCATCCATCAGGGCATGGACGGAGGATCGATAGAGATTTACTCCCATGTATACCACCGCGAGTGAGACCGGTATGGAGACCAGGGGATCCAGCAGCGGCCAACGCAGCACCGCCGCCAATATCCCTGCCAGAATCCCTACAGAGACAAGCACGTCGGTACGGAAATCGGCGGCGACAGCGGAGAGGGCAGGGCTGCGAACCGTCCGGGCCCGGGACTTGGCGAACTGGTACATGGCCTCCTTTATAACCACATTAGCAGAGGCTACCCACACCGTTATCAACTCCGGTTCGACCAGCTCACCCCTCACTATCTCCGCGATGGAATGATAGAGCAGGTAACCTCCGAAGAGGACCAGGACCACGCCCATAAGGTTGGCTATGATATCCTCCACCCTGCCGTGACCATAAGGGTGCCTGTCATCGCGCGGCCGCACAGATACGTAAAGACCGAAATAAACCAGGGTTATGGTAAAGGTGTCGCCCAGTGAGTTTGCGGCGTCAGCGGTAAGGGCGGAGCTATCCCCCATTATCCCGGCGAAACCTTTGAGCAGGAAAAGCAATATGTTGCAAGCAAGCAGGATCAGAGCCGCCTGCAGTGCAGGATCTCGCCTGGTTTGCCCGAAACGATCGCTTTTCATCTTCATGTCATCATGCCTGCAGAGTAGGAATCGTCATCCCCAAGTATATCTTTTACTAATGATTAATGGTGGCCTATAAGAGACGAGGGTGTTTAGCCTGCTCAGGGGCGATTATCATCAATAAAAACGCTTTCGCTGTGCTATAATGTCTCCGCGCGTAGAATACTCTTTTTGGAGGTGTTGATTTGCGGCGACAACTAGGTAGAAAAGCCCTGATTATACTGTTTATCGCAGCTATGATACTAACCATGGTTGCATACTTCGGCTGCACGTCATCTACAGATGCCGGCGATGAGACGGATGGTAAAGCGGTGGTCATCGATTTCTGGAGACCGGGATGCCCTCCCTGTGACGCCATGGAGCCGATAGTAGAGCAGCTCAAGGAGGAATATGGGGACCAGGTAGACTTCAAAGCTTACAACACCATGGAGGAGAGAGGGAAGGTCGATAAGTATGGCATCGCTGCCGTTCCTACCTTCTTGTTCATAGACGCCGCGGGCGAGATAGTGGACAAGGTGGTGGGACAGACCGATATCGAGACCATGCGCAGCAAAATCGAAGCCCTGCTTGCTTCCCCGTAAAGGCGATTATGACCTCATTGATAGACCCCTATTCTCGAAGGATCGATTATCTCCGCTTGGCGGTCACCGACCGCTGCAACCTGAGATGCGAGTACTGCATGCCCCCGCAGGGAGTGCCCCATCTCGAACACGAGGAGATCCTGACCTATGAGGAGATCGTACGATTCCTCGAGATATCCGTTCAGGCGGGCATCAGCAAAGTGCGCCTTACGGGAGGGGAGCCGCTGGTGCGTAAAGGCCTGGATTACCTGGTGAGGGAGATAGCCGGACTTCGCCCAACGTTGGACATCTCACTGACCACCAATGGGACTCTTCTCTCCAGGCACGCCGAGGCTCTCTCATCGGCTGGCCTCAAGAGGGTGAATATCAGTATAGACTCCCTGGATCCGGACACCTACCGCCGTATCACCCGTACAGGCAGCCTCTCCGATGCTCTGGATGGAGTGGAGGCCGCCCTGGGCGCGGGCCTAGACCCGGTGAAGATAAACGTCGTGGTCTTAAAACACTTAAGCGAGGAACTGGAGGGGTTCGTCGACCTCGTGAAACGGCTTCCGGTGCACGTGAGGTTCATAGAATACATGAGCCCCTGCGGCGTCTTCGACAAATCCTACTATGTCTCCGCCGAGGACATCAGAAGCCGGCTGCGCGAATTCGGAGACCTCGAGGTCTCCGAGCCGCCGGTCGGAGCGGGGCCGGCCCGCTACTTCCGCTTGCCCGGAGCTAAGGGCCTGATGGGATTCATATCCCCGGTGAGCTCACATTTCTGCCCCAGCTGTAACCGCCTCCGCCTGACCGCCGACGGCAAGATGAAACCCTGCCTTTTCTCAGAAGAGGAAACGGACATGAGGGAGATACTGAGGAATAACCGGGAACCGGGTCCCGTACTCGATGCCATCCGTGCCTGCCTTGCCAAGAAACCCCGTGACCACGGCGGACTGGACGGCCACACGGGCAGGACCATGTCGCAAATAGGAGGTTGATTTGACCGCGGACAGGGATGACCAGCAAAGCGAGCAGAGGACCGATATCACCCATCTCGACGAGAAGGGACGGGCCAGGATGGTGGACGTATCCGCGAAAGAGGTCACCGAGCGTACGGCAAAGGCCCAGGCCTGCGTGGCAATGAAGAAGGAGACCCTGGACCTTATCCTAAAAGCGGGCATCAAGAAGGGAGACGTGTTGGCCGTTGCTCGGGTGGCGGGGATAATGGCGGCCAAGAACACCAGTGATCTCATCCCCATGTGCCATCCCATCTCCATCGCCGCCGTAAACATGGACTTCGAGATAGATAAGGAGAATGCCATTATCACCGCGGTGGTAACCACTAAGACCAGGGACCGCACGGGCATCGAGATGGAGGCGCTGACGGGAGCGGCCGTAGCCGCTCTTACAATCTACGACATGTGCAAGGGCGTGGACAGGTCCATCACCATCACCGATATCCAACTTCTCGAGAAAACAGGGGGAAGGTCCGGAACCTATGCCCGCGGCGAGAACAAGAGGTGAGAAGATGAAGAAGGCCGAGATCGCCGCCGTCTGTATCAGCAGAGAGAAGCACGTCCAGAAGGATGAAGTGGAGGATATCCTAATGGTCACCGACCTGGGTATCGAGGGCGACGCCCATGCCGGGTTCGCCCATCGACAGGTAAGCCTCCTGGCCGATGAGAGCATCGAAAAGATGCGGGACAAGGGCCTGACTGATCTCAAGCCTGGTGCCTTCGGAGAGAACCTGGTAACGCGAGGAGTTGACCTGGTGGCCTTGAAGGTAGGAGACAGACTGAGCATCGGAGAGGAGGCCCTGCTCGAGGTGACCCAGATAGGCAAGGAGTGTGTGGACCGCTGCGCCATCTATTATCAGACAGGGGACTGCATAATGCCTCGTGAAGGCATCTTCACCAGGGTGCTCAAAGGAGGAAGAGTGGCAGCCGGGGACGAGATAAAGGTGCTGGAGGAATGAGTGACTACCGCGTGGCAATCCTCACCGTCAGCGACCGGGGAGCTAAAGGGGAAAGAGAGGACCTCTCCGGACGCACTGCGCAGGATGTCGTGGAGGAGCAAGGCTGGATGGTCGAGGCCCGCGACATCGTCCCCGACGAGGTCGAAGTGATAGCGGACAGGCTGCGGTATTACTGCGATGAACTGGCGGTGAACCTGGTGCTGACCAGCGGGGGAACCGGCCTCAGCCCCAGAGACGTCACTCCCGAAGCCACCCGCCAGGTGATAGAAAGAGAGGCCCCCGGATTCTCCGAAGCCATGAGGGCCGCTTCCCTGAACAAGACGCCTCATGCCATGCTTTCCAGGGCGGTAAGCGGTATACGTTCCTCTACATTGATCGTCAACCTGCCCGGCAGCCCCCGGGCGGTACAGGAAAACCTGGAGGTAATCCTGCCAGCCCTGCCCCACAGCCTGGACAAGTTATGCGGGGATGAAAGCGAGTGCGCCTCATAGAAACAAGCCCCTCGGATTGATTTGAAAAGGGTAATCAAAAGGTTATAATATGTCTGTCTTTCGCCCTCTATCGAGGCAGCATTAAATAAACGCCTGCGGGGAGGTTGAAGTGCTTACCAGAAGATTCATCAAAATGATCGAGACCAGAGCGGACAAGGTAGCCAAGCTGTGGCTGAAAGAGGTCAGGCAGTCAAGGTACACTCCCACATATCATACCTTCCCGGAGGAACTCGTTTTCGAGAGGGCCATGGCCGTCTACGAGCGCTTGGGTTACTGGCTGAGTCCCGAGACCAAGAAAGAGGAGATAAGGCATTTTTATATGAACCTCGGCCAGCGGCGCTTCCAGGAGGGCTTTCGCCTTGAAGAGGTGGTGATGGCCTTGATACTCCTGAAGCGCTATCTCTGGCTGGAGGTCATATCCGAAGGTCTTACCCAGACCAACCTGGAGCTGTACCAGGCCCTGGAGCTCAACAACCAGGCGGTCCTGTACTTCGACCGGGCCATCTACTACACCATACTCGGCTACATGGAGGCCATGGACGCGGCCAAGGCGATCAATCAATGATGCGATAAATGCAACTGGTACTCATCAGACACGGGGAGACGAAATACAACCGGGCAGACCTCTTTCGGGGCCGCACCGACCTCGACCTCAACGATAGGGGTTTGATGCAGGCCCGAGCGGCGTCGCAATACCTCTCAGGCCTGGACTTCGAGGCCTTCTATGCCAGCCCCATGAAAAGAGCCGTGCAGACCGCCGTTGAGATCGCCGCCCCTCACCATGGGGGGGTAAACCCCATCGATTACTTTATCGATGTCGATTACGGCGAATGGAGCGGTAAAGGGGTGGATGAGGTCAGTACTACCTGGCCGGAGGAATTCAGACTGTGGACCGATGACCCACAGGAGGCTGTCTTCCCGGGTGGAGAAGCGGTAAAAGCGGTCTGGAAGCGCCTGCAGGAAGGCCTCGACTTTCTGTACGACCAACACAACGGCAGGATACTCCTGGTGGGGCACAGGCTTATAAACCGCCTGATACTATGCATTATCCTGGGCCTTCCCATCTCCGGATTCTGGAGGGTGGACCAGTCTAATGGAGCCATCAATATCATCACCAGGGGAGAGCGGGGCTGGATGCTGGTGCGCATGAACGATATCAGCCATCTAGAGGGCATAACCAGCATCGATCAACAGACTTGATATCTCTCGCTGAATCGGGTTATCACTGTAGGGTATAATTAATGCGATATTCCCGTTGTGGTGTCCGGACAGGAGGAAGGATGAGAAGCACCGCCACCAGCGTCGATTACACGCTGCGCAAGAGGTCGATACTGCAGGATTTTCGCACCGGCCGCATATCGCGGTGGGAGGTATGCGACGCCCACCCGGAGATCAGCCGTATCGCCCGTAATGTGGGGGAGGAAACCCGTACTACCTGCCCGGTTTGCCGCCGGGAGAAGCTGCGGCTGTTGAACTTCGTCTACGGAAACGCCTTGAACTATGAAAACGGGCGGGTATTTCCCACTAAGGTCATCTTCAACGGCTTACGAGAGAAATACCCCTGTTTTTCCTGCTACGTAGTGGAGGTATGCATAAACTGCAACTGGAATCACCTGATCCGAAGCATCCGTTTTGAAAACCATGGAGGGAACAGCGATGTGTGAATCCCATGCCTACCTGATAGAGGGGGACGACGAGAAGTTGATCATGGAGGACGTAATAAACATGCGCGAGGAGGACGGCAAGGTCACCCTCTCCAATATCATAGGCGAGGAGAGTATACTGGACGCCGAGATAGTCTCTATCACCTTTCTCGACCACCGCATACTGCTCAAGCCCCTGCCTTGAGCTGAAGATGGGGTCAAAGCTTCAATCTTCAATTCCAATAAGCCGTTAGGGCCTTAATCCTCTTCCGGGGAACTGAAGAATGAAGCTTTGACCCCTTTTAATCCTTTCTTTTATTGCGGCTGCTGGGGCGGAGTGGGTACCTCGCCCTTGCCCTTCTTGGAGCGCCGCACGACCACCCAAGCCAACAGCAGCAGGATGAGGATGATGACCAGGTAGGGAAGGGCATAGAAGAATCCGATCGCCAGGTAGCCTAAACCCCTCGCAAAGGACTTAAAGGCCTCCTTGACTGAAGCCCAGAATCCCTCCTCTTCCTCCTCAGGCGAGACCTCTTCCACCGTAAGGGTCACGGTTGAATAGCTTATCTGCTGGTCCAGGAAGTTCATCCTTCCCTGGATCTGCTCTTTTTCCAGCTGGATAGAGGAGAGATGTTCCCTGATGGTGATCATCTCCTCTATGGTCTGTGCCTGTCCCATGAGGGTCAGGTAAAATGCCTCCTCAGCCTGCAGGTGCTTCAACCTGCTCTCCAGATCAACGTACTCGCTGCTCACATCCTTGGTCGAGACCTCGCTGGATGTGACCTCTCCCAACTCCGAGACCTGGGACATGACCTCATCGAAGTTCTGAGAGGGAACGCGCAGAGTGATAGAGGCATAGGTCAGACCCTCATCATCCTTACTGCTGCTCTCACTCTCCACGTACCCTCCGACGGACGAGGCGATGGACACCGCATCGGTCCTGATCTTTGCATACTCTCCCTTGGAGGTCTCCATCCTTACCAGGGCGGTCTTTATCACCAGCAGTTGAAGTTGTGGGAGGGCGGAGACATCGCTGACGTTACCGCTGAACTCCTCCACCCTCGAATCCTCCCCCGGGCTCGCATCAAGAGCGGATGAAGCAGCCTCCATGTCCGCCTCTTCCTGCGCTGTCTTATCCCACATGGAGACAGCCTCGCCCCCCAGCATCTCGCCCCCCTCATCGGACCCACACCCCAGCACCCCGGCCGCGAAGATGATCGCCAGGACCACTACCGCCGCTACGGCCAGGCTCAGTCGTTTTTTTCTAGCCATTTTCGACCTCCGGTTCAATAGCCTATCCACCCGATGAACATAAGACGCCGCTTGCAATGGAAGCGGTTCCCACCACCCTGGCCGCTTCTAGCTAGGATCACCGGGTTAATGTATTATCATTTTGACACAGGCGGGATAAGGAGAAGTATGACCATGAGCCCGGAAGAAAAGAAGGGCAAGAAAAAGCGGATAGAACCGCGCGTTTCCATGCGCGAACAGGATTCCCAGGCTCGAAAAGATAATTTCAACGAGGTAGCTTTAGGCTACGGGGATAAAGAGGCCGTACAGGAAGCCTCGCGCTGCCTGCAGTGCAAGAAGATGCCCTGCGTGGAGGGATGCCCGGTGGAGATAGACATCCCCGCTTTCATCAAGCTGGTGGAGGAGGGGGACTTTTTGGGCGCGGCGGCCAAGATCAAGGAGAAGAACAACCTGCCCGCCATATGCGGGAGGGTATGTCCCCAGGAGACCCAATGCGAGATAGTCTGCACGCTGGCCAAGAAACACGACCCCCTGGCCATCGGCAGACTGGAGCGCTTCGTGGCCGACTACGAAGCGGACTATGGGGAATCGACTCTACCTCCGCAAGCTCCGACTACGGGTAGAAAAGTGGCGGTCATCGGTGCAGGCCCGGCCGGTCTCACCTGCGCGGGAGACCTGGCCCGCATGGGTCACGAGGTGACTATCTTCGAGGCCCTGAACGCTCCCGGGGGAGTCCTCACCTACGGTATTCCCGAGTTCCGCCTGCCCAAGGCCGTGGTGATGAGGGAGGTAGATTATATCAAGAGGTTGGGCGTGAATATCCTGCTCGACCAGGTCATCGGGGCCAGTCTCACCGTGCAGGAGATATTCGACGATGGGTTCGAGGCGGTGTTTATCGGCATAGGGGCGGGTCTTCCCATGTTCATGAACATACCCGGAGAGAACCTGAACGGGGTCTATTCGGCTAACGAATATCTCACCCGCTCCAACCTGATGAAAGCCTATCGCTTCCCCGAATACGACACCCCCATCAAGAAAGGAAGCAAGGTCGCGGTCATCGGCGGGGGGAACGTGGCCCTGGACAGCGCCCGTACCGCCCTCCGCCTGGGAGCGGAGGAGGTAAGCATCGTCTATCGTCGCTCCCGCAAGGAGATGCCCGCTCGCGCCGAGGAGGTGGCCCATGCCGCCGAGGAGGGAATCGTGTTCAAATTCCTCACCCTGCCCACAAGTATCCTGGGTGAGGACAACTGGGTGATAGGAATGGAATGCCTGGAGATGGAGCTGGGAGAGCCGGATGACAGCGGCAGGCGCCGTCCCATACCCATCAAAGGCTCGGAATTCGACATGGAGGTAGACCTGGTGATCATGGCCATAGGGACCAGGGCCAATCCCCTTCTGCCTTCCTCCTTTCCAGAGCTAGAACTGAACAAGTGGGGGTATATCGCCGCCGACCCCGAGACGGGGCAGACCTGCCTTGCCAGGGTCTTCGCCGGTGGGGATATCGTCACCGGTTCGGCCACGGTCATCGAGGCCATGGGGGCGGGGAAACATTCCGCCCGTGCCATCCACAGGCTGCTCACCGGCGAGGAACCACCCGACCTATAGATACACCATATACGCGGCAGCCTCCCCGCCGCTCATCGAGGTTGTTTTATAATAAGGATGAAAGGCAGCCAATACGGAATGGGGTGAAAAGATGGGATTCTTTGACAAGCTTAAGGAGCAGGCCAGCAGCCTCGGCCAGCAGTTGGACTCGGCTCTCGACGGTACTGGTCAGAAATCACAGGTAAACGCCTTGCGTAAACAGAGGGACGAGATGGTAAACCAGCTGGGCGAGAACCTCTTGAACCAGTTCCGGCAGGGAGAGGTGAACGTGGAGGAACTGCGCCCCCAGGCGGACCAGATCTTCGACAATGAACGCCAGATGATCGAACTCGAGAAGCAGCTGGAGGCCCAGAGGCAGGCAGCTGCCCAGGCAAAAGCGCAGCAGGCCCAGGCGCCGCAGGCCCAGGCGCCGCCACCGCCTCCCCCCGAAGCTCAGCAGAGCGCTCCGGCACCGCCGGCAGCGCCAGCACCGCCGGCAGCGCCGCAAGAGGCAGGAACTTCACCCTGTCCATCCTGCGGAAGCGAGGTTCCAGCTGACTCCGCCTTCTGTCCCGACTGTGGAACCAAGACGGGGGGTTAAACCCTCTCAAACGGTGTGGCTATGCCCAAACGGTCAAGCGGAAGGAAAACGAGAACGCTGATATCAGCGGCGTTCATCTTCTCCGCCACCTTGCTTATCTGCCTCACGGCAGCGGGATGCGGGCAGGCCACACCGGAGGAAACGGTGTATAAGTTTCTGGGAGCGGTGCAGTCCCAAGATTTCAATGCCATGCGCTCCTGTATCAATCCGGAAGCCATACGCAAGGTGGAGGAAGAGGAGAGCGAGCTGGCATACACGTGGGATGAGTTGTACCGTAGATACCAGGCGGACCCGGTAACCTGGCGCATGGATTTCGAGAGCATCCGCCTCGACTCCAGCTACCTGGATGAATCGAGCGCCCTGGTGAGGATAACCGGGGGTCGTTGCAGTTTATATAACCTGGAAGACGAAAGGTGGCAGATGGTGGGAGAGATAGACTTCTCGCAGGAGGATCTCTCGCCCCTATATGTAGTTGAAAAAGATGGATGCTGGTACCTTGAGGCCCTGGATCTGCATATCGTCTATGGGCTGGAAAGCGCAGCCCGGATGTGAGTTAGGGGGTTGGTGAGTTGCGCTGTCCCAACTGCGGATTTGAGAATCAGGAAGGCCGCCGCTTCTGCACGGAGTGCGGGGAGAAGATAGCCCAAGTCGAGGCTAAAAGAGCGCGTGCCCGCAGGAAATCCCAGCGAGAGGCGGCCCTTTACCGGCGCGAGGCCGAGAAAGAAGGGTTGGACGATGAGGAGGCGGAACGGCGCAGGCGCCGTTCCCGCCGGCGAACCCGTCCCTGGATGGGAATCATACTTGCTGCCATCTTGGTCATCGCGGCCATAGTGATAATCATCGTACTCTTGTCGGGCGGCAAGAGCGGCCCGGAAAAAGCGGTCGAGACTTTTTATGAAGCCATAGCGAAGAAGGACATCATGACCTACCTGAAGCATACCGAGCCTCAGTTGTACAAAATGGCCCAGAACGGCGAGTACGAGCTCGATCCCAACCTGGAAGGGCTGACCTATGATTCGTATACCTTGGAAGACCTGGTGACCCGACTGGTTATAGAGGAAGGCGATTACGCGGAGGTGGAGCTGATCGCCGGTTATTACGAGGGCATATACAGTGACGGCAGCGGCAGCGGGGGAGTGGATTTCTCACAGTATCCCAGGTTGGTCATCCTGGACAGAATAGAGGGTGTCTGGATCATACGGGAATATGGTTCGATGAAACTGCCCTATCCCCTACCCGAGGTAATGGATGAGGAGCCGGAGTTCCCAGAGGTAGAGGAACCAAGCTGACAGGGAGGGCTTCGTACACTATACTAGGACGGTATGAAAATGATTAAGAACGGGAAAGTACGCGGGACTCGCATCCTTATCTACCTGGTAGCAGCCGCTTTGCTCCTCCTGGGGGCGGGCTGCGGATGGACCAGTGGCGAGCCCTTTCTGGATGAATACGACCCCGAGAGCATCAACAACCCCGTAACCCAGGTACAGAACTGGTTCACCTCTATGGAGTTCAAAAGGAGCCCGAATGAAGAGGGTATAAATGTGCCCAATCCCGAGAACGGCCGTGACTTCGACTTATACCTGTCCGTTGTTGACCCCGAATACCTTCAGGATCCGGATGGCCAGCCCATTCCCCAGGATCAGCTGGATGCGCTGAGAGAGCAGTGGAGCTCGGATTCATGGAACATAGAGTTTCTGGAGATCGTGCTGGTAGGACCGGAGGACCTTGCCGCTACCGCGCAGGAAGCCACCGTGATAATAACCAGCGGGAAGGTGCGGTATATCGGGGAGGAGATATTCGGCACCAAGGAATATAAGGAGGACAACTTCGGGGAGAAGGAGGGTGAGATCTACCTTCGATGGTACCCGGAAGACCCAAATGATCCTCTTTTCAATATTCCCGGCTTCACGTACTCAGAAATTGCCGGCAAAGGACGCTGGGTGGTGGTTGGAGGATTTGACTTCGGCGAACAGGAGGGCTGGCCGCAGACCCCTCAATAACCGAAGAAAGAGGGGTCAAAGCTTCATTCTTCAATCTTCCCGGATAATTGAACCAGATGTAGCATCTTCCATGTTGGAATTGAAGAATGAAGCTTTGACCCCTCTAAGGATTGAGGAGATCGTTCCCTTAGTCCAGCAATATTATCTCGGGTTTCAGCTCCCCATCCTCGATGGTCAAGACGGCGTAGGACAAGTGTTTGGAGAAACGGCGGTCGTTGGGGGTACCCGGGTTGACGAGCAGGGCCCCTTTCCTCCGCTCCACCAAGGCCTTGTGGGTGTGGCCGAAGACCACCACGTCCACATCGGGGAACTTGGAAACCACCCTTCTCTCTATCCCTATAGGCGGTCCCCAGCCATGAGTTAGCCCGATGAGCTTCCCCTCCACCTCCAGCACCCTTTTCTTGGGCAGGATGGACTTCACCTCGGGGCGATCCATGTTACCGGACACGGCGGCGACAGGCGCCAGGGAGCGCAGTTCATCAATAACCGAGACCTCTATCAGGTCACCCGCGTGCAGTATGAGGTCCATCCCCTCCAGGGCGTCCAGGAGCTCCCTGGGGAGGCTGGAAGCCACCTTAGGTATGTGGGTATCGGAGACTATCCCTATCCTGGCCATATCTCGCCTCGCTTTTTCTTCCCCACCTGACCGGGCACGGTGTTATCCTGCACATGCCTTATATACTATCCTGATATATTATATTAAGGATTACGACCATGGGAGAGCGAGATGATCCACAAAAGAAAGAAGGAGCTGCGCAAGAAGGTCCAGGAAATACGAGATAGTCTCGACCCCGAGCAGCGGCGGCTTCTCTCCGCGGAGATCGGCGAGAACCTGTGGAGCATCCCCGAGTTCAACCAAGCGGAAACGCTCCTCTTCTTCCTCTCCTTTCGCAGCGAGGTGGATACCAAGCCCATGATCCTCCGGGCCCTGGAGGAAAAGAAAGCTGTATGCGTGCCCTGCACCGATATGGAGAACAAGGCTATGATGGCCTCCCGCATCATGAATCTGGACGGCGATCTCCGCATGGGCAACTACAACATCCTTGAGCCCAGGGAGGAGTGCCTCCGTCCCGTTCCGCCCCAGAGGATAGACGCGGTGCTCATGCCCGGAGTGGCCTTCGATCTCACGGGAGGAAGATTGGGTTATGGGGGAGGATACTACGACCGCTTCCTGGAGAGATGCAGCCCGAGCTGCCTGTTGATCGCGCTGTGCTTCGAACTGCAGATCGTGGAACACGTGCCCTGCGCGGACCACGACATCCACATACATAAGATAGTCACGGAGAATAGGGTTATCGACTGCCCATCCACGTGCCTGCTCCGCTGAGAGACGGCCGTTTCAGGCGCGTTTCAGGCGCAAGGGAAAGGAGAGCCGGTGAAGGACCATCCCTTACGTAAGATAATGCACCCACGCTCCCTGGCCTTCTATGGCGCATCAAACAACATCCTGAAGATGGGGTCAATCCTCATGGCCAACCTCCTAGCTTCGGATTTCCAGGGATCCATTTACCCCGTGCACTTGAAAGAGAAACAAGTCATGAACCTCCAGGCGTATCCCAGGGCCCAGGAGATACCCCATCCCGTGGATGTGGCCGTCCTCGTTCTACCCACCGAGGTGGTCCCCGAGGCTCTGGAGGACCTGGGCCAGGCGGGTATCCAACGCGCCGTGATCATCTCGGGGGGGTTCGGAGAGATTCCGGGAGGAGAGGGTGGACGGCTGCAGAAACGCCTGGTGGAGGTGGCTCGCGAGCACGGAATCCGTTTCATCGGCCCCAACTGTATCGGCATCTTCAGCCACGATGCCTCCTTGAATACCACCCCGTTCGGCAATGCCCCCGGCGGGAAGGGTATAGCCTTCGCCTCCCAATCCGGCGCCTTCACCTGCCAGACCTACGAGCTGTGGCGCAAGCTGGGCGCCTCTATCAACCAGACCATCAGCGTAGGTAACGAGGCCGACCTGGACCTGGCCGACTGCCTTGAATACCTGGTTGAAGAGGACAACGTGACCTCTGTATGCCTGTATATCGAAAGCATCCGGCGGCCCAGGCAATTCATCCGCGCGGCGCGGCGCCTGGTCGAGGCCAAGCCGGTTACCGCTATCTACGTGGGGGGAACGGAGGCCGGCGCCCGGGCCTCCCTCTCCCATACCGCGGCCATCTCCGGCTCCGAAGAGCTTTACGACGGCATCCTGCGCCAGGCAGGGATAGCAAAGGCCAAGGACGTGGAGGAGCTCTTCGATATAACCTGGACCCTGGCCACCCTGCCCCCGATGAAGGGAGACAGGGTAGCGGTGATAACCAACTCGGGAGGACCGGGAGCATCGATGGCCTATCAGTGTGAGAAGGCGGGCTTGCGGGTCCCCTCTTTCTCCGCCGCCCTTCAGGATAAGTTACACAGCTTGCTTCCCCCTACCGCCTACTGCGTGAATCCCGTGGATATCACCTACGCCCTCAACCTTCTTCTGCTCCGCGACATCGCCCAGATAATATTTGAGTCCGGCGAGGCCGACGCCGCTCTTATCTACGGCTTCTTCGGGAAGGAGTTCGTATCCAACCTGGCCAAGGTCTTTCCGGATGCCATAGAGAGCTTCGCCGGCGTACAAAGCGATTTCTTTCTCACCGGAGTACAGGAAATAGCCCTGCTTCCCAAGCAGCTTGGTATGCCGGCTGCCGTCCTCTCCTTCTCCGGACCGGAAAGCGAGCCCAACCGCATCATCATGCGCAACGGCATGCCCGTTTTCTCCAGCGCACGGCGATGTGCCCGCGCCCTGGTCGCGCTGCGCAACCGCTCCAGGGCCATGCAATAACACCCCGGCCAGGAGGTCATTGATCCCCCACCTGCGCCCGCCTTAATCCCGGGTATGAAATCTTCCAGGAAATACATGTTATAATCTTCGCCAGGACTGCTAAGAGGTTTTATATATGCAGGAGTGTGCCTTGGAGGAGAAAAATGTTCGGCAGGAGAGGCCGTGGAGAGAGACGGCCGGGCCGACGGGAACTGCTGATATTTCTGACAGTCCTCGGTCCCGGCCTGATCACTGCCATGGTGGACAACGACGCAGGTGGCATCGCCACTTACTCGGTAGCCGGCGCTCGCTACGGCTACGAGCTCCTTTGGGTACTCGTTTTTACCGCATTTCTCCTCATCCTGGTCCAGGAGATGACCGTGCGCATGGGCATGGTCACCGGCAAGGGCCTGGCCGCTCTTATCCGTGAGAGGTTCTCCTTACGCCTGACCGCCTTCATAATGTTCACCCTGGTGGTGACCAACTTCGCCAACACAGTCTCCAACTTCGCCGGCCTGGCCGCCAGCATGAAGCTCTTCCATATCCCCCCGCTCATCGCCATCCCACCGCTGGCCGTGCTTATCTGGTGGATGGTGGTCAAAGGCACATATAAGAGGGTAGAGAAAGTATTCCTGATCGCCTCCCTGGTGTATATCGCCTATATCATCGCCGCCATCATGGCCAAACCGGATTGGGGAGAGGTGGGCAAGGCCCTGGTGACGCCCTCCATCCAGATGGAGACCGGTTACCTTATCCTGATGGTGACCATAATCGGGACCACCATCGCCCCGTGGATGCAGTTCTACCAGCAGGCGGCCATCGTGGATAAGGGCCTGGATATCTCCAAGTTAAAATACGAGCGCCTGGACACCGGGATAGGCGCCTTTCTCATGACCGTGGTGGCCATGTTCATCGTCATCGCCTGTGCCGCCGCCTTTTTTCACAATCCCAATGTGGGACCCACCACCATCACCACCGCCGAGGAGGCGGCCTCAGCCCTGGCCCCGGTGGCCGGTCAGTACGCCTCTTACCTTTTCGGCTTCGGGCTGCTGGTGGCCTCCCTTTTCGCCGGGTCCATCCTGCCCCTCTCCACCGCATACACGGTATGCGAGGCCTTCGGCTGGGAACATGGGGTTGACCGCAGCTACCGCGAGGCGCCTCGTTTCTATTTCATCTATACCTTCTTCATCGCCGTGAGCGCTGTGCTGGTGATGATACCCAGCATGCCCCTGGTCCTTTTGATGGTGGTATCGCAGACCATCAACGGAGTGCTCCTGCCGGTGATCTTGATATGTATGATGGTCCTGATCAACGACCGCGATATCATGGGCGGATACGTCAACCCGCCCTGGCTGAACACCGTGATGTGGCTGGTGATAATATTCCTGACCATCCTCACCCTGATGATGCTGGTATCCGTGTTTATTGCATAAGATGATAAGGGAGGTGGCCGTTTGAACGAGGAAAATACGATCCCCCTTCTATCCTTCTTGAAGGGGGAGGTAATGGACGCCGAGGGCCGGGAGGTGGGCCATGTCGAGGACCTGGGAGTGGACCTCAAGGCCCGACCTCCGGTGGTGAGCGACCTTGCCGTCCATCTCAAGTGGACGGACAGGATAGGTGACCTGGTATTGCCCCGGCCCGCCGAGGATATCGTCCTCCTGCTGCCCTGGTCCGAGGTGGAATCCCTCGGTCCCGAGGTGGTTGCTCTGCGTAATCCCCACCCCAGGTTCCAGGTGAGAAGCAGCGCGGACAGGACCCTGGCCAGAAGGGATATCCTCAACAAGCAGATCATGGACGAAGAGGGCAACCGCCTGCACCGCGTGGACGACGTCATATTAAGACGCGAAGGGGTCCTGCTCTTCCTGGATGGACTGCAGGTAGGCACGGAATGGCTCCCCGCTGCGGGACGGGTGGGAAAGCTGGTCAGCAGGCTGCGCCGCCGCTACAAGCGGCCCGGGGAGACCAATATCATTCCTTACGAGGCCATACTCAGGGTGGACGAGGAGGCCCTGGTAATACGCACCCAAGAATGAGGGAGGGACCGCCCTGCGACGGTCCCTCTCAGACTACTTCAACATACCTAAACGTGGTACTAGTTGTCCTTCTCCAAGCCCTCCAGGGGAATGAAGCGGTCCTTGAGTTTCTCAATCACCTTGGGCATAGTGGTATATTCCATCTCATCCAGGGGCAGGCGATGGGGCTCGAAGGGCCCGTGGCGGCGCATATAATCGGCTACCTGCAAAGCCTTCCAGCGCGCTCTGTCATAACTGGGGTCGGCGAACATATCCCGCGGTCCCACCAGGCGCCCCTCCTTGAGCTGGTATCCAATGGCCACCACCCGCGGCGGGCCGTCGAAACGCGTGGGTTTGTCATTCTCCGTGCTCACCGGCATGAAGGGGCCGTGATGGCTTCCCCGCATCCAACCGGCCACGGTGTAGGGGAAGGAGAAGGGTTCCACCACCTCTCCCACCGCCGGGAAGCCGCTCTGGCAGCGCACGGCCATCACCGGGTCGTCCTTGCCCACATAGCGCCCGGCCATGAGGAAGAGGCGCTGGGTGGAAGTCACCGCCACCGGCTCGTCGCTGCCCTTGCGGAAGATGTGCTTGATGACGTAGCGCGACGGCGCACCGATGAAGACCAGCATGTCGTAGATCTCCTCCGGGCAGCTGAAGATGATCTTCTTCTCATCGATAAGATCATGCACCTCGAAGCGGAAGCCGTCATGCATGGAGGGATCGATGACCAGTCCGGCAGTGTTGAAGGGGTCGGCGAACATCTTGTACAAGGGATAGTTCCAGGCACCTGGCTCGGTCTTATCGGCCAGGAAACAGATGACCGGCTCGGACTTGCGCTCCTCGAAAGTCATCTCGGCGAATCCCGGTCCCATGCCCTTGAGGTTGCCGGAGAAAGCGTCGGTGAGCAGGTCCTGTCCCGCCCCGTACTGCCCGTACTCCTTGGCTACCTCGGTGACATCCATAAAGGTGTCCCAGGCGAATTTGTGCAGTTCCTCGTTGTCCGGCCCCTTGGTGTGGGTCATGATCATGGCGATGTCGTCGCCGCACTTCTGTCGGGAGTAGTCGATGATCAAGCCCTTCTCCTTGGCCTCGGCCAAGAGTTCCTCCGTGCGGGCCAACAGGGCCGGGTGGACATCGGAATGCCCGACGTAACCACCCACATCAGCCTTGATTCTGCTTAACGTAATCTCCACCCCCCCGCCTCCTTCGCTCCTCGTTGATTCAGTTT
>Ga0180433_10005317_pt1 | contig 17514 bp, 16 predicted proteins | sample SS_ome_8_FD_132980 | JGI IMG/M metagenome (GOLD analysis project Ga0180433, IMG submission 132980) | Hypersaline lake sediment archaeal communities from the Salton Sea, California, USA - SS_1_D_1 metaG | ecosystem: Environmental > Aquatic > Non-marine Saline and Alkaline > Hypersaline >... | reverse complement strand
GAGCGAAATCGTGGTGAAAGCGACTTTGCCGGGAGTGAAACCGGAAGATGTGAACATTGACGTTACCGGCGACACATTGACTATAAAGGGAGAGAGCAAAGCAGAGCAGGAAGTCAAAAGAGAAGACTACCTGTATCAAGAAAGACGTTACGGCGCTTTTTCCCGAAGCGTGGTACTTCCTAGCGGTCTGAAGTCGGACAAGACTGAAGCAACAATGGAAGATGGCGTTGTGACCCTCACCATACCTAAAGCTGAGGAAGTAAAGCCCAAAGCGATTAAAGTTAAAGCTAAAGAGAAGAAATGATTACTGCAAAGCCCCACTCTCAGATTTCAACAAACCGATAAACTGTCGTAAAATCCTGGCAGTAGCCCCCCAGATGATATGGCCTTCGTATTCATATGAGTGGGAATCCTGCTTGAAATTAGCTTCATCCATTAAGAATGATAGAGGAACTGAAAATGTCCCCTTGACTTCTCTGCCGTTGGTTTTCAAAACATGGGGAGTGGATATGAAGGCAACAAAAGGCGAAATAACATAGTCAGTGACAAAGGTAAGCATATCATCAAGCTCCCCCAGAATTTCAATATTCTGAGTCTCTAAACCTATCTCTTCTTGAATCTCCCTGAGGGCAGTCTGGAGTAAGCTGGAATCGGATGGTTCCTGTGTTCCTCCCGGGAAGCAAACCTGCCCTTTGTGAAAGTTTACGTCATCGCTTCTTTCGGTAAACAGGACGTGATATTGACCCTGGTTACAGAAAATAGGCATCAGTACCGCCGAAGCTTTAAGGTTCTGACTGGTGATTTTCTTTTTCTCATGATGGCTGAGGATATTTTCAATTTGCTGTTTCACGGCATCATGATTATATCACTTATCAAGATGTCAAATATCTTGTGACTTAATAGCGGAAAGTTGTCAGCACAGTAATTTAAGGGTTATACTTAAAGGTTATGGCGATAAAACAAGATTATTATGAAGTGCTGGGAGTGCCTCGAGACGCCAGTGATGAGGAAATTAAGAGGGCGTTTCGCAAGTTAGCTTTTCAGCATCATCCTGATCGCAACAAAGAGACAGGAGCCGAAGAAAAATTTAAGGAAATAAACGAGGCCTACCAAGTTCTCTCCGACCCTGGGAAAAGAAGTAAATATGACCGCTATGGTCGAGTTGATGTTGCGGAAGGTTTTTCTGATTTTGGTTTTGGCGGATTGGGAGATATTTTTGAATCCTTCTTTGGTGGTTTTGGCACTCCGTTTGAACGGACCGCTCAGCGTGTTCCACAGAAAGGAGACAGTTTACAAAGTCACCTCACTCTTTCCTTTAATGAGGCGGTGTTTGGCTGTAGTAAAGAGGTTGAAATGCAACGCATTGAGTTTTGCTCTTCGTGTCATGGGGTAGGTAGCGAACCAGGGACTAATCCCGAGACCTGCCCTGATTGTCGAGGTACAGGGCAGGTGAAGAAAGTTCAGCAAAGCATTTTTGGGCGCTTCACTCATATAACCAATTGCTCTCGCTGCGGAGGTAGTGGCACCACAACAAGTAATCCTTGTTCTCAATGCAAGGGCAAAGGAAGAATAAAGGTTAAGCGCAAAGTAATGGTTAAGATTCCTGCTGGTGTAGATGACGGGCAACGACTACGAGTAGACGGAGAAGGAAGTGCTGGTCTGTATGGAGGCCCATCGGGAGACCTCTACGTTACTTTTTCAGTAAAACCACACAAATTATTTCATAGAGATGGTAGCGACATTCTTTACGAGTTACCCGTAAATTTTGCTCAAGCTGCTTTGGGAGATGAGATAAGGGTGCCCTCTTTAGATGGACGGATAGATTTAAAAATACCGTCAGGAACTCAAAATGGGAAAACGTTTCGCTTTAAAGGCAAGGGAATTCCTTATATTGATGGCAAGGGAAGAGGAGACTTACTCGTAAAAGTGGCTATAACAACTCCACAACATCTGGATAAAAACCAGCGTCACCTTTTTGAAGAATTAGCTAAGGTACTACCTCGAACTGAACCGCCTCCGGATGTATAGTCCAGGGATCACTGATGACTTGCTGATAGTTCCTTGAAGTTGATAGATGCTTGACCAGGGGACAAGCTTTCAAAGAGAATCTCATACATAAGATCGATAATAGGTAATTTGACCCCCTGCTTTTTTGCCAACTGGTGAGCAGCTGCAGTAGTGGCAACTCCCTCGGCGACATTTGGCATAGAGGCAGATATTTCAGATAAAGAGCGGCCCTTGGCTAATTCGTAACCAACATAATGATTTCGGCTTAGAGTGCTTGAGCAAGTAGCTATCAAATCACCTAAACCGGCTAGACCATAGAAAGTGCCAGCCCTGGCTCCCAAGGTTACCCCCAAAGAAACTACCTCAGTCCATCCCCAGGCAATAAAAGCTCCCTTAGCGTTGTCACCCAGGCCCAGTCCATCTATTATGCCTGCACCCAGAGCTATAATATTTTTAAATGCTCCGCTTAATTCGACTCCGGTAACATCATCGCTAGTAGATAGAAAAAATTTGGGCGATTCCATCAGCTTCCGCGCCCTCTCCGCTAAAGATATATCCTTAGCTGCAATCACTGAAGCAGCGGGGAGGTCTTGGCCAATTTCCTTGGCTAGATTGGGCCCAGAGAGAACGCAGATTTGCCCTCTCAGGGAAGGGGTAATCTCCTCTGCCAGCACCTGTGACATCCTCTTGCCACTTTTTACCTCCAATCCTTTGGCAGCGCTCATCAATAGCATTGAATTGGTGAGATAATCCTTGATTTGGTTGACATTTTGTCTCAATCTTTGAGAGGGAACCGCCCAGATTACCAGCTCAGCCGTGTTCAGGGCATCCCCAATGTGGCTGGTAGAGGAATAATTACGCCTTCTTTGATTTAATGATTCTACCTCAGCCTCGCTTCGTGCCCACAGTTTTACTTCTATTCCCTTGTCACTCAGCAAAGCGCTTAAGGTATTACCCCAAGAGGTATTGCCTATAATAGTGACTTTTAGGCATAACCTCCCATGTTTTTTCACCATAATCGGCGTTCTGTGCCTTGTCTTAAGCGTTTTATATTGTCCTGGTGTTGGTAGGCTAGCAGTGCAACAACTACTGAACCATAAGCCAGGTAGATGAGGGGGAAACCGTACAAGATAGTTAAGGGTATCATTAGGCATAAAGCAGCTAAGGCTCCGAGAATAGAACCCATGGACATGTGTCGGCTACGAAGTGCAGCTATAGCTACAACCTCGGCACCAAATATACCCGCCGGAGGAAAAATAGCGAACAGTGTTCCAAAATAAGCAGTTACTCCCCTCCCCCCCTTAAATTTAGCAAATATGGGCCAGTTATGTCCTAGTATTGCAGCCAGGCCAGCTACGACTTGAGCTACCTGGTGCCAATAAACAGACATGCTACCAATTGTGAAGCTACCGCTGCTATGATCTATAATTACTGTAGCCAACATGACCGCTCCAGCAGCTTTAGCCACATCAAGCACCAGGGTTAAAATTCCGAGCTTTGTTCCTATGGTCCTCATAACATTGGTAGCGCCAGTCTTACCGCTTCCATATTCCCTGATATCGACGCCACCTTTCAGTTTGCCTATTATTAACCCAAAGGGAATGGAACCAAGGAGATAAGCAATAACTACTACGGCAATAAACTCAGCTATCATCATGCGCTAGCCTCTATCTTGTTATTGATTTTACGGGGGGCTTTGGTAAAAATCAACTTCAGAGGAACGCCTTGAAAACCGAATTCCTGGCGCAGTTTATTTTCCAGGTAGCGTTGATAAGAAAAATGAACCAATTGGGGATTGTTAACCTTGATAACAAAAGTTGCTGGTTTAGATACATCTTGATAGGCTCGTGAAATTTTTAACCGTCTAGAGCCTGTGCGAGGCGGTGGATGGCTACCAACTGCCTGTTTAACCAACTCATCAACTGTCGCTTGTGGTACTTGTTTCTGTCTTTCCTGCCAGATTTCCCAGGCATGCGGCAGAATCCTCTTTATCCCCTTCCCCAGTTTGGCAGAGATGTAGATGATAGGTATATAGGAAGCAAATCTAAGTCTTTGCTCCACAGCGCGTTTGAATTCCTGTTTTTGTTCCCGGGGAATAAGGTCCCATTTGTTGACTAATAATATTATGCCCTTTCCAACCTCGATAATGTAACCGGCTATATGCATATCCTGAGCAGTAATGAATTCACTGGCATCGATCAATAACAGGGCAACATCGCAGCGGTTGATAGCTTGAAGGGCGCGCAGCAAACTATAATAATCCACTCCAGTGCCGACTCTTCCACGACGTTTAATACCGGCGGTATCGACAAGCAATATCTCCTTATTGTTCCACCGAATTAGAGCATCAAGCGAGTCGCGAGTTGTTCCGGGAGACTCATGGACAATGGCTCTTTCATCTTTTAGCAAGGCATTCAACAAGGTTGACTTGCCTACATTAGGTCGGCCAGCAATGGCCAATTTGGCTTCTCCTGGCTCCGCAATACTTATAGGTTGTCTGGGTAAGGAGGCCAACACAATATCCATCAAATCGTCTATACCCTGATTATGGTGGGCACTAATGGCTATAGGCTCACCTATGCCTATGTGGTAGAAATCAGCCACCCGATTTGCTTGGCTAGGAGTATCTACCTTGTTTACTACCAGTATTGTAGGTCTATTGCTGGCGCGAAGCACATCAGCAATTTCCTCGTCGGTAGCAATAGCTCCGTCTTTGGCATCTACGAGGAAGATAACGGCATCTGCCTCGGAAATAGCTGCTTCGACCTGCTGCTTAATTTTTTGCTCCAAAGGTGTAGTTGGTTTTGTTTGCCATCCACCTGTGTCAACCACGGTCAACTCTCTTCCCTGCCAGGAGACAAAAGCAAAAACGCGGTCCCTAGTAGTCCCCGGCAAATCAGCAACCACAGCTATCCTTCTGCTCGCTAAGCGATTAAGCAAGGTTGATTTGCCGACGTTGGGCCTGCCCACGATGGCTACAATGGGCCTGGTCATTTGATTGATACCTTTTGATTTGACAACAGCTTCACCAGTAATGCCTTTTGTAGATGAAGCCTGTTTTCTGCCTGGTCAAATACTACTGAACGGGGATCCGCTAGCAGGCCGGCAGAAATTTCCTCTCCATGATGGGCGGGCAGTGGATGCATAAATAGGACATTCCCTTTAGCCGAGCTTAGTAATCTACTATCAACCTGATAACCTGAAAAGGCAAGACGACGTTTCTCTTTTTCAGCCTCCTGCCCCATGCTCGTCCATACATCAGTATATATAGTATCAGCGTCCTTGGCTGCTTCGTAAGGGTCATTGGTTATCAAGACTTGGCTGCCACTAGGAGTAGCGAATTTTTTCCCTTGATTTAATATCTCTTCCTTAATGCCATAGCCTGGTGGAGAGGCGAGGTGGAAATTCATGCCGACCAGGCAGGCTGATAGCAGTAAGCTATTGGCCACATTATTGCCATCGCCAATGAAAGCTAGAGTCAAGCCGGGAAGCTTCCCTTTCTTTTCATAGATGGTGAAAAGGTCAGCAAGAGCCTGGCAGGGGTGTTCGAGGTCAGAAAGGGCATTAATTACAGGTACTGAAGAATGGCCGGCGAGAATGTTCAGGGTCTCCTGGGAAAATGTACGGGCAACAATGCCATCAACATAGCGGCTGAGCACTCGAGCCACGTCGGCTACTGACTCTCGTTTGCCCAATCCTACCTCTTCTGGTGATAGATAGATGCCGTGTCCGCCTAACTGATATATAGCTATCTCGAAACTGACTTTAGTTCGCAAGGAAGGTTTTTCAAAGAGGAAAGCTAAGGTTTTCCCTGAAAGGAGAGGCGGCGCACCCTCTTTTTTCATACGCCCGGCTTGCTCAAGGAGATGTATAATTTCCTTACGGTCAAGGTTAGTTATTGAGAGCAGATCTTGTTTCATCTTTCCTCTATATTGATACTACTTCAGCCTATCACGTTTGTCAATTTTGCAGCAGGCTCCAGAATTGTTACTGATGATGCTGAACCAGTTAAACAGTATTATAATTACCCGGCTGATCACCAATCTGTCGTTGATTTAAATCTCACGGTATGGCAAGGCGAAATATAGAAATAAAAGTAAAATGCTATTCAGGCTATATCTATACCGATGAACCACGGTCTTTCATCTGGCACGTAAAGGAACTTAGAATAAGTTTAGTAGAAAAAGCCTGGCAGGAACCAGGCAGCAGGATATTCAGAGTTGTTACCGAGAATGGCAAACTATTTGAACTGTGTTACAATGAACGAACTGATAGGTGGTCTGCTGTTGAATCTATGCTTTAAGGAGAAATCATGAAAGAGATTTTGGAGATTCTAGAACAGAACGCCCGGGCGACTCCAGCAGAGATTGCTACCATGGTGGGTAAACCTGTTAAGGAAGTGCAGAAGATAATTAGGCAGGCTGAGAAAGACGGGGTCATTCTTAAATATAAGGCTGTAATAAACTGGCCTAAATTCGGAGAGGGGGATATATGGGCTCTAATCGAAGTAAGGATAACACCACAACGCGGTGTTGGATTCGACGCCATTTCTGAGCGAATTTATCAATTTTCGGAAGTATATTCTGCTTATCTGGTCTCAGGTACTTATGACCTTTCTATCCTTGTAAGAGGCAAGAATATGCAGGAAATTTCCAGCTTTGTCGCGGAGAAGTTGGCTCCTCTAGAACAGGTGCAAAGTGTCATCACTCATTTTCTCCTCAAACGATATAAGGAGTACGGGGAGAACTTCCATATTCCCAGGGAAACAAATAGACGTCTACCAATAACACCATAATATGCCAAACAAAAAATCAGCTGCAACGGGAACCCGGGGTAACCTGATTGCACAAAAGGTGGCTATGCTTCCGCCTTCAGGTATCAGAAAATTCTTCGATCTGCTTGCCTGCATGGAAGATGTAATCTCGCTGGGTATAGGTGAGCCTGATTTCGTGACCCCCTGGCATATCAGAGAAGCAGGCATATATTCTCTGGAAAAAGGCTATACCATGTATACCTCGAACTCCGGCATACCGGAACTACGCCAGGAATTGGCGAGATATTTGGAAAATCATTACGGAGTAAACTATCATCCTGAGCAGGAAATTCTCATCACTACGGGAAGTAGTGAAGGACTAGACCTCATTCTGAGAGCAATTATCAATCTCGGCGATGAAGTCATAATTCCCAATCCCTGTTATGGGGCTTATCCTGCCGATATCATTCTAGCTGGCGGCCTGCCCGTCGTTATACCCACAGATGAAGAGAACAACTTCATCATCAGGGCTGTTGATATTGAAGCTAAAATCACGCAGAGAACCAAGGCTATTTTAATAGGTTACCCGTCTAATCCTACCGGCGCAGTCATGTCGAAAAGAGAGGCTGATGCCATCGCCCAACTGGCTAAGAAACATGACTTACTTTTAATATCTGACGAGATATATGCTCGTTTGGTCTATGGAGCGCAACATATCTGCTTTCCCAGCCTACCTGGTATGAAAAAACGTACTATTCTAGTTAGTGGTTTCTCCAAATCTCATGCTATGACCGGTTGGCGTATTGGCTATGTTGCAGCCGATCGTCATTTCATCCAGGCCCTGACAAAAATCCACCAATACACCATGCTATCTGCCCCAACGATGACTCAGATGGCGGCTATCGAAGCACTGCGAAACGGGGAGACTAATGTTGAAAAAATGGTTCAAGAATACAACAGACGCCGTCGCTTTATGGTCAAGAGATTGAATGAGATTGGCTTGTACTGTTTTGAGCCCAAAGGTGCTTTCTTTGCTTTTCCCTGCATAAAAGTCACTGGAATGAATTCGGAAGAATTTGCCGAAAAGTTGCTGTTGAAGGAAAAAGTTGCTGTTGTCCCGGGCACTGCTTTCGGACCGTGCGGTGAAGGTTTTGTTCGTTGCTGCTATGCTACTTCGTTACTCGATATTGAGGAAGCACTGAGAAGGATAGACAGATTTGTAAGAAAAAATAGGCTAGCTACACCATAGGTAGCGCATTAGAGGTAAGTTCAAGTTCTATCCATATTTATTAGGACAATTCAAAAAAGGGTTTGGTAACAATTAACAGCAGGATGTGTCACTTCTTAGTGTTGATTCATCTTAAAACTACAAGAATAGGACGTGAATTTTCTCGGGAGGCAAATTAGTTATGGTCGTAGAAAAGAAAAGGACGATAAACCGACTGAAATCAATGTACCCGCTCAGGGCCAAGGTAAACGAGACATATCTTAAAAGTATTGAAGCTATACAAGCGGGCAAGCCTGCTGTCTGGGGTATGCTCAACTTCTACTATGGCGATCCCATCCTGAAAGCCATGGATATAGAGGTGGTTTATCCCGAGAATTATGGAGCTATTGCCGCCGCTACAGGGGTTGCCCAGCAATACCTTGACCGTGCTGATGCCGAGGGCTTTCCCACTCACCTTTGCGGTTACAGCCTGACCACACTTGGCTATGCATCCAGGATGATGAAAGAGTTGAATGGAGAGATACCTCCAGAAGCACCCTTCGGAGGAATGCCCAAGCCCCTATTTCTGATGTCCTCGGCTGCTATCTGCGATGCAAGATACAAATGGTTCCAGGCATTGGGGCGTTACATGGATGTCCCGGTATGGCCGCTGGAAGCTCCCCTCCCCGGCATTAAGGAATTTTCCATCGAAGACTATTACGACGAAATGGTGAAACTGGGAGTCAAGCACCTGAGGGATTTTGTTACTTTCGTAGAAGATATGGTTGGTAAGAAAATGGACTGGGACAGACTGGATAAGACAACAGGTCTCATGATAGAGGTTAATCGTGTTTGGCATGAAGTCAACGAACTACGCAAGGCAAGACCATGCCCCATGCACAGCCGCGACTTCTGGAGTGCCATGCCCGCTGCCCTTTTCCTGGCTGGCGACCTCGAGGACTCACTTAGACTATACCAGGATATGTACAAGGAAGTTAAAGATAGAGTCGGTAACCATGTAAGCGCCATCCCCGATGAGAAATACCGGCTGGTATTTGCTGAGCTTCCTCCCTGGCACAGCCTGGCGTTCTTTGATAAGTTGGCTGAGAGGGGATGGAACTTCGTTATCGAGAGCGTCGGTTACCATCCACCTATACCCCTCGACCTCAGCAGGGTTAGTGACCCACTGGAGCGCATCACCAAGTTTAGTCTCCAGTTCCTTGTTGGTTATTACGAAGATGCCCGGAAACAGAATGTGCTCGGAGGCACCACTGCGTATCCTTATTTGAAGTATGCTAGGGAATGGAAGTGCGATGGAGCGCTCCTTCATCCCCTTATTACCTGCCGAAGTGCCTCTACTCATCTTCCATATGTCGCAGACATGCTCATAGAGAAAATGAATGTGCCCTCACTGAGCATTGAAGGCGATATCGTAGACCTCCGCCTGTTCAATCCAGAAGATGCTCTGGCCAAGGCAGAACCATTCGAGGAAACCATGGAACACTATAAAAAAATGAGGAGACAGGAAGGATTTGACTGGTGAATTAAACCAGGGGCTCAACCTAACAAGGAGGCAGAGATGTTAGACAAAAACAAAGGTCTCAGCAAAGCCCGGGAAATCTATTTAAATCGTTTACAGAGGGTAAAAGAACTTAAAGCAGCAGGCAAGACAATAATAGGCTATCCCTGTATCTATGTCCCTGTAGAGATGCTTACTGCCCTTGACCTTATTCCCTACCAGACATGCGGCGATATAAAGGAACCAGTCACTGAAGCAGACAGGGCTTTGCCCAGTTCATTTTGCCCTGTTATGCGCAACTGCCTTGATTGTGCTCTCAAGAATAAGAACGATTTCCTTGATGGTATGGTTACCATTCACTCCTGTGACCCTCAGGAAAAAACAGCTCGCGTATGGGAGTCTTATACCAGCTACCCCTACTTCCACTTCATAGACATGCCCATTACCGTTCGTCCCGAAGCCCTAGAATACTTTAAAAGCCAGCTAAATGATTTCAAAAAGACTCTGGAAACCTTTACCGGGAGGAAATTGTCTAAAGACAAGCTTGAGTCAGCCATTAAATTCCATAACCGACAACGGGCTCTGGTGAGAGAACTTTACGAGCTGACAAAGCCGTCTCCACCCTGCATCTCGGGAACGGAAATCATTCAGGTAATAGAAGCTCTAACGAGCTTGCCTGTATCTGAAGGAAATGACCTGCTTACTGAGACCATAAACGAAGTCAAAAGCCGCACCGGCGGGTTGGAAAAGAAGCCAGCCCGTCTCCTCATATGGAGCAGCATCCTTGACGATACCGATATCATGCAAGTTTTCGAAGCTAAGGCAAATGTAGTAATGAGCGAAAGCTGTGGTGTAATCCGGGCTTACAGAGGTGAGGTAAAATTCACTGCTAATCCGCTGGAAGGGCTTGCTGATTATTATCTCAATGAAATCACCTGTGCCCGCACATTCAGGCAGGCCACTATTGGCGAGACCAGAAAGGACTACACCAGAGACCTGCAAAGTCGGTTCGGTTATCTTAAAGGCATCGTTGAAGAATGGAAAATCAACGGCGCTATAATGCTTCTTGTCAGGTATTGTGACCCCTTTGCCTTTGAAATGCCATCGCTCAAAGACTATTTCGACAGTATCGGAGTTCCCAGTACCTACATAGAATACGATTACACTGTAGGAGCACTGGCCCCATTGAGGACCAGAATCGAAGCTTTCCTTGAGACAATAAATCAGTAACGAACCATCAGGAGGTTTATTTGTACTTTACCGGTGTTGATATAGGCTCGACCATGACCAAGGTCGTACTCATAGACGAGAGCGACAATCTGCTTTCGGCGATCAAGGGCCCAACCGGGCCGGAGCATCGACAGCTTGCCAACGAGGTTATGAGGCAATCACTGGAGCAAGCCGGCCTGCAGATTGATGACATTTCCTATATTGTAGCTACAGGTTATGGACGACTCAATGTTCCTTTCGCAGATAGCCAGATAACAGAGCTTTCCTGTCATGCCAGAGGCGTCTCCAGCCTTTTTCCCAATGTCAGGACTGCTATTGATATAGGTGGTCAGGACGCCAAATGTATGAAAATTAATAACGGCAAGCTGACCAGCTTCGTTATGAACGACAAGTGCGCCGCTGGAACCGGCAGATTCCTTGAAGTAACTGCGGCTACGCTTGGTGTCAGACTGGAAGATATGGGAGATATAGCATTAAAAGCCACTAAAAAAATCCAGGTAAGCAGTCTATGCACTATCTTCGCCCAGCAAGAGGTAGTAACGCTCCTCTCTCGCGGGGAGAATCTTGAGAATATTGTAGCCGGACTTCACGATGCTCTTGCTAACCGTATAGCGGCGCTGGCGCGACGGCTAGGTATAGAGCCTGATTTAGTGCTCACCGGCGGTGTGGCCAAGAACACCGGTATGGTTAAGGCAATGAAAGAAAGCCTGGGCTGTGAACTCCTCGTTCCCGAAGAGCCGCTTCTCACCGGGGCGCTGGGTGCTGCTATCCTGGCAAAGGAAACCTACATGAAAGCAGTGGTGGTAGGTGAGGACTTGCCCACAAAGTCGCGGCGGTTAGAAAAAGCCACATTTTTTAGTTAAGAGCAGCGATGAGCTGGTTTATTGGAATCGACATTGGCTCGGCATACAGCAAAGGAGCCATGATTAAAGACTTTGAATTTGTTGCCTCACATGTAATCATATCTGGAGCTAATTACCGAACATCTGCCGAAATCATCAGAACAGAACTAATAAGGCAAGCTAACCTGAGTCAGGATGATATAACCAATACTATTGCCACGGGTGTCGGTGCCGATAATGTCTATTTTGCCAGCCAGAAGGCGAGCGATATTGTCTGTACTGCCCGAGGCATAAACAATATCTTTCCGCAGGCCAGGACTGTAATCGATGTAGCCAGTCAATCCAGCAAGGTAGTACGGATAAGTGGAGAAGGGAAGGTGGTTAACTTTACCGTCAGCGAGAAATGTGCCGGCGGCAGTGGCCGCTTTATTGAGGTCATTGCCAATGTACTACGAATAGATTTGAGCGATTTCGGTGCGCTTTCTGCCAGGTCGAAAACTCCCATCACATTTAGTACGGGTTGTGCCGTTTTTGGTGAATCCGAAGCCATCACGAGAATAAGCGAAGGCATACCAAAAGAAGACATAGCTGCCGGTGTTAACAAAGCCCTGGCTGATAAGATTTCCTCACTGGTAAAAAAGCTTAAACTAGAGGAACCGTGCGCGATTTGTGGTGGTGGTGCCTTGAACGTTTCCCTCGTCAAGACCATAGAAGGCGAATTGAACACCACCCTCCTTGTGCCACAAGCCCCTCAGTTCATAACTGCTCTTGGTGCCGCCATAATTGCTACAACATCAGAGACTTCGACAGTAGAGTATAGGTCTTGACAAGAGTTGAGGAGGGTTGTAGCATTTTATCATAGCCAATTTGCCGGAGATCGACTGAACCCACACATTAAGCAGATCCACACCAAATTTGGAGGTGGTAGATGAAAGTAGTAATCATGAGTACAATAGTAGCCATTATCCTAGCCTTGGTTTTTTCTTTTCCAGTTCTAGCCCAGGAGAGTAGAAGCATCACCATCACTATGACAGGAGTCAATGACATTTCTATCAGCCTGGATAAAACACAATGGCCGCTGGGAGAAGTAGCTGCAAATACAGAATACATGACAAGCCCGCCCATAGAATGGTGCACCTTGACGGTGGAGGGCAATTGTAATGTGAATACCTTTATTGTGGGCGTGGACGCGGAGTGGATTGATAACCCAACCACTTATAAGTGGACACTTAGCACCGATGGAACTAATGGGGATAATGTATACGGACTGCAATTCCGTATATCTGGCGATACCACACGAGGACCTTTAAGTGATGGTTATGTTCCTATCACCAAAACACAGAACGAATTCTGGCCTTATTCTGGTGGATCAGGCTCCAGCTTGGCACCCGGCGACACCAAGCAATTTGGCCTGAAATTGTTGACGCCAACGTATTTCATTGGTAGCAGGCAGATGCAAACACAGATCACCATAAGCGCCTCGACTGCCTGATGATAAGGTGCATTAAATTAGCCGGGCTTATTGCTGCATTACTGGTCATCTTACTGCCTTCTTATACTCTGGCTCAAGAATTTAAATTTGGCATCTCCCCCGCCGAAGTGCACATAGATGACTTGCCCCCGGGAGAAACATCAGAATTCGAACTGACCATTCACAATAAGGAAGAGCTAGCTCATAATTTCACTTTAACTACCTTTCAACCTCCAGAAGAAGAAAGAAGAGAAGGGAGAGCCGAATTCCCAGATGATAGCTGGATAAGCTTTTCCTCCAAGGAAATTGAAGTAGCCGCAAACTCTGAGGCTACAGTAACTGTAACGATAACTATACCGCCAGAGCCAAAATGGGCAGGCAAAGAGTGGGAGATATGGCTGGGAGTCACCGCTGAATCTCGTGACCTGTTGGTCATCCAATTATATACTCGCCTGCTGGTATCGACAACCTCTTCAGTAGCTGCCGGACCCGATGCCGGATTGATCGTTGGAATCGTCGTTGGCATAGTGCTCTTCGGCTGTGGTAGCTATTATTACTACAGACGCAGAGATTAGTCAGAATGCTTTTAGAGAATCCGTATAGGATATAATCCTCGCTCTTTTCACAGAATAGACGCAATTATCATACCCATCACATTTTCCCTCTTTCTGTAAGGGAGGGGATTTCTCTCCCACAGAATATACCAGCAGCATTTCTTAAGGGGCATAGTACTATTTTCTACCGCAAAAAGTACGAATGGGTGATTCCCATCAGCATAGCTGGCTGATATCCTGAAAACACTGCGTGAGCAGGATTTAATAGCTAGAGGCAATTATGAAAGTAGCTGATTCTACCTCTAAAAATTATGAAGCTAAGCTGGTCCAGAAGCTGCGCTCGGGCGACAGCGCAGCCATGGAGGAATTCTATAATATTTATAGGAGCCGACTCTATACCCTGGTATTGAACCAGGTAGACCAAAACCAGGCCATTGCTGAGGACTTGGTTCATGAAACATTCCTCGCCGCCCTGGGTTCACTGGATAAATTCCGTGGTGACAGCCAGCTTTATACCTGGCTGCGCAGTATTGCATTCCACAAGTTAAATGACTATTATCGTCGACAGGTGAGACAGCCCAAAACACAGGAATCGTCCCCCGATTTTGACGCCATGAAGCAGCTGGAGCAAACCGGGAACGATGAACCGGCGACCCTCACCGTGATGGAGTCAGAAGAGGTCCGCCAGTCGGTTAACCATGCTTTAGAAGAGTTACCTCATGATTATCAAGAGGTGCTAGTATTGAAATACCTGGAAGAGATGCCTGTGCTCGAGATAAGTCAGGTTATGGGCCGTTCCCCAAAATCGGTTGAAGGACTGCTGTCGCGGGCCCGGAAAGCAATGAGGGCCAACCTGGAGGAAAACAACCACGAAGCCTGATTATAACCTCCTGTATAATTATAGTAAATAAGCCTCTCCAGTTTATAGAGCTGTCTAATTTCGTTCTAGCTTCGGATTATAAATTTGTGGGAGCCCATAAAGGGCTCCCACTTTTCTAAGAGGAGGTTTAGAGTGAAGGTGAAGATACTTTCTATGTCACTGCCTGGAAGGCGTTGATCAGCCCTTGCCCTGCACCTTCGACCGCAATGGTAGTACAACTACTTTCAATAGCCGCGCGCACCTCGTCATTTAAAGTGCCGTTGCCGTTGTCGTCCTCAGTGATACTGAAAACCAGGGCAGCCACACCTGAGACATGAGCACCTGCTGAAGAGGTGCCCGTCTTGTAGCCATATTGATTCTGAGGTAATTCAGAGTAGATGTTAAAGCCCGGAGCGGCCACATCTACCCAATCGCCATAGCTGGACAATAAAGCTAAGGAGTTGTTTTCATTGGTGCCGGCTACAGCAAGACAATTGACATAATAAGCCGGATAGGAAGCCTCCGACCCGCCTTTATTGCCCGCCGCTGCTACAAGTATCGCTCCCTTGCTCCAGGCATAGTTTACCGCTTCCGCCAGTTTCGGTGATGCTTTCATGGACAGGCTTATGTTGATAACTTCGGCTCCGTGGTCCACCGCCCAGATTATGCCTCTGGCGACCACTGATTCTTCGCACCTTCCTGCATCATCAGCGACCTTCACATTCATTAGCCGACATTCCGGGGCGATGGCGGCAATGGTGCCAGCCATGTGTGTACCGTGCCCATAAAGGTCATCGCTTGTCGGGCTATCTGTCAAATTGACCTCAGCCACTACCTTATCAGCCAGGTCCGGGTTATCCTTGTTAATACCCGTATCAAGAACAGCCACTTTAATCGACTGGTCCCCAAGAGTTATTTCCCAGGCCTTGGGGGCTTCAATCTTACTTACGCCCCACCTCTCAGAAGTATAGCCGGCGTCGGGAGAATACGTCGCCTGTGGGGAAGGATTATAGCTTGAGGAATCGCTATTATCGGTATTTGCCGCATAATAAACAGGCTGATAGCTGTAGGCTGACGCGCTCTCCCTGGCAAGGAACACATCGTGTACCAGCGCAGCAACCAGTGCTACCGCGACAAGCGTCAGGGCTATAGCTAAATACCTTAGCTTCCTCAATATACATTATATATAGCAACCCTCCTAGCCAGAGAGAATCACCCATCTGTACCGTTTTGGTACCATATTACCCAGAATTTAGTAATGTGACCTTTTACCTATACACTAAATAGTATGATGCTAGTACTTTCTAACCAATACTAATTGACTAATATTTAAATGAAGTGCTAGCATTGGACATAATATTTGGCAGAGAGGCAGGGAAAAGAAAAAGTAGATTCCATAGTACCTTCGGGGTCTACTATATGGTTTTCAAATCCCAAAAACCCCCCAAAAGTACTGGGAGAAGTGAGGGATTTTCACATTTCTGGCGACTATATATACAAAAGTAATATTACATAGGTAATAGCTAATTAGTCCTATGAGGAGGGTAAATATGAAAAAGGTAATATTTTCTTTAGTGATTGTGACGGCGCTGATTGTCATGATGCTGCCCGCCGTCAGCCCCCCGCCGGTGATGGCGGAGAAGGGGGCATCTGTAGACTTCACACAGTACGCCAACGAGGATGATGAATGGATTAACTCGATCTTACAGGCGAGCAATTCAAAATATTATGAATGCATGTCTGTGCCTCAGAGGACAATCCTTGACGGTATCCCTCCTACCGCAGGCGGCGAGCATACATTTGCTTTCAGCCATGAGGCGACTAAGGGCGGCATACATGCTTATGATTGGTTGACAGCCGACAACCAGGGCAATGATCCGCCGTTGGCATATAACCCGTGCGGACCCAAAATAGGCAATATGCCGGATTTTGCCACCATATGTGGGGACCTTCATTCATCCGGATATTCCATACTTGTTAATGTTCCGGACGACCCCTTTGTTAGTAAGGACGGCTCAACACAGGCCAGAATCGACGCTTATGAAGCCCAGTTCGGAAACCGCCAGATCAAGATCTATGGCGACCAGCCGTTCACGGCTGCGGACCTAACTCTTTCCCATACCGTGTCCAACGGTGGCGATACCGGTGACTCGGACATCGAATATGTACTTACCTGGACATCGAACTCTACCCAGATATTGATAGAAATGGCTGGACACCTCGCCCTGTCTGGAAGTACGATGTTTTACCCGATTGCCTGGGGGTTCGAACTCGGCGCAAGCTACGTTAGCGGAGGGCCGTACCATTTCAGATTGGGCGAACTGGACGGAGCCTCATTGGGTGCTCAGGACAATCAAATCAAGGGTGCGAATATCTTGCCGCCGCCACTGCTGGGTACGGTGATAGCTCACAAGTTTAACGACCTGAACGCCGATGGCGTTCAGGACAGCGGCGAGGAGGACCTCTCCGGCTGGACCATGACTCTGTACGAGGGTTCCAACTGCACGGGCGACTCTCTCGCCTCCGGAACCACGGACATCAATGGCGATGTAGTCTTCGATGGCCTGGTAGCCGGTACATACTCGGTCAGGGAGACGTTGGAGGACAACTGGACAAATACCACTGCCCTCTGCCAGCAGGCCACCATCGGCCACTGTGAAACTTGTGTCGTCAACTTCGGTAATGTCCAGCTTATACCGGACATAGAAGTGACGAAGACCGCTTCTCCCGACTCGGGGGCAGAATGTACCAATGTGACATTTACCATTATCGTTAAAAATACCGGTGACCTCACTCTCGATCCGGTCAAGGTCGTTGATACCATCCCCTCAGGGATGAGCTATGTCTCCAAAGGAACATCGCCTACACCGGATTCCTATGGCGAGAACCCGGACGGGACGTGGACTGTAACCTGGAACAATATCACCTCTCTGGACCCGGGAGATACCGCGCCCCCCATCTACCTTGTAGCCCATATCGATGGGGACAAGTTAGGGACCCTGATAAATAGCGTTACCGCCATCGGAACTCCTCCATATGGTGATGACGTTGACGACACTGATACCGCACCTG
>Ga0180433_10005316_pt1 | contig 17514 bp, 20 predicted proteins | sample SS_ome_8_FD_132980 | JGI IMG/M metagenome (GOLD analysis project Ga0180433, IMG submission 132980) | Hypersaline lake sediment archaeal communities from the Salton Sea, California, USA - SS_1_D_1 metaG | ecosystem: Environmental > Aquatic > Non-marine Saline and Alkaline > Hypersaline >... | reverse complement strand
TTTTGAAAGCCTGATCGAGCAGATCGCCTGGATACAGGCGAGGAACCATCGCGCTTACCTGTCACACAGAAAAAGGCGCATACATGACCTTGTCAAAGAGCATTAAGTATCGTTGTAGGGTTATGGGATGGAATCTTTAATCATTCAAGTTCGGTGTCACCGACTTCGCATGGTGATATCTTTAACCCGGATCGAAGGAATCTTCCGTTCTCGATACCCATCAAAAAGGCGCACCTGCATCCATGACACACTTGAAAGTCTGTTGGGGCTGTGATTTACATTTGAAACCTTAAAGAAGCCAAAAATCAACTGGTTGGCAAGAAATCAGTCATCGAGCCTGCTTGACCTGAGCCACCATATCTTGCGCCTTCCCTTGCGTTGCCCCCATTTGGTCACTCCTCCTTTGCGGTTTTTCTTGTTACTTCCAATGCTCGAAGTTGGTATTTGTTTTCCCTTCAGTTGGAAGCGGAATGCCCAGTTTTCTGTTCGGGATTTCAGCATGATATATATAACCGCTTGAAATTAAAAAGAGTGCTTAAAAGACATTGAATTTGCATGGTTTTTGCAGCCTTATCTACAAATTGTTGTCTTAATCCACCTTGGATGTTTTTTTCGGCACAATTTTACCCGTTTCTCGCAATTACTTCTGATTGATGGCCCTTCACCGAAAGGAGGGGGAATGAAAAAAATTTTTGAATATGTTTTTATGGTTTCATTGGTCTTTGTTTTTGTTTTTGCGATTACTTCTTTAACTGCACATGCAACCCTAATAAACTACAAAGTGACCTTTACTGAGCAAGGTGTGTTTGCCAATAATCCTGGCGCCCAGCACTTCGGTTATTTTGAAATTGATGACAGCCTTCTTACCGGGGGACCAGGAGTCATATGGGACCCGGTGTGGAATTTTACAGCTGACATCGAAGGACAGCTGTTCCAGAGCAGCACCCCCCAGCTTTTCCCCAACCCTTTCTTTGTGAAGATCGATGCCAGTAATGAGATCACGCTTATTGGTGCACAAATTGACGACACGCTTGGGACTACCCAGTTATTGTTGTCGGGGTCTGAATCTACACCTCCGGGTACATGGTCCCTTGTCGGTATTGGGTCGAATGAGGGAATCTACGAAGTCGCTGTCGCCCCCGTCCCCGAACCCGCAACCATGATTCTACTCGGCACCGGCCTCGTTGGGCTTGTGGGGTTCAGGAAGAAGTGCAAGAAGTAACTCTTTGTTCAATTGTCAATTATTAAGGGCAGGGTAATCAACGGATTGGGCTTCTGAGCCTTGACTCTGTTTTATTCCTGCCAATGCCCCATATTCCATCGCCCTTCTGACCTACTAGAAGAGGATTGGGTTTGAGTGGATTTGGGGCTTTTCTTTGTCTATATGTTCTCGTTCTAATCAAAGAATCCAGAGTAAACATTCCTGCTATCGCTCTGTATCCTGCAACATCCACATAGGCGGTGAGATTTTCATTTGAAATCATCAGCCTTCAGCCAAGAAATTTCAGGTTGACCCCGGCGTTCCTTGGCCAGGCGAATCCTTCCCGCGTCATTCTTTTTTATCGCATGAGATAAATCCTGCCTGTTTTGGGGGCCTGACAGCCCTTGGTGGAGGAACCTCCCTGTCACGACCGACCTCCTTTTGTTCCGAATAAACTAACCTCTATACATATAGAAGGCCATTTCCTGACAAGGTATTCCAATGCCCAAACATAGGGGCATCGCTCCAAGAAAACGTATGAGGAGGAACAATTATGGATAGCAACATGAACCAGACCGTCTCCATCAGAGAAGCTGCCAGGCTATGTGGCGTGACGGTGAAACAAATTCGCCACTGGCAGGACCGGGAATACATTCCCGAACCCCAGAGGGTTGTCTGTGGCGAAAGAGCCTACAGGCAATTTGGGGAAGATGATCTTGAGCATATCAAGAGAATCAAGCAGTACCTTGACGCCGGATTCCGGCTCGATAGAGCAGTTGAAAAAGCAGCGGCTGATATTTTGGGAGAAAAGGAGGATGAGAAAGATGCGTAAACAAAAGATGCAAAGAGACAAAACCTGTCCGTTCTTGGAGCAGAGATGCCTGAAAACGGAATGTGAGATTTACAACGAGCTCTTGGACCGGTGTGAGATAGGTGTCATCGCCTATAATCTCTACCGCCTAAGCCAGGTCGAAAGAGAGCGCCTCGAAGGCGACGTTGAATAATCAGTAATTCGAACAACAGTGTGGGTTAGGGCAAGGTTAGCTGCCTTGTCTGAACGGAGTGCCTCTCCACTCCCCACCCACACTGAATTCGTAAAGTGAGAGGATAATAAGAGAGGTATGGAACAGGAATACGCGGTGGAGTTTTCTGATGGAAGGGTCACTTCACCGGAAAATTTTAGTCTAATCATGAAGTCCACGAATCCGAAGTGGACGAAGTACAAAAAAGATTTCAGGTTCATCCGCCTGGATGGAAAACCTGTCATTCCCGAAAAACGTGACCGCAGGAAAGACGATGGGGAAGTGCAAAGGCTCATGCTTAAGCTGGATGAGCTAAACAAGGATCTGCCGGATGACGATGAGCCCACCTTGGAAGAGATGATCAAAGAATCACGTGAATACTACGCTGATGTTCCCATGTACGACTTTGGTTCGGGACAGATGTCAAATGAACAGGCCATCGCTGACTTCTACGGTTGGCCGATATTGCATAGAATAAGACAAGAGATAGAAGAGAGCTGCGATTTGCCAAGCGATGTTAGGAAAACCGGTCAAATCAGCCAGAAGCTTTGGCAAGAATTAAGGGACATACGGGCGGGCAGGAAACCTCGGCCAGAACGTGCCAAAAAATCAGGAACTCACCGAAAGGGCTCTTCAACACAACGAGAGGCCCCTGGCAAGGCGGTCGTGGCAACTCCTAAAGCTGAGAATAGCCAACCCAAGGACATTGATGTTACCCAACGAGAGCGCCAGCCAGGGGACGACTATTTCCTGACGACTGAACGGGGCATTATCAGAAATGATTCTTACCGAGAGCTTTTCAAAGGGCCAGGCACGGTCTATGAGTGGATCTGGGCCAACGTGGTCCGGAGCCAGTGGCAAGACACCAAGGGTTATCCAATCAAGGGAAAGTATTACGACAACGGCTATTTGGCCTACTGTTCGAGCTACCGGCAATTGGCAAGAGATTGCGGGCTCCATAAGAACAAGGTCAAAGAGTATATCGACAATTTCAAGAAGGCTGGTGTTATCAAGGTTAAACACCTAGTGCCCACGGGTAAGAAGCGAGGTCAGAGCGTGTTTATCATTGGCAGATGGCGTTGGGGCAAAGACAAAAATGGCAAACGTACCGTGATCGAGACCTATTTCAGGGATGACATTTTCATTACGAAAAAGGATGGTCAAAATGTGCCCAACATTCTTGGATGTTGGTCAAATATTGCCCAACTTGCGTCAAAGTTGGTCAAATACAGGGACATATAAGAAGATGAGTTTTAAAGAAGATGAGTGCAAAACTCATCTTCTTCTAACACAACTGAAAACCAAGCTTTGGCAAGAAAGGCTGTACCCCTAATTCAGGATACAGTTTCTCTTGTTAATGTCAGGGTTTCAGTTCATCTTGCTGAAGGCTCTTCAACAAGAGATACAGTACCCTCGGTTCAGGTGCTGTTGGACGAAGATGATTTGACACCACTCAGAATCAAGATTTACTTTGATTGACAGCCATCATTGCAAGCGCTTCACTTTGATGATATCTGTAACCTCCTGAGAATGGCAATACAGTGGCAGGAAACATGAATATTCAGCTTGAACATGGCAGCAAATCAGTTAACGATTATGTTACGTTGATTGAATGCTATCCTCAATCTGAGTTCGATTCCCCTTATCGGTCCACGGTACCTTTTCTATGTTTTTGGTCAAACATCGGATACCAACTTAATGGTTTGGCCCAGTTGCTTGGAATCAAGCCTTTCTCCAAAGTCACAGCATGCTTCGAATTTGGCGTTGATGTCCAAAAAGGAAAAGGCAAACCGTCACAGACAGATTTGATGATCACATCAGATGACCATGCAATTGCCATCGAAGCCAAATACACCGAACCGCCTTATGAAACGGTCCTTACTTGGATGGGAAACTCTTCCAACAGGATACGGGTTCTTGAGGGTTGGCTTGACCTGATTTCCTCTAGTGTATGCAAAAACAGAATCAACGTTGAAGATATTGTTGTCTTACCGTACCAGTTGGTTCACAGATGTGCCTCGGTGTGCTTTCCAGGGGTTGTTTACAGAACGCTCATCTATCAGTGTTTTGACCTTGATGAAGAAAAGGCCCTTTATTATCGGTCTCAACTCGAAACCCTCATCAGAGTCCTGAAGAAACCCGAAAAGTTGCACTTTTTTCTAGTCAATATTCCTTTACTGAAAAGTCCAGCGTACACTCAGTTGCAGGCCCGCTGGGATTCTGGGGAACGAATTATGCATGCTGACGTAATCCGAGGAATGAAAACCAACGAGTTTCTAGCCTTTGGGAAACCCATGGTCATCAGTATCGAATAGACTCTGGAATCCAGAGACGAACTGTCACTCAAATGACCCCTGAGTTGCGATATGGCAAGTCATCAGATACTATACAAGTTTTATACAGAATGTGTAAACTGTGCCCTCACGCGAAAGCAATGCCCCAAAGCCTGGAAAGATCGCAGGATAGGGATGATTCCCAGAGGCTTCGAGCTTCCTCTTTCGCGACGTCCTAAGCTACTCGTTGTCGGAAAGAATCCAGGACATCCACTGGATGAATTTGGAGAATGCCAACTCTACATTGGCAAGCGTGGCAAAGATCTCCTTGACGCATGGTTGGGGTGGCGCGATCACCTTCTCAAAATGATATTGGCTACAAGCGACGATTCCCTGAAGTACCACAAGAACAGGAACCGCTATCTGCGCTTTATTCTTGGACACTCGAAGAGACTTGAACCCTATAGTGAGTACTCACGAAGAACGCTCAACAGCGACGTCGTGATGAAGGATTATGCCAAGATCATGCGATCTACAGCGATGACAAACCTGTTCAAGTGTAGCACCAGGAATGAGCGGCAAAAACTGAAAGCATCCGATGTCGCGCCATGCTACAATAAATTCTTCTCAAAAGAGATTCATCTGATGCGTCCCCGTGCAATTTTGGCGTTCGGCAATGAAGTGTACGAGATCCTTCGCAGACTGGACACAGAAAGAAACCTCCCTTTCATAGTCGCAATAAAGCACCCATCATATTTCTACCTGAAGCAATCTGAAGCGGAAAAACTGAAAGAAATCAAGGAGAGCTTGAATAGGTGTTTCTGAACCTAGCGGAAGATTTAAGGTCACAGGCATTATGTCGATTTTTGAGAACGGCCAAGAAGTTGTGATGTCTGCTTGTTGACGTAGGACTGTCAAGCAAAGTATCGACCCCACCCTTTCAGCCTGTCAAATCGAGTACAGGTCAGGACATTTCAGGATGCAGAGCCTTTGTGAACGCCAGGCTTTAGCTCGATTCTTACTTCCTTGAAACAGTGGCACCTGCCTTTTCTTCATCAACAACAATGTTCTTGCCAAAGCCCGAAAAGCCCTCCCAGGCACTCACATTTGCGTTTTAACGGCACAAATAGTCCGACCTATACCTAAGGTTAAGGTATAGGTAATAGTAGTATAAGGTATAAATCCGTTCCCCCATAACATTCACAACCTTATCCTTTAATGAACGATACCGTTGAACTCCCCCCATTTAAAGGGATGGAGGGAAACGTTGAGATAAGGAAGACACAGGTATTCTGGGAATAGGATGTTGGGGACATTGGGAGTGGTTCCTTAGGCTGTGGAATGCTGGGGATTGTAGGCTGGGGATGTCTTTTCTATGGATACGGTATTCTATTTTACTAAGGGAGCGTGAATGGTTGCCACGATTTCCGTTCGGCAATCAGAGGAGCCCAGGCAAGATTCCATTTAGATATGCCAAAGGTGTTGCGGTTACGGTTTTCCGAACGTCATAGCAGGTATACGTAACAAAATTTGATTCTCTATTGATATCGGATGGTTAGATAAGGTTACAGTTTCATACTTTTATACATCAGTCAAGGGTTAAATGGGGCTGAGAGGCGAAACGAAAAAGGCAGGACCGAAGCCCTGCGGTCGCTCTTGACTAATGGCTGTCGGCTTTTTCCTCGCTTTTGTCACTTCGGGTGTAGTGACAGATAAGAGACTTCATATAGGATTTCTGAGCACCCGTAAGGTTCCGAAATTCAATTCCACATTGTCTTGTGGGATAATACCCCCGTGCTTCGCTGTCGATCTCAGCATCCCAGATGGTGAAGCCTGGCAATTCTGTCAAAAAGTCCTCTCCACCGGGCAAAACGATGTCTAACTCCAGTGGCGCATGCAAGGGCAGCTTCTCGCCAAAATGCCTAACGGTAAGGCCGTTGCGGCTGATGTCGATAATCCTGGCTACCATGAGACAATCGGGACGCAAGGTTCGAACAAACGCAACGACATCTCAGACCAGCTTAGGTCGCTTGCACTTTCTTTGCTCAAGCGGCTGATTGGTGATTGCCACGGTTTGCTTCCTTTACGGGGTTTTTTGTACACTTAAGAAAAAACCAATCTCGCTGTCTCACCAAGATCACTATCTCTCGATTTCTGTCTTACGGCAAATTAGGCTTTGTTGCTCAAGTAAGCCTTAAATATGTCTTTCCATGTCAAGATTCCTTCAATTCTGCCGTCAGCTGAGGTAACTGGAAGACAAGACACGCTTTTACTTAACAATAGCTTAGCGGCCGCTTCTATGGAAGTGCTCTTATCCACTCTTACGGGTTCTCTGCTCATAATTTGGTGGGCTTTCTTGTTGAAGATCGCAAGATCCCGTGGATGCTCATTAAGCATACCAACGAAAGGGCTTAATGCTTTTAGGAGATCTCGGTCCGATATGACTCCAAGCGGTCCGTGATCGCCCACAACCAAGAGATGGTGGAATTTGACATTGTCAAAAATCTCACGGATTGTCGAGAGAGTATCATCCAATTCAACCGTCACCACTCTACGGGTCATGATCGATTAGATGTTCATTTGTGTTGCCTAACCTTAGAAAATCTTAAAACTTTTGCCTTCTTGCTTTTCGATCTTGACAGCAGGCATCTACCATCTAGGAAACATCCATAGTGCATCGGCTTAAAAGCGTGCTGCTTGCGCCGTGGCTTTGTTCAGCCGCTTTGTTATGTGTCAAATTTGCTCTCTATCCATTAGCACAGAGGATGAAGGGGATTCACGACGGCCATGACGATTGATAAGATTTTCACAATGTTCATCGGATTCCTCTGAGGGTGCTCATCGGGATTCACGCATGATCCTATCACTGCCACATTTGGGACACTCGCGTGTGGTCTCTAGCGGTGCGTCACCCCAGGAATACTTGGGAGCGAAGCAACTTAGACAGCCAAGAAGCCCACAATCCCTGCAAATTCGGACTTGCGAAATATGGAGTGGTCGGTGACACATGGTACAGATATCTGTGTCTTGGTTTGACATGATGATCCCTCGTTAGACCATTAATCGCCTATCAAGGTTACCCTCAAGTTGGCGCCCTGTTATGATTCTTTATTCAGGGAGGGCGCCATATCCAGTGTCTCTAAGTTCTATTTTCTTGGGGCAACCAGTATAGATGCTGTCGGCGAGGCGGTGCCTGCCTGGCGTGCGTCTGAAAGACCTTCCTCGCGCAACAGACGAATTACCCTAGGAATCCACGATATAGCGTTACCGCAACATAGATTACCAGTATGGCGAGGACCCATGAAAATGTAAGCATTGCTAGGAGTGTTATGACCTTCTTAATGCCCATACTGTCTTACCGCCAACGAAATTTTGCCTTCCAAAGTGTGCTCATATGAGGCGGCACACCGATCGGCTATGAGGCCCTCCCTTGGTTGCAAGAATCTGGGACTTAATGGAATTGGTCCGTAAACTTTTCGGCCTCCATCCTTAAATCGTAAATGTCTCCCATCATGGTCAAGAACTCTGCCTCTGTGAGGTTCAGCGCTTTTTGGACTGCAGTAGATATTTCTTGTTTACTCGTGCTGCTCAATTCGCCTGTTGAGACGATACTGAGCAGGTTTCCGAGGCAAATCATACGCCGAAACGCTGCTGATGGGCTGTTTTCTGTGATAGCCAAGAGGTCTCTTAAGGAATGAAACTCACAAGCCTCTCTGATTTTCTCGGGAAGCCTCCAGTGGTCACACAAGAGGGTGCCTAAAAGGGCGCTTGAGGGCAGTGAAAAATGCTCCTCTGCTTCACTGAACAGACAACCTTGTTCCTGGGAGAAGTCTTTAAGTGCTTTGTAATGGTCAGGAAAGAATTTCAGGTAAACCAGCTTGCCAATGTCATGGAGGATGGCTGCGGACCACAATTCCTCAGGGGACGAGTGGGGATTATATTTATTGGCTAAGTATTTCGTACACAGGGTCGTATAGAACGAGTGAAACCAGAAGTCGTCCAGTTCATCCTTGCGATTGATTGCCAGCGTATTGATCACCGACAGGGATAGGACCATACGGTAAATCTCATTCAGCCCTAAAAAGGCAATGGCGAATCGAACGTCTCCTATCTCTCTGGGAAGCCCGTAATAAGCAGAATTGACGATTTTGAGAGCCTGAGCAACCAGCGCCGGGTCACTGCTGACAAGTTCCGCCACCTTGTCCATGACCACGTTACCGCTGTGGATTACGCGCTGAAGTTCATTTAGCACCTCTGGCAAGGACGGAAGTGTGCAGTGCTGGGGAAGAAACGTTTTTGGATCAATCTTGATAGGCTCAAGCATAGGCGATCAGACTCGTCCGCACCTTCGACTTGGGGAGAAAGAAACGGCACGATTTGAGACCGAGGCCTCCTGAAGTCGGAGGATGAGCAGTTTCCGTTTAGCTGTTTCCCACCAAGGTATGGCTATGTGAAAGGAGAGGCCTCGGTCATTCATATGAAAGCTGGTCGCTATGGCAGCTTATGGTACCAAAACTGAAGGCAGACCGATGGAAATAGGTCCGCAAGGCATTTATATTTTTATTATTATATCGCCCAGGAGGATAAAACACAAAGCTGAATTATTCAGTATGAATACACTATAAAATATCGGGATTATTGGAGGGTGGATAGGTAGATTCTGAGGTTTGTTTTTTTGTTCTTTATCCCCGTTTTCTTTCTGATATTGTCCCTATGAGTCTGAATCGTTTTGTCTGATAGATTCATAAATTCCGCTATCTCTTTGGTGGTTTTGCCATCCTTGACAAGATTCGCCACCCGGATTTCCGTGGGTGTGAGGCCCAAATACTTCGAGGACAATCTACGGGAAAATGGCGAAACGATGTCGTTTAGGTTGGATTCCAAGATACTTAGGCAGGAGATCTGATTGGCATCCAATGATGTCTTTTGCAGCCTCTCTAGATAGGGCGAAACCAGGTCCTTCACATTGGACAGTACTTTTTCTTCGAGTTCTGATTTATCCTCTTCTCTTCTTTTCAGTAAGACTCGCAATGCAGTGTTAACTTCCTCAAGGTTCTTTGCCTTAGTCTTTAGTTGTGCCTCTTTTTGTCTCAGTGCCTCGTGGGCCCGCTTGCGATCCGTAATATCAGTAACTACAGAGATGAATCCTATAACACATCCTTGTTTGTCCCGCTTGTACGCCCAGTCTACCTTTATATCTACAGCTCTTCCGTCCTTCGTCAGATTCTTTCTAATATAAGGCTTTGCTGGAGGCTGTTTTTTGACAAGCGTTGTTATATAGTCACGCAGCTCCTTCTGATCGGAATCGGGTGTTAGCAGGTCGAGTACTGATTTTCCTACCAGCTCACCCTCATAATAACCCAAAATTCCATGGTGGGCGAGATTAGCAAAGGTTATTGTTCCGGAAACATCTGTTTCCACAATGCCGTGAGGAATGGTCTCAACAAGAGTCCGATACTGCCTTTCGCTTTGGGTTAATGTCTCCTCTATCCGCTTACGCTCGGTGATGTCCATTAATGAGCACATCATGCATGACGGCTGACCAGCCCCATCAATCACCGTGCTCGCCGAAAGCTGGGCGTCGAAGTGTGAACCATCGCTTTTCCTGGCGACCAGTTCACCTACCCAGCTGCCTTTACTCTGCAGCACGTTTACTACTTCCAAGGCCTTCTCTGGTTGTTTCCAAAATTCCACGGCAGGTCGTCCAAGAACTTCTCGGTCGGTATCATATCCCCAAAGTTTCAGGAAAGCCTTGTTCACATAGGTAACATTGCCCCCGAATTCAGCAAAGGCGACAGCATTGATGGATGATTCTATCGCCCTATCCTTCATCAGCAGAGCTTCCTCTGCCTGTTTACGCTCCTCTATTTCTCGTTTCAGTTTCTCATTTGTCTTTACCAGTTCAGCAGTTTGTTCTTTAACCTGCAGTTCCAACTCGCCATGAAGTCGCTGCAACTCTTCCTCCGCCCGCTTGCGCTCAGTGATGTCAGTCAATATGCCAAGAATGGCCTTTCCCCCATCATAGCCCATCAGCTTTGTAGAGAGTAGTACCTCGACTCGCCTGCCATCTTTCGCAACGAGAGCATGTTCGTATGGTTCAACCTCCTCTCCGCTGAGGTGTCTGGCGAAATTTGCCCTAACTGTCTTATGGTATTCAGGTGCGATCAAGGTGAGGAAATCAAAGTTGGGAGAGTAGAAATCTTTCCTTTTGAGTCCTGTAATCTCTTCGCATTTTTCATTCGCATACACTATCCTGCCCTTTTTGTTGATGAAGATCATGTTGGGTGACTCTTCTGCAAGAGTCTTGAATTTCTCTTCAGATTCTTTAAGCAACTGCTCTGCTTGCTTCCGGTCGGTAATATCGCGAGCAATTCCCGAGAGGCCGGTAATCTTTCCAGCGCCGTCGTGTATCGGCACTTTAATCACGTGGAACGTCTTCGGAATTCCTCCAACCGGTTTTGTGTGTTCTTCTTCGACAACCTCTCCAGATAGAACGCGATTGTCCACTTGCCTGACATGTTGTCCAGCTTCCTTTCCAAATAGGTCTTCGTCAGTCATTCCGATCAGTTTAGAAGCTGGCACCGCAAAAAGCTTCTCCATCGCAGGGTTCACCTGAACATACTTTAAGGTTCGACCTTTCATGAAGATGCTATCTTGTGCGGTATCGAACAAGGCTCGAAAGCGCTCATTGCTTTCCTGAAGAGCCTGTTCTGCCTTGCGCTTAAGTCGCCATTCATTCAACATTATGCCGATTTCCGAGGTCACAAGCTGCAAACGTTCTATGCGCTTGTCAGGGAAAGATTGCGGGGTCTCGGCATATACCATCACGCCGCCCTCCACTTGGCCATTAACCTTGAGCGGCAAAGCCAGATTGGACCGGTATCCCAACTCAAGCGCATAATCTCGCCACCTGCGGAAGCCTTGATCTGTTTCGAGGTCGGCATAGCCGAAGGGTTCTCCCTTTAAAACGGCATGGCTCATGGCGCACTGCGCGTCAGGTGATGTCGGTTCTCTAATCTCGAGAACGAGGTTATCGAGATAGCGGTCCACACGACCCGCAGAGAGAATCGGCCTAATTTCGCCATTCGTGTATTGGCCGTACCACGACATACAGAACTCATATTTTTCCACTATCTCCGACAGAAAGGTCTGAAGAAGCGTCTCCTCTGTCTGCTCTGGTCTGACACCGCGCAGTACAGCAAGAACGGACTGGAACGCAACGTAATCCTTCAAGGCGTCCTCTACGCTCTTGTGATCCCGGGCTTCTTTTTCTAGCTGTTGAACTCTTTGTTCCAGTTCTTCGTAAGTCAGTTGATTGGCCATCAGAAGATCCTCCAACTGCCTGAGAAATATGGCAGGCTCTGCCTAGGCAAATCTGGCAGCTTGGATAGAGCCTCCGTCAATCCCAGAGGGTTGGCCCCCTTGCGGTTATTTATGTTTGAAGAGGACGTGAAATGATCTAGGTAAATCGTATTCAATTCCAATATTAATCGTCAAGGTGGGACCGCCGTGCCAGCCATGGACGAATTCAATAACAACACCGTATGTTGTGTGTCTGCTCAAAAGGGCACGAATCAAGATTACTTGCCAGAATTTGCGATTCTTATCAATTGATTTTAGTAAAGATATCTGACCAATCGCCCCGCTTCAGACACCAAGCGTTTCAGTAAAACGTCCTTACCAACATAAAACTGGTAGCCTTTCAAAGGTTCCACACCGAGATAACACCGCCGGGCGCAACGATTTGACCACCGCGGGCTGATTTCGAACCCGACCACGCTCAGGTAACCCAATCCCCCTACCCTGCCCTCAGTGCTTCCAGCCGATTCAGCCTCGCTTAGGCTTGCCAGTACCTCAAGTGTTACATTAAGTCTATCTGATAACACTCCAATATTTCCGAGTTTCTTCAAATCATATGTCGGATGCTGAATCAGGTGCTGGGTGCCTATTATGTCGCTTCGTCGCCTTCCTAGTACCTCTCAAAGAAGGTGATCTCTTGGAGCGATTTCTTCTTGGGCGATGGTTTCTGCCTTGAATATCCGGCTGCAACCAGTGCTATGAGCGTATAGGGCTCTGGGACATTCAGGACCTTTCTTACGGACTCTGCATAAGGTTTCTTGTGCCCAGCTACCCAGCAACTCCCAATTCCGTGTGCAGTGCAAGCCAGCAAGATGTTCTCTGTGGCAGCTGACCCGTCCTCCAGAAAGTACTTCGTCGTGGAATCGGCAAATACAGCAAAACATACTGCACAACCCTTGATGAATTTCCCATGATCGGTTAACTCGCTGATCTCCTTTTTCAGGTCATCGTCCAAGACCGCCCCGAAGATCCAGGGCTGGACATTATTTGCAGTAGGCGCCAGTCTGGCACAATCCAAGATGTCCCTAACAACATCTTGTGGAACGGCCTTGGGTTCGAACTCTCTGACACTGCGTCTTGTCTTAATCACTTCAGTAACTTCGTTCATGGAATCCCTCCGGATATCAAAACACGTTAGATCCTCTCTCTCCCAAACAACCTTGTGGAAACAGGTGCGGTCCCGCCCATTTACCTCGAACGCCACCCAATTCTTGTCATCCCCTACCCTTTCCTTATAGTCGATCTTTACCAAATATGGCATCCATGATTGCCTTTTCTATTTCCGGGCTCGGCGTCCATCTGTACTCATTGTCGTAACGCTTTTTGGCAAAGTAGTGTTGAGCATCGATTAACTGACTGGGATCTTGTTCCATGGGCATGGGCGGTAGCAGTTCGAAAGCCAACTTTGCCTTCTTTTCCCGCTCAACAGGATCCATCCGGCCTTCCGAATCAAACGACAGCAAGGAGTACTGAATCCGTAAGATTTCTACGGGTATTCGATTTACCAAATCTACCACGACCAGAGCATATCGCACACGCTTGCCAGCATACTGAAGGAGACGCTCTTCAGGTTCGCCTCGGAGCAACCGCTCGTACCGAGTCAACGGAAGCCGCTTGATTGAGTCATCATCATCGACAAGAAAGATCCTTAGACTTATGCCCATGGTGAGTGCGTTCCTTGTCAGGCTGGAGCCTGTCCAGGTTCTAGGCCGTCGGCCGTTGCCTTAGCCTCTTGTTTCTCCAGCTGTTTACGTTTGCGACGTTTCGCTTTCTTTTCCATCTTTTCCCTGACAATTTGTTCCATACTCTTGACCTTGTCTGGTCGGCTCTTCCCAAAGCGCTTGAAATAGAGCTCCTCGATGAACACCGGCAGTGGCACCTTCCAAGGCTCTTGCTTGTGGTTTGCTTTTCCCCCTAACCTCTTTGGGTTCATGCCAAGCTCTCTAGCCATCTGGATGTGGGCATGGGAGAGATGATACTTTTTCCGAGCATTGATCCAGGATTGAAGTTTGTCAGGGATTTTCGCCTTTTTCGCCATAAGTTAGTGTCCTTGTCACATATCTATTACACGGATAGCCCGTCTATCAGGGCGGCCACATTCTGGCCCAGGACCTCTTGGTTGTAGCCACCCTCCATGATGGCAAAGCAACCAGCACCACATGCACTAGCGGCTTTACTGACCAAAGCACCGATCGCAAAATAGTCCTCAGTGGCAAGAAGTCCGCCCCAGTCATCTATGTGATGGTCAAAGCCAGCTGAAACACCTATCATATCAACTTGCATACCTGACAGAATACGCGCAACTTCACGGACGTATTCTCCACAGGTGCGTTCCATTGGATTGTATATCTTCACCCAATCTTTGGTACCTAAAATGTTTGCCGTTCCGTCTCCGAAATGCAAGTCAATGTCCAGGACAAGAGCTTGCCCTATGAGGCCTTCCTTCTGCAATGCAAGGAGGGCGATGGCCATATTGTTGAAATAGCAAAACCCCCAGGCACTGTGTGCCGATGCATGGTGTCCCGGAGGACGGATGAGACCGAACGCCGGCTCATCAAGCCCGATTCTGGCGGCCTGAACAGCGCCACCAGCAGCCAGAGCGGCAATAGGATAAAGACCGCTGTGTCGAACATATTCCACATGGGACTCTGTATGGGCAGCAGCAATCTGAGCCTCAGATGCAGGTTTGGCGTTAACAAACTCCACATCAGGCCTAATCACCTCTACAATCGCCTCCATTCGCCCTTTGGCAGATGCTGGATCTGACGTGTAATCCTGATAGAAATCATCATGGAAAACAACCTTCATAAAGTTCTTCCCACTAGGTTTTCAGTCTGAAATGGTACCAGAAACCACACCACCACCATGGTTGTTCTTCAAGTAGGCCGACATGTTGGAAACGACACTTCGGATTCTGTTCGCCCCCTCCATGGCAGAAGTTATGAACTCATCGGCATCCGGGCCGAGCCTGCCCTTGTAGCGTGCCTCTACAAATTGGAGATAATTCAACACCTTATCCAGCGGTTCTTGCAAATCGTTTAACGCCACATCAACGAAGTGCTTAAGTTCCTGACTGCGTCTCTGCAGTTCAGTAACACGGTATTGTCGCTCTTCCTTAGCCTTGTTGTGCTCGAAAGCTTGTTGTTCCAGCTTCATCACCCTTTGTTCCAGTTGCTCATAGGTTGGTTTTTTTGCCATAAGCACATCCCCCAATCCCCAAAATGAAGTCTCTTCTCTGCGGACGTGCGCAATTCTTCATCGTCCGGGAAGGACAATATACTCTGGAGGCACATTGTCGGTCAGCCAGATCCCGCTGTCCGAACGACAGAACTGAAACCCCTTTTCGTACATACGCAGAGCACTGACAATGAGTACCGTGGGCTTACCGTGCCGCTTTCCGACGTTAATTGCACCGGCCTCGTCCGGTGACAGATGAACATAGAGACGTCTTCCTCGACGAAGACCTTCTTTCTTAATAGCTTCTGTAAAACGGGTCGCAGTACCGTGGAAAAGAATGTCGGGAGGCTTCACAGGCTGAAGCCCGAGGTCAACTGAAACAGAGTGGCCATAGTTGGCTCTGATTCTGCAACCACCACGGCTCAACGCAAATCGTTGCTTGTCATTGCGCCTCACCACTTGTTGAAGTCGTTCCTTATTCACAGATACTCCGGCACGATTGGCTGCAGCAAGCAACTGGTCAACCCTTGCCCACCCGTGTTGATCGAGTGATAGGCCGAAACGCTCTGGTTTGTGACGAAGCACAAGACTTAAGAACTTGCTGATTCTAATGAAGTCGCTATCCTGTTTGCCTCTGTCATCCATCTTGCGATTTTTGCTAGCACTCGATTTTAAGTTGGCAGAATTCCGATATCCAAGTGGTCTGGGGGAGGAAAGTCGTAAAAAAGGGAGATTTGGACTTCAAGAAACATTCTGGCACATGATAAGGGCATCCTGGCCCTTTGGGTAAGAGTCCTTCGTGAGGTGCAACGGGGTGAATCCATATGTCAGAGTCAGCCCGTCATTCGCAGCCGTACTCATCCAACTAGCCCAGCCTGTATCTCAAATAGGTATACCGCTTTTGCGTTTTATCATTCTTGACCCCAATGGCCAGCGCCTTCTTCGTGCCCACCAGCACCACCAGCTTTCGACCCCTCGTCACCGCCGTATAGATCAGATTACGTTGCAACAACACATAATGTTGGGTGAGGATCGGCATGACCACAGCCGGGTATTCCGAGCCCTGAGATTTATGCACGGAAACCGCATAAGCCAGCACGATTTCATCCAGCTCTGAAAAATCATAATCCACACTGCGGCCGTCAAAAGAGATGCTCACCTGCTGGGCCTCTAGATCGATCCTCGTGATTCTTCCAATGTCGCCGTTGAAGACCTCCTTATCATAGTTGTTCTTGATCTGCATGACCTTGTCGTTGACCCTAAACCTCGCGTTACCTCTCACCAGGCCAGTCTCCCCAGGATTAAGTGCCCGTTGGAGTTCCACATTCAAATTCCCGGCCCCGACGATGCCTCTGTGCATGGGAGTGAGCACCTGAATGTCCTCTGCAGGGTCCAATTGAAAGCGCCTGGGGATACGCTCTTTGACCAGGTCCAGTATGATCTTGAGCACTTCTTCAGGATCTTCTTGTTCAAGGAAATAAAAGTCATCAAGCTTGCTCCCTGACGGTTTGAGTGATGGCATCAGTCCACTGTTGATCTTGTGGGCATTGACGATAATTAGGCTTTCTCTGGCCTGGCGAAAGATTTCGTTTAACTCCACGACTGGGACAGCCCCCGATGCGATAACGTCCTTTAGGACATTTCCAGCCCCCACAGACGGGAGTTGATTCACATCCCCCACAAGGATAAAGGTCGCTCTGGGAGCAATAGCCTTCAGGAGGTGGTGCATCAGAATGGTGTCGATCATCGATGCTTCATCAACGACCAGGAGATCACAATTAAGCGGGTGTTCTTCGTTTTTCTGAAATCCGCCTTTCTGGATGCTGTATTCAAGCATGCGGTGAATGGTCTTGGCCTCATGACCGGTAGCCTCACTCATTCGCTTTGCCGCCCGGCCAGTCGGAGCTGCCAGCATGATTTTGACTCTGAGTTTTGAAAAAATCTTCAGAATAGCATTGATGATGGTGGTTTTACCTGTGCCAGGTCCTCCGGTGATGACCATCACTTTATCTTCAACCGCAGACCTTACTGCTTCCACCTGTTTGTCAGCCAAAGTGATAGCGAGTTGTTCTTGTACCCACTCTATGGCTTTATCTGAATCGACCCTACGGATCGATTTGGGGACATTCACCAGAGTCTTCAGACGCGTTGCGATACTGGTCTCACAGAGGTGGAACTTGGCCAGGTAGACGGCTTTATTGTTTTCCCTGAACTCTTCAATGTCTTCGTTTAGGTCCTCGATCGCAATCTTTTTATCAAGGACAATGGTGCCGAAGGCCTTGACTATGACATCCCGGTCAACTTGAAGGATCTCCTGGCACTTCTCGATAAGCGGTTCGTAGGGATAGTAGACGTGTCCTTCATCTGCGAGCTGGTGCAGGACATAGAGGATGCCAGCCTCTGCCCTCAATTCAGAATTTTTGTCAAATCCGAGTTTCTCTGCGATGTGGTCTGCAGTGACAAAGCCTACACCGAATATGTC
>Ga0180433_10005315_pt1 | contig 17514 bp, 16 predicted proteins | sample SS_ome_8_FD_132980 | JGI IMG/M metagenome (GOLD analysis project Ga0180433, IMG submission 132980) | Hypersaline lake sediment archaeal communities from the Salton Sea, California, USA - SS_1_D_1 metaG | ecosystem: Environmental > Aquatic > Non-marine Saline and Alkaline > Hypersaline >... | reverse complement strand
TGATCTCAAACTAATGAAAGACTTAACTAATAAACCTTTTGGAGTTAATCTTTCATTGCCCCATCATAAATTTAACGACCTTTCTTCAAGAAAAAAAATGGAGAAAAGATACTTAAATTATGTGGAAATTGCACTAAATAAAGGATGTAAGATTTTTACTACTTCTGGTTATAAGGCTAAATTCATTGGTGACAGAGTTCACGAGGCAGGTGCCTATTGGATCCATAAATGTGTGCTCATTAATCACGCACTTTCCACTGAAAAACAAGGTGCCGATGCCGTAACCATTGTAGGATTAGAGGGAACAGGTTTTAAAAGCCCTTTCACAACTACTACATTAGTTAATATCACTATGGCAAGAAAATTATTAGAAATCCCTATCATCGCAGCGGGTGGGATTGGGGATGCGAGAGGAGTTCTTGCGGCGTTGTTTATGGGAGCAGAAGCAGTCTGCCTTGGAACTGCGCTTATGGCAACCGAAGAATGTCCGGTGCCAAGAAAAATTAAGGAAAAATGGCTGAATTTAGATATTTTCGATAAAGACTTTTACAAAAAAATTTACCACTATAATACGAAGAACTTTATGGCACCCTCCACCGCGATAGGGCATCATAATAAAATTCTTCCCTTAAAATCTTTAATTGAAAAAATAATCTCTCAAGCAGAGGCTATACTTGATCGTTGGGGCTTCGGAAATAAAGAAATGAACACATTATAGCATATCGCCGATTGAGTAATAACATTCTTTAGTCCTTCTTCAAAATACAAAATATTTATTTTATTTAGGCTAATAGTAAAAATAATAGTGATAGTGAATATCACACTTTTACAAAAAAATCAAAAAATATGATATAAAATGGCAGTACCAATAATTTTAATTGTGGCCTTAATTTCGGGGATTATTTCTATAGCGTTAGCAATTTATTTTAGAGCATTAGTAATGAAAGAGGATCCGGGAAACGAAAAAATGGTAGAAGTTGCGGGTTATATTGAGGAAGGTGCAAAGACATACATCAAAGTCCAATACAAGATCCTTGGGATCTTTGTAGGAGGTTTTTTTTTCGTTATATTTTTCTTATTACCTTCTCCCTTACTCCCAACCGAGAGACTTGCTATATTTTTTAACTGGGAACAAGCCTTAGCTTATTTAATTGGAGCTGTTGGCTCTATGTTAGCTGGATGGTTAGGAATGTATGTAGGTGTGAAGGCAAATTCAAGAGCAGCTCAAGGCTGTACCATCGGAACAAAAGAAGGATTTGATATTGCATTCTTTGGAGGATCCGTCATGGGACTCGCCGTGGTTGGCGTTGCGTTAATCGGTGTATCCATAATATATTGGATCTTCGGTGATCCTTTAGTTGTATTAGGATTTAGCTTCGGAGCAAGCAGTATCGCACTGTTCATGAAATGTGGTGGCGGTATTTACACGAAAACCGCAGATGTGGGCGCAGATTTAGTAGGAAAAGCAGAATATAACCTCCCTGAAGATGATCCCAGGAATCCTGCTACCATAGCTGACAATGTCGGCGATAATGTCGGCGATATAGCCGGTATGGGCTCAGATCTCTTCGACTCTTATGTAGCATCAATTGTAGCTTCAATGATGCTCGCTGCGGCTTTAGTTTTAATTGAAGCCCCACTTGGAAATGTAGCTATCTCAGAAAACTTGAGAGCAACGTTAGTGATCACTCCAGTAGTCTTATGTGGAGTAGGATTAATCGCTTCTTTAATCGGTATCTTCTTCATTAAGGTAAAAGGTTCGTCTGACCCTGGAAAAGCTTTGAATAACGGTACATATTTCTCTACTGTAATATTTGCGGGTATTTCTGCTCTGTTTACACTATTTCTAACTATAGGACAAGATCCTGCAGGTATAGCTTTATTATGGAGAATTTGGGTGGCGTTAATTCTTGGACTCTTTTCTGGAATCGTTATTGGTTTTACAAGTGACTATTATACTAGAGCCGACCGAAAACCAACCAGAAATATGGCTGAAGCAGCCCAAGAAGGGCATGCCGTAGTAATCTTATCGGGATTTTCTTATGGTTTAATCAGTGTTGTCCCTCCAGCAATAGGGATTATCGTTGCAATGGCAATTTCCTATCTACTTGCAGGAGTTTTTGGAGTATCTATGGCTGCGGTAGGCATGTTAGCTATTGTTGGAACAATAGTTTCTAACGATGCATACGGTCCAATTGTAGACAATTCGAGAGCTATTGCCGAACAAGGCGAATTAGGAGAAGACGTCATAAGAACGGCAGATATGCTAGATTCCGCAGGTAATACTGCTAAAGCCATTACTAAAGGATTCGCAATTGGAGCGGCAAATCTGACTGTCCTTGCTTTACTCTTTTCCTATACTGAAGAAGCCGGGATTACAGCAATGGGTATAGATTTACTTAATGTAAATGTTCTCATTGGAGCATTCATCGGAGTGGTCGTACCTGCTCTTTTTTCAGCGTTACTGATTCGTTCCGTTCAAAAAAATGCTGCAAAGATGGTTGATGAAATTCGACGCCAATTTGAAGAAAATCCGAAAATTTTAACGGGAGAAGTAGCCGCCGATTTCAGTAAAACTATTGATATCGCGACTAAAGGATCCTTACGAGAACTTGTTCTACCAAGTCTAATCTCCATTTTAATACCCTTAGCAGTAGGAATATTTTTTGGAGTTGCAGCATTGGGAGCCTTCCTTGCTGGTGCAATCCTTTCTGGCTTTGTTTTCGCTGTAATGATGTCCAACGCAGATTTCTCTTCACTTCGAGGAAAAAGTGGACGTGGGGCATGGGACAACGCGAAGAAATGGATAGAAGATGGTAATCTTGGCGGTAAAGGAACAGAAACGCATAAGGCATCAATAACTGGAGACACTGTCGGTGACCCATTTAATTTAATTAAATTTATTAATTATTTGATGAAAGGACACCGCAGGGCCAAGTATAAACACCTTACTAGTCGTTATGAGTCTTACTGCATCAATTTTCATGGGACTCTTTTTACTAATCGGAGCGAATGGCCTACTAGCTGCATTAGCGATATAAAACATTAAATCTTAATCATTTTATTTTATTTTTTTATAATGACTTTTTTTAGTACGTTTTAAGAGACTGAGAAATAATAAAAACAATGTTTACTGAGTTTTCATTGCTTAATTAACATTTTAAAATAGCTTATCTTATCTATAAGTGTATTTATATTTTTGCTAATTAGCTCTGGTATTCTCTCACAATCATTAATATTCTCACTTTTTTTTGCCCTTGATCCTAAAATAGACCTTCTTTCAGCATCTAATTCCAATCTTTGATTAGTAAGGAGGGTTATATATGACTCTGCTAAGATATTCAACCGTCTTAAATTCGTAGAGACTTCGGACTTTCTTGCTTTATAGTGGGATTTAGTTATTCGGTACGTGTTTACATCTATTATGCCTTTTTTTAGAGATCTCTTAAGATTTTGCGAATATTCTTTCAAATTCTCATTTTCTTCTATGAGATTAAAGAAATTATATTCTTTTTTGATTTTGGACAAAATGTTTTTATATTTCTCGTTTATTTCAATTGCTATTGCTTTTAAAACCTCGAAATCTCGTGTATAATCTTCATTAGGATTTCTTTTACTAATTTTTGCTAATTTATCTAATTTTTTCTTAAACTTTTGCTTATTGTATTTAAGTATATGAATTTGGTAATTCAATTCCAATTGTTCGTAATATTCCTCTTCAGTAGGTAATTCATATTCCACAGAATCTTTTAATTCCGTCATTTTAATTTTTTCACCTCCATTTTAGCGAATTAACGAATTTATGAATTATATTATAGATCGGAATTGTGAAATAAACTATCAACAGCATCATTCTCCTTCTCCTTATTTTCTATTTTAAAAACCGCATTCCGGGGAATTTTGATATTCAACTTTTTCCTTCTTTTGATATAAAAAACGGTTGAAAGAAAAATTACCCCAATTATTCCAGAAGTAATTATTGCTGGAATAAGATTTGCATCAGAATTAGAAGATCTTAGCGGATTTGAAGGATCATAGTCAGATGAATAAATATATTCCGCTAATAAATATCCCGAGGGATTAAACTCATCTTGAAGAAAAAATGAAAGAATATACTCATTTCCTTCTTCTGGGTTAAAGTAAAAGATGTATTCAGAGTAATCAGGATAATTTTTTTGATCTAAATATTGGTTGCCTAATTCATATTCATTCTTAATAATTCGGGCGATTACGCTTGAATTGGGTGTGTTTGTTCGACCATTATAAAATTCATAGGATATATTGAATGCAAATGTAAAATAACTGCTATTTTCCAGTACTTTAATATTGCTATGATGCAGTAAGAAGCTGGTAGAGAATGATATTGGTTTTTCACCTAAAATTTTATTATTCTTACGAATTTTAACTAAACCATCCATTTCTGGAAAAAATTTAGCATTCTCTGGAACTTTAAACATAAAGAAAAAGGTACCATCTGTTTGTTTTTCAAAGTCTAAGCACCCTAGATTGGGATTTTCATAAGAGACTATGACATCTGGACCAAAATCCGTTAATATCATGTTCTGAAAAGTTATGTTAACCGTGGTAATTTCTCCTAGTGTTAAGTGCGGATTATAGGAGCAGTTAATATCTAATGGATCGCTTTTAGCCATTTCAAGGACGTAGAGTAAATTGTCCTGATTTATTTCTTGATATTCAAGATCAGTATAAAACTCATTACTCTCTTCAGAATAAAGATTTTCAATTAGTTTTTGCGTACAACTGTAATTGAATTGAATTCCTAAGGATAAAATTTTGTCAATTTTGAAGGACCAATACAAGTTGCTAAGACTAGTATAATCAATATTTTGCATTACAAAATTGGATATTTTTTGGATATTGAGGGAAAATAATTGTAATATCTGAAGTGTTTCAATCATAAAGTAGGTATATCTTAGCTTGGCGCCAATGTGTTGAGTATATTGCGGATTAAAATAGAGGTATTCATCAGTCTCGATAACATTTCGTAAAATATAGTTGTATAAATCATATCGTTCGAACGGGAGGTCTAAGATAGAATTATAGCCCAAAAATTTTGAAAGAAAATCGAGTGCTTTGATTGCATAATAGCTATCTTCGAATAATATTTTTGAATTTTTCAAGTATGCAGCGAAACCCGAACTATACTGAAAAGGGAGAAATGCACCGTGATTTTCATAGTTTTGTTCTAGAAACTGGCTATTGAGAATACTATTTTTTACATTTGTGAGATTGTATGAAGAATGAAAGTTATCAAGTTTGAAGATTTTTTTCAATGATAATAGTGCTAAATAGTTCATACGTTGATTTAATCTTCTTTCACTTTCCAGGGTAAAGTTGTGATATCCTTCATTATAGAATTCAACCGGCTCTGATCTTACAAATAATGAATGGTTGATCGCTGAAAAGCGCGAGTGTGTGGAAATATAGCGCTCTTCTATTGCAGAATAGATATACTTAAAATCAAGATCGGTCAACCGTTCGCATAAATCGAATGATTGAACGGTACTATAAATTAATCCAAGCGTTGTTTCTTCTTCTGAAAAAACCGAATAGCCTCCATACTGAAAGTATCTTCTCAAAGAGGAGATAATTTCTTCTTTTTCTTGAATAGGTAACTCGCTGAGATAATCGCTTTCTTTTAGGCTTCGTATTATTTGAAAAGTATTCATGAGTTCATTGATTTGGTTTGTAGGAGATGAGTCCCAGTTTCCACTTTCATTGCGATGCTCTCTTAAGTAGTTTACTGTCGCATCGGGATTAATGCCATTGTAGTTGGTAAGGATACTTAAATCCAAACCAAGTGCGGTAGCAACAATATTCCACTTATCTATATATTTATGCATCCAAAATGAATTGGTTTCAGTATGGTATAACACACCTAAATGTGTATAAAAGTCATCCATTCGTATCGTATCTATTACGTTAAAAATTTGAAGACTCTTTAGACAGTAATAATCCGATAGAAGGTTTGCTTCATACATACAAACTCCAAGAGAGTTATATGCCGGTGAATATTCGTTAACGAAGCCGCCACAGCTCCAAGAACTGCTTGCAGGGGTTTGCAAATCATTTATATAACTGATAATTCGTATTTTTTCACTATAGTAGCTATTCCAGTTTTCCATAAGAAGATCTAAGGTTTGCACTGCATAAAAAGTATTATCCATTGTTGCAAGGCGCAGATAATACTCTGTATCAGGTGAATATGGTTGTCCGGTAAATCCATTAGCCTCTTCTTCGGGATTGTAGCAGCTCCAAATAAAATCGATCATCGCTTGTTGATCAATTAAGTCAAGCGCATCCAGTATATCTAGTGCTAACACCGCATAACAATTGGTCTCCAAAATCGAGGAGTAGGGATAGGGAATACATGATTTATTAAGCCAAGTATCTTTATGACGATACGCATAGGCATCCATAAAATTATGGGTTTCCTCGCTGTAATGGGACATAATATATTGAAGGAGCACTGTTTCATTTATTGTATCAAGTGCTTGAAGGGCTTCAAGTATGTAAAGTGCATAATAAGTCGCCTGAAGAGATGGTTTATAAATCTGTGGGTAATATCCATAGAGGTTAAATTCGTTTAATCTATTTTCCACAGCTGTCATGATATTATTAAAGTTATTATTGGAAGCTGTTTGAAGAGTTTCTTGTTCTTCACTTATAATATCCAATTGGTCATATGTAACATTGTCTGAAGAGAGATTCATTGTAAAATTATTATCCAAGAAAAAAATCGATCCCATAGACACTATTAAGATAAGACATAACGATGAAGTAATGGCTTTTTTGATAATTATACACCTCTAATGTACAAATTAAGTTAAAAAATCAAAATAGTAATTATATTTAAAGAAAAATTCGAGTACCAAATATCAGAAAAAAAAAATTATAATAATATCTATCGTGGATTAATATGGAATTTGACAAAATAGAAACAATATTAAAAACATCAAATCCAAAAGATTGATAATTTGACTCTGATGATGGAATATATGCACATAAACCAGATATATTGTTAAATATATTAACAAAACATGCAAACGATCCAAATTCAGGAAAAAATTAGAGGAAGATTGGTTAAATGATATATGGACAAAAATACTTGGATGTTAATAGCTAAGGTTTATTATAGGAGCTTTTGTAAAGCATTATTTATTTGCCAGATCACAGATGGAGATAAAATTATTATAGGCTTTCCAAAATTACCAGAATTAAAAATTACTAATCTATAATATAATATGGGAAGAATTCTGAGTTATAGAAATATTGAGGGTATTTTGAATGATTACGAGCCAAGATTTAAAATATCAAAAATTAAAGTTAAAAAGGCTTTATTATATTAATCTTTGGAATGGGTTGCTAATATTATTTTTAATCAAGAACATAATTTGATAAGAATAACCATTTAATTGGTGTTGTTATGCTATTTAAGCATAAATAGCTTGTTTAATAAATCAAAAGACTGTTCTTATTAATAAAGACAATAATTTTTACTTTAACTATGTATAGAGAAAGTTGTCCCTTTTGTTATGGTTTTGGACAACTCTACTCTACAAACAAGACAAACGATAGACTTAGTTTCGCGACAATAGGGGCTCCTTATTTTATTGAGCGCCAAATTTGTGAAGAATGTATGGATAAGGTTGAATCTCAGTTCAATTTGGGTAATTCTCCAACATTAAAAGGACGAAGATTTACCGCTTTGTTTTATGGTCTTCCCAAACACCTCCACCCCCTATTCGAACAAGAACCTCATCTCTGGGAAACCATCAAAAAAGTATATCAATATATAAATTACATCTATAGTAAATGTGTAGCACCTGAAGATGTAGAAGAGAAAAAGATGATGAATTTTGCGGGATTGTTAGCTTATTTAGAGGAGGAACATCTAATAGAAGTTAAAGATGTTATTATTGAGTATATTCAAAAAGAAAATTTCTGATCTAAATGTTCTTGTAATAGAAGAAATTAATAAAACTAATAATCCAAAAATTGATTATAAACAAGCATTTGAAGGTATATTAGTTTTAATCGATCAGTATCTTGAATTCATTATAGAAAAAATTGGTCTTAGAGTGTGTTGTGTTTGTAAAAGATTATTTGAAGATAAATCAGAAAACTTAGACTTTGCTCCCGTATGTCAGGAATGTCGTAATAAAAGTGGTAAAAAAAATTAAACATTTTTTTATTCATAGCAAAGATAAAATACCAGAAAACTGGATATATTTTCAGATATAATGTGTTTTATAATATATCTACATATATATTGGGTATTAATGTTTATAAAGGTGAGTTTTGAGCAATCTATATAGATTGTCAATATTAACTTTATCCTAAAAATTTCTAATTTATAGTTGATCGTCAAAAATTTAAGAGTTCTTACGATTTGAGACCTTTCTTTTCTATATTTCCAGATAAAATAAATAGTATGTTATATCTTACTTTGATATTTTTTTATAATGAGATATCCTATTATGAATATTAAACTAATGATTCCTGAGATGAGACCAATAATCCAATATCCCGAATAATTTAATAAAGGAGTAGCAATCAATCCTAAACTTGCTCCAAAAATTGCAGATATAACAAAATCAATAAGATAACCTGTTTGCATAGTTTTACAGCCAAAATTATAATATTCTTTACATGTAGAATAAAGAGGTATTTCCAATAGATCTCTATTATCCTTTAAAAATTTTTTTCTTATATGTTTTGAATTAACTTCCGATTACTAATATTTGTTGTTGGTAATGATACGAATTTATTACATCTTTCATTTTTTGTTTAAATATTTACATTACTATTTCTTAGTACCAAAATAAAGACTTTTAATTTCTAAGAATTTTGAGGCTCAAAGAAGACTAGCAATGCAGGATTCTGAAACTAAGCAAAAATTTATCTGTAAGGAATGTGGAAATGAACTTCCAAGATCTTTGCTAGAGGAAGCAAAAGTTAATTCATCATCAGTTTATTGTGAATTATGTGGTGCAGAAAACATAAATTCTCCTCCTCCATCCATTTCAGATATCAGAGAATTCAGAAAATGTTTGAGATTTTATAACCACGGCAAAATTTACGAGCAGATTAAGAAGGATCCAAAAATTATGCGAAGGATGTACTTTAGAAAACGTCTTAAAAACTCCCATTATGAGAAAATCGCAGGAAATGTCCGAAATGAAATCCTTAGGCTATCCATAGACGATTTTAGGGACCGAATTCCCGATAATATTATCGAAAAGTCTCAAAAATTTCTATATGAAGCTCAAAAACAACTTTCTAATCCAAAACTATATGAAGAACGCGATTTGCCTAAATTTAAAGAAAGAATTGACTTTCTAATTAAAACATTAAACGGAGATAGTGAATTCCAATCGATGAATATTTCTGACAAAAGGGTTATTATTTATCTAAAAGAAAAATTTGGATTTGAACCAAATCCGGAAGTAAACAAATCATTCACACGTAGAATAATTAACCGCTTTGCTCAAATAGTTTATAAATCATTAAATAATCAAAATAAAAAACATGAATTATCAAAGGAAATAATTGATAAAATCATATTCGACACTTTGGAAATAGTTCAAAAAGAGCCAAAAATCGATGTAACAGACCTTAAATTTAAGAGAGAGAAAAAAAAGGAGTTTCTAGGATTAATAAACCGTTTTTTTTATGATTTAAAATTCGATTGGATCTATCAGCAAAGTGTTGAAGATTTCATTTTTAGATTGGTGCTCTTACTTAACCAGATACTATTAGACTCTAATGTTATAAACCATCTCGAAGGATATGAGAAAAATATTGTAGCTTCCTTAGAAAAAAATAACCTTACTGAATGGAATTCAAATTTTAAACAACCATTTAGAACTGCTCTTGCGTTAGCGTTCTCGAGGGTGATCTATGCCATGTTGAACAATTATGGCTTAATAGAAACTAGTTTCAACGAGCCGATCAGCCCTGTTGTAGCGATGGAAATCGAAGAAAGTATCGTGAACGATATGGAAAAGAGAAAGAAAATAAATTATTTGCTTCTAGAGGACATTAATGTACCATTTGAAGCATTTGAAACCCAATTTGATCGATTACAACAAAACTTAATTACCGATCACTTCTACAAGCAAAATTTTAGGCACTACATAAAATTCCTTATTAAATTAGTTTATGGGTTAACTCATGCCATTATTAAAGAAAAAGATCTTACAAAACTCGAACTAATGACAATTAAAGATTTATCTACCTACAATTTTAAATGGAAAATCTTAGGGAAAAAATGTTTTTTTTCTAAAGCAAATTCAGAAAACAAGAAGCTAAATAAACCTAAAAACAAGATCAAAAAAAATCCTACATTGGAATTAATTGAAAATTTAATTAATGAGACACAAACTTATTCAGAAAAACTCGCAGAATTGTTTCCAGACCGTATCAATAGATATAATTTAACTGACTTATCTATTTTATGGGGTTATAGTTCAGGATATATTTCAAACATATTATATCTTTATAATAAAAATCCAGAGACTTTCCAAGTAGATGAAAAAAAATTAAAAATTCTTTTATTTAATATAAAAGATAAATTCGGGACAAAGGCAAATAATTGCATAAAAATTTATCATAAATTTAATCGATCCGAAATTGATTTACCAACTTTTTTTGAAGAACTATGTCAAGAAATTGGGAGGTTCAGTGGGGAAATTAAGTTAATTTATGATGAAATAAATGAGATATTTGGATTTCTCGTTGATGATTTAGTGCAGAGAATTACTAATTCAAATAGAACATGGTTTAATCCCGATTATATGTTTTCTATTGAAAAGTTGGATTTAATTACTAATAACTTAAAAGTAATATTCGATGATTTAGCTGAACCATGTTTTAAATTAATAGAACAATACAGAATTGATTATGATCCATTAAAAGAATATTCTCTTCAGCAGCATCACGTAAAAAAACCACATTACTTTTCTAAATTAGAGGCTGGTGAAGATACTAAATCATACTTCTTAGGTTTCTTGTATTCAGATGGTTATATTGAATCTAATGGTTACGGAATAGGTTTTGAGCTAGGATTAAAAGATAAACATGTTCTAGTTAATTTTAAAGAGGAAATTGGGGTTGATAAAAAAATTAACCAAAGAGTAGTCTTCGCGAAATATAAAGGGAAGCTTTATAAGTATTACCAAGCAAGATTAAGATTTGGCTGTAAACCAATGTGGGATGATTTATCTCAAAAATATTCAAAAATAAGAAGTGGAGTAGAGGAAGTCCCTCCTGCAATTAAGAGTTTGGTATTCCTGGCAAAAGAGAAATCAGAAAATAAAGGAAGATTTAGTTGGTGTGACACCAAGGAGGGAAAAACTGCTGTAATATGGCTTTTAGGGATCTATGATGGAGATGGAACTCTTCTGCAAGGAAGTTATGGAAAAATATATTGTGCAAGTAAGAATTTTCTTAAAGACATTAAGAAAGTTTTTGAATTAAAGAATAATATTAGAGAAAAAGAGTCTCCTGGGCAAATCGTAAATGTTTTTGATAAAATATTGATTAGTAAGGGTTATTATTCCATAGTAATTGATGTGGAGTTATTTAGAAAAATGATTTCTTTTTATCCAGACAGCTTAGAAAGGAAACGGCCGAGAGATTGAGTAGATAATGCAAAAAAATGGATAGAAGATGGTAATCTTGGCGGTAAAGGAACAGAAACTCACAAGGCTTCTATTACAGGGGATACAGTGGGAGATCCATTTAAAGATACGGCCGGACCTAGCATAAATACCTTGCTTGTCGTTATGAGTCTTACAGCGTCTATTTTTATGGGTTTATTCTTACTAATAGGAGCTAACGGTTTATTAGGCGCATTAGCGATATAAATAATACCGAATCAATATAATTTCTTTATTTTTTTCTTTTTCTATTAAAGAATAACAATATTTCGAGAAGAATAAATCATATATGCAGCTTAGTATCAACCCTTCTTTAAAAAAAAAAGATTATTTCTTCCTAAATTCTTTTCCAATTTTAAAACTAAATCCAAGCATCATAAAAGCTGCTATTAATATCATTAATATTCCAGAATATCCGGGGATCCCTTGAGCAGAACTCCCGACCGTTAAGGAACCAGTTAAACTGCCTGAGATATTACAGATTGCGAGTAATTCAATTACATCTCCATTAGACGCACTGATAGTATATTGATATGTAAAACTACTAGAAGTTGGTTGGTCATTGTATGTCTCTGTGGCAACAAGAGTATTATTAACTCTGATTTCTACGGTTTCTATATAATGAGTGTTTGGATCTGCTACATTATGAGTAATCTGGGCGGTTAAAGTCTGAGTGGTGATATTATAACTTAAATTTATTGATGCGGGGGAATTTCCTCTAACCTTAATGCCTGTTGTTAGCATAAATAAGGAAAAAAAAATTACAAAATAGAGTAAGAGTTTTTTTTTATGCATCTAAACCAAGACCTCTTAAATGAGTTAAGATTGGACTAGACCAGATTATATTTAATGATATTCCTTAATAATTATAAATAAATCGAATCTTATACCCAATCCTTAATCGTAAAAACTATATACTTGTTTGAAGATACTATTCGCTTAAAATTCTTAAACCTTGTACAACTTGAGAAGGTGAAATACCATAAAGGAATGCTTTGTGAAGCACACGCACGTCAAGGGAGGCAATACTAATCTCCCTTTTCGTTATCTGATGTTGCGATGATAAAGATTTAATAATTTTATAATTATTGGTAGTAGGCGTTCTCAGTTTTCCATAATATCCTCCAAACGCGATAAACATGTTATAAATCAAATCCCGGTCTATAGGCGAAAATTCTTCAGCACAATCATTGCAGATTACGCCATAATTTGTCCCTAATTTAACTATTTGAGAAGTTTTTTTAACCTCATTATGGCAAAGCTTACATTTTACAGAGGGTAATTTCCCTCGAATAGTATCACTGGTTATTTGTTGGGTTATCATACCCTTTGATTATGTTGAATATTTATAAATAAAAAATAAACTTTAAAATGGAAACAACTTAGATGATTGTATTTAATTATCTATAAAATTTGTTTATTATAGCAATAATGGAAAAAATCCTCCAATATCTTAAAAAGTACTGTTCTTTCTTATATTCACGTTATAATTTCCAAATGGTTGAATCTGACTGCTCCGAGAGCTTTGGAAATGCACTAGTTATTCTTGAAAGTGGAAATTTACGTTTACAGTTTATAAAAGATCGAGATCAACTTTTTCTTGATTTTCAACCAACCCACAACAAAAAAGAATGGTTTTCAATTGATATTGTTAAACAGTTAATAACAGGAAATATAGAACCCTCAGCTCAGATGAATTCTGATAAGGCAGAGTTTTTAAAAATTCATTTGGATGAAATTAATGATTTATTTTCTCCAACTAATTTTAAAAGCACATTTAAAAAATTAAAAGAGTTGGAACGTGCACGAGCAAAACGCTTATTTGGATAAGCTTCAACTTTTTAGAGATTTGAGTTGAGTTTCTATTTGATCTAGTTTATTAAAAATCCATTGTTTAAACAAGGGAAAATCTTGAACCGATGGAATAGTAGTATGTGTTTTATTTTCACCTGTCAATTCATCATTTTTAGGTTTTTTGGCGGTATCATCTGATGGTGATAATATTAGTTCCTCACGTATTTTAGGAAACTCAATATTATTATTAGGGATATTTAGCTTAGAGAAAAGAGTAAGAAAATCATTTTTATCTGATTCAGTAATTGGATAATGCGTAATCTCCATGTTTATCCATTCTTGTATAAAATCATCTGGGATACCTTGATCCCAGTGATGCTTCCGTAAATAACAATAGAGTCGCCGAGGGCTAAATAATTCCATTAATTCCAAGTTAGCAGGATTCACTTTTCTACTTCGGTACTCATGAAGATTTTTAACAAATATTCCAGCAATATTGGGATTAGATTTTATTATCAGTTCATATTCTTTTACATGTTCATCCACGAGTTCTTCCTTATCCGAATTCAAAGTTACTCTTACCCTAGGTAGTTTTGGAAATTTGACCTCGTAATAATTTTCTGTAAATTGAATAATTTTATCCCAATATTTTTTTTCGTATTCGGATAATATTTGAATAAATTTTTTATTATCTGCATTCTGATTTAATTCTGCAAATAATTTTGTACCAATACTTTTGATTTTAATGATTTTATCATGTAAAACGGATTGGTTCTGGGAACTCTTGATTAACCAAGTTTCAAAGCTGAAATCTATATTTTTTTTTTTATGAAAGTTCCGAAATTTTTTATTCTTTTTATTATAAACCACGAAATTGTTTCCTACAATCGGGAAATCATCTAAGTTTTCATTTATATTAATAATACAATGAATAGAGTCTAAATTTATGATCTTCTGGAGCTGTGTATTTTTGACGTTTGAAATAAAAAACATAGTGGGATTTTGGGAATAAGAATTATAGGATTCGTGCTCTAATATATCAATAATATTGTTTATTACGGTAGCATCTAAGTCAACTATATTATAACCCACAGCAAAGATCTCTAAAGAATGGAGGTGCTTTAAATCCAAATATGGATAAATAACTATGTTCTTTCGCTGAAAAAAAATAAGATTGAGAAATTCAGGAGTGATATAGTCATATCCTGTATCCACAATGGGTTCACCTTTTCATAAAGAAGTTGCTAATAACTTGGAACATTAAATCTTCGAAACACTCTCTAACGTTTTCACCTTGTAATGCGACAGTAGGATATACAACTTTCGTGCCATCACTATAATGTTCAAATGGAGGAAGTTCCATTAATCTTTTAAAGTCTGCAATTGATACAGCGCTTTCAATATCTCTTTTGTTAAGTTGGATGACGAAGGGGATCTTTTTTTCATTAGTAAAACTGATAAGCTCACGAAAGCTTCGTTTATTTTGTTCCATTTTTGCAATATTAGAATCTGCAACAAATATCACGCCATCCGCACCATCAAGGACATATTCTCGGGTAGGTAAAAAGCGTTCTTGTCCAGTACAAGTGACAATTTGGATTATAATGTTATATTTCAAATCTCCGAGATTAAGATAACAAGATATTCTAATGGAATCTTGCCATAAAGTTCTGCCATCCGTTGTGGAAATAGATATTCCCTTGTTTAACACTATTCCGTTGAATTTTTCTCGCAACCGAAAGTAATTAGTTGTTTTTCCACTTTCTCCTGGGCCCCAAAAAACAATCTTTAATTGTAGAACGTCTTTAAGCCTATTTTCATTCGATTGATTGCTGATCTCAAGCTTTTCCTTTTCTGGTTTATTTATCGTCAAATTTTTCTGTTCACCTCACCTTTCTTATGCAGATTCGAATACTTTTTTCTTCATCTCTTCAAGATGTTTTTTAAGCTCAGTTTCATTCATCTCTAATTTATTTCTGATTTCATTATTCTGTTTGATAGCCTCTCGGATCTTTTTTCCAAATTTGTTCATTTGGAGAATGATTACGCCTATATTAACGTCTTTATCAACTAGAAGCACTATAAGAATCTCACGTTTGCCCTTTCTTTCAAGTATTACCTGCCCAATCGATTTTACATAGAGCTGCAAATCTCTATAGATTAATGTCGCGCGAATTAATGAATCTGTTTCAAAAAAGTCTTGTGCTTGCCGAGCTACACCGAATAGTGCTGCCCCGATAGAACTTAAATCCCAGTAATTCAGTTTTCTATCAAATCGGGAATCAATCGCAATAATTTTGGCATCTTGATCGATTGCTATAAGTCCGTAGATAAAACCTTTCCTTGTTAAAATCCCATAGGAGTACTTAATTTCATCTAGAACCTTCGAAATCTCGTTTTCATAAAGAGCTTTTGGAATATATAATGACATGTTTATAATCTCCTTTTGTTATTGTTAAGAAGAAATAATATTTGCTTTTAAAGGAAAAATTAAAGAAAAATTAGTATAAGCCCTATAAAACTTCTAACGAAGATTTTTGGGTATAGATTAACTCTTTTTCATTAGTATATGTGTTTTCTTTGACAAATAAATTTTTAAATTCCACATAATCCCCATCCTGGATAAGTTTGAACATTCGAACTGCATTCATCCCCCACACAAGAAGTCGAATGGACATAGAATTATCAGAAAAAATACATTTCAGTAAAAAGGTCTTTTCCCCATCTTTTTTTGTGATCTCTCGAAAGTCTTCTATTTCAATGTCACCTTGTACCTTTTTTATGAATGAATACCTTGAAAGCAAATCATATAGCTGCATTCCATTCTTCCTCTGCTTTTCAAGTTCTCTTTCTTTTGTCGAAATAGACATTAATTCCTCAATTATTCTTTTTGGAATGTCTTGGGGAGCAAGGATAATCTCTGCTTTTTTCCCTAAGTGGACTTCTAGCTCGCCATTTCTATTCGATTTGATATATCCTCCGATAATACGTATCAACTGATCGATAGCAAAATACTCATTATTCATTAATTTAGTTTTGTCATTCCAAGCAACTATTTTCACTTTTCCGGTGGTATCTGCAATGTAAAATGATCCAACATGCCCAACTGAACTATCTTTTCTTACGAATTCTCGGGGGGCAGATATGTTCAAAACTTTTCCTAGAAGGACTATATTCTGCATTCCCTCCTCTAAATTAGAGATATTTATGGTAAATTCATCATAATCTATCTCTTCTAAAAATTCCTGGTATTCTTCATAGTTCTCAGGATTCTGGTCGGGAGAATCGATATTGATTCCATTCTCTTTTGCGATAATAAATAATATCCCTGCTTCTGACATAAATCCTCCAAATTCTCTCGTTTTTTTCTCCATCTCTTTTTTTATTTCCTCTTCGGAAAACCCTATCTCTAATAGTTTCTCATAGATTTCATACTCAGAACAACTCATTTTCTTTTGCCTTATTAGGGATTTTTAATTAATTTGGAATTAACAATTATGTATAAAGGAATTATTTAAAGAAAAAATCTTTTGGTCATATAGAGATTGTCGAAATCTTTAATCTAATAGTTTTGTCCTTTGGTATTGATACGTAATATATTGCGTGCACGATGAAACGCATAAGCAGAACAATCACAGAATGCACGTAGATTTTTCTGAATAATGTAATGACCTTTATCATTCTTTAGATTGTTTCGATCGGTAATAAATATCACAAGGGCCATTTGTGTTGTAATATGAGGCCAATGATTTTTTTGTTCTAAAAGAGCATGAAGAATACGAAGATTCGCTTTTGCTCTTGAGTAGGAAAAAATTGGTGCTGTCCGATATAATTTATGTAAATATATTCGAACTTTCTTTTCTAATTTTGCCTTGTTATATTCCCACGTAATTGGCTTTGAAGCGAAAAATATTTTAAAATTACGTGCCTTCTCAAAAAATTGGTTTAGAAGTGTGGTTATTGTCAGATTTGAAAGTTTGGTATGATTACTTATTCTGTCTAACTCTTTCTTAGTAACTTCTTTGATCTTATTTTG
>Ga0180433_10005314_pt1 | contig 17516 bp, 15 predicted proteins | sample SS_ome_8_FD_132980 | JGI IMG/M metagenome (GOLD analysis project Ga0180433, IMG submission 132980) | Hypersaline lake sediment archaeal communities from the Salton Sea, California, USA - SS_1_D_1 metaG | ecosystem: Environmental > Aquatic > Non-marine Saline and Alkaline > Hypersaline >... | reverse complement strand
CTCAGCGGCCCGCGGTCGAGGCGCAGCTCCTTCAGGTGGCTCCAGGCCGCTCCGACCTCGGGTCCGGGTCCGATGCCCAGCACCGCCATGATCTCGTTGCCGTCGAGGTCGGGGCGGACCCGGGCCAGGTCCTCCTTGGCCGCCAGCTCGGCGATCCGCGCCTCCAGCCCGTCGTAGTTGGCCTGCAGTCGCGCCGCGCGGCGTTTGTTGCGCGTGGTGCAGTCGGCCCGCACCAGCTTGTGCAGCCGCGGCAGCAGTTCCCCGGCGTCGGTGACGTAGCGGCGCACCGCCGAGTCGGTCCACCGGCCTTCGCCATAACCGTGAAACCGCAGATGCAGGTACACCAACTGAGAGACGTCGTCGACCATCTGCTTGGAGTACTTCAGCGCCCGCATCCGCTTGCGCACCATCTTCGCGCCGACGACCTCGTGGTGGTGGAAGCTGACCCCGCCGCCCGGCTCGTGCCGGCGGGTGGCGGGCTTGCCGATGTCGTGCAGCAGCGCGGCCCAGCGCAGCACCAGATCCCCGCCCCCCGTCCCGGCGGCGTCACGGTCCTCCAGCGCGATCGCCTGACGCAGCACGGTCAGCGAATGCTGGTAGACGTCTTTGTGTTGATGGTGCTCGTCGATGGTCATCCGCATGGCGCCGATCTCGGGCAAGACCACCTCACCCAGACCGGTCTGCACCATCAGTTCGATCCCGGCGACGGGGTCGGCCCCCAGCAACATCTTGTCCAGTTCGGTGGCCACCCGCTCGACGGTGATGCGCGACAGCTGAGGCGCCATCTCCACGATCGCCGCCCGGACCCGGTCGGCCACGCCGAACTCCAGCTGGGAGACGAACCTCGCCGCGCGCAGCATCCGCAACGGGTCGTCCCCGAAGGACACCGCCGGCTCGGCCGGAGTGTCCAGAACCCGACGGCGGATCGCGCTCAGCCCGCCCAGCGGGTCGATGAACGTCCCCGGCCCGTCGGCGGTGACCTCCACCGCCATCGCGTTGGCGGTGAAGTCACGGCGCACCAGGTCGTCTTCGAGCCGGTCGCCGAAACGCACCTGCGGGTTGCGCGACACCTGGTCGTAGCTGTCCGCCCGGAATGTGGTGATCTCCAGGCGCAGCCCGGCCTTGCCGACACCGACCGTGCCGTAGTCGATGCCGGTGTCCCACAGTGCGTCGGCCCACGGGCGCATGACGGCCTGGATCGTCTCCGGCCGGGCGTCGGTGGTGAAGTCCAGATCGGCGGTCAGGCGCCCCAGGACCGCGTCCCGCACGCTGCCGCCGACCAGGTACAGCCGGTGGCCGGCGGCGGCGAACCGCCGTCCGACCTCGCTGAGCAGAGCCGACTGCCGGTGCAGCTGCACCGCGGCCTGGACCCGTAGCTGGTCCTCGGGAATGGCGTCGGACACGACCGTTCAGCGTAGTGCGCCCCGCCCCGGACGGCTGCAGCGGCCGGGCGACGCCGCGGGGTCGCCTGCAACCGGCGCGGGCAGGCGTGCCAGCTACTATCGCTTGAGTGTCAGAGGGCGAACGGGACAACCCACGACGCCGTCGAAACCGGCGCCGGGGGCGTCGCACGTCCGGTTCCGCGCGATCGTCGCAACCGCGCCACGACGGCGACGGCGCCGCACCCTCCCATCCCGGACCGACCGGGCAGTCCGACCCGGCCCCCGGCCCCGACCCCGGCGAGTCCACTCCGGCCCGTCCCCGCCGCCGGCCCGGGCCACGTCTGCGGACCGTGCACGAGACCTCCGCCGGCGGACTGGTCGTCGACGGCATCCACCGTCCGCTGGAGGAACAGCTGGCCGCCCTCATCGGCCGGGTCGACCGCCGCGGCCGCATGTTGTGGTCGCTGCCCAAGGGCCATATCGAGCAGGGTGAGACCGCCGAACAGACCGCGATCCGCGAGGTGGCCGAGGAGACCGGGATCCAGGGGGACGTGCTCGCCGCCCTGGGCAGCATCGACTACTGGTTCGTCACCGAGGGCCGGCGCGTCCACAAGACCGTGCACCACTACCTGTTGCAGTTCTCCGGCGGAGAGCTGTGCGACGAGGACGTGGAAGTCACCGAGGTGGCCTGGGTTCCGGTGACCGAGTTGCCCCGGCGGCTGGCCTACGCCGACGAACGCCGGCTGGCCACCATCGCCCACGAGCTCATCGAACTGATCCGCAGCGACGGCCCGGCCGCCCTGCCGCCGCTGCCACCGAGTTCGCCGTGGCGCAGACCGCAGACCCACTCGCGCACCCGCAACAACCCCGACAAGGCGTCCAGGCGTGATGACCGCCGGACGAACGGCAGCGGTCCGGGGACGTGACGATGCGCCGGGGAGGGCTGGCGCGACGGATCGTCCTGGTTGCGGGCCTGGTCGCCGCCCTGCCGCTGGCTGCCGCCCCGCCGCCGGGCGCGGCTGAGCCCGGTGAGCAGGGTTTCCTGGCCGTGCGGGTCGACTCCGTCAGCCCGGAGGTGGTGACCACCTCCAGTGAACCGGTCGTGACGGTGGCCGGGACCGTCACCAACATCGGCGACCGCCCGGTGCGCGACGTGGTGGCCCGTCTGGAGCGTTCCGCACCGGTGAGCACGTCCTCGGAGCTGCGCACCCGGCTGGGCGGCCCGCCCGACGGGTTCGAGGCGGTCGGCGAGTTCATCACGGTCGCCGCCGAACTCTCCCGCGGCCAGGCCGCGGAATTCCGGTTGTCCTTCCCGATCCGCGGCGGGCCGCCGCCGGCGCTGGGCATCGACGAACCCGGCGTGTACCCGCTGCTGGTCAACGTCAACGGCACCCCCGACTACGGGGATCCGGCGCGACTCGACGAGGACCGGTTCCTGCTGCCGGTCGCGGGCGTGCCGGCCGACCCGGCCAACTCCTCGGGCAACCCCCTGACCGATGTCGTGGCCCCCGACACCGCGGCCCCGGTGGCCGTCACGGTGCTCTGGCCGCTGGCCGACAAACCACGACTGGCCCCCGGCGTTCCGGGCGGCACCACCCCGGTCCGGCTGGTGAACGACGACCTGGCGGTGTCGCTGGCCCAGGGAGGGCGGCTGGACACCCTGTTGGCCGCGGCGGAGTTCGCGACCAGCCCTGGTGCCCTCGACCCGGCGACCGGCGTGGACCGCGCCCTGTGTCTGGCTGTCGACCCCGATCTGCTGGTCACCGTGAACGCCATGACGGCCGGCTATGTCGTCTCTGAGCAGGCCGTCTCCGGGTCCACCGACGGGCTGGGCGGCGTGACACGTCCGGGCACCGGCCAGGGCGCCGCCGCCGATTGGCTCAAACGGCTGCGGGCGCTGGCCGCACGGCTGTGTGTCACGGCCACCCCGTACGCGCAGGCCGATCTGGGTGCGCTGGCCAGGGTCGGCGACGCCGGACTCGACGCCGCCGCCACCACCGTCGCCTCCGACATCGTCGACCGGATTCTTGGCGTCGCCTCCACCCGCGGCGTGACGGTCCTGGGCGACGGCCCGCTGACCGCCGACGCCGTGAGCCTGCTGAACACCCAGAACCCCACCGTCGCGGTGGCCGCGGCCGGGAACGCCGGCGAGATCCCGCAGACCCCCGACCTGCAGCCGCGGCGGCTGTCGGACCGGGTGGTGCAGGCCCCGTTCGACCCGGCCGTCGGAGCCGCGCTGGCCGGGGTCGGCGCCGACCCGACCGTGCCGACCTACGTCGATCCCACCCTCAGCATTCCCGTGGACCGGGACTCGCCGGTGGCCCGGCGTCAGGACGCACTGGCGGCGATGCTGTGGCGAATGCTGCAGCCCGCGCTGACTCCCCGGACCCAGATCCTGCTGCCGCCGATGAAATGGAACCCGCAGCCCGATGACGCCCGGGCACTGCTGACCGCCCTGGCCAATGCCGTGCGTTCCGGGTTGGCCGCACCACGTCCGCTGACCACGCTGATCACCGAGTCGCAGACCGCGGCGGACGCCCCCGACGGCGCCGGGCTGCCCAGCGCCGGCCGGGGCCGGTTCGACGACGACGTCGTCGCCACCATCGCGGCTCAGATCAGCCGGCTGTGGGGCCTGAACTCCGCCCTGACCACCGACCCCCGCACCGGACTGACCGGCCTGCAGTACACCGCCCCGCTGCGCGAGGACATGCTGCGCGCACTCAGCCAGACCGAGCCTCCCGATATCCGCAACGACCTGGCCCGCCAGCGGCTTTCGGTGGTCGGCGCCACGATCGAGAGCCTCTTCGGCGCCGTCACGATCGTCAACCCGGGCGACTCCTACACGCTGGCCACCGAACGCAGCGCCCTGCCGCTGGCGCTGCGCAACGATCTGGCGGTCCCGATCCGGGTCCGGCTCGAGGTCGACGCCCCGCGCGGAATGTCGGTGACCGACCTCGGAGAGCTCGAAGCGCCACCGGGCTACCTGCCGCTGCGGGTTCCCGTCGAGGTGCACGTCACCCAGCGGGTGGCCGTCGACGTCACGTTGCGCACCCCGGAGGGACTCCAGCTCGGCGAGCCGGTCCGGCTCTCGGTGCACTCCAACGCCTACGGCAAGGTACTTTTCGCGATCACCCTGGGCGGCGGCGCGGTGCTGGCCTTCCTGGTGGGCCGGCGGCTCTATCATCGGTTCCGCGGCCAGCCCGACCGGGCGGACCTGGACCGGCCCTGGCATCCGGAGGAGACCGCCCCGTGACGTCAGCACCGCGACCGGCACCGCGGGCGCGGACCGACCAGGTGCGCCCCGAACTGTCCGATTCCGCCGTGGTCTCGCGCTCCTGGGGGATGGCGCTGGCCACCCTGGTCAGCCGGATCACCGGGTTCACCCGCATCGTCCTGTTGGCTGCGATCCTCGGCGCGGCTCTGTCCAGCGCTTTCTCGGTGGCCAACCAGTTGCCGAACATGATCGCCGCACTGGTGCTGGAGGCCACCTTCACCGCCATCTTCGTACCCGTTCTGGCGCGCGCCGAACGTGACGACGCCGATGGCGGCGAAGCCTTCGTGCGGCGGCTGGTGACGCTGGCCACCACGGTGCTGCTGGCGGCCACAGTGGCCTCGGTGGCCGCGGCCCCGATGCTGGTCCGGTTGATGCTGGGCGGCGACCCGCAGGTCAACCAGCCCCTGACCACAGCGTTCGCCTACCTGTTGCTGCCGCAGGTGCTCTTCTACGGGCTGTCCTCGGTATTCATGGCAATCCTGAACAACCGCAACATCTTCGGACCGCCGGCCTGGGCACCGGTGGTCAACAACATCGTGGCGATCGCGACGCTGGGCGTGTATCTGGCCGTGCCGGGCGAGCTGTCGATCGACCCCGTCGAGATGGGGAACGCCAAACTGCTGGTTCTGGGCATCGGCACCACCCTCGGGGTGGTCGCCCAGGCCGGGGTCCTGCTGGCCGCCATCCGCGCCCAGCACATCAGCCTGCGTCCGTTGTGGGGGATCGACGAGCGGTTGCGCCGCTTCGGCGCGATGGCCGCCGCGATGGTGCTCTACGTGCTCATCAGCCAGATCGGCCTGGTGGTCAGCAACCAGATCGCCAGCACCGCGGCGGCCTCGGGCCCGGCGATCTACAACTACGCCTGGATGGTGCTGATGCTGCCCTTCGGCATCATCGGCGTCACCGTGCTGACGGTGGTGATGCCGCGGCTGAGCCGCAACGCCGCCGCCGACGACACCCCCGCCGTCCTCGCCGATCTGTCCCTGGCCACCCGGCTGACCATGGTGACGCTGATCCCGGTGGTGGCGCTGATGACCGCCGGCGGCCCGGCGATCGGCAGCGCACTGTTCGCCTACGGCAACTTCGGCGCAGTCGACGCCAACCACCTCGGGGTGGCCATCTCCCTGTCGTCGTTCACCCTCATCCCCTACGCGCTGGTCCTGCTTCAGCTCAGGGTGTTCTACGCCCGCGAGCAACCCTGGACACCGATCCTCATCGTCATCGCAATCACCACGGTCAAGATCATCGCTTCACTGGTGGCGCCGCACCTGACCGACAACCCAGAGCTGGTCGCCGGATACCTCGGGGCGGCCAACGGACTGGGCTTCGTGGCCGGTGCGCTGCTCGGGCATGTGCTGCTGCGCCGATCACTGCGCCCGCCCGGCGGCCGACTGCTCGACGCGGCGGTCGTGCGCACGATCCTGGTCACTGTCGGGGCCTCGACGCTGGCCGCCCTGGCCGCGGTGGCCGCCGACCGGCTGCTGGGTCTGCCGGCCTTCACCGCGCGCTCCGGCGGCGCGGGTTCCATGCTGCGCCTGCTGGTGCTGGCCGCCGTCATGGCGCCGGTGATCGCGGCGCTGCTGCTGGCCGGGCGGGTACCCGACGCCGTCGCCGCCCGCGCGGCGGTACTGCGCCGACTCGGGCGCAGCGAACCGCCGCCCGATTCACTCCTGCCCCAGCGGCATACTCCTGTCCCGTACTCTGTTCCAAGATCGCACCCGGCGCCGGGAGGGCCGCCCGCGCCGGAGCACACGACCGGGAGGCGACCGGAGTTGACCAACCATCCTTCGGGGCCCGGCGACGACGCGACGACCCGGTTCTCGCGACAGGCCGCCGACGATTTCCAGCCCGACGTGGGCGGTGCCGCAGGCGCGGCGCCGCCCACGGAAGGCGGCGGCCCACCACTGGTTCCCGGCGCCATGGTCGCCGCCGATCGCTACCGGCTGCTGGTCTGCCACGGCGGCCCGCCCGAACTGGAGTTCTGGCAGGCGCTGGACACCGCCCTTGACCGCCAGGTGGCGTTGACCTTCATCGACCCCGACCGGCGGCTACCCCGCGCCGAGGTCGAGGCGATCATGCACCGCACGCGCGCGCTGAGCCAGGTCCACGGCCCCGGCCTGGCCCGGGTGCTCGACGTCACCGACACCGCCGAGGGTGCCCTGGTGGTGGCGGAGTGGATTCGCGGCGGATCGCTGCGGGAGGTCGCCGAAACCCACCCGTCGGCGCTGGGTTGCGCCCGGGCCATCCAGTCCCTGGCCGCCGCGGCCGACCAGGCCCATCAGGCCGGTGCCGCACTGTCGGTCGACCATCCCAGCCGGATCCGGGTCAGCATGAACGGCGATGTCGCGGTCGCGTTTCCGGCCACCCTCGCCGGGGCCGACCAGACCTCCGACGTCCGCGGCATCGGCGGCGTGCTCTACGCGCTTCTCGTCGGCCGCTGGCCGCTGCCGGAGACCGGGACGCTCAGCGGGCTGCCCGCGGCACCGTCCGACCCGAACGGCGAACTGGTCGAACCCGCGGCGCTGGACGGCGACATCCCGTTCCAGATCTCCACGGTCGCGGTCCGCGCGGCGGGATCCGGCGGCGGCATCAGCACCGCGGGCAACCTGCTGCACCTGCTGCGCCAGACCACCGCCGCCGCCGAGCGGACCGAATCGGGCGGCGGCGCGACCGTTTCGCCGGTGCCGCTCCGCTCCCCCGGCGACGCCACGGCGATACAGGCGCGGCGCCGTAAGACCGTGCTGATCGGCGCGGCGGCCGGGGCTGTGGTGCTCATCGTCGCGCTGGCCGCGCTGGCCGGGGTCCTGGGGAAGGTCTTCGGCGGCTCCGACGGAAAACTCAACGGGGATCAGCTGGGCCTGAACACCACCGCTCCGGGGAGCTCCTCGGGAAGCGGCCGGGCCGACGGCCAGGTCGTGAAACCCGATGCGGCAACGGTGTTCTCCCCGCAGGGCGGGGCGGATGCGCCGAGTCTGGCGGGCCTGGCTATCGACGGTGATCCGTCGACGGCGTGGCCGACGGACACCTACACCGACGCTGTTCCGTTCCCGAACTTCAAAAACGGTGTCGGGCTGATGCTGACGCTGCCCGAGCCCACCGAGGTCGGCAGCGTTTCGGTGACGGTGTCGAGCACCGGCACCGAGCTTGAGATCCGCTCGGCGACCAGCCAGAGCCCCGCTAGCCTCGATGACACCACGCTGCTGACCGGACCCGTCGCTCTTGAGCAGGGCGCCAACACCATCCCGGTGCCCGCCGCGCAACCCACCTCGTATCTGTTGGTCTGGATTTCCACGATGGGACAGACCAACGGGCAGAGCCGCACCAGCGTCTCGGAGATCACCGTCCGCGCCGCTTCCTGAACAGGCGCCGCCCGGGGTGAGGTGTCCGGCGGCGACGGCGCGGTTAGCGTCCGGGTCGTGCCCGAGCCACCCGAGCCCGCCGGGGATTCCCGCAGCGACGGCGAGCTGCTCGCCGCACACGCGACCGGGGACTGCCGCGCCTTCGAAGAACTCTTCCGCCGCCACCGGGTGCGGCTCTACCGGCTGGCCCGGCACCGCACCCGCACCGCCGAGGACGCCGACGACGCCCTCCAGGAGGCGATGCTCTCGGCCCACCGCGCGGCGAGTTCGTTCCGCCGTGACGCCGCGGTGGGCAGCTGGCTGCACCGCATCGTCGTCAACGCCTGTCTGGACCGGCTGCGCCGGGACGCCGGCAGGCCGGCCGGCCCCATGACCACCGCCGTCGCCTCCGACCCCACCGGGCTGGTGGACACCGCGCTGGTCATCAGGGCCGCCCTGGCGAAGCTCCCCGCCGCGCAGCGGGCCGCCGTCATCGCCGTCGACATGCACGGCTACTCCGTGGCCGAGGCGGCACGGCTGCTCGGCGTCGCGGAGGGCACCGTCAAGAGCCGCCGGGCGCGGGCTCGGACCCGGCTCGCCCTGCTGCTGGGCCCGGGTGCCCGCTGACGGTCACACTGTGGGAGTGCACGGTCAGCAACCCGGTTCCGGCGAGGGTCCTCACCTGGGCCACTCGGTCGTCGCGGCCGGCTCCGGGCCGGCCCACGCCGCCCGCCCACCCACCGCAGCCGGCCGGCGGCCGGTGCGGGCGGCCGTCCTCGGCACGGCAGGGTCGCTGATACTGCTCACCGCCGGCACCGCTTGGCTGGCCCGGCCTGCCGGCGACGCGATCAGTACGGCGACCAGCGCCCGGACGATCACCGCGGCACCCCGCATTCCGCTCAGCGCCGCCGAACTGGTGGCCCTGACCGGGCAGGATGCCGAACTGGGCACACTGACCGACAACCGCCGCCGCGCGGCCTGCCTGGCCGATATCGGCCACCCCGGCGCGGCCGGGGTTCTCGGCGCCCGCGAGCTGACGGTCGCCGGGCGCGCGGCGATAGTGCTGGTACTGGCCGGTGCGCGGCCGGGGGACCTGGTGGCGGTCGCCGTCGAGCCGGACTGCGGAGACAAGCGCGGGACCGCCGTCGCCCGCACCACCGTGCCCGCGAATCCGACCACCCCGTCCTGAGCCCGTGGGGAACACCCCGTCATAGGCTGGGTGTTGCACGATCGGTAGAACAACCGATCGCGACCCGCGCAGAGAGGCTGGCATGTCTGACCAGAACGTCCACGACGTGATCATCATCGGTTCCGGCCCGGCCGGCTACACCGCGGCCATCTACACCGCGCGGGCCCAACTCAAGCCGCTGGTGTTCGAGGGGACCGCCTTCGGTGGCGCCCTGATGACCACGACGGAGGTGGAGAACTACCCCGGTTTCCGGTCCGGGATCACCGGGCCGGAGCTGATGGAGGAGATGCGCGAGCAGGCGCTGCGGTTCGGAGCCGACCTGCAGATGGAGGACGTGGAGTCGGTGTCGCTGGCCGGACCGGTCAAGGAGGTCGTCACCGCCGGCGGCGAGACCCACCGCGCCCGCGCGGTCATCCTCGCCATGGGAGCGGCGTCGCGATGGCTCGGCGTGCCCGGTGAGCAGGAACTGCTGGGCCGCGGGGTCAGTTCCTGCGCCACCTGCGACGGGTTCTTCTTCAAGGACCAGGACATCGCCGTGATCGGCGGCGGGGACTCCGCGATGGAGGAGGCGACCTTCCTGACCCGCTTCGCCCGCAGCGTGACACTGGTGCACCGCCGCGACGAGTTCCGGGCCTCACGGATCATGCTGGAACGCGCCCGGGCCAACGACAAGATCACCTTCCTGACCAACACCACCGTCGTGGCGGTGGAGGGTTCGGGCACGGTGAGCGGCCTGCGGGTGCGCAACGTGCTGACCGGTGAGGAATCCACCCTCCCGGTGACCGGCGTGTTCGTCGCGATCGGCCATGACCCCCGGTCCGGTCTGGTGCGCGACGCTGTGGAGGTCGACGGCGACGGCTATGTCATCGTCGGCGCCGGCAGCACCGCGACCACCCTTGCCGGGGTCTTCGCAGCCGGTGATCTGGTCGACCGGACCTACCGGCAGGCGATCACCGCCGCCGGCAGCGGCTGCGCGGCGGCCATCGACGCCGAGCGTTGGCTGGCCGAGGAATCCCACGACTCCGACGCCCTGATCGGAGCGCAGCCGTGAGCAACGCGGTCACGGTGTCCGACAGCACCTTCGCCGACCTCGTCCTGCTGAGCCAGAAGCCGGTTCTGGTCGATTTCTGGGCCGCCTGGTGCGGCCCGTGCCGGATGGTGGCACCGGTTCTGGAGGAGATCGCCGCGGAGAAGGGTGACGCGCTCACGGTGGCCAAAGTCGACGTCGACGCCAACCCCGGCAGCGCGCGCGACTACCGGGTCTTCTCCATCCCCACCCTGATCCTGTTCAAGGACGGCAAGCCGGTGAAGCGGATCGTCGGAGCCAAGAGCAAGGCTGCGCTGCTGCGCAAGCTCGACGGATTGCTGTAGGCCCGGTTCGGCGGGACGGGCCCGCTGACGCCTATTCGTTACCCGCACGCCACCCGCGGGTTTGGCGCAGGCACCCTGTTGTCTGCGAGAATCCCTGTCATGCCGACTCCGAGCCAGCCCGCCGGGGGCGCCGGCGCCCCCGCGTTTGCCGGGCCCGGCGAGGTGCTGGCCCGCGGCCGGCGCGGCGCGGCGGTCGTGGAGATCAGGGACAACCTCGCGGCACTGGGACTGCTGGCCGACCACGACGATGATCTGACCACCGGACAGCACGTCGTACCGGACCTCTTCGACGACGACCTCGACCATGCCGTCCGCGCCTTCCAGCAGCGGCGCGGCCTGCTGGTCGACGGGATCGTCGGGCCGGCGACCTACCGGGCGCTCAAAGAGGCGTCCTACCGGCTCGGCGCCCGAACGCTGCTGCACCAGTTCGGCGCCCCGATGTACGGCGACGACATCGCCACCCTGCAGGCACGGTTACAGGATCTCGGCTTCTACACCGCGTTGGTGGACGGCCACTTCGGGCTTCAGACCCACACCGCGCTGATGTCCTACCAGCGTGAGTACGGGCTTGCCCCGGACGGGATCTGCGGCCCGGAGACGTTGCGCTCCTTGTACTTTCTGGGCTCCCGGGTGACCGGCGGATCGCTGCACGCGATCCGCGAGGAGGAGCATGTGCGGCGTTCGGGGCCGCGGCTGTCCGGTAAACGCGTGATACTCGACCCCGGTCGCGGTGGCAGCGACGAGGGTCTGGTCGTCAACGGTCCGGCCGGCACGATCACCGAGGCCGAGATGCTCTGGGATCTGGCCAGCCGGCTGGAGGGGCGGATGGCCGCCATCGGAATGGAGACGTTCCTGTCCCGGCCGATCAGCCACAGCCCCTCGGATGCCGAACGCGCGGCCATCGCCAACACCGTCGGGGCCGACCTGATGATCAGCCTGCGCTTCGAACGCCAGCCCAGTCCGCGCGCCAACGGTGTCGCCTCGTTCTACTTCGGCAGCCCGCACGGCTCGGTGTCCACCATCGGGCGCAACCTCGCCGACTTCATCCAGCGTGAGGTGCCGGCCCGCACCGGGTTGCTGGACTGCCGCACACACGGCCGCACCTGGGACCTGCTGCGGCTGACCCGGATGCCCACCGTCCAGGTCGATGTCGGCTACATCACCAACCCGCGCGACGCCGGCATGATGGCAACCCGCGAGTACCGAGACGCGGTCGCCGAAGGCATCCTCGCCGCGGTCAAACGGCTCTACCTGCTGGGCAAGAACGACCGGCCGACAGGCACTTTCACCTTTGCCGAACTGCTGGCCCACGAACAGTCGGTCGAGCAGGGACGCAGCCAGCCGGCGGTCTGAACCGGTCAGCCCACGACCGGGCCGGTGCCGACCGGCTGCTCCAGGCGGGCCCGCTCCAGCAGCCGCTCCAGGGCGGCTTCGACCTCGGCCTTCCAGCCCAGCCCCTTGTCCAGTTCAAGGCGCAGGCGGGGAAAGTAGCGATGCGGGGCGACCACGGCGAAACCCACACTCTGCAGGAACTCGGCGTCGATCATGCACGTCTCGAACGAACAGTCCCCCAGCGCGGCCACCGCCGGCAGAATCCGCGGATCGGGGTCGTCACCAAGCAGCTCGGCCGCCGCGGCAGTCCGCCCGAACGCCTCCAGTGCACGCACTCCGCGCCGGATGAGCTCGTTGACGACATGAGCGATGAGCATCTCCGGCAAAGCGGTCTGACCGGGCTCGGTACCCATCGAGGTCAGCAGCACCGCGTCCGCGCTGACCGGCCCGGTGGGAAACCGCGAGGCCCGCGGGACCGCGCGGGGCGGAGCGTAGAGAACATAACCCCGGCAGTTTCCGTCAGCCGCGCTGGCCTGCTCGCCGTCCTCGGCGGGTTCGTCGGTCGCGATCTGCCCGCACGAGCCCCACTCCAGCATGACCATCGACAGCCACGCTTCCTTTTCGAACTCCGGGTCGGCCAGGCTTTCCCCGCTGAGCGTCTGCGGGTCGACTTCCCAGAACACACACCGGCGGGCATGTTTGGGCAGCTGCTCGAACGCCTCCAGGCGCAGGGGATCGACCCGGATAGCCACTACCGCCCCCAGATTCCCGAAATATGTTCTGCCCCTTGATTTTTCGATCGCAAGACGGTGGGCGGGGCCTGCTGGTCCGGGTGCTGTGTCACAGTGACGTAACTAACCTTGGTTACCCGTTGGCCTAACGGGGGTCCATCAGTTCGACAATGCGCTGTAAGTCCTCGACGGAGCCGAATTCGACCACGATCTTGCCCTTGCGCTTGCCCAGGCTCACAGTCACCCGGGTGTCGTAGGTTCCGGACAGCCGTTCTGCGATGTCGTGCAAGCCCGGCATCTGGATCGGCCGGCGACGGGGCGGCGCGGACCGGCCGTCGCCCTCCGCCCGGTTGGCCAGGGTCACCGCTTCCTCGGTGGCACGCACCGAGAGTCCCTCCGCGACGATACGGGCGGCGAGTTCCTCCTGGGCCGCCGGCCCGGACTCCAGCGCCAGCAGCGCCCGCGCATGTCCCGCCGAGAGCACACCCGCGGCGACCCGCCGCTGGACGGGCACCGGCAGCCGCAGCAATCGGATCATGTTGGTGATCACCGGCCGCGAACGCCCGATCCGGGTCGCGAGTTCCTCGTGGGTGACCTCGAACTCGTCCAGCAGTTGCTGGTAGGCGGCCGCCTCCTCCAACGGATTGAGCTGGGCGCGGTGGATGTTCTCCAGCAGGGCGTCGCGCAGCAGATGGTCATCGGAGGTGTCGCGCACGATCGCCGGAATGGTCGCCAGCCCGGCCTGTTGGGCCGCGCGCCACCGCCGCTCCCCCATCACCAGCTGGTAGGGAGTCCCGCCGCCGGCCGTCTCGCGCACCACGATCGGCTGCATCAGCCCGAACTCGCGGATCGAGTGGACGAGCTCGGCCAGCGCCTCCTCGTCGAAGACGCTGCGCGGCTGACGGGGATTCGGCTCGACGTCCGCGGGATTGACCTCCCGGTAGACCGCCCCGATATCCCCGCCGTTGACGCCGGTGTCGGCCGGAGCCGGCTGGCCGCCGCCGATCACCACGTCCGCCGCGGCGTCCCCCAGCCGCGGGCCGCCCTCGGAGGGACCCGTCGGAATCAGTGACGCGAGCCCCCGGCCCAGGCCACCCCTGCGTCGCGACGACTGCGTCATGGCTGTTCCTCCTGTCGGCCGGCCGCCAATTCCCGGCTGGCATCGAGATAACTCATGGCCCCCCGCGAGCCCGGGTCGTAGTCGAGGATCGTCATGCTGTACCCGGGCGCCTCGGACACTTTAACGCTGCGCGGGATCACCGTCCGCAATACCTTGTCGCCGAAATAACGCCGAACCTCGACCGCCACCTGATCGGCCAGTTTGGTGCGGCCGTCATACATGGTCAACACCACGGTACTGACACTCAGCGCGGGATTGAGGTGCGCCTTGACCATCTCGATGTTGCGGATGAGTTGCGACACCCCTTCCAGTGCGTAGTACTCGCACTGGATCGGGATCAGCACCTCGGGGGCAGCCACCAGAGCGTTGATGGTCAGCAGCCCCAACGACGGCGGGCAGTCGATGAAGACGTAGTCGAAATCGGTCTCGTCCAGCTCCTGGAGGGCGTTGCGCAGACGGTTCTCCCGGGCCACCATGCTGACGAGTTCGATCTCGGCGCCAGCGAGGTCGATGGTGGCCGGCACGCAGAACAGGCGCTCACTGTGCGGGCTCTGCCGGATCGCCTCGCGCAGAGGAACCTCGCCGAGCAGAACCTCATAGGACGACGGGGTCCCGGACTGGCGTTCGGCGATCCCCAGTGCGGTGCTGGCATTGCCCTGCGGGTCGAGATCGACCACCAGCGTCTTCATGCCCTGGACGGCGAGTGCGGCGGCGAGGTTGACCGCCGTGGTGGTCTTGCCGACCCCGCCCTTCTGATTCGCGACGGTGAGGATCCTGCGCCGCTTCGGCCGAGGCAGATTCCCGGCAGCCGTGTGCAGCACCTTCATGGCCCGCTCGGCCGCCGCGCCGATCGGGGTGTCCGCCCAGGTTTCACGTGAAACATCGTCGGGGCGCACGCCCGGTTCCGACGGGGTCATCGTCTGCTCCTCTCCGGACGCCCGCGCCGCCGCGGGTCTGACCGGTCGCCCCGGGTGGCCGTCACCACCGTCGTAGCCGGATACTCCCGGCCGCTCCCGCAGCGCACTGCGCGGATGTCGGTCGCGCCCAGTGCTGTCATACCACCGATGCTCTCGGAGATCTCGGCCTCCGCCCGTTCGCCCTTCAGCGCCAGCATCACTCCCCCACCCTTGAGCAACGGCAGGCTCCACCGCGCAAGCTTGTCCAGTCCGGCTACGGCCCGCGACAGCACCGCATCCGCGCCACCGGCCCGGTTCCGGATGTCCGGATCCTCGGCCCGCCCGCGCAGCACCCGGGCCTCGATCCCCAGCGTCGCCACGGCCTCGTTGAGAAAGTCGGCGCGACGCAGCAAGGGCTCCACCAACGTCACCGTGAGATCGGGTCGTGCGATGGCCACCGGGATCCCGGGCAGTCCGGCCCCGCTGCCGATGTCGACCACATACCAGCCCTGGCCGAGGAGTTCGACGACCGCCGCGCAGTTGAGGATGTGCCGCTCCCACAACCGATCGACCTCGCGCGGGCCGAGGAGTCCCCTTTCCACCCCGGCATCGGCCAACAAGTCCGCGTAGCGGCGGGCGAGTTCGAGGCGCTCGCCGAAGAGGCCGGCCGCGGCCGGGGGTGCAGGCGGGCCATGTTTCACGTGAAACCGCGCGAACTACACCGATGTAACTTCAGCCGTCAATCCTTGAGGACGACGACGCGACGGGACGGCTCAACGCCCTCGCTCTCGCTGTGCACGCCGTCGACGGCCGAGACCGCGTCGTGCACGATCTTGCGCTCGAACGGGGTCATCGGAGCCAGCTCCTCACGCTCGCCGGTCTCGCAGACCCGACGGGCCACCTTGTCGCCGAGCGCGGCCAGTTCCTCTCGGCGGCGCCGCCGCCAGCCCGCGATGTCGAGCATGAGCCGGCTGCGCTCCCCGGTCTTCTGGTGCACCGCCAGCCGAGTCAGTTCCTGAAGGGCGTCGAGCACCTCTCCCCGCCGGCCGACCAGCTTCGAGAGGTCATCTCCGCCGTCGATGCTGACCACCGCCCGATCGCCCTCGACGTCGAGGTCGATATCGCCGTCGAAGTCCAGCAGGTCGAGCAACTCCTCGAGATAGTCGCCGGCGATCTCGCCCTCGGCGACCAGGCGGTCCTCCATCTCCTCGCCCTTGCCTTCGACGCGTTCCTGCGCCTCGGTGTCCGTCATGTCGGTCTCTCCCTCTTCGGTCATCAACGCTTGCGTTTCTTCGGCCGTGCTCCGGGGCGCGGCGTGCGGTCGACGGGCTTCGGCGCCGTCGGTGCGGGTGCGTCCCCGACGTCCGCGGCAGCACCGGTGGTTTCCGGGTTGGACGGAGTCACATCGTCGGCCGGCGCGGCGCCCTTCCTGCCCTTGGTCGGCTTGGCTCCGGGGGCCGGGGCATTCGCCGACCGGCGGGCCAGCGCCTCTTCTTTCTTGGCCGCTTCTTCCTTCTCAATCTTGCCGAACACGATGTGCTGCTGGGCGAAGGTCCAGATGTTGTTGGACACCCAGTAGATGATGATGGCGATCGGCAGGAACGGACCGCCGACGACCACACCGAGCGGAAAGACGTACAGCGCGAGCTTGTTCATCAGGGCGGTCTGCGGATTGGCGGCCGCCTCCGGGCTCTGCCGTGAGATGGAAGCCCGGCTGTTGAAGTAGGTCGCGATTCCGGCGAGGATCATCAGTGGAATCGCCACCGCCGCAACCGCGGGTCGGCTGAAGTCTGTGAACGCCTCCAAACCGCGCTGCTGGGTGATCGAGGCGCCCACCGGTGCGCCGAACAGACTCGCGTCCAGGAAGTGCCCCACGTCGGTAGCGCTGAAGAAGTAGTTGGGCAGCCGCCGGTTCTCCTCCACCGACAGGCCCAACCTGCCGATTCCGGTCTGGGTCCGGTTGAACGACATCAGCACGTGGAACAGGCCGAGGAACACCGGGATCTGGGCCAGCATGGGAAGACAGCCCAGAACCGGATTGAAGCCGTGCTCGCGTTGCAGCTTCTGCATCTCCAGCGCCATGCGCTGGCGGTCTTTGCCGTACTTCTTCTGCAGCGCCTTGATCTGGGGCTGAAGCTCCTGCATCTGACGGGTGGTGCGAATCTGGCGGACGAAGGGCTTGTACAGCAGCGCCCGCAGCGAGAACACCAGGAACATCACCGACAGCGCCCAGGCGAAGAAACTGCTCGGGCCGAAGAACTGAGCGAAGAACTTGTACCAGAGCCACATGATCCCCGACACCGGGTAGTAGATGTAGTCGAGGCTCGCCCAGTTAAACATCGGAGCTCCTGAGATGCGCCGGCCCGCCGCGGACCGACGGGGTGCGTTCGGGTATCGGGTCCCATCCCCCGCTGTGCCAAGGACCGCATCTGGCCAGCCGAAGCAGGGTCAGCCAGCCGCCACGCCACAGTCCGAAGGTCGTCAGAGCCTCAACCGCGTACTGGCTGCAGGTGGGCATGAACCGGCAGGAAGGCAGCCGCAAAGGTGAGACCAGGTGCCGGTACAGGTCGACGATCGTGATGACCGCGCGCGCGGCCAGGCCGGGCCGCCGTACCTCGTTCACCGTGACCTCTCCATCAACTCTCGGGTGCGCCGGATCCCGCGTTCGAGCTCGCCCCGCAGCCGCGCCGAGGCCACGTCCCGGCTTCCCGGCAGCGCCCTGATCACGATCCTGTCCTCAGCCGCCAGTTCACCGATCATGTCGCCGACCACGTGGCGCAGGCGCCGCGACACCCGGTGGCGATCCACCGACCCGCCGACCGCCTTGCTGACCACCAGCCCGATCCGCGGACCGTCGGGGTCGCAGGGCTCCCGCCGGGCGTG
>Ga0180433_10005313_pt1 | contig 17516 bp, 20 predicted proteins | sample SS_ome_8_FD_132980 | JGI IMG/M metagenome (GOLD analysis project Ga0180433, IMG submission 132980) | Hypersaline lake sediment archaeal communities from the Salton Sea, California, USA - SS_1_D_1 metaG | ecosystem: Environmental > Aquatic > Non-marine Saline and Alkaline > Hypersaline >... | reverse complement strand
TGTTGCTTTCTATGACAAGTGCGTGAATATGTAAATTTAGGAATAATACAAGAAATGAAATTTGATACAGAAATTTTCTAATCATTGATTCTCCTTTTTTTATATGATTTTTATAATATTTTCATTTTATGCTTAATTTTAAAGAAGATGCAATACTTTCGACTTTTGGCCAAAAAAATCCCCGGCCTTTTTTGCCTAGGATCTAAAAGTTAAAGTTTTTCTATTTTATGTAAAATAATGAATTAGATTTGCTGCTATTGCTATCGCTACGGTCCCCGTCGCTGCTGCTGCAGCTAAACATTGGCACCATCCTGAAGGCCGGCAGCCGCAGCGATCTTTGTAGTAAATTCTTTTTCCTGCAAATGATTCTACTCCGGCAAATGCCACTATTTTTGCTGCGGGTTCAGGTTTAAATCTTTTTTTCAAATACTCTAAAATATACATGGAGTTTACAATTGTTCTGAATTTTTTCTCTGGAGATTTATTGTATTTTACGTTTCTGAGGGACTGTGACTTAGTAGCTAAGAAGATACTTTGTAAAAATTTGTTTGCTTGTTCTGGCCTAAATTTAGCGGTTTTTGATTAATTGTAAAGAAGCTTCAGATTATTTTGTGTTAGAAATCATCCTAGTAGTTCGTCAACATACTCTTTTGCATCAAATAACTTAAGTTGGTCGACCTTTTCGCCAAATGAGATGTATGAGATTGGAATTCCGAGTTGCTCGGTGATTGCAAATACGATGCCTCCTTTGCCGGTGCCGTCCATTTTGGTCATCACTATGCCGCTTACATCGGTACTTTCGTTAAATATTTTTGCTTGTTCTAAAGAGTTTTGCCCGAGCATGGAATCTATGGTCAAAAGAGTGTTTATTGTTTCGTCTGGAAAATGGCGATTGATTATTTTTTTTATTTTTTCAAGTTCGCGCATTAAATTAATTTTTGTTTGCAATCGCCCTGCCGTATCGATGATTATAACGTCAAAGTTTTCATTTTTATATTTTTCACAACCTTTAAAAACAACTGAAGCTGGATCTTGATTTTCTGTGCCCGTAATAATTTCAACACCAATTGATTGTGCCCATTTTTCTAACTGTTCGGTTGCTGCAGCGCGGAATGTATCAGCTGCGACCATCAAAACTTTTTTACCTTCGTTTTTAAATTTATTTGCAAGCTTGCCGGCAAATGTTGTTTTGCCACTTCCGTTTATCCCCACCATGAGGAATATCTTTTCATTAGTGGAAGGTTTTTGTGTGAGTAATATTTTGCATAGCTGTTTTTCTAAAGCTTTTTTTAGATCTTGGCCCTCTTGAATTTCTCCGCGTTTAAACTGATCTTTTAAATTATGAATTATTGCGCGAGTTGTTTTTACGCCAGTGTCTGCGGATAAAAGAATTTCCTCTAACTCTTTTAATGTTTGTTCATCAATTTTTTTCAGTGAAAATATGCTGCTGATTTTTGAGGTGACCTGGTTGTATATTTTTTTTAATTTATTTTTTATGAAACTAAACATGTGTTGTCCCTTGCAAATTATTTGTCTGTAGCAGTGGCTCTACGCGTTGTAAAAATAATTTTAACCGTCGGTAATCATTTGCTGTGAGCAAAGAAAATGTTTCAATGAAATTATTTATTTTTTCTTTGCTAAGAATATTTAGTGTAGCCTGATAATTTATCATTGCAAGCAGTAGTTCCTCTAGATTAAAAATTTGGCCAGACAAGCCAAACAAAAGATGTAGGTATTTGTCATTCGTAAAAAACTGTTTACTTTCTTCTGTCGTGGCATTTGCAACGAATGTGTGGATTTTAGGAGGCTGTGGTGAAAGTAGGTAATACATTTTTCCGTTTTGGTGATACCCGATTGTTATGCATGAGAATGTTGTCTTTAAAAATTCAAAGATCTGTGGCTGTTCTCGCATTAATTCTTCTTCAGTTTTTTGGTACGGAAAAGGATAGCGTGTAGGGTCCATTGAGCCCATCTTAACCTGGTGAACAATTCCAAATATTGTTCTTAGGCCAGATTTTATGGTGACAATAGATCCAAAAGCTGGAAATGTGTTCCATTTCCAGCATTGGGCTTTCCAATCGTGTAGTGAACTTTCTATAACTTCGGCAAAATGAACTTTGTCAGTACGGATTTTAGAAAAGTTTGAGTTGTTCTTTGTGCTCATTTTTTCTCTCATCAAAGGTTTTATTTAAAAAACTTATTCTGTGAATTATTGTTTTTTTATGCCTGCCAAGAGCATCTTTATGAATTTTTGTCCCGTAGCCCTTGTGATTTCTTAGCTGGTATCCAGGAAAAAGTGCGTCTAGTTTGCCCATAATTCTGTCTCTTGTAATTTTTGCGACAATTGATGCGGCAGCAATTGATGTTGAAAAAGACTCACCTTTTACAAAATGATGAACCGGCACTTTTTTGTACGCAGTATCAGAAAGATTCAGCGGCATAGCATCTACCAAAATTGCAGATGGAATGACTTCTTGGGTCATTGCAAGCTGTAAAAATGCCCGTTTCATGGCTATGAGTGTGGAGTGCCAAATATTGTATTTGTCAATTTCGTTGTTGCTTGCTATCCCGATAGAAAATTTAGCATTTTTTATTATCCATCTGTAAGCCAGTAGGAGTTCCTTGCTAGATAACAGTTTTGAGTCTTTCAGTAGAGGGTGAGATGCTCTGGGAGCAAGTATTGCTGCGGCGGTCACTAATGGGCCGGCGATACACCCTCTGCCAACCTCGTCAATGCCGCAAATTGTCTTATTGTCGTCCCAGGCGGTGTTTTCGAAAAAATTCTTTCTGCAAACTTTTAATTTCATTTTTATTTACCAAATGTTTAATCTTTTGCTTGACATACTGAAATATTCGCGTACTATTAGAATACCGGCAGTTGTTTTTATCATACTAAATAAAAAAAGCTTAAACAATGGGAGTTTATTATGGCTTCATCAACGGAATTACGTGTCAAAGAGCTTCTCAGAGAGAAGGGATGGACAACAAAGGTATTAGCAGAAAAAACCGGAATGTCTGAAAGTTACTTAACACATATAAAAAATGGGACGAGACGCTGGAATGAAGATTCTTTGAGAAAACTGGCGAATGCTTTTGAGCTGAGCCCAATTGATCTTTTTGCTCAAAGAAGACCAAGAACAGATGATATTGACAAGAATGTAAGTATGCCAGAAAAGTCTGATGTCGAGTTAAAGGTTCAAGTTGTCCCTGTCGTGGGCGAAATTCCTTCAAACCCATCACCGTACAACAACCAGCTTATGCAGATTACAACAGGATTTAAGGACATATTTGTTCCTGTACTCAATTCATCAGATGCTTCGATGTTTGCGCTGAGCGTAAAAGACAATTCAATGTCTCCAACTTTTGTAAAGAGTGACTGTTTGATAGTTTCTCCAGAAGTTTGGACGAGATCTGGCGATATCGCAGCAGTTGAGTATGGCAATGATACTCCTGTAAAGGCTGTTATGCAGGTTACTTACACAGAAGATTTTATTGTATTAGAATCTGTAAATCACAAACAACCTCCAATAGCTTTGATCAGAGGTAAAGATCATTTCAGAATAATCGGTAGGGTAATAAGTAGGCATCAAAAGCTAGCTTAAATCTTTGCTGATTTTTTAAAATTTATACCAGAAAAGCTTGATATTTTGGGCTTTTCTGGTATATTTTTTACTATGTGGGTATGTTACCTGCAAGCTAAATAAAACGGCGTTTTGTGTAAAAGCGGGTAGTTTTATAGTGTGTTGTACACTTCCAGTTAGTTTAATTCAAGGAGTTTTTATATATGGATCGTTACGAAATCCTAATTTTGACTATTCCTGAGCTCACCAAGGATGAAGAATCATCACTTGAGAATCAGGTTGAAAAGTTCATAAATGCCCACAAGGGCTCAATCATCACATTTGATCGCTGGGGTAAATACCGTCTTTCTTATCCGGTAAGAAACAATGATTATGGTGTTTATTTCCTAATGAGGTTTGATGTAGACAATGACAAAGATTTTCTAAAAGAGCTTCAAACAATGTTCTATGTCAAATTCAATGATATTGTAATGCGACACGTTGTAACAAGGCTCAAGAAAGACCAGCCTTTGGAGTACAAAAAACCACCTTCACTCGAAGATGTTCCTAAAAAGCGCATAAGCATGTTTGAGAAAAGCGTAATGAAACCAGGCGCTTCTCCTGCAAAAAAAGAGGAATCTCTAGAGGTAGAAATTGAGAAAATAAAGCTAAGTCCAAAAGAATCAAAAACAGAAGTGGCAACAGAAGAAGTAAAAGAGGAAGCAGGGCAAGAGATAAAGCAAGAAAGTACTACTCCTCAAGCCCTTCGACAGGTTCCCGTCTCCGACGAGGTTTCGACGGACATGCAGGATGAGCATAAAGGGGAAGATAAACTAGACTCGGGACAGGCTGATGTTGACGCAAAAATACAAGAACCATCAAGCGTCGGAAAAAATAATCAAGAGCAGGAGGTGTAATCATGTCAAAAAATAAAAAGATTAAACTTAAGATCAGTACTCGTTTGGCTAAAAAGAAATTGCGTAGACAATCATCCAAAGGCAAAAAGCACTGTCGCTTTTGTGCAAATGCTGAGCAAAAAACAAATATCGACTACAAAAACTCTCCATTTTTAAAAGGGTTTTTGACAGAGAGAGGTAAAATCTTACCTTCTAGAATTTCTGGAAATTGTTGTTTGCACCAAAGGACGTTGTCTAGAGCTATCAGAAAAGCTCGCACGATGTCATTATTACCGTACTGTTCATCAGGATATTAAATTAAGAATTAAAAAAAGCCTCGGGTTTAACCCGAGGCTTTTTTTAAAGCTATTGTGCTTTTGGAGTTCCTTTTATTTTTTTAATTAATTCTTTTCCCTCAGCAGACTCTCTTAACTGGTCGGCACGGTACTCTGTTCTTATTCTGGCTGTTGTTATGAAAATACGAGATATTTTTCCTGTTTGGGTGTCAAAGTTTACCTTTATGTTTTGGATGTTTGTTGCAGGGGGATCGAGATTTGAGACAATATAAGATGTCTCTCCCTCATTCCTCCCAAGCCACTCAATAAGTCTTGATTCACCTGTGAGCGCATTTTTTGCGTCTATTAGTTGCTGAATATTTACAGGTTGCATTCCAAATACGTTTGCTGACATTGTCAGTATGGATAATGTTAACAATATTTTCTTCATATTTTCCCTTTCTTTTTAAAAAGTTATTATTGTCTCTGAATATTTTTTATTCTACTAATTAAATTCCTTCCATCTTGTGAGGAATTCAGATCTGCAAGGTCATAGACCAGCATTTCTTGCATTGTTGTGACGAGTTCAACGCGTTCTATCGCCTTGTTTGTGATGTTATGAATGACTCGTATTGCCTGTATTTTTGTTCTAGCAGTGTCTAAGGGCGATATTTCATGAACTATCCTTTGTCCAGGAGCCCACCCTTTAAAAATTAACTGTGAATTATTGGGCATGAGTGCATTGTTCGCATTTCTTAATGCCTGAGACCTTTGAATGCCAAAAATGCTTGCTGATGTTATCAAAACTGATAATGTTAACAATATTTTCTTCATGTTTTCTCCTCATTATCTAAGAAATACATACTCTATTCTTAGTTTCAACATAGCAACTCTGGACACCCAAAAGCAATATTTTTGTTGCGATTTGCAATGTTTTCATTTAAAAATATTGATTTGATGGCGACTTGTGTGTCTCATGGCGATATTTGGGCTTTTTGCGAAAAGCCTGTTTTTTGAAGGTTTTTTGCAAAAAAGTAGACTTTATGGGGGATTGTGATACAATGAGAATAAATGGATGGGGTTAAAGTCTAACATTTTTACAGGAAATAAAGGTTTAACATTTTGGAGGTAGGAAAAGGATATGGAAAAAAATATGTCAAATTTGGCCGAAAATACACGTAATATAGCTATTATTGCTCACGTTGACCATGGGAAAACGACCCTGGTTGACCAGCTTTTGAACCAATCTGGGACGCTAAAGGAGGCTGAGCAGACAGACAGGGTTATGGACTCTAACGACCTCGAAAAAGAGCGTGGAATAACTATTTTGGCTAAAAATACCGGAATTTCTCTTGATGGGCTGCAGATAAACATTGTAGATACACCTGGTCACGCTGATTTTGGAGGTGAGGTTGAGCGTACGCTACAGATGGTTGAGGGCTTTTTGCTTCTTGTTGATGCTGCAGAAAGTGTATTGCCTGGTACAAGATTTGTGCTTTCAAAGGCGTTAAGCCTTAATTTAAAGCCTATCGTCATGATAAACAAAATTGACCGTAAAGACGCTGATATTGCAAAAACTGAGAGTGAAATACAAGATCTGTTCTTGGATTTGGCTACGTGCGAATCTCAGCTTGATTTTCCAATTTTATACGGATCTTCTAAGTTAGGTTTTGCAACGACAGATCCGTCGGTTAAATCAGACAGTATGAGACCCCTTTTTGATGCAATTATCAAAACGGTACCTACACCAAAGCCAAAGAATGATGGGTTGCAGATGCTTGTTACAAGCTTGGATTATTCAGACTTCTTAGGAACTATAGCGGTAGGAAGAGTTTTTAGCGGTAAACTAAAAGTCGGTCAAGAATTTATTTGTTGCAAAGATGATTATGTAAGCAAGCCTTCCAAAATAACAAAAATTTATAAATTTATTGGTCTTGATAAGTTCGAGGCAGATGAAGCTCAATATGGCGATATTGTTTCTGTTACGGGTTTTGACGAATCAATTTCAATTGGGACAACATTGTGTAATATTGATAACCCATTGCCTCACGATTACATAAAAGTTGATGAACCGACACTGACCGTTTACATTTCTGTGAATGATTCACCATTTAATGGTAAAGATGGAAAACTTTTAACCTCACGTCAAATAAAAGAGCGTCTTGAAAAAGAATTAAAAACAAATGTTGCCTTGAGAGTTGAACAAACTGAGCGAGCAGAGGTGTTTAAAGTTTCTGGACGTGGGCAATTGCATCTTGGTGTTTTAGTAGAAAATATGCGAAGAGAAGGTTTTGAATTACAAATTTCTGCTCCTGAAGTTATTTACAAAGATATTGATGGTAAAAAACATGAACCGATTGAATATCTTGTTTTAGACATAAATGAAGAACATCAGGGCGTCATAATGGAAAAACTTGGTCAACGCAAGGCTGAGATGAAAAACATGGTAAATTACGGAAATGGCCGTATTCGTCTGGAATTTGAAGTTCCTTCACGAGGTTTGCTTGGTTTTAGAAATCAGTTTTTAACAGATACTCGCGGAACAGGTGTTGCTGGTTACAGTTTCTATGGGTACAAGCCGTACAAAGGGGATATTCCTACGCGTACAAAGGGTGCGATAGTTGCCATGGAAAATTGTACATCGACTGCGTATGCTTTGGATAATTTACAAGCAAGAGGTGTTTTGTTTGTAAAACCTGGAGACAATATTTACGAAGGTATGATTGTTGGTGAAAGTAGTCGAGACAGTGACATGGAAGTTAATCCTGGCAAAGGTAAAAAATTAACAAACATGCGTGCTTCTGGGTCAGATGATTCAATAAAGTTAGCTCCAGCAAGAGTGATGGATCTTGAAGTTTGCATGGAGTGGATTCGCCCCGATGAACTTATCGAAGTTACGCCAAATCATATAAGACTCAGAAAAAAATATTTAAAAGCTTTTGAAAGAAAGAAAAATTCTCGATAAGTTTACTTTATAAACTTTTTAAAAATTTTTTATCTTGATGAGGGAATAATCTGTGAAAAAATATTTTCTTCTTTTCATATTATTCAGTTTCAATTCTATTTTTTGTATGACGGAAAAGCTTTTTTGTCCTGCCTTTATAAAAGGCAAAAAAGTATATGGCCTTGTAAAACATGATGATGGCTCTCTGTCGGCAAATGTTGTTCATGTGAGCGGTAGAAAATGTATGCAAGATCTGAGAAAAAAAATAAAGGCAAAAAAAATATATTTAGAGAATGGTATGGCGTTTTATGTTGCTTGCATGAAAGAGAATTGTTTAATTGGCTTTGTAAAGCAGGCAGGGGAAATTCCTGTTGCGATATTGACTGAAGAGTATGGGCTTGAAGTTTTATCGGTTGAACCCGGTAAACGTTTTGTTATAGCTAAAGTCAGAGAGCAACAAAGGGAAAAAGTGCAACCTTTGACGCCATGTAAAAAATTATGTTTTTTCAGCGCTCTTGTCGGCGGAACTTTATTATTTCTTCGTTTATGTGGTTATATTTAAGTTTTATACGAATCAAAAATAAATTTTAAGCCGTAAATGGCCTAAAAATGGCCCTTTTGCGGGATTTTGTGTTTTGTGTGATAATGATAGTATCTTAATCTTGAATACAAAACCCTATTTCTTTTACGAGGAGGTAAATACATGAAAAGATATATAGCTTTATTTTTGTTGGCCTCAATGGCCTTTTTTAACGGTGTTATTTTTTGTGCAAAAGATACAGGTAACAAAGCCCCTGATGGTTGGGATTTTCCTAACTATGAGATATCTGCTTGGGAGGTTCAGCCGATTGCAGATACATACAAAGATTCTGATACTTGCAAAGAGCAAGATTACGTTAACAGCAACCCTGAAGAGTCTGTATGTAAAAGTTCTAAAGATAAAAATTGGGATTATCCACTTGATACACCAAATTCTGTTGATGATTGTGATGAAGGAAAGATAGCTAGGTTAATTTCTTTCTTGAAAAGCAAACTTCCATCGTCAAGGAGAATTAAGTGTGTGTTAAGAAAAGCAGCGCAATTAGGTTTACTTATCGGTGGAGCAGCCTTGTCAACGTATATTTTGTTAGAAGCTGCAAAAGGTGTAGTTACACGAGTTACAAATATTGTAAAAGGTACTTCTAAGATTGCCGCTGTTCTTGCAGCGTTATACTTTTTAGATAAAATGAGACGTTAATTTTCAGATTTTCTTTCTTTAATCAACCAGTACCATGTGGTCAAGGAAAGCATAACAATTAAAGCTTCAACGGGAAGTCTCAGTCTTGCATAGCCAAAGCCACCTGTCATTATTATAAAGGCGCCGATCATGGGGGCAACTTTTAGCCATAGCAGGCCGGTTTGTTTTACGTAATCAGAGACGTCAAATAGTTTTATTAATGGGAATAGCCAGAAAATAAATATTCCCAAAATAAGCCCAATCCATTTGAGAATTTCAAATATAATTTCCAAATAAATTACTAATCTCATTAATGCTGGAACTTTTTTTTCGTATAAACATTCTGACCACTTTTCGGTAAGAAATTCCTCGATAGGGTCATAGTAAAATGTATTTTTCGCCATATCAACAAGTTGGTACGAATAAAGATCAAATGCTGTTTTGCATGATTCTATCATCCAGTCTTTTAAAAATAAAAACGGATATTGTTTTATTATTGGCAAAGCGACTTTCATATGAACAAGCTCTGTTGCTAAATCTTTGCCTGATGCTTTTGCAATTAAAAATTCTTCAACGGCTTTTTTGCCAGCTTGCTGGTAAAGTTTGTCTATACTTTGTCTGAGCGGTAATCCTTCGGTTGCTCGTATAATTTTTGGAGCGTTGAATGTGTTTAGATATAGTCCGAACATTGGGCAGAAAAATAATTTACCAGTGATGTCGTAATTTCTTACATACCATGGGCTTACAATTGCAAAAAATACTAACAAAAAAATAACTACTTTTTTAAGTTTTATTTTCCAGTTTACTTTGTCCAAAATCAAAATCATAATTGCTGATACAATTGATACAAACTGTCCCATAGGTCGCACCCATGCAAATATTCCCAAGAATACTGCAGCAATTATAATACTTTTGAGCCATCTGTGTCTGGGTGGTGATATTTGTCCCGGCAAATAAAAACTTTTGAAAAAATATATGAAAAACGGAATCAAAAAGAGTATAGAGAGACTTTCTGTCAGGAGGTATGTGTCCGAAAGGACAAAGCCAAGATGTATAGCAGATATCCATGCGGTTAGCCATGAAATAGATAATGATTTGGTCAACAGCAATGCTAAAAAGAATATCAAAAGCGGGATAAGTGAGCATAAAAGAATCTGAAAAATAATTGCAGCGGTTTGCGCCGGTCTATTTTCAGAAAACTTGGTACTTTTTATTCCAAATGTTTTGTAAAAAAACGAAAGGAAAAGCGGGTATCCTGGAGTTCGCCAAAACATTGGCCTATTGTTGTCAAGCCGACGCATCCCCCTGCCCAAAGTTAACGATAATGCACAGTGGTGGTAGTCTCCTGAGTCTGGTTGTTTGTAATATTCATTTGGGTAAATAAAAAATAAAAAGACAGCAAGTCTTATTGCTAGAGCAGCTAAAAATAGAATTGTTAAATTTTTTTTATTTGGTACGTAGTTTAATGCTTCCATTTTTTCTCCTGATTTAAAAAACTCGATTTGTCCAATTATTAAAGACTACAAAAAATGAAAGGTTTGTTGAAAAAGTTTTTTAAAATATTAAGTTCGCTATAAAATTATTTTCGTTTTAATGGTATATTAAACTTGTCTTTGTATTGGTACTGTCATAATATGAATATGTCGAGAGAGTTTGCAAAAGAGGAACAATGATGAAGAAATTTTATTTTATACCTTTTACTTTTCTTTTTGTTTGTATAAACATTTTTGGTACTCAATGTTGCCACGGTGATGAGTTTACAAAAAGATGTACCGATTGTGATAGAAATAATTGCTATGTCAGCAGAACCTTTATGATGACCCGTCCAGTAAGTCACAATGTGGCAGGGGAACAATCTCTTTGGCATGATTTTATTTACAACAAAAAAGATAAAGGGGGAAGCTTCCAGGTTATGACATACTACCAACAATCTATTCAAGACCCTGAAACAATCAGATATTTTACATTTGGGCATAAAGTTGCGTTAAAAGTTCGAGGTGACAACGATCCTGATGCCAAATTTAGAGACATAAGAGCAGAATGGGTGGGCTTGCCTTCTGATTTTAGGGGAACGTTATCGATTAATCCTGAACAGCGACAATTTGCATGTATATTAACGTACAACCAAGATCTGAAAAAATATTTAGATTACGATTTTTTAAAAAGATTTTGGTTAGAAGTTTCTTTGCCAATAGTTGCGGTTGAAAATCACATGAACGTTTGTCAATACGATGTATTTAACAAGCAAGACAAATGTCCTCAAGATTTAATTGCCGCATTTAATCAATGTGAGTGGAAATATCAAAAAATAGACGGAAAAATGTCCAGGCTCAATCTTGCTCCAATAAGAATTAGATTTGGTGGAGCATTTATGGCTGACGGGAATGATCAAATAGCTTCTTATTCAACATTTTTTTTGCCAACGGGAGAGGAAGACTACAATAAATATTTGTTTGAGCCAACAGCAGGGTATAATGGCCATTTTGGTTTTGGGTCGGGTGTCAACTTCCAGTTTGCTTTAAATCGTGATAGTGATAAATCTTACGATTTTTGTTTCTTTTTAAATTTAGAAGCAGTGTTTCTCATAAGAAATTGGCATTGCAGAACGTTTGATCTAAAATGCATGCCTTACAAAGACAATTGTCCTTCCTGTAGAAGATATTGTTCTCCTTGTGAATACCAACCAAGACATTGGAGCAGGTACCTGTTGTTCAACTGCAGAGGTGGGATTCCTGAACAAAATATTCCGGGTGTAAACATTTTAACAAGACGCGTTAAGGTAAGGCCTTATAACGTTGTTGATCTTTCTATGGGGTTCCGCTTAAAATCCGAAAGATATGAGTTTGAGATAGGTTACAATATTTGGGGGCATGGTTCAGAAAGAATAGAATGCATAGAAAAATTTAAACATCAATGGGGTATCGCTGGTGAAAAACAAGATGGAGATGTATTTGCAAGGTCTGCAAGTTTGAGTACCATATGTCAACGTGTTGCAACAGATGCTGAAAATCTTCCGGAAAATGATCCAGACTATGTATTTGTTCCGATCTGTGAGTCTGATTTAGATTTAGATTCAGCTGCCAGCCAGGGTGCATTAAATCACATTGCGCATGTTGCCGGAGGAGTTGAGCACAAAGGTGAATCTGTTGATGCATTCTTTGGTTTAGGTGCTTACTATGATTATGCGCAAAAAAACAGTGCGCTAAAAACGTGGGGCGTCTGGGCTAAGCTAGGTGGTTCATTTTAATTTTTATATTTTTTCTAGCAACTCTTGCGCTAAATTTTCTGAAGCACCTGCTTTTTTTAGAGACTTTTTATATTTTTTTTACCTAAGTTTCCTTCTTTTAGAATTTTGTCGTTCAAATTCGTGTATTGGAGGTTCATCCGCTCTTGTTCTTTTTCCTTGCATTCGCAAGCCTCTTGATATTTGTTTTTCTAAGAAGTCTTGGGCGAATGGTGTTTTTGTACAAGGGAGATTTTTGCCTTGTAAAATAAGCATTACGAGGTAATAAAAGTTTATTTGAGAAAAGTCCACATCTATTGAAAATGTTGAGCTTATCAAGCTTGCCAAATGAGGGTTTGTTTCTGCTTGCAGATATAGCTTATAGAATGGAGTGTTTTCAAAAGGTACAGCTCCTCCGCTGCGTACAACAAGACTTATAGAATTGCAAAATGCAATCTCTACAGATTTTTTTGTTTGTCCCGATCGCAATTGGCACATCTTTTTTTTCAAATGTATTTGGGAACTCTCGGCTTTTTTTCTTAGTTCCTGATGCCGTCGTGTTTCCTGTCTTAAACCTAGCTTGCGTAACGCCCTGCATTTTGCCTCGTGTACCGATATGTCTTGAGGGTTTACCAATTCTCTTATTGGCACAGCTTTTCTTCTTTTTCTTTTCTTTTGCATGCCAAAAACATAACTGTTGATCTGAGTTATTACAAAACAAATAATAATTTTTGATATAAATTTGTTCTTTTCCATTTTTCCTCCAATTGAGTTATTTAGCGCCTTGGGAATTTCCAAGGCGCTATGTTTGATATCTTAATTAGTACATTCCTGGCATTCCGCCCATTCCTGGAGCGTGTGAAGGTGCTGCTTCCTTCTTTTCTTGAGGAATTTCTGAGATTGTTGCTTCCGTTGTCAAAAGCAGTCCAGAGATTGATGCTGCATTTTGTATTGCTGTACGTGTAACTTTTGCAGGGTCAATAATGCCTTCTGCAATCATGTCGACATAAGCGCCATTTTTGGCATCAAATCCTACGTTGCCTGATTCAGTTTTAATTCTGTTTACAACGACTGATGATTCGTGACCAGCGTTTAAAGCAATTATCCTAAGAGGTTCTTCCAATGCTCTGTTTATAATTTGTGCACCGAGCACTTCGTCACCTTCTAGTTTGATTTCTTTTAAAACTTCTTGAGCGCGAACTAATGAAATTCCACCACCAGCAACAATACCTTCTTCAACTGCTGCACGTGTTGCATTGAGTGCATCTTCAATTCTGTCTTTCTTTTCTTTCATTTCTGTTTCGGTTGCTGCACCTACTTTTATCACCGCAACACCTCCTGCAATTTTTGCAAGGCGTTCTTGAAGTTTTTCTTTGTCATAATCTGATGTGCTGTTTTCAATGTTCATTCTAATCTGGGCAATTCTGCCTTCTATTTCTTCTTTTTTACCTTGTCCTTCAATAACTGTTGTATCATCTTTTGTAATGACAACTTTTTTGGCGGTTCCAAGGTCAGGCATCAAAACATTTTCAAGTTTTAGGCCAACATCTTCTGAAATTAATTTTCCGCCAGTCAACGCTGCGATATCTTCAAGCATTGCTTTTCTTCTATCTCCAAATCCAGGAGCTTTTACCGCAGCAACACTTATTGTTCCTCGTAATCTATTTACAACCAATGTTGCTAATGCCTCGCCTTCAACATCTTCTGCAATTATGAGTAATGTCTTGCCTGTTTTGGCTATTTGTTCAAGCAATGGAAGCATAGATTTCATACTGCTTATTTTTTTGTCGTAAATCAAAATAAGTGGATCATTTAAAATGGTTTCCATCTTTTGAGAATCTGTCACAAAGTATGGTGAGAGATATCCGCGATCAAATTGCATTCCCTCAACGATGTCAAGTTCGTCTTCCATTCCTTTTGCTTCTTCAACCGTTATAACGCCATCGCGACCAACCTTTTCCATAGCTTCTGCGATTTGGCCACCAATAACCGCGTCTGAGTTTGCAGATATGGTTGCAACTTGCTCTATTTCCTTTTTGCTGCTTACCGGTGTAGCGCTATTTTTAATTTGTTCTACAACTTTTAATACAGCTTTGTCGATGCCACGTTTTAGTTCCATTGGGTTTGCACCAGCTGTTACAAATTTATTTCCCTCTCTAAAAATTGCTTGAGCTAAAACGGTGGCTGTTGTTGTTCCGTCACCAGCAACATCTGCTGTTTTGCTAGCAACTTCTTTTACCATCTGCGCGCCCATGTTTTCAATTTTGTCTTCGAGTTCTATTTCTTTAGCGACAGAAACACCATCTTTTGTGACGGTTGGTGATCTAAAACTACTCTCTATAACGACGTTGCGACCTTTTGGCCCAAGTGTAACTTTTACCGTATCGGCAAGAATATCTATACCTTTGCGCAATTTTTCACGCGCATCTGTTCCAAATACTATTTTTTTTGCTGACATGTTTTTTCCTCCCAACAAAAAATTAATTTAAACGTTTTATTTTTTTACAACTTATTTTTTTACAACAATTCCTAAAATTTCATCTTCACGTATGATCAAATGATCTTTGTCAACGTCTGTTCCGGAATATTTTCCAAAATAGACAATGTCGTCTGCTTTAACTTGTAATGGTGTTATTGTTCCGTCTTTAGAAAGCCTCCCGTTTCCAACGGCGATTACTTTTCCTGTTTGACCTTTTTCTTTGGCTGTATCGGGGATAATGATACCTCCTTCTGTTTTTTCTTCAGTCTCAAGTCTTTGTAATAAGACCCGATCGTATAATGGACGAATTTTTGGTAGCATCGTCACTCCTATTTGATATTTTGGGTTAAAATTTTATACACAACTATTTACAATGCAATTATAAGAAAAAATACAAAAAACGCAACAAGTTTTTTTATAGAGGTAGACTAAGATTTCTTGTTTTTCTTTGCTCAAGTGTTTGTCTTTTTTGCCTTTAACTAGCCTAAAGGGGCCCATTGCTTTTTTCTTTAAAAATCTTAGATTTTTATTCGCCTTCTTCTTGGCAGCAATCTTTGCATTCTTCTTTTTCTGAATCTGACTCACAATCTGAGCAATCTATGTCTTGGCAACATGATTCTTCTTCTTTTATTTTTTTTGCAAGATCTTTTACTCTATCCGGTGTTGGTTGATAAAGATCAAAAATATTGCCAGCTGGATCTTTGACGCTTGCCATAATGCCATGGATAGCTTCTACTGGTTCTGATAAAAATGTAAGATCATCTTTAGATTCGTCATATGTTTTTTTCAGATCTTCAACTTCCATGACTATTCCTGTACGTCTATCTGGAAGTTCTTGGCTTGCTGGACATATACCAACAAGGAGATTGCCGACATCAAATTCTGCCCATTTTTCTTTTATGTGGAATTTAGGCTGTAATCCGAGTTTCTTGTAGAATTCAACGGTGTTTTCAAACAGTTTTTCTTCTGCGAGCATGATAAACATATGAGCATTTTTTATAAGAGGCATTGTAGCTTCCCCCCTGGATAAAGTAGTTAAAAACGTTTTGTCTCAGGTATTATTTTACCAGATTTGTAGCATTCGACAATTTTTTCCTGCTTATTATTGAATGTTATACCCCACAATGGTACATTAAATTGTTATATAAACGATTTAATCGATATAATCTAAAAAAGAGGAGAAAAAGTGGCCAAGATTTATCCCTCTCTTATATCTTCAGACATTCTGAATTTACAAAACGAAATAAAATTATTAGAACCTTACTGCGAAGGCTATCACATCGATATTATGGATAATCATTTTGTTCCAAATTTAACATGGGGCCAAATGTTTGTAGATGAAATCGACAGAGTTACAGCCAAGCCGCTTTGGGTTCATTTGATGGTTGACAATCCTGAGTATTGGGTCAAAATTTTGTCGTTAAATGCCAACAGCATACTGACTTTTCATTTTGAATCAACTCAAAAAATAAAAACTATTTCCGATCGCATTAAGAAAAAAAACATGATTCCAAGTATCGCAATAAATCCAAAAACGCCCGTAGAGAAAATTTTTCCGTTTCTTGATATAATCCATCATGTTGTTGTAATGTCTGTCGAACCAGGCTTTTCTGGTCAGTCTTTTATAAAAGAAGTTGTGGATAAAGTTGATACGATTGTATCGTACGTTCAGATGCGTGGATTGAAGTGTGACGTTGCTATGGATGGTGGAATTGACGAAGGCAACATTTCAATGTTGGCCCAAAAGGGGGTTCAAGATTTTGCAGTTGGATCTGGAATATTTTCTAAACCAGATAAAATAAAAGCGTTGAAAAAATTATACGAACTTGTGGGATAAATTTTTTAAAAAAATTTTTTATCAAAAAAAATAGGCGCGGACAAATTATCCACGCCTATTTTTTTAATTGTTCTTAACGTATTAAGACAATATTTGCGCTCTAAGTGCAAGAGATCTTCTCATTTCTTGTTTTGAAAGAGATCCTTTTGGTGCTGCTTTTTTCACTATCTCGTTGTATTCCAGTATTTTTGCTGTTCTTTCTGGTGAGTATGATTTCTTTACAGGAATTTGATAAGGTTTCCTTGAGATCACACAGTAATCCGCATGTTTAAGCTGTTTTCTGAGCACATCTTTTTCTACAGCTTCTATTGCTATTGCTTTTGCTCTTTCTTTTGCAGCTTTTGCTTCTGCTTCTGCTCTTGCTTCTGCTTCTGCTCTTGCTTCTGCTTCTGATCTTGCTTCTGCTTTTGCAGGTTCTTCTGTGTCTTTTTCTCCGTATTCGAGTAATTCTTCGAAGCCAGCTTTTTCATCGTTTTTTTCTACGACATCGTTGTTTTCTGCGACATCACCTGTAAATCTGCTTATTAGCCATGAACCGCCTATTGTCAAGCCAGCGACTATTGTAGCGCCTAGTGTGATTGCTTTGCTAGGAAGGTAGTTCCAAGCAGATTTTCCTAAAGAAGTTGCACCTGATGCTATTGCTTTTGCTGCTGTTGTCATACCGTTCCATCCTCTTTTAGCGATGCTTTGGCTTTCTTGTTTTTTGCCGCCGAACCATTTAAAAGGGTTCAAGCTCCATGCTGCTGAAGCTGGTGCGTTAGAAAGACCTAAAGACATTATTAGCGTTAAAGCTAATGCTTTTTTGAGTTTATTCATGATTGTTCCTCCATGAAAAAAAGGGTTAATAAAAATAAAACACGTAACACGTAACGTGTCGGCTTCGCTTTGGTTTTTCTAGCAGTTTTGCTAGGGGGTTTTTCTCCTCTGTTCCTCGCAATTGATTGGTGAAGTATAAGATTTGTATACTCCAGTTCTCTTTGACTTGGTTACAATTAATGTATGTGCAAAACACTATTTTGCGCAAAATACGAATTTTCACAAGTATATAATTGTTCCAAGAAATGATAGGTTCCATCCTAGGAACCA
>Ga0180433_10005310_pt1 | contig 17518 bp, 31 predicted proteins | sample SS_ome_8_FD_132980 | JGI IMG/M metagenome (GOLD analysis project Ga0180433, IMG submission 132980) | Hypersaline lake sediment archaeal communities from the Salton Sea, California, USA - SS_1_D_1 metaG | ecosystem: Environmental > Aquatic > Non-marine Saline and Alkaline > Hypersaline >... | reverse complement strand
TTTTGAAGGAAGAGAATGAATAAATGGTGTGTAATTTCTTTCTTCATTGGAGTAGTTGTGGGTTGCTTTGCTAATGCATTTGTGATAAGATTGATGTTAGAGATAGTAGGAGACTGATAAAAAAAGATTTAATGCCCCTTCGTTCAACGGAAGGACGGATAATTTTGGATTATCAGATGAGGGTTCGACTCCTTCAGGGGCAATAAGGGAGGATAGCTCAGTTGGTTAGAGCGCAACACTGATAATGTTGAGGTCGAAGGTTCAACTCCTTCTTCTCCCACCAAATATAAGTGCCGATGTGGCTCAATGGTAGAGCAGCGCATTTGTAATGCGCAGGTTGCTGGTTCAATTCCGGCCATCGGCTCCAAATAATAGCGCCCTTGGTGTTAGCGGTAGCATCCTAGCCTTCCAAGCTAGTGGGATCGGTTCGAATCCGATAGGGCGCTCCAAATATTAGGAGAAACAATGAACAGCAAAGACAGCAGAAGAGGCGTTGTTAGAAGAAAAGACATTATTTCTTACATTAAGCAGTATGGCAAAACTGCCGCTAAAAAAATAGCGGAAGACTTTGAAATTCCACTTGAAACTGCCAAGAATCGTGTTAAAATAATAACAGGTGAGGACAATGAAAAAAGACCTGAAAAAAGAAATTGAAGAGTCAATAGCAGAAGCAGAAGACATGCTGCATACCTTCAGGGTATCTGAAAAGAAAATAAAGAAAAGCGGCGAAATCAATGAAAAAACTGAAAATCTTCTCGCTTATATAGTTGAAGCAAGAAAAGTAGTTCTCCAAGAATTGAGAAAACTAGACACAGCAAAGAAAATACTAGACGATAAGGAGAAAGACAATGGGAAAGGAAGAAAGAACTAAGGCAGTAGAATTCTTAGCAGCAGAAATATCCTCATTTAATAACGTTCGCCTAACAAAATTCAAACACTATATTGATGAAGAAAAGAAAACCTTAGAAACAAAAGGTATTATTATCAATTCTATACTTGGGATGAGTCTGGCAATCCTATTGTTTTATTCTTGGATGGGACCATCTCTAGGAATATTTATTCTATTTTCAATCTGTACAACCATTTCATATGCTGCAAGACTAAACAATGAGGCATTTATTCATGGAGCTAATCTGCTTCAAGCACTATCTTCTTGTGAAATAAGGAAAAGGAGTAGCGATGAACGAGCTAGAAAAGACTTCGGCAATTCAAGCTTACAAAGAACAAGAGAAGAACACTCAGAAGAACAAGATAAAGAAGCATGAAGGCACTCTTCACTTTACAGAAGTATCATATAAAAATGGACAGCTTAGGGCTACAATAGAACCTATCCCAAATAAATATGGAGAAATGCATATTCTATGTTTAAATCCTGAAGAGGCGTATGCAATTATTCAAATGAAGAAAAGGGGCACATACCAACTTCCAAAGGAGGCACTGTGAATATATATAAGCTGGCTCATGAATTCTATAACAATAACGGAGAAATATTTGGAATAACTATAGAGGATTTTCCAGAATATGCCGTAGCCAAACTGTTGTTTTTAAGAGCAAGTGACCCTATATACTTATATGCATTGCTATCATCTTGTAAACCAAATAGTGAATGTGAATCAGGTCCAATGTATTGGCTTAAATGGTATTATGGAATCTCTGAAATACAAGAAGAAATTAATATAGACAACATGCTAGGAGACACAGAAGCGGCAAAAATAGTAAAAACTCAATACTTTCAAATAAAAAATTGCTTAAATATAAGAGACGACATGCCATGTTCATATATAGTAAAAAAAATTATAGAAAACAAAACCCCTTGGATTAATATGTCATCAATACCATCTTTTATTTGCTTTATGAAAAGAGTGTTTGGCGTAGAACTAGAAGACTATAAAACAACTAGCTTATATGTAGACAACAATAGGTTTTTTGTTGTTGGAAATGTAATTTACGCAGATGGAAAGAAAGTTGTAGATATATTTAATAACAGTAGCGATACTGATGGAATAGAAAGAACTTTAAATAAATTAGAGTATCTAGACCTAACATTTGATGAGCTTCAGTTACTAAAAGAAAGTGACCTGTACCCTCTTGACTTGGCTCCGATTTACGAGATAATAAGATACAGAGGGTGCGACAACAAAACAAAGTGCGTAAGGTGTCCATTCTTTTATGACTGTGGAAAGGCTTATAAAAAATCATGCCAAAACTAACAAAAAAACAAAAAAGAACAATAGAAACAGCGACTAGCCTGTTTAAAAAACTTAGAGAAGAAATGAATATGGAATATTTCCCAATAGAAGTAGACTTTGTAAAGATGAAAGATGATGATGTTAATGCAGTATCAAGGCTGTATTCAAGCGGAGCAATTGTGATTTCATTCAACAAAAAGTATATATCAAAAGCTCAGTTCAAAGACATAGAAAGAACAGCCGCTCATGAACTTGCACACTGCTATACAATGGCACAAAGCGACTACTACAAAGAATACTTGGCAGCAAAAAACAAAGAAGCATACATGCATAACTCAAAGTGGAAAAAAGCCCTTGAGTCAATAGGGTATGACCCATCTTACTACAACACAGGAGAATAGTATGAGAATCGCAGTAGATCTAGACAATGTAGTATTTGAATGGCTTGAAGCATTTACAGAATATACCAATATTCGATTTGGACACTCTGACGACCACTATGGGTTTAAACAATGGGACTACTGGCAACAGGATGGAGTTGAACTAACAGAAGATGAGTTTATGACAGCGTTTGACGACTTCAGCAGATACAGGATGTGGCAAAGCATAGAACTCTCTCCATTCGCAAGAGAAGCCCTGTGTTCAATCGACAGTATGGGCCACCAAATCTTCTATCTTACTTCACGACCACGTAGTGAGAGCATGGCAACGGTTAAGTCTATTATTCACAATGGCTTACCGTTCCATGGAATTCTATTCTTAGACGAAAAGGCAGAAATTGCAGAAGCACTAGATATTGGTGTTGGAATTGACGACAATATAAAGCAGCTAGATGCCTATGTTGAACATAACATCTGCCCTGTAGTATATAGACGTTCAAACAATATGCACTGGGAAGTTCCAGACTTTGGATTTGAAGTAAATAACCTGATGGAATTTGTAAACGTGATTCACCTACTTAGTCCTTGACTCTACCCCGAAGCATGATACAATAAGGGTGTGGACAAAGGAGACAATCATGTTTAACGACTTCTGTGGAAACGAATCAGCAAAGAATCTAATTGAGATGGGAGTAAAGGCAGCACTAAAAAAGAAAGACCGACTTCCTAACTACCTATTCTCTGGAATGGCTGGTGTTGGTAAAACAACAATGGCAAACAAGGTTATCGATGAAGCTAATGCTTTAAATGTTTATGTTAATGCAAGCTCAATTTCTTCTCCAGCTGAGATGGTAAACATCTTAAAGCAGTCCTTCGTAAAGTTTAACGAAAATGAAGAATACGAAAGAATAGTACTAATCATAGATGAGTGCCATGCACTTAGCTCAAAGATTGAAGATTTTCTCCTTACTGCACTTAGCGAAAACAAGATAACAATCAAGTCAAAAACTGGCATAGAAAACTTCCCCATCGAAAGGGTAAAGAGTGGAAAGAACGACTTTCTCTCTTGGATTTTTATTAGCAATCGCTGTGGAGAAATGGCAAATGCACTGCGGTCACGTTTAATTGAAGTTCAATTTGTAAAGTACACACATGAGGAAAAAGAAAAAATTACTGAGTTTTACCTAAAGAAGATGAACATAAGCCACACTCCAGAATGTTTACCTTCAATTGCAAACAGGGCATGGACAGCAAGAAACATTGTAAATTATGTCGGAGAAATATATGACTATCTTGTTGCAAACGACATTGAAACCCTAACACCAGAAGGAATAGACGGCTACTTTAATCTAATTGGAGTTGATGAAAAAGGTCTAAACAAGCTTGACAGAGCCTACATTTCAGCTATAATTGAATCCGGCAACAAGGCAAGCCTTCAGACTATCGCATCTAAGCTAAACATTGGAACTAAGGATGTTCAAGAGTTAATTGAGCCGAGACTTTTAGATCTTAACATGATTGAAATTGTATCGGGAGGAAGAGTCGTTAGAGACCAAGCGGCAATAGATGCAGCAGCAAACCCGTTTAGCGCAAGGAGATAATATGAAAATTCGTGATGGTTTTGTATCAAACAGTTCTAGCTCTAGCTTTGTAGTAAATAAGGACTGTTTCTCAAGAAAGGATATTCGTAGACTTGAAGCTCTTCTTAGTTCTGACGGGTCAAGCATTTCTAAGTCTTACGATTATGCTGAGTGTATCAAACAGTGGTTTATGAAAGAGAACATAGAAAATATTGAATTTGCTACCATAATTGACAATTTTGATCTATACCAATATATTTGTGACAATTTTGATGTAGAAGAAGAGGACATTGTACATACAGAAGGAAGATATTATGAAGGTTAAAGAGGTTGAAGTAGACAAAAGGGTATATAGAATTGCTGAAACAAACAAGGTTAAGAGATGCTCTAGTGATGACTACAACTACGTTTTCAAAAAAGACGATGGATTTTTCGCACGTTGGGGGCGAACACACAAGGACGACCCAGAATGTGCACCTTTTCCTGAAATCTTAGATTTTGAAGTTTCCTCAGTTGTAGAATCTCTAGACAAGTTTTCAGAAGAAACACACCATATAACCAAGGGCTGCTGCTGCGGTGTTGGTTGTGACAAGTTCTGCTATAAAGGGTCGTATGGAAACAACTTATACAAAATAGAATACGATGACGGAACCGTAGAAGTTAAAAACGGCAATGAAACTATAGAGTACAATGGAAATAAAGTCAAAGTTTGCGATATAAATATTGAGTGATTGGTGTATATTTGGATGTCCATAAACATGTACATCTGGAGGAAATACAATGAATGAAGTAAAAATAAGGCAAATTAATAGGATTGAAGGGCTTGGTTTTAAGCTTTTAAACGAATATAAAAACAAAAAAACTCCAGTAAGATTGGAGTGCAACAACTGTGGCAAAATATTCAGCATAAGGCCGGATGGATTGTTTAGATTTGGGATAGGATGCAACTGCAAAGCTAGAGATCCTAAAAATAAAGTTACACATGATGTGTTATCAAAAAAGCTAAGAAAGATAGGAAGAGAACTTGTATCAATAAGTGAAGATAGAGCTACTGTAACTTTGATATGTGTATGTGGTAAAAAATACTCAATAAAGTTTTCTACTCTTCTTTCTTATGTTTCTAGCAAAAGAACATTTTCTTGTGGATGCATTCAACAAAAATATTTTAACAGCATAAAGAATGAAAGGATTGTGGGCGAAGTTTCTAAAAGATTTTTCAACCAATATAAAGCACAAGCAAAAAGAAGAAGCTTGTCGTTCAACATAACAGCTGAAGATATTTGGAATTTATATATAAAGCAAAACAAAAGGTGTGTATTAACAGGAAATGTTTTAGTATTTAGTGAAAGAACACAAACATTAAGCGACACAAGTGTATCCATAGATAGGATAAAAACAAATATCGGATATGAAAAAAACAACATAAGAATAATTGACAAAAAAGTTAATCTGATAAAGTGGGAATATAGTGATGAAGAATTTTTAAAGCTATGTAAAACAATTCTTGGGAAAATATCAAATAAAAAAATAACAAAAGAAAAGCCGACCAATTGGCTTTCTGTTGTTTGCCACATAAGGTCATCTGCAAAAAAAAGGAAAATACACTATGAAATAGATGAACAGTTTATTTTTGATTTGCTAAACAAACAGGGTTGGTGTTGCGCAATAAGCGGAAAAAGATTAAATACTGGGAGTGGCAGCAACTGTGTTGGAAAAAATTGCTCGTTGGACAGAATAGACAATAAGATTGGATATGTTAAAAACAACGTTTGGTGGATAGACTCACATATAAATAAGATAAAAAGAACTTTAACAGTTGAAGAATTAAAAAATATTTGTATAAAGGTTTTAGAATATGAAAAAGATAACAAAGATAAGCAAAGTAAGTAAACCACTATGGATCACACATCTTAAACTTTCTGAAGTAAAGAGGGTTCTTGATCGTGTGCAGCCGTATATTATGCAAATCGCATTTGGTGTTGTTTCTCCCATGGAGTCACATCCTGAAATTTGGGATATATTTGCCGAATGTAGAAGTCGTGGAATTGTTCCTAATGTAACCATAAACCAAAGACTTAATGAAGAAACTGCAAAAAATATTGCAAAATATTGTGGAGCGGTAGCTGTTTCTGTAAATGCTGATAATAAAGAAATTGCCTATGATGCCATCAAACTGCTCTCTGTTGAAAATAGAATGAAGCAGGTAAATATACACTATACCATACATAGCAACAACTATGACTTTGCATTTGATGTAATGAAAGATATGAAAACTGATAGTCGACTGATTAACATGAACGCTCTTGTTTTCCTTTCGCTAAAGCAAAAGGGTGCCGGAAAAGGTCTACTTCAGTTGTCTCAAGAAAAATTTGAAACAATTGTTGATTATGCAATGGAAAACGAGCTAAGCATTGGTTTCGACTCATGTGGTGCGCACAAGTTCTTAGAATCCGTCAAAAACAGAGACGACTATGAAAGATTAAAACAGATTTGCGAGCCATGCGAACAAAGTCTGTTTAGTTCCTACATAAATGTATTTTCTGAGTATTTTCCGTGTTCATTCATAGAGGGTGAAAATGGTTGGGAAAATGGAATCAACGTAGCCAACTGCTATAACTTCATTGAAAATGTTTGGATGTCAGAAAGAGTGAAGAAAGAGAGGGAAAAATTACTAAAGTGCAGCAGGAACTGTCCATACTTTAAAATTTAAATGATAAAACAACAGCTTTTAAAAAGTGCATTGACTTTATTGTCTCGTAAGAACTGCAGAAATTGCCCACTATTCGACGTATAAAGGAGAAAAAATGAAACACATATCTTTTCCTAAAATAGGACAGTTCAGGAATGTTGTTAGGACTGTAAAAGAAACAACGTGCTTTGACGGCCTAGATGAAGATGGAAAGGCCAAGTTTGTAGATAGACCACTCCCAACAATAAAGGCAACTGGTACAGTCAAACTACACGGAACGAATGCTGGAGTATCCTATAACAACACGGACGGCATTTGGTATCAATCCCGCAAGAATGTCATTACTCCAACAAAAGACAATGCCGGGTTTGCTTTCTTTGCAGACGCACGTAAAGCTCAATTTATGGAAATATTCCAGCAAATAGTTAACAGAAACAACTTAGATGTAACCAAAAACACTGTAACTATTTATGGAGAATGGGCTGGCAAGGGAATCCAGAAGGGCGTTGCTATTTCTGAACTAGAAGAAAAGGGGATGTTTATATTTGGCATAAAAGTGTCAGATCTGAACGACCCTGAGACTTCTGCATATTGGCTTGATTGTGCTAGATATCGGGATATTGACAATAGAATTTACAACATCTATGACTATAAGACATATGAACTTGATATCGATTTTAACCAACCAGAGCTTGTAGTTGAAAAGCTAATTGCTTACACCAATGAAGTAGAAGAGATGTGTCCTGTTGGTAAAGCGTTGGGGCACGAAGGGACCGGAGAGGGTATTGTGTGGACACTTTCACTTGATGATGATGTTCTTCGTTTCAAGACCAAAGGGGAAAAACATAGCGTGACGAAGGTAAAGACACTTGCTCCTGTTGATGTTGAAAAGCTTAATACTGCTATTGAATTTGTAGAATATGCAGTGACAGAGAACAGAATGCAACAAGGGTTAGACCTTACATTCCCAGACGGTAGACTTGACGTTAAGAAGCTTGGTGAGTTCCTCAAGTGGCTATCTGGTGATGTGGTTAAGGAAGAGTCAGACACAATGACAGAGAACAAGCTTGAGCCAAAAGATGTGTGCAAGCTTATCTCCAAAAAGGGAAGAGACTGGTTCTTCCAGAAGCTAAAATCGTTTTAGGAGAGAGATATGGCGATAGTCGTTGAAAGAAATGTAGAAAGAATAACAACGTCAGAAAACCTACTTGAGACAGTAGAAATCTGTGGAAAAACTTGCTATAAGAGTGATCCAAGCGATGCTGAGTCTTTCATTAAGAGAATTATTAGGCTCGGTCATGAATCTGTCTTAGAGCATGGCGTAATTACCTATAGAATAATTTGTGACAGATCGACAAGCCACCAGATAGTAAGGCATCGAATGTTCTCATATAGTCAAGAAAGTCAGCGTTACTGCCGATATGACAAAGAGAAGTTCGGCAACCAGATTGCATATATTGTCCCCGCAGACATTCCAGAAAACTTTGAGAAAGTGCTTCACAATTGCGTCGAAGCATCAGAATCTCACTACTTCAATCTTCTTGAATTGGGAATTAAGGCAGAAACGGCAAGAGCGGTTTTGCCAAATTGTACGAAAACAGAGTTAATGATGACTGGTAATATGAGGGCATGGAGAAACTTTCTAAAGACGAGACTTGACAAACACGCACAATCCGATATAATTGATATTGCTAGAATGATCGTCAAAGACATGGACAGCTGTGATCTATCTGTGTTTATAGAAGACTTAGGAGAAGAAAATGAAGATTCGTAGCGGATTTGTAAGTAATAGTTCAAGTAGTTCATTCATTTGTTGTTATGCTACAATTGTAGATGAAGAAAAGGCTCTAAAGTATATTAAAGAAAAAGGCGAGGATATGTCTAATGTATTAACCACAGAAGAGGTTATTGCAAGAAAAAATCACGAATGGAATGCCTTTGGTTCTGACTGGGCTGGTGTTTGGTGTGAACCTAAGATCGAAGAAGACAAGAATTTTAAGTATCTTATTTTTGAATCTTTGGGTGGAGCAGGAAATGACGACTATGATTTTGATCCAGATGGGTGTGGTAATTATAATTATGATGTTGATTATGAGGACTTTACTGAACGCGAAAAAAACTTTATCGATGGAGTAGGAGAGAGCAATGGATTTAACAATGTTCAGGTTGGCTATGGAGCAGGAAGGAATGGATAATGAAAATTCGTAACGGCTTTGTTTCTAATTCAAGCACTTCTAGCTTTATTATAAGCAAAAAATACTCTGTTCAAGAAGTTGATCAGTTTTTAAGAGGACTTGTAGATATTCACAATGTTGTCATGAAAAATAAGGGCTACGATGAAATTGACATTAATCACGAAATATGTGGTCCATATTTAATTGACGATATATTGATTAAGCATGAGTCTTTTAACGATCAATGTAAAGCAGATCTTCTAAAAGACAAAAATGGTTGGGTATACCTAGAAGAATTGCAAGACAATGCTCTGCCCTATTGGATGCACGAAGCTTTAGAAGATACTTTTGGAGCAATAGGAGTTAGAGATGGCTAATATTTTCTCAAGAGTCTTTAGTCTTATAAGAAACAGAGGTAGAGTTGAAATAGCAGGAAAGATTGCTTTTCCCGAAGAGCACGACTGCTATGACTTTGTTGAAACGCTCAATCTTATTACCGTTGAGTGGGAAAAAACTACAAGAAATCCTTTTGAAACCATTAAGAGATATATTTCTATTAGTGAAATGGAAGACGACGATGTATCATTTGCTATCCCAACATACCAGTGGATTCACAAGTTCAACGTATTTTTCCATGAATACTTGGAGTATTTTCAACTAAAACACGCTCATAAGCAAAACCAGTTGGACAACTTCGGACTAATGTACTTTGTTCTTGCAAGAAAGTGTTGGGCTATTACAGCAAACGGGGACGAAGAATTCCCAGAAAACATCACAGTTGGGTATGCAAAACACGGAAATTCTGTAAAAAACTTTGCTCTTGTTACAGGTCTAAAAAAAGGAGTAAACTCAACAGACCTAATTTTCATTAATCCGGTTACTGTCTCATTTGTCCCAGTTCCTAACAATGTCCGTTTCTTACAAATATAAGGAGAACGAAATGGTAGATATTTCAATGTGCGGCAATGAAAAATGTCCTAGAAGAAAGAATTGTTACAGGTTTACAGCAGAGCCAAACCAACATTGGCAAACATATGGTTCATTTCCAGCAGAGGGAGATTCTTTCGATGAATGTGAATATTTTTGGAACAATAAAGACCATGATAATAGCGGCTGGAATCGTGGCACTTTCAACTACCTCTATAGCTCAAGAAGGAGTAAATTTCGATGAATTATATAAAACTGCTTTGTGAGGCTTGTTTTTTGACACTGATGGCAACTCTATTTTTAAGCAATAGTGCTATGTCTGAAGAGTCACAACCAAAATCATACTACATAGTTATGACTGTCACCGCTTATTGTCCGTGTGAAAAGTGTTGCAGTATTGAGTTCTCTGATGGCAAAACTGCAATCGGCAGGGACGCTTATAAAACCAAGGGTGTCGCTGTAGATAGGTCAAAAATCCCTCTTAATTCACACCTAGATATTCCCGGTTATGGCAATTGGATTGTTGCAGATGATGTCGGTGGTGCTATCCGTGGAAATAGGCTAGATGTACGGTTTCCTACCCACAGAGAAGCTCTAAAGTGGGGTGTAAAAAAGCTACGTGTAAGGGTGTGGCCTAGCAAGTAGTTGGTGTATATAGTATTAGACTTTTATGGAGATACAATATGTTGAGACTTGTACTTTTATTGGCTCTAGCGCTATTTGTTTTATCTGGCTGTAGGATAATGATTATCAAGAAACCTGATTCAATTAGGCCTTCTATTACTTCAAACAGAAGCTTAAATTATCAGCATAACAATAAGTTTTACCAACTGATTGCTACTTGGAAGTTCTAAAAATGCCAGAGCAAATGCTTTTTGACGCTGGAACAATAATTCAAATTGTTCTCTTCGTCTTAGGAATTGCTGGAGTCTTGATTGGAGTTATATGGACAGGACTCAAAGAAAAGATAAAGAAACTTGAATATATGATAGAGGACCTTCAAAAGAAAGATATATATATAACAGAACAAATACATACAGTTGAACATAGTCAAATGATAATGATGCAGACAATAATTAAAGAATATATAACGAAAGAAGACTGCATGAGAATATCAGAGAAAAAAAGCGATAAGGAGAATTAGCGTGAGCCATATAAAAAAAGCCACTGAAAAGTATTGGCCAGTTGTAATATCAGTTATATTTTTAGTTTTAATTGGTGGAACCATGATTAGCGGTTGTGCTAAAGTTAAAGCTAAAAATGCAACCCTAGCTGGTGGAGACAAAGTTGAAGATGGTGGAACAATGAATAAAGAAACAAAGATTGGTGAAAACGCTAATGTAAAAACAGATGTTAAAGTAGATAAAGTTGATGTTGGGAAAAACCTTGAGTCGATTGCGAAGCTAGAAGACAAAATTGAAACGCTCAATGGTCAAATTGCTAAAATGCGTGACTTGACACAAACCAACAATACTGGTATTCTTTCTGGTGGTGCGCCATATCTTCTTGCTGTTATTATGGTTATGTTATATTTCCAAAAACATGTTCAGGTTAAGAGTCGTGACAGAGAATTAGATTCAAAAAATAAGACTATTGATGGTCTTGAAACAACACTGAAAACGCTGAGTAACAATGCAAAAATCCAAAGTATAACCGACGTAATTAAAAAGGACTTTGTTCAGAATGCAGAAAAACAAGAATAAGGACAAGCTCAAAGAGTTCCGCAAGGAAACCGGCAACCGCCAAAACAGACTACAAAAAAAGAAAAAAGCTAAGAGAGAGAACTTTAGATAAAGGAGACATTTGTGAGATTCGAAATAAGTGAGTCACAAGCGAACTTTCTTGTGACCAAATATCTATCATTAGTACACAGTATAGCGAGAAAGATTTGTTATAACGAGAATGACTACGAAGACTTTATTCAAATAGGATTGGAAAAGCTTTGCGATTGTCACAGAACATACAATGAAAACCATGAGGGAGGGGCTGAATTCCATACGTATGCATACAGGGCAATAATCAGAGCAATGCTGAAAAAGAGGCGTGAATTAGAGAAAGTATACAAAAAAGAGAAGACAATTGGCATAAATACAACAGACACAACATGTTACGAAGAAAATATGTTCTGTTCTGGCGTTCCGATCTCTCCATCCTTCCAAACAGACAATAGCAATGAGATATTCGAAGTAATTGATAATACCAACCTAAGCGCAATACAGCGCAGAATACTGTTCATGAGAATAGAGGGAAATACTCTTACTTCAATAGGAAAAGAACTGGGATTTACAGCCGAAAGAATTCGTCAAATACACGATACAACAAAATCAAAGCTAAAAAAACAACTTATGTAAAATCCGGTGTATATTATATTAGAGTATTTATGCTTTTTTACATAAGGAGAATAAAATGGGTGACATTATTGTTTTGAAACCTTATACGCACAACACTACCAACCTTGTTGGATATGGCGAAGGTGGAACTAATCTAATTGATCCAAAGGAAATTGAACGTGGAAACATGCGTAGAGCTACCGCATATCCCAACTATGACTTCCTAGCTGGCAATGGCGCTATTCTTGCTAGTGGTGCCGTGTTTGAAACAGCCGAGTACGATGCTTACGACGAGAATTATCAGAAGGTTCTAGCTCTTAATGTTGGAACTAAGGATGGTGTTAAGAGAATTAATATTGACACCAATTAAAGATGAAAAAAATATTCATAACGATTATAGTAATACTGCTCTTGTGTGGCTGTAACACTAAACAGATTGACATAAGAGTTGAGATTCCAAAAGAAGTAGAAATAGCAAAAGCTGCTGCAAGAATTAAGGAAAATATGGAGGGGCGCGATGCAAAGGTTCAAAGCCTAGAAATCGCGGCCCTTCTTCCTTTGGCAAAGAAAGCCATCGAAGAATCCTTCAAGTGGAATGCAAAAAGAGACAAGGTTATATATAGAGCAGTCATTTATGATAATGACACAAAAAATGGAAAATATGAACTTGACTTTCCAGACTGTAGGGTTAAAATAGAGATAGAAAAAAAGGAGAACAAAAATGAAAAAAGCAATTAGCATTATTCTGGTGTTGTTTTTAGGGCTAATCTCTTTTGTTGGCTGTGATGACAAGATTAAAGACGAACTTCTTGTTAAGAGTGTTGGTGTTCTAACAGAGTATGGTGTTTATTTCGGACTTAAGGCAGCAAATATTCCAGAGGACAAAGCGAAAATAGGAGAAGAAAGCTTGAGAGTTGTTGTAAAAGTAGCTGAAAATGACTCTGTTGATGACTTTGTTGACGTTGAAGCAATTCTTAATCGCATTGACCCTCAAATAATGACACTTATTAAGCCAACCTTAGATAAGATCGATGGAAAGTACGTCGACCTCAAGAATAAGATTCCACAAGACAAGATGCCACTAATTATTTCCATACTAAAGGGAGCTTTTCGCGGAACAGAAAACTATAGAGTATACCTATCTAAAAATGCAGATACTACAGAAGCAGAAATCCAGTCAATTAGTGTCTATGAAAAGAAGCTAACAGAAGAATATCTCCAATGTAAAGACAAGCTATAGAACAAGTTACAAGACAATCTCCTAAAACACAAAGCCTCAAGCTATGCTTGGGGCTTTTTTAGTGTATATTTATATAGGAGAATTTTCATGGAAAAATACAATAAAATACCAGAAAGATGGCAAAGTAGTCGTGGTAGCGGGATTTGTGTTGCTGTTATAGATACTGGCTATTCAAACCATATTGACCTTACAAAAAACGTTATCCAAAAATGTTCTGTAATCCCAATGGAAAATGGTTTTGACAACTATAATGGCCATGGAAATATGTGTATGGGTATAATAGCTGCTAACCAAAAATACGACTATGGTGTTACAGGAATAGCGCCAGAAGCTAAAATTGTTTCAATAAAAGCAGCGGAAAAGGATGGAGCCGTATCTTATGACATACTAACCCAAGCAATTTACCTATCGGCAAGCCTAGGAGCAGACATTGTTTCTATTTCGATTGGGGGAAAACAATACAATACAGGACTTGAATTAGCGGTTCAATTCTGTTATGATAGAAACATACCCATTGTGGCTTCTGCTGGGAACGACGGACACCATTTAGACAAAAACCTAATAAGCTATCCCGGAAGATTTAAAGACACCATATGTGTTGGATCGATTGATGACAATAAAGAAATCTCTTGGTTTAGCACTGCTGGTCCTGAAATTGATTTTGTTGCAGTAGGAGAAAGAGTTAGGTCTACTCATTTGAATGACTCATACAAAATTGATAGCGGAACCTCCTATAGTGCTCCGTATATAGCTGGGATTATTGCTCTACTATTGTCAAAGCATAGAGCACAAGAAAAAGTTACCGGGGAAAATGACTGTAAGACAGTTGATGAAATAAAAGAGCATTTAAGGAAGCATACGATGGACCTTGGAGATATTGGCAAAGACAACAAATACGGAAATGGAGTTATTAAAATAGATACGCTAATAAATAACGGGATAAAACCAAAAAGCCTCATTGCGAGGCTAGTTGGTTATATAAAGAGCTTCTTCGGGTAACATCTACGCTTTTGGAAGTCCTTGGTCTGTCACATCAAGACCTCTACTTACAGAAACACCTTTTGACTTATCCTTGTTAATCTTATATATATATTCATTAGGATTGCTAGGAATTGGTGTCATTCTTCCCTGTTCTTTTTCTGTTAGAAACGCATCATCAACAGCCATATCATAGATCTTGTTGGCTAGTCTCTTGTGTGCTTTGATTCCATTGTCTCGCAACAGTTTAGACACAGCGTCTATAAAGCATTCTTTATTCATCATGTTATTCTCCAGCCTTTCTGTTTGCATTTTGCCAACTCTTTGTGCTTTTCGTCCTAAGATATTCAAGGTAAGACTCAAAACAGTCCTGACTGACCTTTCTCATCTTGAACATTCTCTTGTTCGACATTGAAATAGTAGGACTCTCATTTATGCTGTACACTCTGCCCTGTGGGTCAAAAAGACATAAAAATATATCTAATACTTCCTTGCCACCACTGATGGGCTTTCTTTCATACTTGGCACAAACAAGAGTCTTCCCTTCTTCAATGATAGATTCTCCATCTTTGTTATACAGAATCTCAATGCGCTCCTTTTCTTTGTTTCCCATGACTATCCTTTCTTTGCTGGTAGTAGCTCATGAATGCCGTTGTCATAGTCACCAAAGTCTATATGCGTAATCTTGTCTCCATCTGGAATCCCAATTCTGGAATTTTTCCTTACTTCAAACGTCTTGGTTAGCCCACTACAAAACGGACACTTCGCCTTTACCTTAATCATATCATCTTCATTTGGATCAACATCCCAAATAATTCCAATTGTCTCAGCACAACCAAGACAATTCATATTCGTTTTTCCCATATCTTCTAATCCAACATATTCGTCACTCATTTCTGTCCTCCCACATATAGTTGAGTTCCCAACCTTTGACAGTAATCGGTAAACACTCCATCACCATCATATTCATTTACTTGGTTTTCAAAAAGACCAATTCTACTGTCCACCATGTCTGCAAGATGAACTATCTGTGCTTCAATGGTTGTGGGGACTACTGGAGAACCCCACTCTCTCTGACCGTGATGGCTTAGTATGCAGTGAAGGATAAGGTTTAGCTTTGTATCATTCTCATCAAGCCCAATATCCTTCCAAACATCACGAACCATCATAGATCCAACCACCAAGTGTTCCATAAAGTGACCTAATTCATTATACTCAATATTGTTCTCATCAATGTGCTCATAGGTTCTCATCTTCCCAATATCATGAAGAATAGCACTTGAAATAAGGATGTTGTGGTCTAGGTGGTCATAACGCTTGGCAATATCAAGACATAGGGCTGTTACGTTGTGTGTGTGATTTAAAAGCCCACCCTTGTAATTGTGATGGTTGCTCTTTGCTGCGACACTTGTAACAAATCCTTCTTTGTGTGTTTCAAGACAGCTTGTAGTAAGAGCTAATATATCTGGATCGGTAATTGTGTCAGCTACAGAAAGCAAATCTCTAAACATTCCTTCGGTATCAACTTCCTTTATTCCAAAGATAGCGTTGGAGTTTTCAACATCTGCTTTCTTGTAGTTTCTCACCACGTATTGTCTCTTGCCTCGATATGAATCCTCTTCAATGGAGCATTCGATTACGTCACCACTTTTAAGCTCTTCTCCAATATCCCAAATCTTTGACGCTGTAGCCTTACCATCAACATATCCCTTAAAGTCATAGTAAGACTTGCCATTCTTCGTCTTTTTGGTCTTTAAGTCTCTTACTCCTAATAGGCTCATTGAAGTTCTCCACCAATTAGTGAGTCATTCCATCCGTATGCATTGATGATAGACTCTCTAAATAGAATGTTAAGAATCATAGCTTCCTCATCGGTTACTTTAACCCCAACACTTGTATCAGACTTACTTGCTTTAACAAAATAACCACCATACTTTGGATCATTCTTATCACAGTGAATTGAACTGGTTATTCTGTTGTCTCCAGATGTAAACTGGTGGAACAAGCCCTTTCCATCTCTTATCTTCTTTTGTTTACCAGAAAACACCTTCATAAACTCAATAAGATCAAGAGGACCAAGCTTAAACACAATCTTATTCTCATAGTCAAATCTAGCATTGTCTATTGAAGTAGAAGAAAGCTGTTTGGCCATGGTCATATAGACACAGTGTTTATCCATGCTGTAGTCGAATTGAATGGTTGATCCCGAACCATCCTTCTTTGGCTTAGGTGCCTCAAAGTGTCCTCTCTTGAACTTCATTACTTAGTCTCCTTTTTCTCATTTAGTTTTTTGATTAGTAGAATTGCCTCATCCTTAGTGATAAGATCAATATCTGTCTTATCAAACCCATGCGCTGCCATAAATTCTTCAATCTTGACGTTCTTCTTCTCAGCAAGCTTATTGATTAACTTCTTTTGCTGGTCTGAAATAAGTGAGTTGTCCTGACCTTCACCGTCAAGCTTTACTGCTGGTAGATCTGTTGCTTCCTCTGCAGCAATATTAGCAAGACCTAGAGCCTTCCGAAGGATTCTTGCTTCTGCTCTCGTTACAGCTAGTGCAGTTGCATATCTTCCAAACTTGGTTGAATCAGCGTTATATTCTGGAATGCAATCACCAGCATCAGAGAATGTTAGGGTTCCAGTCCCAAAGTTTTCATTATTAGATGAGAAAGAAATTTTCATTACCGCAGAAATACCGTTGTACCTGCCCATAACAATTGGAACTATTTGAACATCTTGGTCTACAACTGGTCCAATTACAAGACGAGAAACCCTTCGGAGACCAGCAACGTTTGGATTATCACCCTCAAGCTCTTCTTGGTTAAATAGTGCCATAATGTCTTCTGCTTCCGAAATTGTGCTTGGCTCGGCTTGTATAGCAGAAATGTCTTCCTCTTCTTCTATCATATCCTCTGAGGACTCAAACACTTCAACACTTGTGCTTTGTTCCATTTCAGTTAGTGCAGCGATAGCCTCTTCTGCTTCCTTGTTTTTATCTGATGTTAGCTCTTCATAAAGAGCACGAACAACA
>Ga0180433_10005307_pt1 | contig 17521 bp, 29 predicted proteins | sample SS_ome_8_FD_132980 | JGI IMG/M metagenome (GOLD analysis project Ga0180433, IMG submission 132980) | Hypersaline lake sediment archaeal communities from the Salton Sea, California, USA - SS_1_D_1 metaG | ecosystem: Environmental > Aquatic > Non-marine Saline and Alkaline > Hypersaline >... | reverse complement strand
TATTTCCATCCAATACTTATAAGGTACAGTATTAATAAGTCTCTGCAATTAATCAAAAATGCCTCCCGAACTCTGCCTTTTTTCTTTTAAGATATTCTATAAAGGCAGGAGTTTTTAAATAAAAACTATGCTGTTTGCGGACAGCACGTATCCGTCTGAGGTCATGCACAATATTTTTTGCACCACTTGTGTCTACTGCAAATATATCCTCAAAGTCATTCATTTGAAATTTCGTAGAGTTAAGCAGTAAAGCAACGTGTATTTTATTTCTTACCACATCGCCAAGTCTATCATCAGGGTCGTCCATTGTTGTTTCAAGTTTTTTCTGTTCTGAATAATCATAATATCCCATTACATAGTTATTATAATTTGCCTGCAAAAACTTTGATACAACGAGTACATGAGCAGGATATACTATGACATTCTCCATACTTTCATCTACGCTAAATAACCTTGTAGCAAGTGAAACAGCCATACGTGCGAGCTTAATTCTCATTTCCGCTGCAAGAACCAATGGTATATCAAACGAATAAATGTCCGCAAGCTCATTCGCATGGTCAAGTATTAATTGCTCTGTACCTTTTGCAAACTTAATATTCTCTGCCCTTCGTGACCATGAAAACAATACTCCGTCATGGCACACGTCAGACGTATATACATGGTCACATTTTTCCCTGCTTATTTTATTTATTACTGTTTTTGATACCTCATCGGCAGATACACATATAGCAAAATCTATACGTGCTGTGTCCTGTTGTGTTTTGAATATTTCACGTATTGCTTCTACGCCATAATTATAAGTATTCATTCTTCCGTGAAGGGGATTGGCAATAAAGATAAGCCGTGTGCGTGCATTTGTACGCTGGGACTGTATCTTAACAAGCTCGGCTATACCTGACGAGCGGATCCCTGATAGGTCTCCTATTATTTCACGCTTACTTAATTCGTCAGCCTCATCAATATTAAGCTCGCCATTATTATTAAGCGGTATCTTTCCCCATGTTAATGTCCACCGGCCGGAATGTGTCTGCTGTGCCCCGCCGATAAGACCTGCGGTCGTTGTATTTTCTCCGGAAGTAAGGAACTCGCCGGCTCGATAATGCTTTACCATATTGCGGATTGTCTCCGTTTTGCCGGTACGGGTATCACCTACAACAGTCATCTCAAGCCACCCTTTATTAATCAGGTCACCGAGAAAATAGAACTGCTGTACACTATGAGTGACGAGCTCCTTTCCGAATATAAGATTTTCTCTATTGTATATTTTAGTAACGTTGTATGTAAAATCTTTATGAATGTCTTTTAGTTTTGCTGTAATACTGTATTTGTCATCAGGTTGTTTTGGTTGGAACTTCTTAAGGTTTCTTATTATTTCATTATTCAGTCTAAACTTTGATATGCTATCTCGACTACCTTTACAGTCCTTTACTAAATGAATACCTTGTTGAGATAACGGGTCCTGTACAGTAGTACCTCGCATAAGGTATGGCGCATTCGTTTGAACGCCAGTACCCATAGTGAGGCACTTCCTTACAACATATTCCCTGTCTATTATTTCAGTATTAACTTCAGGTATTACTTTCACGTCCTCAATATTCTGCCTACTTTTAATATCTACATTGAACTGCCGGCAGACCGAGCTAACAGGCAAACCCATTGCCTTTTTGATTATGCCGAGTACCTGGTCATCTGTACTGTTTACCATTTTAGCAAGATATACCTTATCATCTTCGTAAGTAAACTTCTTTTTCTTTTTTTGATGGTCTGCTAAAACACAATAAGCACAATGCTTATGGTCTCCACTTCCTGAACATTGTGCTTCAACTTTCGTTGGAACAAGGTATGGTGCGAGGTCTTTGCTTACTACGACACAGTTAAACTTTAACTTCTTATCATAGTATTTGTCTTTTAATCCATCTGATAAGTCTATCAATTCATACAAGTCCTCTGTCTCTGTTTTCCGGATTAAATTATCAAGTTGTTCATCAGTTTTCTTATATTTAATAAACCAGTCTGTAATATCTTCTTTGTTATCAAGTCCAAGGTCTATTATCTTTACGTCACCTGCTACGTCAAGAAGTTTATTTGTAACAGCATGTGCACCTTTACGTCCTGCGTCATCACAGTCAAAAACTATTGCTATCTTTTTGCCCTCAAAATGACTATCCCATTCTTTTTTCCATGTACCTGCACCACCTGTACAAGTGACAGCGTTATAGTCATTCTGATTCAAAAGAATACAATCCATTTCGCCTTCGCATAAAATGATTTGATTATCATCTTTCAGATTATCAAATGGGAACAGCGACACTTCACCAAAGCCTTTACCGTAGCTGATTACTTTAGGCTCGCCGTCCTTTGCTTGAAGTTTATATTTCCGTATATTGATATAGTTGCCAGTATAGTTTTTAATAGGTATAGTAAATCTTTTATCTTTACTATCATATCCTATTTCAAATCTTCTTAACGTTTCCTTTGTAAGTCCTCTTTCTTTTTTAAGAAGTTGAACAAGGGTATCATGTTTCATAAGAAACATATGATACTTGATGATAGTTTCACGTTCGATATACGGCATAATCACTCCTGTTTTATAACAGTAGGAGGGCGATTATTGGACATGACCCTACGCCCTCCGTATTCTTCCACGTACCTGTAGCACATACGTTATACTATAGTAACGTACGATAGATTCAAAAGTGATTGCGCCGTTTTTTACCGGCTTTCTTTTCTGCCTCACGTTTTCTAGCTTCCTGTTCAAATACATCTCCTTCCTCATCATCATCCTGTACCTTGACAGAACTTTCCTGAACGTCCTGTCTTTTCTGCAGGAGCTTGCACTTGTCATGAAGCTCTGAAAGAAACTTGAACTCGTTCTGATTAGCATACCTGCCATATTCAAATACAGGCATGAAAGCGGATCCCTTTTCAAACTTCTCTTTAATAGAAGAAGCCTGAATAAGCTGTCCATAGATAGGAATACCACGGGAAACAGCGTTTGTCTTGAGCTTACCATTAAGCTGTCTTGCAGACTTTACTGCTGCACTTTGACATGAATAGACAACAGGGAGAGGGAAGTCATTGTTTTTTACAGCGTCACTAAGCTCCCGTTCGCCTATGATGAAATAATTGTGTGCATTAATACCTGGGTCTTTCTCGATGTTCTTGATACAGGCTTCGATGTCCTGACCAAAATGCACTTCTTCTTTTGTCTCAGCGTCCTTGTAGATAATACCACGTAGCTTGAAATCGTCCGTAAACCATACAGTAGACTTCCAATGTAGTAAAACAAAAAACGACACCCGTTCTCCGTAGACATCGTTTGTGACACTGTTGTAAAATTGTCCATCATTAATTTTAATGATGTCCTTGATACCTGACTGACCTTGACAGATTTTCATACGTGGTATGACGATGTCTTGCGGTTCAATACTGTCAACGCCTAAATCTTCCTGCCTTGTTTTCAGATAGGCGGGCACATCTGAGCCTGATTTAGCCGGTAGGTTTTTCCTTTTTGCCATCTGTAGCTCCTTTGTTTTCTATCTCACTAATACGAGCCTCGATATTCTTTGCGAACGCTCGGCTCATTTCGTGGCTTGCGTCAAGATTATCCAACGTCCAGTATAGATAATCCACATCCGATTCGGGTACGTCCTTTAGTATTGTACCTTTATACTTCCCGAATGAATATTTGTCTAAGAAAAAATTCTGCATATCACCTCCCATGTTTTCTGAAATGTTCCATCACCTTTTCCTCGGTGATGTCAAACTCTCTAAAAAATCGCTGTACGTCCTCAGTGCTGTAAGCAACGATGTGAAAAGCTCCTGCCTCATCTCTCCATTCTCTACGCCGTACCTTTTGAATATCTGACAAATCCTTTCCCGGAGCCTTGACTTCGATAACGACTCCAAGGCCTTGGAAACATCCAATATAATCAGGAGTACCTGCCTCTCCGTTAGGGTAGGGATTATAGGAGACAAACTTTGAAGCAGGTAATGTATTAAGGTACTTCCGTATCTTTTTTTTAATATCACGTTCATCAATTTTCGCCACGGGCAAGCCTCTCAATAGCTTTGCTGTTATACTTAATGGTATTAAAAAACCCTTCCTTTATCCACTCAGGTAATTTCTTGCCTTTCTCAATGTACTCTTTTAATACCTTGTCCCGTGTATTCCATTGTACAGATTTCTTTGTCTTGATAATACCGCCGAGTCTCTGTGACTTCAGCCATTTAAAAAACTTTTCATCGTCCCACTTTTTACCCTCCATTTCACCGGCTAATGAAAAACTCTGCTTCACGTCCGGAGATAACTTAATACCCTTTGGCTCAAGACTATCAAGCTCCTCATCTTCCATAGCCTCAAACAGCTGAATTGAGACTGATGAAATTGTTTTGTTAAGCTCCTTTAATTCATCTTCGAGTTTGACCTTTTTTATATTAAGGTCAATAAACTCATTCGCTTTCGCTTGTGCCGTTAATACATTTGTCACCATTACTTTCCTCCTTGTAACTGATTCTTAAATGTATATCTTCATTCTTATAAAGATACCAACCATTATATAACTCAAACATATTGAGCAATGACTTGCGCAAATACTTCTTTGCTTTATCCTCGCTACACTGTAGCATGGTCGCTATGTACTGTGACTTATTACGTCCATGAACAAAGAAGTCTACACAGAAAAAGACGTGTGATAATTGACCAACATCATACTTACCTACTGCTTTTATAATTTCTTTTAGCCCCATTTTTTTTGGCTTTGTTGTGTGTATTTTTTTTGTTGCTACCATACTTCCTCCAATGTCCTGCTATACTGATACATATTGATAATAATAATATAAAATAAAAAAACCTAAGCCATACCATTGCGCTTGTCCAGTACCTTTTCTTCAAACTCATCCCATTCCTTTAAGGCGTAACACTTTTTTGCAAATTCCCTGCATGCGTCAAGTTCATCAAGTATCATATTCACAAACCCCGCCTCGACATACTTCTTGCCGTCCTGTCCTGTCTTTACTTCAAGTATTCCTCCCTGTTCCTTATACAATTCTATCATTATATCTTTGATAGACTTTGTAAGGTCAAGCAGTGTGTCCCTTTTCATACTCTACTCCTTCTGTATATTTTGTCACAAGTACCATTTCATTATTGCCGGGCTTGAATCTTATCTCATTAACCATAACTTCACCTACAATTTTTCCATTATGCGTAACGTATATCCATTCTTTTTTTCTACTGCCTTTATGTTCTATCTTATATCCTCTATTACCTTTGAGAAGAATGTCCATATCCTCACAGCCTGAATATTCATGGAACACTTTATACAGGTGCTGTTGTACCTTCATTGAGTACAGGTCATACATAAAACTAATTAGACTTGTCTGTGTTTTCATTGTTTCCGTCACAAAATAACATTTGACTATCATCAACGTATTCTACTTTCTTAAACAGGTAGTGATATATCTTTTGCTTCGACCAGTCCACGTTCCTGCCCTTGTACATCTTACGCAGTATATCTTTGCACTCCTCTGCTGAATACCCTGTGTCAATGCGTGCTATGTATTCATTTATCTCATCAAGGAGGATCCATCGTTTGTCCACTACCTCAGCGAAAAACTTCTTCTTGTGATGAAGTGTGACCCTGACTTGCTCGCCTACATCAAACCTGTCACTCAGCCGTAGGCTTGTAAACGCCTTGCAGTCTAATTTATTATTCCAGTTGTAACTAAAGTCAATCTCTTTCATATTAATACTCTCCCTTATTAAAACATTCTACAAGGTAATTACTCACGGTCTGCTTTTTGCTTATGGCAGACAGTACCTTCTCGTCCAATGTTTTCTTATAGATTAAATCTATATAGGTAACCTTCTTTGTCTGCCCTGGCCTATGCACCCTGTCTTCAAACTGCTTCCTGTCCTGCAGGCTGAACGTGTTCTCATATATTATTACATGAGTACCGGCAGTGATAGTGATACCCATACCACCGGTCTGTATCTGACCTATAAATACCCTGTTCTCTCCACGCTGAAACTTATCTATCTCTCCCTTACGGTCTTTTGTATCACCGAAGATACATGAGTAAGTCCACCCCATACGCTTCACAAGGTCACACAACATTGCAATGGACGGACGGAACCTGCACCATATTACTATCTGATGTTCACCGCATAGCTCCTTGATAAACTCCGCTACGGTCTGCAGTTTAATATTATTCTTTTGATTAGTAAGGTACTGACCCGATAGTATCTCCTGCATACGCAACAACTTTACGAGTGCTATTGAAGCTGTTACTATTTCATTCTTGTATTCTATCATGTATTCATTTCTCATTTCCTTATACTGTTTCGCCATCTCAGGGTGCATTTCTATTATACGCTTTTCATATATCTTCGGAGGTAAATCTATACAGTCCTCTTTCTTGATTTGAATACTGTATTTCGATATAGTTTTTTTAAGTCTCGAAAGGTTATTGTATCCTACTATCTGATAATTCATATACCCACCCATGATACAGTATGTATTGCGAAATGCATAAAACGATCTGAAGCCAAGATAATCAGGATTAAGAAACTCGAACTGACAATATATATCTATTGGTGCCTGAGTAATAGGCGTGCCAGTAAGTATCAGCTTGTACCTGACATGGGAGAATGTTTTGATTATAACTTTAGTTGTCTTTGCTTTCGGGGATTTTATTCGGGTACTCTCATCGAGAATTACCATATCAAAGTCTTTCCATTCATTAAATTCTGAGGTAGCATAAAACCCCTCATAGTTTATTATAGCATAAAACGTTTGCTTTGTCAAACTGTTTACCCTTTGCTTCTTTGTCCCCTGTATAATGGTATATGATTTATCACTGTTCTTTTCTATCTCCTCCCCCCATACCTCGACTAATGTTTTCGGACAGATAATTAATACCCTGTTTACTAGACCATTACGGTCAAGTATTCCTGCAGTATCTATCGAAGCCTTTGTCTTGCCGGTACCCATCTCACAAAAGAAGGCTGAAGCCTGCAGGTGTATAGCGTTCTTTACCATATCACGCTGATGTTTAAATGGTTTGTAGGCATAGTCAGCCAAGCCCTTTGGTAAGCTGTTATAGTATTCATCGAGGTACTTATCCGGTACCAGTTTATCAATATCCGGACGCTCGCTTTTCACTTGTGCCGGAGGCTTTTTCTTTTTCTCACTGCCTCTGAACTTCCTTATATCATTACGAATATCATCAGCTATGCTCGGGAACACAGCGCACAGCGTATCTTCCTGTGATATTGGAAATGTCCAACACCGTGTATCTTTATCCCACTGCCTACCGAGTATACTTCTTGCAAGGTCACGATGTTCATATGGTATCTTGAGATATATTCTACCCTTGCGTATCATGTTGTTCTCTTTATCTTACTTCAATCTGAAAACTCTATCGTGATCCCAGGCTTATCCTTCTCTGCAAGTTGAGCTTTCTCTCCTAGTTTTTGATTAAGCTCGTATGCTTTAGTAAGACGTTCATCATTAACAGGGTCTTCTATTACTATAAGCTCCCAATTACTCTTGCCACAATGCTTATCATACGCGTCATGTTTCCAATCTGAAGTTATTCCCATGTCATGCTCCATGAAGCATGGGTGGGAGCAAATATGCCCTGCTAAGTGATGTCCGTCTTCACATATAGCTACCATACTATACCACTTTCTATCATTCGGTAGTGTATTACAGAATACATATATCTTTTTCTTCATCATTCCTCCAAGTCATAATATTTATTCAGGTATTCCTGTATCAATTCCATTGCCAGGTCAAAGTCATACCGTTCTTTGCTCCGGTCTCGCAGTGCATCGGTGAGCTCCTTCAGGAATATAGTATCTATCCCTTCCATCTGTTCCTTCAGGTCACCCAATGTATCCATCTTCAGGTTGGATATAGTCAGCCCTAACTTGAGCAGGTCAGAGCCCGATATAGTGTATCCTCTTGCGAGATATTTCTTCACACGTATCAAACTATTAATAGGGTACAGGGTATTAGGATTAAAAAACAACTTGCGTTGTGCAAGGTGCTTGAAGAACTCCGGATGAAAAGCAAACTTGTCACACTCAAAGTAATACGCACCCATGCAAATAGTAAAATCAAACCTCCGAAAAATATTATCATGCCCATCGTATGTATCGGGTATCGTGATAAGCTGAAACTTGAGATATATTTTTTCCTTCTTCCTTATGTACTCATATGATACAGCCCGTGCGGTCTGTGTAATGCGGTGCATCTTCTTATCAAACCATTTGCATACCGTAGTGATCTTGTCTTTGTCACCAAAGTACAGGTCGAAATCCCTGATAGGTTGCTCGCTGAATATAGAAGTGATGGCACCGCCTGCCAATATCACGTCATTTTTTTCAAGCAGTTTAAGAAGGTCAGGCACCTTCTCCAGTTTCTTTCTGATTAAATACTTTTCTCTCTCGTGCATTGATAACCTCCCTTATCATTATTATTTTTTTATTCATTATATCAAGCTCTTGTTCTTTAATACATGCAGTCATACTATAGTCACAGTATAATTGTTCCAGTCTTGATGTACTTAACTTATTTAATTCATCCTTAGTCATACATCATTTCCCTGCTCGTCATGCCATAGCCTGTGCTGTCAAGGCTACTTTAAATTGTTCAGCCAAATCCCAAAGCTCCTGATTTAGATTAATAGTACTGTCTATTGCAGTGATACCCCGTGTTCTTCTCCTGTTAATCTTTATGCCACCCTTTATCATGTTCTCCTGTACAACATTAAACACTGTCCACAGACTATTGTCCTCGTAATGCCTACGCTTGTTAATGACATGAAGTACATCGAGGTTGCTTACGTTATCATACTTCTTGTTCAGTGCTACTGTACCAAAGGCTTGTGTCTGTTCTTTAGACATTGTAATTGACTGCATTTCTTTGATTGTCCGGGTGATAGTATTGGAATTCTTAACAATCATACCTGACAGCTCGTGTATGTTCTTTGTTTGATACTGACTATGAGTAAACCTCACATCTTCAAACCGCGCTCGTGATACGATCAGTCCATTAGAACATACCAATTCAAAAATACCGAGCATAAAAATAAAAGATGACTTTCCGTCATGTGAATTAGTTAATACAGTTTCAATACAGCGGTCCCCGACCGTCATGTCTTGGTGCTGTCTAAACCGTATCAAATGTTTTTGATAACCTTCCCTGTCTGCCTTGTTTACATGCACTTCATTCGCTCTCACTGGAAACCAGCCAGACTTTTCCATGTCCTCTACTACCTGAATAGTAGGAACAAAATTGTACCTGCTATCTGACAGCCCTTCCTTCTTATGTTCGGCAAAGATGGATGGAGCTCTCTTACGCAGGTCGTCATGTGTCAAATACATAAGCCCTCCTATATTATTTATTCATACATCACTTCTTTAATCCTCGCTATTACACTCAGCTTATTAGGGTGCAGTTGCACATCAGTTATCTCATGACTTGCACCGTTTATCATAGCAGTTTCATATCCCTGTCTTATCATCCTTTGTAATGGAGTAATTAGTTTAGGCTTTACAATAGATAACACCTTGCCATTCTTAAAATATATCCACATACTGCTACGATAATCTGTGCTTGTGTCTGCTATATTAATTATATTATCTTTTAAATCATTTAAGTCTATCATATCAATCCATTCTTTTTGAATGAATAATAGTCATCGTCGCTTACAATTAAATGGTCTATAAGATTTACTCCGACAACCTCACATGCTTTTTTTACCTTCTTAGTAAAGATAATATCCTCACGTGACGGAGCACAGTCCTCGCTGGGATGATTATGAGCCATGACAAAAGCACGGCACCCCGATACTAATAAAGGAATAATAATGTCGGCAGCAGTTATCATTATATTATTATGACTGCCTATTGCGACACATTTTTTGGTAAGGACTTTGTTCTTGATGTTCATACCGAGCACGATTAATCTCTCGTTATAATCGAAATCATCTTTGATAAACTGAAGGACATGGTCAGGTGTTTTGATAAACTCCTTGAAACCATTGACCTCGGTCTCATATACTCTTACTTTCCAATTCATATCAGCCTCCATTCTTTTACAGCCCCTGCCCCCGCCCGCCGGCGCAAGCACCGGCAGGCAAGAGTAGTATATGAATGGAAAGGCTATGCCTATATTATAGTACAGCCTTCCCTTGTTTGCAAGTGAGAGCGTGCAGTAATTAACTGCCTCCCGTCATCCGCTAAGATACATAGGGTTTTTACAGGGTGAACTGTCGCTCTCATAATATGCAGGGGACAGTCCTCATACATTACCTGTCCCCTGCGGTTGAGGAGGTATAACTATTGTGATGAGGACGGTTCAGCATTGTAACGTATCATTGTCATCCATAAATTAAGGTCTTCCTTTATCGGCACGATAGTCATTTTAACATCGTGTATCTGATAGTTATAATGCGTTGACAAGAATGCATTTGTTACAGCCTGCAGGTTATCCTTGTCATACTCTATAATTATTTTTACCTGCTGATAATACTTTGGTTTGTCCATTGATACCTCCTGTTACTTTGAAGCAGAGACAGGGAGGAATTTCACCTCCCTTCCCTCTACGTATATGTTACCTTCATACGATTTTTTCAGCATGCCAGACACGAGTACATGACTGCCCTTGCTGAGATACTTATTGCACACTTCAGCAAGCCGTCCATGCGTTACTACTTCAATGCCTTCGACAGCCTCATTGGAATTGTACCGCCGTCTGCATTTAATATTGAATGCACACGTGCGACTTTCCGGATCCAGTTCTTGTATTTCCGGTGCGCCTGCAAGATGTCCTTCCAGTACGCACAAGTTCATGCCGACCATTAGTTTTCACCTGCCTGTTTTTTCAGGTCATGCAACATCTCTTTAAATGCAGACAGGTCCACCGGCTTAACCGGCGAAGCCTTCTCAGCCTCTCTCTTTTTCTCGACAGTCTTTTTCAATGTGTCGAGCACTTCGTCCGCTTCATTAGCAGACAGCTTGAAATTAGTAAAGACAATTAACACTCCTATCTCTACTAAAATCCTTTTTGATAGATTCATTTCTCCTCCTCTATAGTTTTATCCTTATCTCATCGTCCGACAGCACGTCATCGAATGACAACTGCCTAGAGCGCTTCGACCTCCTTATATTACTGACCGGCATATAGTCTCCGCCGGTATATTTTCCGTGATACTTCTCGGCCTCGTCGAACAAGCAGTCAATGCAAATGGGTACTCCCTCAATGGTTTCCCCGTCCGCACCTACCTGCTTACAGATTTGGCATGTCGATTTTGACATTGACATCGTAATACTCTTTCCGGCTGTCCGACAGTACCATTGACAACTCCTTCAAAGTCTCAAAGTCCCTGCCGTACTTCATCCTCTTTATCTCTTCCCTTTCCATCTCAATGCTGTCCCGGCGTCTGCCCGTGACAACATAGAATGATACAAAATTGTCCACGTGTAACCTCCTCAATGTATTATATCATATTTGCCTCGTGGTTATTAACACCGGTACACCGTTTAAAGTGTACCGGTAGGCTTTACAGCGCTGACTTTTCGTAATCGGTGAGCAGGTCGTACAATGCTTTTTCCTTGCGGATTAAACTTGCGACGTTGGTCACCTTGCTGTACCTTTTACCGTCCGGCGTTACAATGGTATACCCGTCATCCTTCCTCTCTACATTGCACCCGTGATTTTCGAGCGCACGTGGGAATGATACGGACGGCTTACCGTTTGAACTGCCGGACCTTGAAGCCCTTAAAAGCGGAGACCTGACGATGGTATCAATATCCCCGGTCTCTGAGATAGTAAAAGAGATTTTTTCTACCTGATACTTTTTGTTCAGCGATTTAAAAACCTGTTTGACGGTCTTCATCTCTGCTGCAATAGCATCAGCAATCTCTTTTCTTTGAGCTTCAGCCTTTTCCCTTTCGGCACGTTTTGCCTCGGCAATCTCTGCCTTTTGCGCTTTAATAGCGTCATTCAGCTGTAATAGTGCCTCCGGGTCGCTTTTAATCTGCTCCAGGATTTCAGCAATGGCAATGTTTTTTGTTGGCATATAAGCCTCCTCATAGTTATTTTTACCGTATACCGGTGTTAATAACCACGAAGCTCCCGTGATAATGCGAGCCGTGCTGTACGCAGTCATCCGTATAATTATTAAGGAAATACTGGAATAATCCGGTAATCCCTAGGGCAAAAACTTGCCTTTTAGAAAAAAATAGAAACTATATTAAAGGGGTGTCCTGTAAATTGATAGGTAATTTACAACACACCTATATTTAATATTGCCCTATTTTTTTGAAAAGAGCAAATAGGCAATTAATTGCCTTCGTGTATTAGTGATTTTATACGGGGATTTGCCGTGAGATATATTAACTAATACGTACTTATATTGCAAAAAAATATTGTATTTCCTTATGAAAATAGCACGGTGTTTTTTTTTCACTTGATATTTACACGTATTTTTTTCTTCTATATAAAGGCAATTTGCAAATATCGTTTTTTGTGAATATAACACGGTATTTTTTGCACATTTTCACGTAATGACGGGGAGGGGAAGGACTTTGACCTTGGTTCAGGGGATATACAAATATATCCAACTCTCCGACTTTTTCACTAAAAACCTTATCCGAAACAATCCGAAACTATTGACAATTTTCATTTATTGGATTATAGTACATAGGAATGGAAATAAACGATAAACTTCTTAAATCCCTTATAGAATGGTACTGTGTTATTTGCGGTACCTCACTACTTTTCATTGTTTCAATGTTTATTATCAGAGATATAATCAGGAGGCGCTGATGGACACTATACAAGTGGTACCGGAAAATGATATATTTGAACATACAGAGACAGAGAACTGCGGGTGTAATCCTGTAGTCGAGGACGTGAACGGCAGTAGATTAATTATACATAATGCATGGGACAACAGGGAGATACATGAAAATGATTTCACGTCTCAAGGAGACGCTCAAACATGAATAAGCCGGTAGGGCATTTAGGCGGTAAAGACAAGACTGTTGGTACCCTTGTCAAAATGATACCGTATCACAATAAGTATATAGAGATATTTGGGGGTGGGGCAAGCCTGCTGTTTGCGAAACGGAAAAGCTATAAGGAGATATATAATGATATTGATTCCCTACTCGTCAACTTCTTCCTTGTCCTTCGGGACCAGTCAAGTGAGTTTTTCAAAATGCTCGACAGGACACCAATCTCGGTTGAAATCTTTGAGAGATTCTCAGGGCATTGGGAACAAGGGCTCCTGGTACTTCCTGATAAGCTCAAGACTTTGGAGCCGGTTGAACAGGCGGTCACGTACTTCCTGATAAAGCGAAACTCATACGGGAATAAAATGTGTGAGTTTGACGGTGCTAACAGGTCGGGCTGCAGGTACCGGATTCCGGCCCGTGAGGTAGTCTCATTCCGCCGTAGGCTGAAGGATGTTATAATCGAGAACAAGCACTATCCACGGATTATTGAACGGTATGACGGATGGGATTCATTCTTCTATGCGGATCCGCCTTACTACAATGAACACAATGAGCGGTGGTATCAGGTAGACTGGACGGACGCAGAACATGTACGTCTTTTTTCTCTATTAAAAAAAATGAAGGGCAAATGGCTTTTATCCTACGGCGACCATCCGTTTATACGTGATTTATATAAGGACTATAAGATAAAGGAGATAAAGACACATTTCAGCGTGACGCACACTGAGAAATCGGATGCGAATAAAGAGGTCATTGACCTCGCAATAACAAATTACTAAAAGGAGTTTAGAATGGCAGGGCTAACATGCAAAGAGTTTAGACAAAAGATGTACGGACATTTTTACGAGTACATCAAAACAATGGGGATTGACCCCGACCGTTTCTCATGGGACGCATGGGAAACTTTTATGCTTAACAGGCTTTATGAGCGGTATCAAAAGGACGATGAGTTTGCGGTACAAATGCACTCGATACCTGACAATGTGCTTGAGGAGATACTTAAACAGAGAAAGGCGAAGCAGTCAAAAATAGTACCGCCCACAGGAGAGCAGGTTGATATTATTGGTAAGGCGAAGGAGCATATTAAACAGTGACCGGAGGATTTCGGGTGCCATTCCCTATGAATGTTATATACGGTATGCTTGGGCTTGTCAGTATAACCCGTGAATATCACAAGGTAGGTATATACATCAAAGAGAACGGGCTTGATACAAAGGCGCCTAAACATATTGAGTTTGACGATGTAAGGAAATGGAAAAAAATAATGGAGAATTATTTATGGAATTAATACCTATTGAAAAAATTATGACACATGAATTAAATCCCAATGTTATGAGTAAAGGGGATATGAAGAAATTGACTAAGCTGATAGAGGAGGAAAAGAATTATCCTCCGCTTATTGTGAATAAGAAGCAGGATGGAAGTCTACTTTTGCTTGATGGGCATCAAAGACTTAACGTCCTTCGTGACCTTGGATATGATAAGATTAAATGTGATGTATGGGAGGTAGATGAAAAGACTGAACTTATACTTTTGAGTACATTAAATAAACTCAAGGGCAAAAGTATAGGTGAAAAAAAGAGAGCATTATTTGAAGAACTTGCGAAGCACATGGAGCCTGAAAAAATAAGAGAGATAGCGCCGGAACGCAAGGACTTTTTAAATGAGATGTTTAAGATTACCGAGATAAAAAAGAACGCCATTTACGAACTTGAAGAAAAAGTAATGTTTGCTAATATGCTTACTCGTGAACAATATAATAAAGTAAATGATTTTATCGAGATGTATATACCCGATGAAGGTCGGGGGGAGGTTGTATATTGGCTCGTGCAGGTATTGAAGTCACATATAGGAAACGAAGATTTGAAAGAGGCATTTTCCGCACTAAAGAATGGAGATGTAACCCACGTGAAAACCGTGACCGAGTAGGTTGGACTTTTCAGTTTTGGAAACTGAGGATATTTATTTATGTCAGGTCAGCAAAATAGAAGTGATTATTTGACAAAGGATAGCTACCGGTCCGGAAAACTTCTCAATCCTAAGTCAAGGAAAATAAAAGAAAAGTATTTTGAGATATATGAGACTTATGTTTTAACGCATGCTACGGAAAAACAGCTTGCCGATAAATATAGTTTGGGATTATCCCATATTTCAGCAATAATAAAATGGTGTGTACACCAAATGGATACGGGGGATCCGAGTGACCACTTTAGGGTCATGGACGATAAAATATCAGCAAAGCTACAGGGACTTGAAAGAGAATTATTAAAGCAGGATTTGACACACAAGGAAATATTAATGACATATGCAGAGATACGCAGGACACTTAAGTTTCAAGCACAGATAAGAAAGATACTTGGTAATGACGCAATTCCGCCGGGCGTAGCTGTTCAGGTCAATATGACATCAAATGTTCCGCATAGGACTGGAACAAAAAGCGTTCAAGCAGAGGTTATAAATGCCGAAAACGAGAATGGTTAATACTTTTGATTTTAAAGATTACAAGCCTATCAATGATAAGCAGAGAGAATTTCATGCTTCGCAAGCTCGCAATAAACTTTTAATTGGCGGTGTTGGTGCAGGTAAAACAATGCCTGCAATACATGAAAGTTTTTTTGTAGCGCATGCAAACCCAGGGCATAAGTTTTATGTATGGAAAAACACTTGGGACGCTGTCAAAGAGCTTGAAAGTGAAATGGTACAGGTTTCATCAATATGCAACTGTCATAAAAAGTTTGACAGACAGGAGCATACTTTATGGCTACACAATAATTGTCAAATGATATTTCGTCCACTGACAATCGGGATAGAGCAGGTCAAGGGATGGAATATGTGCGGTTTTTATTGTGATGATCCAAATGTAGACCGCTTTAAAAAAATGATAGGATTTTTATTTACTCGTCTCAGAAACACAGCTACTGCCATTGCTAATTACTTCGAGACAATAATTACATCGAATTGGGAAGGTAAAAACTGGGTATGGCAAACGTGGATGAGAAAGCGAGCTCCTGGCGGTGATGATAAGTTTGCATACTGGTTAATTAAAACAGAAGAAAATCCTACCTTGCCGGAAGATTTTATACCTAATCTTGCTGAGACTCATTCACAGACTTGGATGGACAGATATGTATATTGCGATATGTCAATGGCGTTTGTTGGGCTTGTCTATCCGGAGTATGATGAGGAATTTCATCTTAAGCCTTTAAAAAATGTGATAAAGAAAAAACGTGATATGATGAAAATACTTGTCATAGACATTGGAATGAATGCAGCTACTGTAGTATTGCACATGGCAACAGATTTTAAAAATATCTATGTTTATAATGAATGGTATAAACGTGATTTTCGCATGCCTGATTTAGGTGATTATCTCATAAAGTGTTTAAAGGAGGAGGAAATTAAAGACATTGTTATAGACCCTTCCTCTGCTCGGCGTGACCCTACTTCCGGAAAATCTGTACGAAATGAATTACGTAGGGATTTTGGAATACGTACTATTCCTGCTATTAAACATATTCATCTTGGAATCGAAAATATTAAAAATCTTTTGACTATTAGAAATGGTCAAGCAAGAATATATTTTGATATAAATAATACTCCTAATTGTCAGCGTGAAATTGAAATCTATAAATGGAAGTCTACTCAAAATAGTGAGTTTGAAGAATTTATGTATAAAGAGGAGCCGATTGATACCGATAATGATTGTATGGATTGTGTACGGTATGGAGGTATGTATTTTAAAAATAAAATCCGTATATTTACAGACCGTGAAAAGTTCATACTTGAACGCAGAAATAGGGAATTAATGGATAAAATAAATAAATTGCCGTTTTACAAGGAGCACCCTAATCTTGTAAACTTAAGAAATAACGCTGTTTTACTTGATAAACTGCACAAAAATAAAACTTCAAATCGTGACAAAATACTAGGAAAGCGCAGAACATTGACAATCTAGAGAAAATTGTCTATAATATAGATATTAATGGCAAATCTTAAAGATAGGCTCAGTGCTGATAAATTAGAAGAAATTGAGAACTTCTTAATTGAAAGGCTCGGTGATTTGAAAAGACTTCGTGACCCTTTTGATACAGCTATCCGAGAAGAAGTCGATTTATATAATGATAAAGATAAGTACATTGATGTCAAAAAGAATCATGAGGAACAAGTCACTGTTCCATATTGCTACACTATAGTCCAAACAATTACCGCACGCACAAAGCAGTCACTATTCGGCTCGCAAAATTATGTCAAAGCCTATGTAGAAGATAAGACTTATAAAAAAGCCGAGAAAGATATACAGAGCTTCTGTCAGGAAAAGTGTGATGTGATGAAGCTTAAACAGCAGGCTCGTGATTATATTGAGGACGGCTGTGTTGAAAGAACGAATTGGGCTTTCCTCCGGCCTGTAAAGAAAACAAAGGACAGTGATTTTCGGGTTGAGATGGACGTGTATTCGTGGTTTGATGTTTGGTTTGACCCGAAGGCACG
>Ga0180433_10005305_pt1 | contig 17528 bp, 14 predicted proteins | sample SS_ome_8_FD_132980 | JGI IMG/M metagenome (GOLD analysis project Ga0180433, IMG submission 132980) | Hypersaline lake sediment archaeal communities from the Salton Sea, California, USA - SS_1_D_1 metaG | ecosystem: Environmental > Aquatic > Non-marine Saline and Alkaline > Hypersaline >... | reverse complement strand
GCACAGGGCTGGCGTTCCCCAAAATGACAGGCAATTGAGAACTAACCAGTGCCTCTTAAGCTGCTTTTTTAATACTTAGTGAGACGTCGTGATTCGAAATACGAAATTTCTCAGTATAGCTATCGCCGGTAGGTATCGCTGAAATAAGCTCCCGGGATAATGTTTCCTGTTTAATGTAGTCGGCAAATTTGGTCATAACCAGTTGAATCGAATCCTCACCCTCATAGTAGATAACGATATGGTCGGCAATGTCCAGTCCTGCTGAACGGCGCATGGTCTGCAAGCGCCGTACCGCTTCACGAGCAATCCCTTCAGCTTCTAACTCCGGCGACAACTCAGTAGCAACCGCCACCCAGTAATCCCCCTCTACAACAGAAACATAGCCAGGTTTATCGACAACCTCCTCCCCTTCATGAAAGTCCAATTCCTTGACATTAAGTTCATCCAGCATCTGATGAGTCAGCATTTGCAGCGCCTGTTTTTCACCGGCTGACCTTACTCTGACCAATGCTCTGGACAGCGGTTGGCGCACTTTTATACCGGCTTTAGCCCTGGCAGCACGCCCGAGACTACACACCGTCATGGTTAAACTAGTGGCTTCAACAAGCCTTTCGTCTATCTGTGACAGGTCCGCGACAGGAAAATCAGCCAGGTGCACGCTTTCCGTAGCTTCAGAGTCAACCGAACAGACCAGATTTCTATAAATCTCCTCAGCGACAAATGGTGCAAGGGGGGCTAGAAGTTTGGACAAGGTTACCAGACAATGATATAGCGTCGAATAAGCAGCTAGCTTATCCGCATCACTCTGGCTTTTCCAAAACCGGCGCCGGCTCCGCCTCACATACCAGTTGGAAAGCTCGTCGACAAAGGTCTCAAGCTTCCGCCCGGCTGAAGTGGGGTCATAATTATCCAAAGCCCCATCTACATCAGCTATAAGCTGATTGAGTCTGGAAAGAATCCATCTATCAAGGTCAGAAAGCGCTGATTTACCTGCTGATTTAGGGTCAAAGTGGTCGATATTGGCATAGATAACAAAAAAGGAATAAATGTTCCACAATGTTAGCAGGAAATTGCGTAACACTTCGGCCACAACATCACTGGAAAAGCGGCGGACATTGCCAGCTGGAGCAGCTGTAAATAGATACCATCGCAATGTATCTGCACCATAGCTATTAAGCACTGACCACGGGTCGACCACATTCCCTTTGGCTTTACTCATCTTATCGCCTTCAGCATCAAGGATATGTCCCAGGCAAATAACGTTCTTGAAGCAGGGACGATCAAAAAGCAGGGTAGATATGGCATGTAAGCTGTAAAACCAGCCACGTGTCTGGTCAACTGCTTCAGAGATATAGTCAGCGGGGAAATTCAGGTTAAAGGTATCTTGATTCTCGAAAGGATAGTGCCACTGAGCAAATGGCATAGCGCCTGAGTCAAACCAGCAATCAATCACCTCTGTTTGCCGCTTCATCTTACCACCGCATTTTGAGCAAGAAAAGGTAATATCATCCACAAAAGGACGGTGCAAGTCCAGTGGCTCAACCAGACCTTCTAGATTTGGCTTCGCTTTCAGATCATCAAGGCTGCCGACACATTCATAGCTGCCACAAGATGAGCAGTTCCAGACATTCAATGGTGTTCCCCAATATCGCTCTCGTGAAAAAGCCCAGTCAACATTATTCTCCAGCCAATTGCCAAAACGGCCATACTTTATGTGCTCTGGATACCAATTTATTTCGTCGTTTCCAGCAAGAAGCGCCTCTTTTTTAAGCGATGTCCTGATGTACCAGGACTTTTTGGCATAGTAGAGAAGCGGCGCTTCACAACGCCAGCAAAACGGATACGTATGAACTACCTTTTCGCTGCGGTAGAGCAAACCCCTCTCTCCAAGGTCATTAAGAACAAGAGGGTCCGCCTCCTTTACGAACTTGCCAGCAAAAGGATAACTCCCGGTCATCTTCCCATCCAGGTCTACAGGTTGGACAAAATCTAGTGCCTCGCTCTTCCCAGCCTCGAAGTCTACTTCGCCGAAGGCCGGAGCGATATGAACAATACCTGTGCCTTCTTCCATAGAGACAAACTCACCGGAAATCACATGGTATGTCAAATTAGCGTCCGTGGGCTGCAGGGTCAGCATTTCATAGGAGGTATTTTCTGCATTAGCACGAGCGCCAAAACTACTTCTATCAATACCAAAATCGTGCGGGTTAAATAACGGCTGGTACTCAAGTCCAACAAGATCTTTACCTGGAACATCAGCTATTGATTTATACCCTTCCAGCCCAATTTTATCCACCAGCGCAGTAGCCAAAATAAGGTAATCATCAAAGCCTTCCATAATACTATATTGCGATTCCAAGGCTACAGCCAAAGCAGTATTTCCAGGCAATGTCCACGGAGTAGTCGTCCAGGCCAGGAAAAAGACAGGCTTGGTCGAAGAAACAGACGAGATGAGAGCATCGAGCTTGGTCCCCTTCCCTGACGATTTGGGAGCCACTTTGAACTTTATGTAAACAGACGGATCCTCGGCATTATCTCTATAACCCAGAGCCACCTCATGAGAGCTGAGCGAGGTGCCGCACCGCGGGCAGTGTGGGGTAACCTTGTAGCCCTGGTAAATCAGGCCATTATCCCACAATTGCTTTAGCGCCCACCAGCAAGACTCTATATAGCTGTTTTCTAAAGTTCTATAAGCATGTTTTAAATCCAGCCAGAAGCCAATGCGTTCAGTCATAGCTTCCCATTCTTTAAGATAGCTGAACACACTATCCCGACAATAGGCATTGAATTTAGCCACTCCGTATTCCTCAATCTGGGCCTTGCTGGTAAAACCCAGCATCTTCTCAACCTCTAACTCCACCGGAAGTCCATGAGTGTCCCAACCCCCCTTGCGTGGTGCATAATATCCTTTCATCGTCCTGTATCGAGGGATAACGTCCTTAAAGACACGGGACAGCACATGATGAATTCCCGGACTACCGTTGGCTGTAGGCGGACCTTCGTAAAGGGTAAATTGCGTGGCACCAAATCGAATTTCAAGGCTTTTTTCGAAAATTCGGTGCTCTTTCCAGAAACTGAGGATGGTTTCTTCTAATTGAGGAAAATTAACTTTGCTGTTTACCGGTCGGAACATGCCTAATGCTTCTTAAACAGAATAGCTACTTTCCGCGTTTCGCCTTCACCCATACTCTGGGTGGTGACATCCGGATGGTCAGCCAAAGCCAAATGAATAATCCTACGCTCATCCGCAGGCATAGGCTCAAGCGTTATCAGGCGTCGATTCCTTTTCACCTGATCTGCCAAACGTAAAGCTAAATTCTGCAGTGATTCATAACGACGTTTTTTATAACCTGCAACATCCACATTTATCGGCACCCATGCCTTCAATTGCTCAGCGACTATCAGTCTGACGATATACTGCAGCGAAGCCAGAGTCTGGCCACGGCGACCAATCAAAACCCCAAGGTCATCGCCCTCAACATTAAGAGTTAGTGGTAACTCATCCGTGGCTGTCTGAGTTACGGAAACATCAGCAGTTATTTTCATCAACTTAATAAGCGTCTCCAGAACATCCCTGGTGACTTCAACTATATCAGCCCTCTCACCAGACACAGGTAAAAGCTTCACCTTTATCCTGGCTTCCTCAGCCCCCATCCCCAAAACGCCCGATTTGCCTTTCTTCAACACAATCACTTCTATCTGGTCTTCAGTGGCACCCAATTGTTCTAGTGCCACCTGGACGGCGTCATCAACAGTTTTTCCATTTACTTCCAGCTCTTTCATTTTCCGAAAAGACCTCGCTTCTTGTCTCCACCAGACTTCTTTATTGTCTTAGATTCTTCTGCCGCTTTTTGCGCAGTCTTGGACGGTCGCTCGGATGGCGGTAATTTTTGGACAGGTGTAGATTTCTCAGCTGGAGGTGGAGCCAGCCTTAGAGCTGAAGGAGTCCTCAAATAGCCCCAACCACCACTAACGAAATACTGGATTATAATGCCAATTACATTTGAAACCACCCAGTACAGAGCCAAGCCGCTGGGGAAGGACAAGGTGAAGAATCCAAACATCAGTGGCATCATCATTGTAGTCATGCTGGTCATAGACTGCTGTCTGGGGTCGGTAGCCGGTGCTGTCACCATCTTTTGCTGCACCCACATTGTGCCGCCCACTAATATTGCCAGTATGAGATTAGGGTCTGGCCGTGACAATTTGAGCCAGAGGAAATTTTCATTCAAAGGTACCGCTTGACTGACTGCTGCCCAGGAGTAAAGATGTTGTGACAAATTCAACAAGTTCTCCGGTGTAGCCGCCAAGGCCTGCATAATAGACTGGTATAGCGCAATCCATATAGGCAACTGGATAAGCATGGGCCAGAGACAACCAAGAGGATTTATACCGGCTTCCTTATAAAGCTTCATCATCTCCTGCTGCAGTTTTTGCTGGTTTTTGGCATATTTCTTCTGAAGCTCCTGAATTCTTGGCTGTAGTGTTTGCATAGCTTTGGTTGACTGAGTTTGCCGTACGGTAAGCGGAAACAACGCCAGGCGAACAACAACAGTAAGTACAATGATCGCCACGCCGAAGTTACCCCCTACAACAGTGCACAAGGCAATCAGGCTGTTGAGTATGGGTTCAAGGATAATAGTATTCCACAGTTCAGCCATAACTAACTCTACTCAATATCAGAATAACAAAACTCCCAGACCGTATCTCCACTTTGTACGTCTACAGCATAGACACAGCGATTTCTAGTATGCGCATAAACCATGTTCTCCTCGGCATAGAGCGGTGCCATTACTTCGTAGCCGATGGAAATAGTCCGTACCAAATCACCACTATCAGATTCTAAAATGTACATCGTGCCTGATTCAGAGGCTACCACCAGAAGATTCTCAGATAGTACCGGCGTAGAAACAATGGGTGCATCAGTACTAAATTGCCATAGCTTCTCACCACTTTCAGCATCAAGTGCGTAAATCTGATGGTCAAGACAACCAGCATAAACAACGCCATCTTTGACTATTGGAGTTGCCCAGAACCAGTTATCCCCCTCAAATTTCCACTTTTCACTACCATCAGCAATAGCGACAGCATAAAGATTACGACCAAATGTCCCAAAGTAAATAATATCTCCAGAAATCACCGGCGATGAGGCGATAGAGGTCGGTAATTCAATTTCCCACAGCAGGCTACCATCTGTTCTGGACACAGCAAATAGTTTTCGATCATAATTGCTAACATAAATAGCCCCATCTTCAACTGCTGGAGACGTCCATATTTTGTTTCCAGTATCGAACTCCCATTTCTTCTCGCCGTAACTCGCATCCAAAACATAGAGCTTACCATCAGAGCTACCCACATAGAGCGTATCCTCAACCACTATAGGAGTACCAACAATAGCACCTATGGATTGAACAACACCAGGATAAGTCCACTCGCCTTTTGACCGTAAAGGGACACCTTCTGTATAACCGGGATCCAGCTTGTCCATAGCCACCAGCTTGCCGTTATCACCGGCATATACACCAACACAAACCAGATCTCCAATCACCACCGGTGTAGCATAAATGCTCGCCTGCGTTGAAGCCGGCACACAAGCTGGACCGCATACTGCACCTGGAGCACCTGTGGTGGGAATTGTAAAGGCCCATTCATTTTCGCTAGGAAAAGGCAGCTTCTGGCTTCTGGCATCAGGATTTACGGCCATAACCCTGCCATCCATAGTCCCGAAATAAAGAATTCCCTCATCAGTAGTAAATCCTGACCACCCCCCCCACGCCGGCCCAGTACAACCAAGAGCAACCAGACCTAGAGTAATGAGAGCTAATATTAAACTTAATCTCTTTATTCTGATTTTAAGAAAACTTGTCACATTATTCATCATTGACAACAAAAGCCCTTAGATTTATGGTACAGGGTCATAGCCACCGCTAGACCAAGGATGGCAACGTGCTAAACGTTTAGCTGCAAGCCAACTTCCCTTAATCAGTCCGTATTTCTCAATCGCCTGGTAGGCATAATGCGAACAAGTAGGAGCAAATCGACAAGCAGATGGGGTAACTCTCGATAATGTAGACTGATACAGCTTAATTAACTCCAGTACAAACAGCTTCATTTTCACTTATTAATCGTGCCCGCAACAGTAGCTTTTCTATTGACCGCCTAAGTTCATGATAGTCAGCATTCGCTGCAGCCGGCCGAGTAATGAACACTATGTCCCATCCTGGCTTTGTAGACATTTTACGCACAACTTCTCTGAACAGACGCCGCACCCGATTGCGCACCACAGCCTTCCCAACATCCTTAGATACTGAAAATCCATACCGGCTAAACTCGAACCCATTAGGCAACGCCTTCATAACTATAAGATTATCCACCCAAGCTTTACCTGATTTATAAACAGTCAAATACTGGGCTCTTTTCGTTAAAGCCCAACTTTTTGTCATACTTCTAAACTGGCGTCAATTGCCAACGACCTTTGAGCCGCCTTGACTTCAATACCTTCCGCCCTCCCCTGGTCGCCAACCTAGCCCGAAAGCCATGCTTGCGCTTTCGCGATATTTTCTTAGGTTGATATGTTCTCTTAGGCATTTTAATCTTCTTTAGAGGCTATGCTTTAGACTCAACGCTTCTCCTGGGGCTGATATGTTCCGGAGTATAAGGCAACAGAGCCAGGTAGCGAGCTCTCTTGATTGCTAATGCCAAACGCCGCTGGTGCTTAGCACAAATGCCAGTTCGACGGCGTGGCTCAATTCTAGCCCGGTCAGAAATATAGCGCCGCAATCTGGATATATCCTTATAGTCTATTTCAGTCTTGTCAGCGCAAAATGGGCAAACTTTGGGCTTGAAAACAAAACGCCGCCCTCTCTCTCTCGTCTCTTTAATCCCCTCGCCTTCCTCCATTGTCTAATCTATGCCTCCTTCTTAAAAATAAAACCGCTAAAAAGGTAGATCTTCAGGCTCTACTTCTTCCTCAGCCGCTTCCACTGGTGTCTCCACAGGAGTTTCTTCACCGGGAAGTGCAGCCAGAGCCTGCTTATCAAGAAATAGTACTCTGTCGGCATTTACCTCAAGTGTAACACGTTTCTGGCCGTCTCGGTCTTCCCAAGAACGAGTGCGTAAACTCCCTTCAACATAAACGCGTTGTCCTTTAGTTAAAAACTGATTGCAACTCTCAGCCTGTTTTCTCCAAGCAGATACTCTGAACCATTCAGTTTCCTGTTTACGCTCCCCGTCAGATGTAGTATAAACCCGATTGGTAGCAAGACTGAATGAAGCTACCGGTGTCCCACTAGGTGTGAAACGCATCTCAGGATCCGAGCCAAGATTCCCAATGAGCATAATTTTGGTCAAACTTACCATGACAACCCTCCTTGCACTTAACCCTTTGACCTCACTAACAGATGGCGTAAAATCTTCCCTGAAAGCTGAAAATTAGCTTCCAGATCCTTCGTCGAGGTTGGTTGCAATTTAATCTTAGTCAACACATAATTGCCTTCTGTACATCGCTTTATAGGATAGGCAAGCTGTTTCCTGCCCCACTGATTTACTTCATCTACAGTCCCGCCAATTTTGCTGATTTGTTCGCTCAGCTTGGCGAGAAAGTCAGGCATGTCCTCATCAGTAACCTCAGGACTGATTATAAGTACCAATTCATAACTAGGCATTCATATCAACCTCAAAGTTCAAAGTTCGCACATTATAACATATCAAAGAAAATGGCAACAAGCTCACGAACAAACGTGAACGTCTCTTGCAATTTAATCGTGTCTGGCTTATATTGCTGTCAGACAAGGGAGTATGTTCTTGGAAATCTGCATCATCGGGCTACCCACAAGCGGCAAGACAACGATTTTCAATGCCTTAACCAAGGGAAAGGCTGACACTACAACCTATGGCAAAACCAGCCTGACCCCAAACTTTGGAGTGCCCAAGGTGCCAGAGCCTAGATTACAGACTCTGGAAAGAATATTCCACCCTAAGAAGATAACGCCTGCTGAGGTGAAATATGTTGATATTGCCGGTATAACAAAAGAGCTCGGCAAAGGAGAGGGAATAAGTGGCCAGTTCCTGAACTATCTGAGTAACGCCGATGCGCTGCTCCATGTAGTTCGAGCCTTTGAAGGCGAAAACGTACCTCACATAGACAGCAACATAAACCCAAAACGCGATATCGCTACCATTAACCTGGAACTTGTCTTCTCCGATTTAACCATAATTGAGAGAAGAATGGGGCGAATTGAGGATTCTTTAAAGGGGGCCAAGCCATCAGAACGCGACCTCCTCCTGAAAGAACAAGCTCTACTTCAAAAGGTCAGATCGGGGTTAGAAAAAGATACCCCAATCTGGCAGCAAGGTTTAGGTGACGAAGATATTAGAAGCATGTCTAATTATCAGTTTCTTACTGCCAAACCTATGCTGATAGTTATCAACATGGGAGAGAACCAACTAGAACAGGCGTCTTCTTTCGAGGCTGAGATACGCTCAGCCTACCCTCATTCACAATTTGAGGTAGCTGCCCTATGTAGCAAGTTAGAAATGGAACTGGCCCAATTAAGCGACGATGAAGCTGCTGAATTTCGCGATGCCATGAACCTGACCGAGCCTGCGGTCGACCGCATCATCAGACTTTCCTATCAACTCCTGGGACTGATTTCTTTCTTCACCACTGTCTCGGAGGAATTAAAAGCCTGGACAATTCCCAGAGGAACGACTGCTCTGAAAGCAGCCGGGAAAATCCACTCGGATATCGAAAAGGGGTTTATTAAGGCTGAAGTTGTGAGCTTCCGTGATTTAGAGAGATGCGGCACCATAGCCGAAGCAAGAAAACAAGGTCTGCTTAGACTGGAGGGCAAAAATTACGTCGTGCAGGAGGGGGATATAATAACCTTTCTATTTAATATTTAGATGGTGCTACCCTAATCTGAATCTTTCTGGCCTAAGAAATTTTTAAGTGGCGCCACCACCTTCAACATCCTTATTGCAGATGGTATAATACTCCCACTAGGGACAAGTTAGACAACAAGGAGGAACATGAAACAAGGGACAAAAGATGTCGTTTGGTTTGATGAAGTAACCAAGAGTGACATTCCACTAGTAGGAGGCAAGGGTGCTAACTTGGGTGAGATGGTTCACGCCAGAATACCAGTGCCTCCGGGTTTCATCGTCACTGCAGATGCTTATTTCAAATTCCTGGAAGCCAGCAACCTCGTAGACGAAATCCGCCGATACCTTGATGATTTAGATGTTAACGATAGCAAAAAACTTCAAGATGTAGCCAGTCTGATTAAGGATAAAATTTCCAGTGTGCCTATGCTACCCGATATGGTTAAGGAAATTAAAGAAGCGTATCTCAAACTAGGCGGCGGACTGGTAGCAGTCCGCTCCTCAGCCACAGCCGAGGACCTGCCTGAGGCTTCATTTGCCGGACAACAACGCACCTTTCTCAATATCCAGGGAGAAGATGAGGTAGTGACAGCAATACAAGGCTGTTGGAGTTCTTTGTTCGAAGCCAGGGCGATATTCTACAGACAGCAGCAAGGCTTTGATCATTTCAAAGTAGGCATCGCTGTGCCGGTACAAAAGATGATACAATCCGAAGCTTCTGGAGTCATGTTCACCGTGGAACCCTTGAGCAATGACACGACTAAAATCTTTATCGAGGCAATTTGCGGACTGGGTGAAGCTATTGTTTCTGGTGATGTCACTCCTGACCAATATCTGTTAGACAAAAATGAAATAGCCATCATTGATAAAAAAATTTATAAGCAAGAGTGGCAACTGGTACGGGACACAGAAGCACTGGCAAGCGAGCTTGAACCGAATATCAAAATTCCCGTACCGCCATCAAAGCAAGCTAAGCAAAAGCTTGCTGACAATGATATTGTTGCCCTGGCTAAAGTGGGCAAAATGATTGAGGACTTATATCAGTTTCCGCAGGATATAGAGTGGGCAAAAGAAGGGACAGAGATCTTCATTCTTCAAACACGGCCTGTGACTACCCTGAAGCCCAAACAGGAGACTAAAACACTCCCCAAAATAGAAGCCAAAGCAATATTAACCGGTGTTGCCGCAAGTCCGGGGATAGCTGTGGGTCCAGTCAGAATTGTTCCCGAGGCTTCACACATAGACAAAGTGGAAGACGGTGATGTTCTAGTAGCTGAAATGACAACTCCCGACTTTGTGCCGGCAATGAAACGAGCATCAGCCATAGTCACTGACCGTGGTGGTCGCACAGCCCACGCAGCCATCGTTAGTCGCGAACTAAGCATACCTTGCGTAGTAGGCACAGAGACAGCCACAAAAATCTTAACCGATGGTAAAGAAATCACTGTAGACGGCTCCCGTGGAGAAGTCTATGCCGGCAAAGTAGCTGAGCCAACGAAAACCGCTCCATCAGTCATCACTGGCGAACGAATTAAAACAAAAACCAGAATCTATGTAAATCTTGCCGAACCGGAACTGGCTGAACTCGTAGCCGCAAGACATGTGGACGGAGTTGGCTTACTCAGGGCTGAATTTATGATGGCACAAATTGGTGGACATCCCAGATATATGCTGCACGAGGGTAAAGGCGAGCAATTTATGGAAACACTAGCCAGAGGAATTAACACTTTCGCCAAGGCTTTCCATCCTAGACCTGTAGTATATCGAACTACCGATTTCAAAACTAATGAATATAGGAACCTGCGTGGCGGGGATAAATATGAGGAGTTCGAGGAGAACCCCATGCTCGGGTACCGGGGTTGTTCACGATACACAAGTGAAACCGAAGTTTTTAGACTTGAAGTAGAGGCAATCAAAAAAGTTTGCCAGCACTACGATAATCTATATGTCATGATACCCTTTGTCCGTTTCGTCGACGAATTAGCCAGAATAAAAAGATTCTTCGTTGCTGAGGGATTGTACCAATTCCCTAATTTTAAATTGTGGATGATGGCTGAAGTCCCATCAAATGTCTTTCTCATAGACAAATTCCTGGACGTCGGTATAGACGGTATCTCCATCGGTTCTAACGACCTAACGCAGCTGATTTTAGGCATAGATAGGGACAATCCCAAACTAGCACAGCAATTTGATGAGAGAAATGAGGCAGTGCTCATGGCTATAGAAAAACTTATCACGACCTCAGCCAGCAAAGGTGTCACATCCTCAATTTGCGGGCAAGCGCCCTCAGTCTATCCAGAACTTACTGAGAAGCTGGTAAAATGGGGCATAAACTCGGTCTCAGTTAGCCCCGACATGATCGATGAAACGAGGCGCATCATTGCTGCTGTTGAAGCAAAACTTGGCCAGTCGAAGCACTCGGCAGGGCAGGAAAAGTAAGAACTCAAGTTTTGATGGTCAATCTGAACATTCGGCAGCGGATAGAAGAATCCGAAAACGGCCTTTCTCCCCACGCTTCAAAAAGCAGGCTCAGCCGGGGCAGACTCAAATGGGAGGAACCTTGTTCAATACGAACAGATTTTCAGCGGGATCGCGACCGCATAATCTACTCCAATGCCTTCCGCCGCCTTAAGCACAAAACGCAGGTTTTTATAGCCCCTTTGGGTGACCACTACATAACACGACTGACACATACCTTAGAAGTCTCTCAGATCGCCCGCACCATATCCAGAGCGCTAAATCTTAACGAGGATTTAACTGAGGCTATTGCTTTAGGACATGATTTAGGTCATACCCCATTCGGTCATATAGGCGAGCAAGTTCTAAACGAGCTGTTTCCTGAAGGATTCAAGCATAACGAGCAAAGTCTAAGGGTAGTCGACCTGCTGGAGAAAGATGGGCACGGGTTGAACCTTACCTGGGAAATTAGAGATGGCATCTTGAATCATTCTAAGAGCGGCATAGATATACTTGGTGATGGCTGGATAGGAGTTGGCACCATCGAAGGACAGGTAGTCAAGATGGCCGACATCATTGCTTATGTCAACCACGATATTGCCGATGCCATAAGAGCCGGTGTCATGAGTGAGAAAGATCTGCCGGCTTCCGCAGTGAAAGTCCTGGGTAGTACTTCTAGTCAGCGAATCAACACGCTTGTTTGCGATATCGTCAGCTATTCCCTGAGATCACTTAGTAACACAAAATTGAAAGAGCCCACCATCGGAATGCATGCTGAAGTTTTAAAAGCCACCAACAACCTGCGTGAATTTCTCTTTGACAAGGTGTATAATCCCAATCTAGCCAGCAAAGATACATCAAAAGCGAGGAGGACAATACGCCTTCTTTATTCGTATTTCCTAAAGCACACAGAAAAATTACCTGAAGAATACGCATCTCGTGATGATACTGCAGAACGCAAGGTTACCGATTACATTGCTGGTATGACAGACCATTATGCATTGCATATGGCTAAAGAAATCTCACGCTGATTTTAGAAAAAGCGATTGAGTTTTTGAAATGAGCGTAATAGATGATGTAAAACAGAGACTGGACATCATGCAAGTGGTCTCTGAATATACGGAATTGCAAAAATCAGGCCGAAATTATAAAGCCTTATGTCCGTTCCATTCTGAAAAGACCCCTTCATTTTTTGTATTCCCTGATCGGCAGAGTTGGCATTGCTTCGGAGCTTGCAGTACTGGCGGAGACATCTTCTCATTCATCATGAAGAAAGAGGGGGTTGACTTTGGACAAGCTCTACAAATTCTGGCCAACAAGGCGGGGGTTTCATTGGTTGCCCAAACAACGCCGGAGAGGCAAACTCAAAACAAAGAGAGGGAAAGGCTATTCGAAATAAACGAAGCCACTGCTGAATATTATCATCACGTGCTGTTGAATACCTCCAAAGGCAAGATAGCAAGGGATTATGTGACTAAACGAGGGTTATCAGTCGAGACAATAAAAAATTTCCAACTAGGTTTTGCCCCAGAGGGGTGGGATACCATAAAGCAATACTTAAAGGGTAAGGGATGTGGAGAACCAGAACTGCTGGCTGCTGGCCTGCTGGTAGAACGGGATGATGGGAACAACTACGACCGATTCCGCAATCGTTTAATGTTTCCTATTAGGAATATCCAGGGTAAAGCTCTAGGCTTTGGGGGAAGAGCACTAGACGATTCTCTGCCTAAATATCTTAACTCTCCCCAAACATCAATTTTCGACAAGAGTAGCAGCCTCTATGGAATTGACCGAGCTAAAACAGCAATTCGCCAGAAAGACCAGATAATAATTGTCGAAGGCTATATGGACGCACTCACAGCTCATCAACATGGTTTTGACAATGTAGTTGCTTCAATGGGGACAGCTATAACTGACAAACAGCTGGCTATTCTCAAAAACTTGACCAGAAATTTAATACTGGCTCTTGATGCAGACACTGCAGGAGAAGAAGCCGTATCAAGAAGTGGTGAGATGCTCGATAAGATGCTGCCTGTGCCACCATCATTCTACGGATGGGTGAGATATGAAGATGCTCACAACGCTGAAGTAAAGATCCTTGTGTTACCTCAAGGTAAAGACCCGGATGAACTAATCACAGAAGATGCCTCTCAGTGGCAAAATCTAGTAACGGACGCCAAGCCGATGGTCGACTTCATTTTTGAAAGTGTAACTGCTAAAGTCGACTTAGCAAGTGCCAAGGATAAATCTTCAACTGTAGAAAGGCTTCTGCCATTACTTTCTGAGATGAAGGACCCCTTACGGCAAGCTCACTATGTGGAAAGGCTTGCCCGGTTATTGAAGATTGATGAGCATGTCCTGGGTGACGCATTGAAAAGATTCAAGGCCATTGAACGAAAAAGAAAAGCAACCAAAGAAATGAAAACTTTCACATCTGTAATACCCACCATAACCTCATCCAGCCCTCTGGAGCAATATTGCTTAGCTTTATTGCTACAGTATCCGGAGCTTAAGGCAAAAAGTACAGCACTATCGCCAGACCACTTTGAGAATACCGAAAGCCGAGAGCTATTCGTGAAGTGGCAACAAAGTGATGACATAGACTCTCTTAAGAACAGCCTCGATAGCACTCTTCAGGAGTACACGGAAAGCCTCCTGACTAAGACATTACTGCCGGTTATCAAGGAAAACGAGACAACACGGCATGAGACATTTGATGACTGTGTCACTCGATTGCAGGAGAAAAGGCTTAAGAGTCTGGAAGCAAAAAAACAGGAACTCCTGGCTATAGAAGCCGAGACAGGTGGAATAGAAGCACAATTAGCCAAGTTAGAAGAACAAGGTTTGGAGGTAAGTAAGCAACTTAAAGAGATCTTCCTCAAGCAAAACAACCGACGACGATTGTCAAGGAGTAATGGACAATGACTTCAAACAGAGATGATGAGCTCCTGTCCTACTTCCCCAGAAAAGACAATAGAGAATTTAACTCCGAGGACATTCGTGGCAGAACTGATGAATCACTTATGCGCCAGGGCAATACTTGGGATACTCTTGACAAATACGAGCCAGATAAAGGTACCGCACAAGTCGCCTTTCCGTGGGAAAGCGAAGAGGATACTGACATTGCATACGAATTAGCAGATAATGAAGAAAAGGAGGATAAGCCCCAGCTCGGTCTTGATATAGAGCACGTCGAGCACGAAGCAATTGATGATCCGGTCAGAATGTATCTCCACGAGATTGGCAAAGTCTCACTGCTCACTGCAGATAATGAGAAGGAGTTGGCCAGCAAAATAGAGGAGGCCAAATATCTGGAAGGGATTGAAGAGCTTTACTTCCAGCACCATGGTGAACATCCGTCAGTAGTCGATAAGGTAATATATTTACTTCGGCATTTGCTCGCATCAAAGCCTTCGATCAGCATTCTTGCCAGACAACTCAAGCTCACTGACACAGACAGTTTCATTAAGAGAATCTGCGATCCGAAGCTACGGGCAGCCATTGATAGTACAATTAATCAAGAATTAATGGAGGCTATTGCCCAAGCCAGTGACAAAAGTGTCCCAGAGGTTGAACAGTGCCTGATAGATCTTTCCATCGACAGTAGACTCATGCCCATAGAATTACGTAATCTTATAGGAGAGGAAACCACCTGGGAGCAATTAGAATCCCTGGTCGGTGAGCCTGTCGATACCGAATTTTCATCTCAACTTCAAGCACATGCCCAGCACTTTAAAGCCCATTTCAATAGAGTGAAAAGGGTATCAAGGAAATCAGAAAGGCATCTTACTGAAGCAAATCTACGTCTAGTGGTTAGCGTTGCCAAAAAATACGTAGGCCATGGGATGCCGCTCCTTGACCTTATCCAGGAAGGAAATATCGGACTAGTGCGCGCAGTTGAGAAATTCGAATACAGAAAAGGTTACAAATTCAGTACTTATGCTACCTGGTGGATCAGGCAAGCCATTACCCGAGCCATAGCTGATCAGGCACGAACCATCCGCATTCCGGTGCACATGGTAGAAACCATCAATAGACTATTGAAAGTCAATCGCCGCTTAGCTCAGGAGTATGGGCGTGAGCCAAGCTATGATGAAATCGGTAAAGGCATGGAAATATCTTCAGACAGAGTAAGGGAAATATTGAAGTTATCTCAAATGCCCATATCTTTAGAAATGCCTATCGGCGAAGAGGAAGACAGCCACCTTGGCGACTTTATCGAGGATAGAGCTACGCCACCACCGGCAGATGCTGCTTCCCAAGAACTGCTTAAGGCACAGCTAAACAAAATACTTTCCGAACTAACAGATAGGGAACGAAGAGTCATATTGCTCAGGTTCGGACTTGAGGATGGGCGAGCTCGCACTTTAGAAGAGGTAGGTAAGGAGTTCAATGTAACGCGAGAGCGGATTCGCCAGATTGAGGCAAAAGCACTACGCAAACTACGCCATCCCAGCCGAAGCCGAAAACTTAAGGATTATCTGGAATGAGTCAGCTTAATATCTCAGCTACTAGGAGGGATTAGATGAGACTGATTAGAGGATTAATTACAGCCATAGGCATAATAGGGATTCTTGCCCTCTTTGTCCTGATTATAGGCTATTATCTTTACTCACTTTCTCCCCCTATCCAATCAAAAATGGTGCCGATATTGCCAAGCCCTGAAGCCGCACAAAGTTTCGACCAAAAACTAAACACCGCAGATGATGAAATCGAAGCGGCAGTCAAAGCCGGGCAAAAAAAAGAGGTAACCATAACAATCACCGACAAAGAAGTAAATTCCAAGATAATTCAACTTCGAGCTGCAGGAGAGTTGCCAGCGAAAGAGGCTTCAATCAATTTTGGCGATGGCAATTTTCTAGCTTACGCTATGTTTGATACTCCCGGGATCAATGCCAAAACGGGAGTGATAGGACGAGTAGAAATCGTGGATGGCTCCCCTAAAGTAATCGTAGATGAGTTCAATTTAGGCAAATTACCGCTGCCGCAAACAGCTACAGCAAGAGTTGAACAGCTCCTGAATATTATGTTAAGTTTGCGACTGGCTGATGTGCCTCTAGAGATAACTAATGTTCAATTCAACAACCACGAGCTTACCGTCATTGGAACGACTGAAACTGGCACGTAAAGGCTTCATTACCGCCCTAACATGCCCATTAAATTCTTAGGCAACTTTCCAGTAGCTGCCATTTTAGCCAGTTTTTGCATTTGGGAAAATTGATTCAGTAATTGATTTACGTCTCCGGTAGTAGTCCCACTCCCCTTCGCTATACGCCGTCGTCGACTGCCACCTATAATAGCTGGGGTACGTCGCTCCTCTGGAGTCATAGACAAAATGATAGCCTCAATTTTTCGTAACCGGTTCTCTTCATCTTCCTGAGATATACCAGGACCAAGTTTTGAAAAGCCAGGTAGCATATCAAGCAATTGATTTAATGACCCCATCTTCTTAATCTGACGAAGCTGCGACAGAAAGTCCTCAAGATTTAACTCTGCGGTGCGCATCTTCTTCTGTAACTGTTTAGCCTGTTGCTCATCAAATGCCACTTCCGCCTTCTCAATGAGAGTAAGCATATCCCCCATACCTAAAATACGAGATGCCAACCGGTCCGGGTAAAATGGCTCAAGAGCATTCGCTTTCTCACCAGTGCCAATGAATTTTACTGGCAAACCTGTTACGAACTTAATAGAAAGGGCAGCACCACCCCGAGCATCCCCATCCATCTTGGTTAAAATAAGCCCCGTTAACCCGACACTATCATTGAATTCTTCAGCCGCATTCACTGCATCCTGCCCAGTCATAGCATCAACTACCAATAGTGCCTCTGAAGGGCAAATTTCAGCCTTCAACTGTGCCAACTCCTTCATCATTGCTTCATCAATATGCAGACGCCCTTGAGTATCAATAATCACCCAGGTAGCAGCCATTTCTTGCGCTTGCTTTAAGGCCTGGCGACAGATGGTCAATGGTGCAACCTTAATATCACCAGATGAGACCGGTATTTCCAGTTGCTTGCCCAGCATTACCAGCTGGTCAATAGCTGCCGGTCGGCGTGTATCAGCAGCCACCAGCAAAGGCCGCTGCCCCGCGTTTCTAAGGTGCAAAGCCAGTTTAGCTGCTGTCGTAGTCTTTCCTGAGCCCTGCAAACCGACAAGCATAACAATGGAAGGTGGATGACCAGCTGTTG
>Ga0180433_10005303_pt1 | contig 17529 bp, 23 predicted proteins | sample SS_ome_8_FD_132980 | JGI IMG/M metagenome (GOLD analysis project Ga0180433, IMG submission 132980) | Hypersaline lake sediment archaeal communities from the Salton Sea, California, USA - SS_1_D_1 metaG | ecosystem: Environmental > Aquatic > Non-marine Saline and Alkaline > Hypersaline >... | reverse complement strand
AAATTGTAAAAAAGATTGTATTAAGATTTTTTCAGCACCTGGAATAATTTGTCATCAAAGAAAATGTGGAAATGCTAAAAATGGATACGCTTAAAAACCAATTTCAAAAAAAAAAACTTAAATTTTTATTGAAAAAAAAAAAAGATGACAATGTCAGGACTAAATGATATATTATATAGTATAGAAAATATGAAAGGAAAAGTTATGAAAAATATATTTAATAAAAATTGCTGTGATGGAATTTATAATTCTTTTGATGTGCATTTCACAAGTGTTTGTGATAACCAATGTAAACATTGTATTGATTCAAAATATAACGGAATTGGAATTAAAAAACCAGATATTAAAGCAATAACTAAAACAATTATAGAAAATAAACATGGCTATGATGATGTTTTATTTTTAGGTGGCGAACCATGTTTATTTTTAGAAGAATTAATTAAGAGTGTAAAAATATTAAAAGATAAAACGAACTTAAAAGTATTTCTTACAACTTCAGTTCCTAAAAATTGTTATGATAAAAAAAATTTATTTTTTGAATTAATAGATTTGCTTGACGGATTAAATCTTTCGGTACAAAGTCATGACGAAAATATCGCTGATAAAATTAGATGTACTAAATCTAAATATGATAGACAAAAATTTTACAATTCTTTACCACATAAATCAAAAATAAGAATAAATCTTAATATAGTTAAACCTTATTTTTATACAAAAAAAGATATTATTGATTGTTTAATTTATTATGATAAAATGAGGTTTAATTCAATAAAATTATCAGAAATACAACATGGTAAAGAATATTATATTTCTTTTGAAAAGATATTTAATGTTAATTATGGTTCTCCATATTTTCATGGATGTCAGAAATATATTGATACATCTGAAATTTTACCACAAATGAAAACCCCATTATTATTAAAACGTTCATGTTTTATTTGTGAAGAGACATTAAAAGCGTCTATATTTGATAGTATAAAAGTTATACAAAAATTATGGAATAAACCAAAAAATAAATATAGCATTATTTATCCAAACGGATTACTAAGTAAAGGATGGTTATAGTATGTTCACAAAAATATTAAGAAAATTAGAAAAAAAAATTGCTAAAAACAATATGGGACATTGTGGAGGAAGTGAAAGTTCAGGTCATTGTAATTAACTATAGTTTTTTTTTCTATTTTGATAACAAATTAAAATTAAAATTAATAGAGCCAGATGGCACTAAATGGAATGCCATTTGTGGTTATAAAAGTTATTGAATATATGAAAAAAGATTATAAATATAAAAATAATAAATTTTTCAAATTAAGAAATTGTTCCAATTCCAGGAGCTGTTGTAGCGCCAGAACCAGATACTGGATCAACTTGAACCGCAACGCCTAAAGGTGTTGTGACTGTTCCAGTTTTAACAAAAACATCAATTGCATTAGCAATTAATTCAGCAAATTGGGTTTCAGTTAATTCATTGTTTTTTGCTTGATTATATGCCGAAGTCAAATCCAGGATTAATTGTGTTTTGTTTAGAGCCATATTTATATTTCCTTTAAGATAATAATAATGCCCATTTTGTTTTTTCTATTGCAATTTTTGCTTTTGTTACAGCATCTGTTGTATGTGCAACAGGAGAACCAGTTGTTCCAAATGTATCCAAAATATCCAATAAATTATCGACCAATGTTTTCATACTTTGTGTAGTTGAATTGATCGACACCAGTGTATTCAATTCAAAATTTGCTCCCAGAGTAGAATTAAATTTTAAATTTATATTTGCAGATAAATTAAAATCTGTAGCAGCATTCAAAGAAACACTTCCAGGTATTTGACCAGACAATATTCCAGTATTAAACGATAAATAAGAACCGGAAAAATGTCCAATCATGACATCTGTAGAATCAAAAAAAGATCTTGTAAGAGGATTTATATATGCAGATTCAGTTAAGGTGTTCCCATAGCCCTGATAAGGATATCGATTAATCACGACAGGATCACTGTTATTTCCATTCTCAAATCCAACAGTAACCATTTGCCCAGGAATAGGGCCCTCATATGTTCCATGCAAATTTCCTGTGATGGGATCAATGAAAGCTCCAGGATAAGCCACGCTTGTTATTTTTCCACCTCTCGTCAAATTTACAGTTACCATATTTTGTTTGAAAATCGGTTCAGGTTCTGCAAATGCAATTTCTCCAGAAAGAAATTGAGACGTCTTAGAGCTTTGTTGTTTAAAAGCGTTTCCCTGAAAATTTCTCACATGGGAATCTCTTCCTACATTTGTTGATAATTTTCGTTGATAATAACTCATTATAAAAAACTTGATGCCTTCCTTAAATTTTTCAAAATTGTATATTCAGAATCCCCCAGACCTGCTTCTGGAGGCAAGATTTCCCAATCAAAAAGTAATAATGCTGTTTGTGCTATACTGGTTGGAAGGGGCACACCTCTTATAAGATTCAATGTTGTTACAAAACTCATATTTTCATTTTCAACAGCATAATTATGGTCAAGCGAATCAATATAATATATACCAATATCACGAACATTATCAATTTTTTTTCCAGACAACGTTGGTAGATATAAACAGTACATACCTGGTCTGGCATATGGTATTCCCCTTACTGTGACAGTTCCTTCTTTGAATCTGGATTGATTTCTAAACCATGTGGATAAAAGATTGCTGAAATGATTTTTTGAAAATTCTAAACCAGGAATGCCAAGTAAATTTTTAGCAATTCTTTCTGAGTAACTAACAGCATTCGTCAGACCTATCAGACTGCTACAGTCAATGCTTTGAGTCATTTCTCTAATTCCAAATGTAGGAATTCCGCCTGATGCAAAAGGATTTAATGGTCCAACAGATTTTATTCCTTTGTCTCTTTTGTCAGGAGCACTAGAAGCACCTTTTGAATTATATACACTCCTGAAAACAGTTGATTGATTAATGCTGTCAAAACCTAAAGTTTTATTATGGATCATTTCATCTGTAATAATAATATAATCTCCACCGATTAACATTTGAATCGCAGTTAAGTCAAATAATAAAGTTTGTGCTAAATATGCTGGATTTACTGTTCCTAATAAAGGATTAGAATAAGGTGTAGACCTTGAGACAATATAATTAATTCCTGGAAACAATATAGATGGAGCGCCAAAACCATCTGTAACTATAGTTCTCCCGCCTGATTCCGTAAAAAATTCCATCCAGGGAGAAGGTATGAAAGATTGAATAAAAGACCAAACTGATTGAGAACCATTAGCTGAATTTAGTTCGTACATGCTGGAGTCAAGTGTCATATATTGCCCAATAGATGTGTTTGCTATTCCACCAATTGGATTTGCAGTTGCGAACAGACGTAACGCTAACGGAAAACCATCTGATAATGTAAAATTTTCATTTAAATTTGTTGCAATGAAAGCATTAAGAATAGCCTGTATGCCTTGTGCAACCGGCACTCCTTTTAAATTGGCAGATAAAGATAATGCCTTTTTGAGAGAATTCGAAATTTGAGTTTGCATTCCATCAAGCAATATTAAATCTAAACTGGTCGTCCCCATATTGTATATATTTCCAAGTTCTTCAATCATTATATTGTAACTGAGTTCTTTTTCTTCATTTGAAACACTTGTTGTTCGACTAACTGCACGAACAGTACCAGTCATAACATGATATCCATTAATCCATAACTGACAAAGAGTCATCGGCTTAAATAAATCTTCAAGATCAACACCTAATTGATTCCATATTTGCGAATATATGTTAAATGAAAATTTTTTTAATATATTTATTATATTTTGAATTACTCTGTCATCAGGTGTAATTGTAAATTGTAATAAACCTCCAGGGTTCGTCCGATCTTTTGTCCATTGAAAATTAGTAATTATTTTATTTACATTTGTTCCAATTATTTCAATTGGGACAAATGGAAGTCCAAAAGGCGAAAATAATAATTGAATTTCTGGTGAAATAGAATTTTTTGGCTCTGCATATTCAAGACTAGCTTCAGATCCTGCATTAAATATTATTTTTTTATTGCCTGAAATAGCCTGTCCTGCTATTGTATTTTTTAATATTTCCATTTTTTTATTATGTGTTGTATATTTTAAAGTTTAAAATAAATCAAAAGAAGGAAGCCCAATAAATTTTTTCACATCGAATTCCCCTTTTTCATTTCTTGATTGTTTAACTCTTTTTATAATAGCATCTAAAAATCCAGTTAATTCTTGTACGGCCATCCCCATTCCTTTTATTGCTCCGACCATAAGTGGTGCGGCTTCGTCTGCAATATTTAACATTGCTTCTTCCATTTTTAATGATGATTTAGCAAAAGAATTTCCATATTTCAAAATTAATGCTTCTCTTTGTTGTATTCTTTTTACTGCTAGACCAGCTGCACTTCTTTCAACATCTTTTGCTTTTCGAGTTATAATTTCTTTTCCTCTTTTTTCTGCTTTTACTGGTAATTGTGGGGCTTCGCCAGCTCTCATTAATGTTTCCAATTGTGATTGTGATTCAGCCCAACCCTGCGAAGTTGCAAAATCATAAAATCGTTGCTTTCCTTCAGCTGTATCTCCAAAACTTTTTTTGACCAGTCTCATTGTTCTTTTTTGTAAAGCGACCGGACTTGTTTCTGCTGTAAATTTTCTTAACAATGGAAAAGCAGCAGAAGGAGCAGCCTGTAATAAATCTTCAAAACCTGCCTCTGGTCCTAATTTTCTTAATCTCTTTATTTGTTCTGGACTAACAAAACCTTGGTCCTCTAATTTTTTTAAATAAGAAGGGCCACGTTCACCAGTTAATTTTTCCATTAACATCTGCTGGCTCGCCCTTGTAGTAAAAAGAGCTTGGGCAGTCCCCATTTTGCCTCCAACAATTTGTTTTTGTACTCCCTGAAAACTCTTAACAATGTTTAACGCCGCATCAACGCTTTTGGCCGGAGTTTGAATAGCAATTGCAGAAATTTCCTGAGCCATATCTTTTGACATATCACTCGTATTTATTCCCTCCCGAACGGCATCGGTAAAAATCCCGGCCATACCAGTTAATAAAGTTGGAACCTCTGCTTGAATACCCATTCCAGCACCTGCATAAACTGCCTGTTGATATCCTGCACCTGCTCGACGGAATTGTCCTGCGGTTTTTAAAGTTTCTTCCGCAGATAAGCCAAAAATTGCTCCAACTCTCAATGCAGATTCTGGAGGTCTTGTTTTTTTACCTATGAATTTTCCAGTTTCCATCCCATAGGCACGCATTCCAGCACCTACCTGAGCAGACGTATAAATCCCTCTTGCTCTTCTAAATCCTGCAATTCCTACATTTTGTAATTGTTGGCTGACTTTATCGAGATATGCATCACTAATTTGTTTTATTTTTTGGATAATAAAACCTACTGCTATTAAACCACCTGCTCCACCAGCTCCAGTCATTCTTTTTACACCACGAGCTCCTGAAGTAACCGCCTTTGCAATTGTTTTAGCTCCTGATTTAAATGCACCAATAACATTTTTGTTTGATTTTATTAATTTTGTTATACTACTCGTTAAGCGTTTTAAAGAAGAAATTGTTTGACGCTCTTTTCCATTTGTGAAGCCGACTCTTCTTTTTTGTATATCTTTTACAGGTTCAAAAGTTTTTGAAGGAATTTTTTTATCTTTAAGTTTTGTAAAATCTTTTGTACCTGTTTTTAATGCTCCAACGACATCATTGTTAGATTTTATTAATTTTGAAATATTGTCAGCCAGGCTTTTGATCGAAGAAATTGTTTGATTTCCTCCGCTTTCTGAAATTCCAGTTTTTTTTGGCATACCTTTTTGAGACTTTAACGCTTTTTGACGCATGCCGGAAACATTTTTCCCAACTCCTTTATATTCAAATTTTATATTATAATCCATTAATCAGGCCTTTACCGTTTAAAATATTCCAAAGATTTTGTTTATTGTTTTCAATATTATTGTCATCAATAAGATTTTCTTTTTCTTTTTTGTCTTCATCATTATTAATGCCAAATTTCTTATTTAATTCTTCAATTTTTTTGTTTTTATATTCTTTTAAACGATCAACGTTTATTTCTTCAATATTTCTATTTTGTAATTTTGCCAAATCTAAGTCTGTTTTATCAATTTTTATTTTTTTTATATCTTTAATTTTATTTAGTTCTTTTTGATAATTAAAATGCATTTGCCAATCATCATGAGAAGGAATTGCTCCCATTAAATAAATTAAAAACATCTTTTGCTCTGGAAAAAGATGTTTTTTATTAATTGTTGATGGCCAAATATTAAAATGTTTAATCATAAAACCATCAACAAAATATTTTTCATTTGTCGCCTCTTTTAATAGATCTATTTTTTTTTAATTTTGATTTAAAATCTTCTGTATGTTTTTTTATTTCTTTTGCAACATCATTTATTAAGTCAATGTCATCCCAATTTGCACAGGATTCATATTCATTAAATCCTTCTGGAAAATCTTCAACGCAAGCATCAACAAGTGCAATATTCTCAAAATTATTAAAATCAACTTGAGTTAAAGATTCAACAGAATTCCCGCCTTGCAATTGCATTCTTTTTTGCGTATATTGAATCATTTTCATTGGAGAAATATAATGAATTTTAAAATTATACCCCCTCACTGTAATATTCTTAAATTTTTCTTCTTCTAAATTTAATAGATTCATTTTTTTGTTTCCTTTTTTTGTTTTTTGTGTTTTATTTAGAATATATTTTTTTTCTTATTAACTTGTTAACTTGTTTGAAGTCCTGGCAATAACATTCTTGCACGCCATCTAGTTTGTCTGGCCATTAATGAACCTTGTGCAACAGTTAAATCCCCTCCTCCATATTTACATCCCATTGCAGTAAACAATACAGTTAAGGTGTGAACATCTAACCCAGTGAAAGTATATAGCCCTGCACTATTTATATTATTGTTTCCATCCGGTTGCCATCCAGGCAATGACACACTTCCAGCAATATCTGCACCTCTAAGTAAAAAAGTACCCATTGTCATATTACAATCATAGCCAAGAGACAACAAGTCCCTAAAACCATAATATCCAAGAGTTTGTATTCCATCTAGCATATAATCTTCTGAAATATTCAAATCTGTACTATATGCTAATATAGTATTGTCCTGCATAAGAAAGCAATCGATTCCACTTCCTACAGGGCCTTGTTGTTCACCTGCCGTTCTAAAAGCCATTAAAATACCTCCTTATACATTTTGTCCAGGGACAATAAAAGTTAAAAAATTAAACGCAAATCTTGGAGTAACAGACATTGTTAATGTTGCCGTTGTTCTGAACTCCTCACCCACCTGCTCAAACGCAACATTGTCAAACGCCAACTGTCCGTCGGGTCCATCTGTAATCCATCCAAAATCATCACGATATTTTGGAAATAAAAATGTTGTAATCCAGCTTTGTATTTTAGAAATAATCACAGAGTTGGCAACAGTATCCAGACTACGTATTTGTTCTGTTACCTTTTCTTCAAAATCTTTTGTTAAAACATTTATCTCATATACAACTGAAGGATTGGTTCTTGTCACCTGACTTCCCTGATAAGTTGTATTGTTTACTTTTATTTCAAATTGAGTAATATTATTTACATTTGTTGTTTTTTGAATTAATGTTCCACCAGCAGAAGCATAATCTTCTTGATCTTTTCTTTTTATTTCAGGGGTAGACAAAACATTTAAATATTTAAATACAACATCCATTCCTACATTATTCGCATATCTGAATCCTGCAATCATTGGATATAAATAAAAAGGATCAAAATCATTTGTTGGAATTTCATTATTTATATAATCATATCTTTTAAAGGGAGAAACACAATATTCTATATAAGCAGAATTCAAAGCTTTCATTTCTGCGATTCTTGAGGCTTTTGTGTTTGTGGTTGATCCTGCTCCAAAACCTGCCTGGCGATATTTTTTTGTTTTTACTGCATTCATTCTGTCAACATGATCCTGAACTAATAAATGAATTGTTTCACTTCCAGTTGCAGCGACAATATTATTCAAGTCATAATCTTCTAATTTTTCTAATGCAGCAATCCAGTCATCAGTTGTTGCAGCTGACACGGTTCCACCTGTAAAATATTGAAACTCTGACATATTGTCAATAATAGTTCTTGATGCTGAATCATGTAGAATAGCTTCCATTTGACCTGAACCGTTTAAAATTCTTATTATGGATTCGACAATACCTACACAGGAATATTCTGATGTAATGTCTTGACCAGAAACAGCATCAAAAACATTTGTTTTTTCGTCGCTTGTTCCTGTTAACGTACAGACATAATTTGGTTGATTATTTATGAAATTAATTAAAGAACCCATATCAGAATAATCATCAAGAGTTATATTTAAATCATCTTCTGATGCACCAGTACAAGTCGTTGTTAACGTGGTATCTGTAATTGTTAAAGTTGCAGGACTACCAGAGCCGGTATACAAGATTGACATTAATTCTAGCGTAGTATCGTCTTGATCTATAATAGATTGACCTTTATGAATAACTTCAATATATTTTCCAGTATTTGAACCAGAAGATATTTTTATAGCAGACGTATTTCCATCAACACCAAATTTATTCCAGGCAACATCGATAATTGGATTTGAATTTGCTTCCAACTCGGTTTCCGCTTGTGTCATTTGATTAACAACGATACCCCAGGCCTCTGACGGTTTATTGAATCTGTCATCCTTCGTCGGAGTAAGAAAAAATTCAGAAGCATAATATAGAGAGCCTCCGCCATATACATTTTTTGCTTGTGCCTGACCTTCGACAACATTTATTACATCATCAACTTCATCATAAGCATTATAAGGAATCCCGCCCTTTGAAGCTTCTCCCATAATAAGAACCCTTCCGGTAACAGCTCCGGCTCCTTGATCTTCTGGAAAAAATCTTCTCGTATATGAACCTGGAATAATTATTTTTTGTCCGGCAAAGTCATAAAATCGTGCCATTCTTTTTCTCCAATGTCTTTAGATTTTTATGACTTTTTGCCAGTTAGATAAAGGCTTTTTTGTCTTTTATATTATATATATAGTTAATTATTATTTTTCTTTTTCATTATGAAATAATTTTATTATTTCATCCCATTCATTTTTTGTTTTTTTATAATTATTTTTATATTTAGTTTTATACCATTTTCTAATTATATTTTCTAATTTTTTTTTACTATAAAATTTTGAAAAATATTCATTCAAAGTAAAAATTTTTGAAGCTACTTGAGTTTCAATTTCTTCAAAATTTTGTTCTTTTCTTTTTCTTCCCATTATAAATCTTCCCCTGGTATAATAAAAGTTCCATTAAAATCATGTCCAGAAATAACATCATCAGTATATATAATATAATTATTGAAACTATTCAAAAATGTCAAGTTATATTCAGAACCAAAAAGAGTTCTACCGTAATTAAAATTAGTTAAACCTTTAGAAATATTATATCTAAAAAATTTTAATCTTGAATTATCACCAGCAAAACCTATTTGTATTGTTGCCAATATCGAATCTATTAAATTCCCTAACAAGATATCAATATCAGGTGAGTCGGACCAGACCGAAATATTTATTTCTTCATTTTTATGCCATTCATTTTTTTGTAAGCGCATTTTTCCATGAGGAACTCTTTTGTATTCACTAATTATATTTTCAATTTGTCTTTTGGTAATTAATAAATCTTGTTGAATTTCTTTATTAGATTTTTCTAAATATATTTTTAAATCATCAATAAAATCGTCATCTATTATTTCAGTTTTATATGATTGCCCTAAGGTAAATCCTTCTTCAGAAATATTTCCAGGAGTAACAGAAATAGCCGGAATTAAATTTGATCGTAATAAATCAGAGTTTCTAGTCTCATTTAATTGAGACATCATCAATGCTACTAAGGGATGCTCCTTAGTTATAGATATTTTTTCAATTTTACTATTGGATAATTGTTCTATATCTCTATATTCTAATTCATTTTCAATTTGATTGATAAAATATTCTATGGAATGAATAACATAATCACTAAATTTTGTTAAAATTTTTGCCATTATTCGTTTATTAACCTCGTAACATCTTCTTTATTTATTTTAGACCAGGATTTTACCATAACTAAAACAGGATATTGTTTATTTTCTAAATTATTCGGTTGAGGATTATCTTCAAAAACAATATACGCTGGCTTATATCCATATCTCACAGAAATAATGGAGCCAATTGACGGTTTATTTCCAATCCATTTTATATAACGCCCCTGCAAGATATAATCCTGATCTAAATAATAAATATTTCCAGATTCATCAAAAATCTTATCATTTAATGTAAAGACCTCAACTTCCCACAATTTGTCTAAATCTTTTCTATGTTCAAGTTGTTCGTTTTTATATAAAACTGTTGCAGATAAAATAATCAAATCCCCCTTTGAAAGTTCCCAAAAGGGGTAAAATGCCATTCGACATTCGCCACTTTTTAAATCATGAGTATAAATTTCATTATTTTCTCTATTATTTATATCAGTGGGAATTACTTCAGTCAAATCGGCAAAATAATATTCAATATACATATTATCAGCATCAATTGTTTCATTTGTAGAAATTACATTTCCTTCAACTGAAAAATTATTTATTTCATCTCCAGTTGAATCATTCCAAATCCTCACGACCTTTGCGATATCAGAGAATGCATTTAAAGGATTGCTGGATTGATAACCAGCGTCAAATATTGTTCCATTGGCATACATTAATTTATTTGCAACGTCTACTCTCAATTTTTCTTTTTCTATATATGTCCATCCATCAAAAGAATATGTAACACGTTTTTTTTCATAATTATTTGTTTTTTCTTTTAAAAAAATAGTTGTTTCATCAAAATTTTCAACTTCTAATTCAGTAATTCCGCCCTGAATTTCACTGGTAACATTTTGTATTTTTTCCACAGATAAAATTGGAATCCAAAATGGATAAATTTCTTTATCACAGGTTCTGGAATTTTCGTCACTAACTAAAAATCTTCTTTGATAAGTATAAACATAGCCGTCCCCATTACAAATTTCACAATTATAATCAGGGCTTCCATGATTGGATCCAGTACATGGACAAACAAGAGCCTGTTTAACTTTGCACAATAAACCATGACTATTTATGAGTTTTTTAAAGCTTTCAGGGTTTCCAAAAACTGTAACTGAAGTTTCCTGACCAATATTTAAATTTTGCCCCATTTTTTTATTTTGTTATCCTCGTGTTTGTTATTGGATCCATTTTATCTATTATTTCATTAACATTTTCTAAAATGTTTTCTGGAATGCTCATGTTTTTATATTGTTCTTTTAATTTTTTTAAATATTCTGAAATAGTTTCATTTTGTTTCTGAAATAATTCTTCACGTTTTTTCATTATTTCAGTTCCAGAAGGGATGAATCTTTGTTTGTTTTTTTTAGCTTCTTCAATAATAAATCTAATCATTGCATAATAATTATCTGTTAATTTATTATTAATATAATATCTTGTATATTCTCCTTTTTTAAAATTATTTAATTCAGCATCTTCTAAACTTTCAGCTATTTCTATTTTTATACTATGCTCGCCTTGTTGATATTGTTGAGTTATCATTTTTTATCCTAAACGTCCAAAAGTTGTTCTACTATATTTTGATCTATTTTGAGCAAACCATTCTTTTATTTCTTTTTGATATTGAATTATCCTGGCTCCAAATGCAGCGGACGTTGCACTTAGAGTCGTCGAAATACTTTCTGAAACACTATTCAAATTTACAGAACGACTTGCTATAGCTGCTAATTTACCATCACCATAAATGTTCATTAAAGTAACAGCAGCAAGTTTTTTTATTATATTACGGAATTCATCTGGAACATCCTGACAATTTTCGTAACCAGTTTCGTAATCGATCCAAAAAACATTTTGTAAGTCTTTAAAAGAAGGCGAAAATAAATAATTAGTCCAAATATGTTGATGGTATGGCGTTCTTGATGTTATTTGCCGTGGACGAAAATAACACACACCACTAAAATTTTTCTTAATAATTCGGTAAGGCATTAAATCAATAATAGTATTTCCAAAATATGGATCAACAAATTTTGCAGTTAATATATCTCTAACAGGACGTCTTCTTAATTTTATTCTGCATTCTCTTCTAGCAGCTATCGCTCGATAAGGATAACCAATTTCTCTTTTATATAATTCTTTTTTTTGTTTTCTATTCATACCAGAAAGAAAAGAAGAATCGTCAAAATCTATTCTAATTTCAACATTTCCATTTTCGTTAATTGGATCTTCATATCTTATTCGGCGTGGAAGAATATCTATATTTAATTCAACTTCAAGAAATTTTATAGCCAATCTTGCATAGTCTAGTAACTGTTCATTTGTAATTGTTTGAGAATCAGCTTCAGCAATTAAGGGATTACCAAATAATTCATCATAACGCAATTCATCTGCCGTTACAAGTAGCCCCCATCTGGGGGCATGATAATTACTGACAATATCTGGATTATCAAAAGAAAATCCAGTTCTATTTTCATTACAAATTGTCATTATTTTTTGTAATAAATATAGACGTCGCCTTTATCAGCGTCATCATTTGTTATAACGTCGATTCCATCTGTGGTGACAATTTTATATGTTTGATCGATGCTGGTTGCTCTTCCAATTGTATCTTCTACAGCACAAGGAATAGCATTTGTAACATCTGCACCTCCATTACCAACTGAAATTTTTGCAGTACCTCCACCAGAATTTACAGTTGGATGAACAACTACATCCATAATTTCTGCTCCTACTGGAATAGTTGTTGCTTCAACACCAGAAGAACCAGAGGCTGTAACCGAAACCTTTTCTACTCTAAGAGCAGAAACAATTTCATTTTTTCCCCAATTTTCCTGAGTATATTGAACAGCTTCCAGGTTTGGACTACCGGAGGATTCATCGTATGCACTTTTATAATTAGACATTTTCAGTCTCCTTTGTCTTTAAAAATTTTTTAATTAATGTTAATGAATTATAATTAATTTTTTGTTGTCTATCTAAAACTTTTATCATACTCTTTATAAAATTTATTTCAAATAAATCAAAATCAATTTTAATTATTTCATTTGTGTTTGTTTGTTCATTAACATTTTTTGTTACTTTTTTCATTATATTGTCAACAATTTCAAGTATCTCTAAATTTCCTTGAACTGGAAGAATATTTGAAAATTGCTGACACTCATAAAGTGATAATTCTATAATCATGTTGTATGTACTCCATCAATTGTGAATCCTTTTGCTATTACGACATCGCCAACAATTTCTATCCCATATTCACATAACAAAGGTGAATGATCCTGAGAAAAACTCTCAAATCCTGTGCCAATAATGTTTCCAGCACCGTCTTTAATCGTTACAGTAGTGCCAGATTCAACAATTAACAACTCTAAAAAAAATGCACCTTTGTCGAGAACAAGAGATTCATTATTTCCAGAAAGAACAATTTGATTATTCAATCGTTGCTCTGAAGTAATATCTACATAAGCTCTAAGATTTTGTCTTCTATATTTTGCCATTTTTTTTTAGTTCCTATTTTTTATACCGTATTAAATAAATTCGTCGATGTTTGCTCAACACCTATGTTACGAATTTCGATAAGGACTTGAGGCTTATAATATTTCGGAACCCCATATAAATTGATTAATCCCTGCGAAAATCGCCCAACCTTTGCCAAATCAGTATTGTGAATTGGCAATAATTGACTAAACGCCATTACGCGATCTTCGCCGCTACTAGTTTGGTCAATTATAAACATTCTGGCCGTTCCAGGAATGTAATCATTTTTGTCTATATATGTGACTTGTGACAATGGATTTGTTCCAATTGGAATTGTAGTTAAATATCTGAATTCACCACTTCCACCAACTTGTTCAGAATAAATTTCAAAACAACTCGGTAATTTTGATCCAGAATCGGATGGATTAGGTGTAATCGTAATTGTTATAGACCCACCATCTGCAACTACTGAAGTGCTTTCTACTGAAACACTAGCAATTGATTGACCATATGAATTTCTTGAAACTACTCTATAATTATATTTAACTCCTGACGGACGAACTACCCCTGTCGTAAATTTAGAGTTAGTAGTAACAGCATTATTTGTTAAAGCAATCGTTGGAATAGACGGAGCTTTGTCACTTGTACTTCCTTCGACCCATGTTGTTGTAGTATTATTGTAATACTTAGGAACTGTTTTCGACTCGTATTCTAATCCTAGAATCTTATCCATCCGCGGCATCATCATGCCGTAGTTTGTTTGTATTCCAGAAATTTTTCCACCAATTGTAATTCCAGAGTTACCCATCTCGACAATTTTTCTATCGCCAGTTGCAGAAGCTCCTGATTCAATTATTTTTCCAAGATTTTGTAATCCAGCTGGTGAAACATAAATTTTAGAATTTTCAACATAACCGTTCCCTTCTGTAATTAATTGTCCAGAAAGATTGAAAGTATTCATTGTCAGGTTTCCACCACGCAAATCTCTTACTTGTTGGGAACCTGATGGAGAATCTGATATTGTTTTCGAGATACCATCAAAAGCTTTGGGAATCCAGGCAGAATTTCCTGAATAAAAACCTCGGTCTGCATTTCTTAACAATCGGTTCATTGCAGAACGTTGAACTCGAGTTCTTTGGTCAATAATAGTATTTGTGGCTTCTGCAACATCTGCAACTGTCCAGCCTTCAGACATGAATTTTGCAACTGCTACCTGTTTTATAAAATCAGGATCTCTAAATTCGGGGCTTTCCATCTGTCCAACAAAACCTCCCTGGCTAATACCAAGCCCAATTTGCTGGTCAAATTCCTCTACAGTAGAAAAGGCTCTGATTTTATTAACATCCTGCCAAAAAGTAAAATCTTTTGCATTTAATGTTAAATCAGCCAACATTCCCTCAAGAGCCTGGTGAGTTAAAACACCGCCCGGAGTTGCATATAAATCATCAGCACTCCCAGGAGCAAGAAGAGCCTTAGTTAAATCTTCTATTTGAGCGGCAGTACTTGTACCATATTGGTCATATTCTGCCATCATAAAGTCTTCGTTTAATATCATATCAATTAACCTCTTTCTTCATAATAAATTGATTTAAAGCTTGTTTTTGAACAGGATTTAAATTATTTATATTTTTTCCACGACTTTCAAATGCCGAAATTAATGGTCCTGCCTTTTCGTCTCCATTTTTCACCGCTTTTAACAACGTTTGATAAATCAACGAATTTTCTTCTTTAGAAAAAGTTTCCAAATTACTGCCTTTGTTCAAATTAGAAATTTTTGCTTTTCGACCCTGAGGAATGGATAAAAAAGAATTAAAACTATCTGCCTGTTCTATCTGAACTTTTGCAGCTTTTTGCATCAAATCATATGAATTGTTTGTATTTTCATTTATGTTTTCAACTTTTTCCGATAAACCTGAAACTGCTTTAATCATTTCCTGATTAAATTCTGTTTGAGCTTCCAAAAAAGGAGCTAAGTCTATCATTTCAATAACGCCCCCGTCAGAGTTTAAATCAAAATTTTCTGTTGCTTTTTCTAGTTTTTCGCTAGAATTAGAAAACTTTTTCATCATTTTTTTACAATACTCTGGATTTTCTTTCATATAGCGTTTCATATATTTTTTCATATATTTTTTTGCTTTATCATAGTCATCTGTTTCATTTTCTTCATTCTCTTTTTTTTCTTCTTGATTCTCACCATTAAGAGCTTTTTTTAATTCAAGAAGTGAATTTTCTTCAGTATCTGAGTTATATGCCTTGATGATTTTATCTGCGGATTCTTCAGATACGCCTTTTTGTAACAGTTCTTCTTTTGTTAACATGTTACCGTCGCTCCTTTTTTTTTAATTTAAAAAATTTATTAATAAGATCAAAAGATTTTTGACCAAATTTTTTCATGTTTTTTTTGTTAAAATAATTTAAATATTCATCTTTATTTGTAGAAATTTTATTATTTTTTATTTTTATAATGGTGTCGATTAATTCGATACCATCCTGGTCAGATAATGTAAGATCGACTGGACTTTGTTCAATCGATTGTTTTGTTAATACTCCGCCTGGAGTTGTATATAAATCCTGATTTGAAGAGGGGGCCAACAATGCTTTTTTTAAATCTTCTTCTTTTTCGATAATATTTTTGTTTTGTAAAAAAGAATTCATATTATCAAATTCACAAAGAATATCTTTGTCACTATTACTATTTGCTTTTTCCAATAGTCTTATATTCAGTCCTGGTTCTCGATTAATAACATGAGAAGCCGGAGCTATCGCAAGATGATCCCATTTTATTTTAGGAATTATTTTTTGTTTGTTTCCATTTTTATCTTTTACCTCAACTACAACCTTCGAGCCTCCAACAGACGCGGCATAAACAGGTTGATTTGCCTCTAAATGAGGTAACATTGCAGAAACCAGGGGATGTTTTTTTGTTAAATCTGCTGTGACAACAGGTTTTTCATTTTCCCATCTGAATCCTGTAGGTTTTCCAAGAATGTTTTTAAGTTTTTCTTCTTTCGTTAAATTTGGTGTTTTTGTTTCGTGCCAGAACTCAACAACACCAATATCCAAAAAAGTTTTTACGGTTTCATCGTCAAAAGCTTCCTTTAATATTCGTTCTTCGTCAGAATCATTGGTAAGATGATTGGCGATAATATCTACAGAAATAACATCTGGATTTTTAGTGGATTTTTGTAAATTAGAAATGTTGAATCCATTTATTTGAAAAAACATTTAAAAAGTTACCTCTTAAGTTTTTCCTTATAAATGGATTATTATTTTTATGATAATATTAAATAAATATATGTCAAGTCTATTTATTTAATATTAGAATTGCTATATTTAAAATTAAAAAAATCTAATTTTATTATTTTTTTACAGTTTTTGCATTTTACTTCAATATATTTTTTTTTAAAATTAAAATAAGCAAGCGTTATATTGCGAAACAATATTTCGTCATCATTTTTTATTGCAAAAATAAAATGACAGGATGTGCATTTTAATTTTTCTCCATTTCTTATTATGATATCACACATTAGGCTTTTCTCCTGGTTTTTCTTCTTCAGGTTTTTTTGGCTTTTCCTCTGGTTTTTCTTTTCTGTCTATTTTTTTTGTTTTTATTTTCTCTCCGGTTTCTTCTAATGTTCTTCCAAGAACTGGCTCAACATCTTTTCCAGAAAGAGCATCAGCTTCAAAATCCGCTAGTTTTTTTAATATATTTTTTATTTTTTCTTTTTTGTTTTTTTCATCTGATTCTGAAAAAGTATTTTTTAAAACAGAAGTCATTTTTTTTAATATGTCTTTTATTTTTTCTTTCATATTTTTTTTCTGTTCATCTTGTTCTGGATCTTCTGTTTTTTTTTGCTTTTTCTGATCTTTTTCTTTAGAAGGCGTAATTATTTTTTTTTTTTTTCATTTGATTTTTTTATCCACTTGCCTTTTTCTACTTTTTTTTTTTTGTTTTAGTTAGTTCCAACAGGCATTTTTTTTTCTTTTTTTTTT